>OOGL01000001.1_pt1 | contig 43270 bp, 60 predicted proteins | sample 1670391 | NCBI WGS metagenome assembly OOGL01 (sample SAMEA98147668, study PRJEB22522) | marine metagenome | biome: marine biome; feature: marine water body; material: sea ice | place: Arctic Ocean | collected 14-Sep-2015 | depth 0.1 m
GGCTTGCCGCCTGACTTGGCTGGCCAACTTTTCAACCCAACACATCAAGAGTAAACAACATGAAAACATACGACATCACGCCCACATGGTCTGCGATAACACCGCTGCTTTGCAACGCCTTAGAGTTCGGCTCACCGAAGGGTGTCCAAGCGGCGACTGAAGAGCTAAAGCGCATGGCTGACCTCGCTGATCGATACAACCACATCATCCGCATCATGGGCGAGTCTGTGGCGCGTGAGTATCTTGAGACCTACGGTGACAAGGGCGAGGCGGCTGACTTGGCTGGGGTAAAAGCATGAAAGTTGAATACACAGCATCTGTTCACACTGAGGGCAAGATCTGGAGACCCGTGCGCGTTACCGCCATGGCTGTGCAGATCTCACCCGGCAAGATAAAAATCCTATCTGTCAGTGATCTTGATGGCAATGGTTCGACGGGGTATGCCTCCCGTACAGGAGCGCGCCGACAGTCCTATTCAGTGTCTTACTTTGCACAAAAGGAAGTAAACAAAATCAAATTTTTATCAAGCGTCCATGTTGTTCTTGAAAATTTCAAGGTGGCTGACTTGGCTGGAGAAACAGTATGACTGATGAAACAATGAAGAGCAACGGCTCTGTGTCACTGATTCGTGAGAACGCAGACGGCAGCGCAGACTATCAATTCGACTTTCCACCGGAGGCGTTGAGAGCGTTGACGCGGCTGGGTATCTTAACTGCGATACAAGCGGGAATTGGGGAAGCTGAACGCCTAAATCCTGACACACCGACACCAAAGCAATGGGTCGGGTTGACTGATGAGGAAATTCATGAGGTGGGTGTGTTGGACAAGGATATTGAAAGCTTTGCCAGATCCATTGAAGCCAGACTAAAGGAGAAGAACACATGACTGATGAACAACTGCGGCAAGCAATTGAGGATTTAAACGATGCGAAGGCAGCAGAGCAAGAGCCTTTAATTCAATGGCTTGACAGTGCAGCAGAGCAGGCAGCGTTAACACAGCGAGGAAAGGGCATTGCTTTAATGCGTTCTGAGATGAAGCAGGAACAACGCGACGCTGAACTGCGGGTGTGTGTGAAGGAGTTCTTTGAGAAGTACCTGAACCGGGTAGAAGAGAGCGACAGCGGTAAGGAGTTCTACCCAATCACGGTTAGCTGCTACAGAGCGCTCATGCATGACCCCTTGAACGCCTTACTATCCAAAATGTCCTCGCTATCTGGCGCTAAACCAAAGTAGAACACCTGAGAGTTCCACAGATTGCCTTCAGCCGCCTGACTTGGCTGAAGTCTCTCTGGGGCATTTTCCCCAAGACCAAAGGACACACCATGTCTATAGAGTACTGCGTTGACATTAAAGTCATACAGGAAGCTTGGCTGATTGAGTTCACGCTGCCAAACGGCGACGAACCACGGACGTTCAGGGTTGATCAGGACTACAAAGTCACACCCATGACACCATCGGCGGCTGAATGGATGGAAAATCCGCTTAGTTTGGAAATGCTTACCAAAAGCATAAAATATACGATGGAAAGAAATTTAACATGTTTTTTCATCATTCTTTGATCAGTATTTAGAAGAAGGGACAAGCAAACATGTTTGCTAAATTTACAGGAGTTGAGATATTTATTGAAATCGGACGAGCGAGGTGGCGACACCTAATCCCCACGTACTTGGTACATAATTCAGGGCTAGAAATTAACTGGCTCTACACCGTGATAACCCTTAGCAGGGTTCGAGAGAAGGAAAAATCCTATGTTGAAAATACAGGACATGACGAATCTGGTTAACCGCTTGATCACCATCGACAGTGATATGTCGGTGACGAAATTAGCAGTGATACTAGAAGTCTATAACGCAGGTCAGACGACACCATCAAAGGTTGCTGACAGTTTAAATTTAACCTTGGCTACCGCCAGTAGGCATTTGTCCTATTGGAGCGCATGGAACCGTCAGAAGCGGACGGGCAAGGGCGCTATTGAGTACACAGAGGACATGATGGATCGCAGGGTTCGTTACGTATCTTGTACCGATGCTGGTAAAAAATTAGTCAAAATGATATTGGGAGAATGACCATGAGTATTGTTGAAAGACGTGGCAGGTTCTACGTGACCATCGGGACTGGTGATAAGCGCTACCGGGGTTCGGCATCCACATTGAGGGCTGCTGAAACTTTGGAACGCCGTGAGCTTACCGTTCGGGGAATGTTGCCTAACATTAAAAGTTCACCTCAGAAACCAAAGGTTGCACATACGGTAAGCACATCGGGAGTTACCCTTGAGAAGCTGTTTGACATCGCATTGAAAACCGTCTGGGCGGATGCGAAGTCGAAAGACAAACTCAAGGGAACCACTCGCGGAATCCTAAACGTCATTGATCACCGTATGCATCCGAAAGATGTGACGACGCAGGTACTACGGGATGCAACTGTGAAGCTGGCGGAGATTGGTAATACCGGGGCGACGATTAACCGTAAGCTGTCTGCAATTTCAGTCCTATTGAGGATTGCTGAAGAAGACGGAATTATTGATCGCAGACCTAGGCTCCCAAGGCGCAAAGAGTCGGAGCATCGCATCCGGTTCATCAACCCCCACGAAGAGAAGAAGTGCTTTGACTGGTGTGCCAAGACTGGGGCGAATGATCTGGCTGATTTCACTGCATGTGCAATAGATAGCGGGTTCCGTCGCAGTGAGCTTTTGAACGTTAGGTTTGATCAGTTTTATAACGGCATGCTGCATTTAGAACATGGTGAGACCAAGACCAACAAAGCCAGAGCGGTTCCAACTACCAAGAGGGTCACAGCGATCATTGAGCGTAGACGGTTGAGCGGCTTGGTTGGCATCTTTGAAGACTTCACTGATTCACAGCTTCGTCGTCATTGGGAGCTTATGGTCGATAAGCTGGGGTTCGCTAAAGACCCTCAGTTTGTCGTACACATGCTGCGGCACACCTGCGCCAGTCGGCTTGCCATGAAGGGTAAGAACTCAGCGTTTATAAAAGCTTGGATGGGGCATGCAAGCATCCTGACAACCGAGCGGTACATGCACCTAGCACCTGATACACTCAGCGCCGGAACATCAGATTTAGAAGGCTTTGTTTTGTGATGTGCCACTATGGCATTTCGCAATGGCACATCCCTAACCCTATGTTTCTATTAGGAATTATGTATATAGTTGCCATTGTGAGATGCCATGAATGGCAAATCCCATGCTAAGTTGTTGTTTTAATTGGAGAACGGAGGTCTTAAAACCCGCTGTGTCCGCGATGTTAATTGCATCCAAGGTAGCAGCACACAAGCGACTGTGGTGGAAACAGGTATACACAACAGACTTAAAATCTGTCGGGCTAACGCCCATGCGGGTTCGATTCCCGCCAGTCGCACCAAACCCCCCTAAAGAAAAGTTTTTATGAACAAACCAAAGCATTGGTTGCACATTAAGCGACATGAATATACCGATTGGGAAGGGTTGCACACAAGGAAAAGAAGCTGTGAGTGGTAATGTCTTTGCATACCCCGAAATGGCACAAAAAGGCACAAAAGTCTCCTTAGGATCCTAAAGACCTAAAGACAACTAAAGAAACAAAAGACTCCTTAGGATCCAAAAGACCTAAAGAGAACTAAAGAAACTAAATTCGACGTCGTCGATAAAGAAAGAGAAATCTATGGCAACCCAAGATACTCAAGACCTTATGCAACTTCAGATAAGTCTGGAAGAAGGCATGTCAGCAAGAGGCGTTAAGCGCTTCTGGAAAAACCTAAACGATGCCAAAGAGGCAGGGCGAGAGGATGAGACAAGCTATGGTCAAAAGATCATCAGTGGTCGCATGGATGTCCTATCCAAAGCGATAGGCACTTGGTTGTCTGAAGCCAATAGCGGCAAAGGGGGTCGATCTTCTATCGCTGCTGGCTTGCTTAAAGGCGCTGACACAAAGAAGGTTTCTTTCCTCGCGATGAAGGCGGTTATGAGTTGCGTATCAAAGACCAAAACCATCCAATTTGTTGGTATGGCTATCGGCTCTCTGATCGAAACCGAGTACCGCATGCAAGCCGTGAGAGATGTCGAAGAGGCGGGCTACAAGAGGCTCCTAAAGGAGGCTACAAAGCGCGGCAGTACATTTCATAGACGTATGTATGCCGTTAGGGCTTCGGACGCTGTAGCGGGGTTCTCAGCATGGAGTAAGACAGACCGTCTTCACCTTGGCGTAAAGCTGCTGGACATCATCATGGAGACCATAGGTTTGGTTGAAGTTACCCATGTCAAATTGGGTCTCAAAAAGTCCGCCAACATCGTCAGAGCTTTGCCAGAAACTTTAGAGTGGATTGACAAGCGCAACAACTTTGTTCAACACCTGCGCCCGGTCTACGAACCGATGGTTGTTCAGCCAATGGATTGGACATCGCCGCTAGGTGGTGGCTATGTCAGTAGTTGTATCGAACCCCTGCGGTTGGTCAAGGTTAAAAACAGCGGCTACTTTGAGGAGCTTAAAAACGCTGATATGCCTATGGTCTACAACGGTGTCAATGCATTGCAAAGAACGTCGTGGCAGATCAATACGGAGGTCTACGAGGTGATGAACCACCTCTGGGAAACCAGCTCTGACCTTGGGGGCATACCGCCCAAAGATGGCTTGCCTTTGCCGCCCATACCGCATGACATCGATACGAACGAAGATGCCCGTAAAGCGTTTAGGCGTGACACTGCTAAAGCCCATCAACTGAACGTCTCCTTGATGGGGCAGCGCATTGGTTTCCAACTGGCTATCGACATCGCCTCAAGGTACAAGGGGTTCCGAAAGATAGCATTTCCTTATCAGCTTGACTTCAGAGGCAGGGTTTACGCTGTGCCGCATTTAAACCCTCAGGGTGCTGACTACCAAAAGGGTTTGTTACGTTTTGCGAATGGCAAACCATTGGGTTCTGAAGGTTGGAAGTGGTTAGCAATGCATGGCTCGAACTTGGCAGGTAACGACAAGTGCAGCTTGGAAGACAGAGTTCAATGGACTCTCGAAAATGAATCAGAGATATGTGCCATAGCAGCGGATCCGTATGGTGAAAAAGGCTGGGCGAATGAGGTTGGTGGTATGAAGATAGATAAGCCGTGGCAGTTCCTTGCATTTTGCAAAGAGTGGGCTGGCTATGTAGCTCAGGGTGAGAGCTTTATATCTAAGCTACCTGTGGCGCTAGACGGCTCCGCCAGCGGCATCCAACATTTCTCCGCCATGCTCAAATCTGAGACAGGCGCTTGTGTCAACCTGACCCCAGCTGACAAGCCATCAGATGTGTATGCGATGGTCGCAGCGCAGTGTGTTGAGCAAGCGAACCAAGACCTTGTTAGCGGTACAGAGGATTCATTGATGCATAACGACCTTGGGGTTCCTTACATCCTTGAGGGAACTAAGACGTTAGCTGCGCAGTGGTTGAAGTTTGGTATTACCCGCAAGACATGCAAGCGCCCAGTGATGACACTGAGCTACGGTGCTAAGGAGTTTGGGTTCAAGGATCAGGTCATGGAGGACATCCTGAAGCCAGCCTACGCAGCCGCAGGTACGGGCGGTGGATTTCCGTTCCAAGCAGATGGGTACAGGGCGGCAATCTACATGGCTAAGGTGTTGTGGAAGTCAGTTGCTACAACATTGGTAGCTCCTGTCCAAGCGATGGAGTGGTTGCAGGGTGCTGCGTCACTTGTGGTTCAAGAGGGTCTGCCAGTTAGCTGGACGACACCGATTGGCTTCCCTGTGCAGCAAAGCTACATGAACGTCGAAGCTCGTAGAGTGAAGACGCACTTGTCGGGAAAGCTTGTCTACATATCCATGAACGACGAGACGGACTCACTTGACAAGCGCCGTATGAAGTCAGCCATTTCTCCAAACTTCATCCATTCTTGTGACGCAGCCCATCTACTTAAAACGGTATCAGACGCACGGGATCAGGGCATTACTAACTTCGCCATGATTCACGATTCATTTGCCACGTCTGCGGCAGACACTGAGCACTTGTTCAGAATCGTTAGGGAATCATTCGTAGAGATCTACACACAGGTCAATGTGTTGGACAACTTTCGAATTGAAATTGAGAACCAGCTGAGTGAGGAGTCGAGGCACAAGCTTCAACCACTGCCAGCTTTTGGAAGTTTGGATATTCAAGGAGTACTTGAGTCCAAATATTGTTTTGCCTAGTACTTACCACATGGTAAGCAAAGGTTGCACATAAGGAAAAGGAGCCAGTAAATGCACGACACAGAAACAAGCGCTTTGGCGCAAGCAATTTTTATCTGGGGATCAGGCCGACACATCAGCCTCGTTCTCGCAACAAAACTCATGGAAGAAGGTTATGACCTTCCATCACTTGAAAACCATTACTTCAATCAATGACAACAGTAAACAAACGATTCGTAACACCTGCGGGTGTTGCTTTGTATCCCCGGCTGAACGAGCCTGATTACAAATTTAATGAGGCAGGTGAGTACAAAACTGGTCTCGTAATTCAAGCAGAAGATGCTCAGGAATTCATCGGAATTCTTGAGGGTCTATACGACGAAGCGCAAGAGACGATCAAGGCGGAGCAACCCGGCAAGCGAATCAAGAAGGCTGACCCACCGTGGACTATCCAAGACGACGGCAGCTTGATGGTTCGCTTCAAGATGCGCGCAAAGATAAAGACCAAGGCTGGTCGTGAGATGTCGCTCACCCCGATCATCGTAGATGCCAAGGGAACGCCTTGCGACGTGCAGGTAGGTGGTGGTAGCCGGATCAAGGTTGCGTTCACTACAGCCCCATATCACACGGCTCTCGTAGGCGCTGGCTTGTCCATGCGGTTGCAAGGTGTGCAGGTTCTAACGCTGTCTCAAGGCGGCGGTATGGACTTGGGTTTCGGTGTTGAAGAGGGCTTCACTTCCCAACCTGAAGCTGCTAAGAAGTCAGCACCAGCAAAGGCTCCTGCGCGTGATGAAGAAGAAGACGCAGACTTCTAAATTGGATGTCGGGTTCTCGTTAGGTTTCCGCAGCGGCTTGGAAGAGTCTGTTGCGGATTCCCTAACAAAGCGCGGTGCGGACTACCTGTACGAACAGGTGATCCTGCGCTTCACTAAACCTAGTAAGGCATGCCGCTACACACCAGACTTTGTGTTGAGTAACGGGATCATTGTTGAAACCAAGGGACGCTTCCTGACCGCTGATCGGCAGAAGCATATCTTAGTGAAAGCACAGCATCCCGAACTGGACATTAGGTTTGTATTCAGTAACAGCAAGACCAAGATTTCCAAGGGATCCAAAACAACATACGCGGACTGGTGCAAAAAACACGGCTACCAGTTCTCAGATAAAGATATTCCCGATTCATGGATCGCGGAAAAGAAACATGGCTAAACGCAAAGAAACTAAATATATTGCGGTGCACTGCGCTGCTACTCCTGACGGTATGGACATTGGAGTTAAAGAGATCGACCGCTGGCATCGCGCCAAAGGGTTCCTGAAAGTTGGTTACCACTTCGTTGTCCGCCGAGGAGGTCAGCTTGAAATAGGTCGAGATGAAGATGAGATCGGCGCACATGTGCAAGGCTACAACGCCGTGTCCATTGGGGTGTGTCTAGTCGGCGGCGTAGATGCAGATGATGTGTCTAAAGCTGAGAACAACTTTACTGAAGAACAGTTCTCGACGCTTCGAACACTACTCGAACGACTCCAGATTCAATACCCAGATGCGGAAGTCCTAGGACACCGCGACTTCCCAGACGTTGCCAAGGCTTGTCCATCTTTTGATGTTCGAGCTTGGCTTAAATCAACCAACTAACAAACGGGGCGCAAGCCCCTTTTTTCATGGAACAAACCGACAGCGACTTCCTACAGCATGAGCCTTGTCCCAGCTGTGGATCCCAAAATAATCTGGCACGTTACAGCGACGGACACGGTTACTGCTTCGGTTGCCAACACCATGAGAAGGGCGACGGGTCAGTACCAACAATTCAGAAAGCAAAGATGAGTAGCGATTTCATAAGCGGCGACTTCGCTGCATTAAGCAAAAGAAGAATTACGGAAGAGACCTGTCGCAAGTTTGGTTACCGAGTTGGCATGACAGATGATGGACGCAAGGTTCAACTCGCACCCTATTTCGATAAGGACGGTGCGATGGTTGCCCAGAAGGTACGCACTGCATCCAAGGATTTCTGGGCTATTGGCAAGCTCAGTAGCGGACAGTTGTTCGGTCAACGTTTGTGGGCAGCAGGTGGTAAGCGGATCATCGTGTGCGAAGGCGAGATAGATGCTATGTCAGCGTCTCAGGCGCAGGGAAATAAGTGGGCGACAGTGTCAGTACCAACGGGATCCTCAGGCGCTAAGAAAGCCTTAGCTGCGAACCTTGAGTACTTGGAGTCGTTCCAAGAGGTGATCCTTATGTATGACGGTGATTCAGCAGGACAGGAAGCCGCTGCTGAGTGTGTAACTTTGTTCTCTCCGGGCAAAGTCAAGGTCGCGACCCTGCCACTTAAAGATGCCAACGACATGCTGGTAGCTCGTAGAGAAGATGAGCTTGTCAGGGCAATCTGGGAAGCAAAGACCTTCAGACCCGATGGCATCGTCACGGTTAGTGATGTGCTTGAGCAAATTAGTAAGCCATTAGAAACCGGGTTCCCATGGTTCCTCGAAACGCTTACCAAGCTGACCCACGGTAGAAGGCTTACGGAGGTGTACGGTGTGGGCGCAGGTACGGGTGTCGGAAAAACCGACTTCATTACCCAGCAGATTGCCTACGACGTTCAGGTGCTGAAGATGAAGGTAGGCGTGGTGTTCCTAGAGCAACAGCCTAGCGAGACAGTCAAGCGGATCAGCGGGAAGATCGCAGGTAAGCGCTTCCATGTACCCGGCGAGGACTGGACAACAGAGGAACTCATAAGCACCGCCAAGGGGCTTGAGGAATACCTGTACATGTACAACTCGTTTGGTGAAACAGACTGGGCAGTTGTCAAAGCGAAGATCAGATACCTAGCGGTGTCTGAGGGTGTCCAACTCTTCTATGTGGATCACCTGACCGCTATGGCGAACACAGAATCCGAACGCGAAAGTTTGGAAAAAATTATGAAGGAACTTGCGGGGTTAGCTAACGCCCTACAGGTCGTAATCACCTTCGTTTCCCACTTGTCCACACCATCAGAAGGTCGAAGCCATGAGGAAGGCGGCAGGGTCTCTATTAAAAACTTCAAGGGCAGCAGATCCATAGGCTTCTGGAGTTACTTCATGTTCGGTCTTGAGAGAGACCAGCAACACGAAGACCCCTTAATTAGTTCAACAACAACGTTCCGCATTCTCAAGGATAGGTTCACAGGCCAATCAACTGGCTCATTGATCTACCTTGCCTACGACCCAGTGACTGGTCGGCTATCCGAGACAGTCAAACCCATATCTAAATCGGAGTTCAAAGATGAAACAGTACAGCAAGATTTCTAATCAACAACAAGCAGTCGTGAGCCACATGGTTTTGGCTGGTTCAATCACCCGCCGCGAAGCTTGGGTTGACCACAATATCGCAAACCTCACCGCCGTTATCGCAAAGCTGCGTATAGCTAATCACCGTATCACCATGCGACGACGCATCCACCCTGTCACGCTCTCAAGCTACGCAGAGTATTCACTAGATGCTACTGTTTGACCTAGAGACCAACGGCCTATTAGATGAAGTCAGCACTCTTCACTGCATCGCAACCTACGATACACGGACATCTGAAGCGCGGGTCTACTCCTCGCTTGCTGGTGATCTAGAGACCGGAATCAGAAGCATCATGGATGCCCCCCTCATTGGGGGACACAACGTGATCAAGTACGACATCCCCGTTCTCCAGAAACTGTACCCCCACACATTCAAGATTGACCCAGCAAAAGTGTTCGACACACTGATCGCTGCACGTCTGATCTGGACAAACATCAAAGACACCGACGCGGGTTTACTCCGCCAAGGTAAGCTGCCCGGCAAACGTTTCGGAAGCTTCGCACTAGAAGCATTCGGCTACAGGCTGGGCGAGATGAAGGGAGAGTATTCGGGAGGTTGGGAAACAGTTAACCAAGACATGATTGACTACTGTATTCAGGACGTTCAGGTCACAACAAAACTCTGGGAAAAGATTAAGTCAAAGAACTATCCGAAGACCGCACTCACTCTTGAGCATGAAGTCGCATGGCTGATTGCACAGCAGGAGCGCAACGGCTTTTGTTTTGATGAAGCCGCAGCGGTAACTCTATTTACAAAGTTACTGAAGCGTCAGTCACAGCTACAGCTTGAGCTTGAAACATTCTTCGGATCTTGGGAGTCCCCGCTCCCTGACTTCATCCCTAAGCGCGCTAACAAAACCAAAGGTTACCTCGCAGGGGTTCCGGTCAAGCGCAGTCAAACAATCATATTCAACCCACAGTCGCGTCTGCATATTGCAAACCGATTGATGGTTTTATACGGCTGGACACCGACTGTGTTTACCGATGGTGGATCAGTGAAGGTGGACGAGACAGTCATCGGCTCACTGACATATCCGCCATGCCCAATTCTTAACGAGTACTTAACTGTCGAGAAGCGTTTATCACAACTCGCAAACGGCAACCAAGCTTGGATGCGTGTAGTTAAAAAAGGAAAAATACATGGCTCAGTTACGACGAACGGCGCTATTACTGGGAGGGCATCTCATAGCCATCCCAATATTAGCCAAGTCCCAAACAGCGGCGCTCCTTATGGCTCCGAATGCCGCGCCCTCTTTACAGTCCCCGAAGGTTGGTATCTATGTGGGAGCGACCAATCCGGGCTCGAATTACGCTGTCTTGCCCACTTCCTTGCAAGATTAGATGGCGGTAAATACGCAGAGGCTGTGGTCAACGGTGATGTCCACACGCTTAACCAACATGCAGCAGGTCTAGCAACCAGAGCTGAGGCTAAGACATTTATTTATGCTTGGTTGTACGGCGGTGGTGATGAGTTAGTCGGCAACATCGTTGGTGGTGGAGACAGGGAAGGACGCAAGATAAAGTCTCGCTTCCTGAAAGCTAACCCAGCTATTAAAGAACTCCGCAATGCTGTTGTCTTAAAGGCAGAGAACGAAAAGAAGTTAATCGGTTTGGATGGCAGAACCATTCACATACGTGCAGCCTTCAGTTCTCTGAACGCACTCCTTCAGGGTGCTGGTGCAGTCCTCTGTAAGAAGTGGATCGTACTGGTTGAGCGAGAGCTTCGTAAGACCCTGAAGCACGGGTGGGACGGAGACTACGTGCTGTGTGCTTGGTCACACGATGAGACCCAGCACGGCTGTAGGACTCTAGAGATCGCCGAGTACGTAGCCAAGGTCTGCTGCGAACAAGCAGTCCAAGCAGGACTGGCATTTAACTTCCGATGCGCCACGGCTGGCGAAGCAAAGATCGGAAAGAACTGGTCGGAGACACATTGATGTCCATACCCGAAGTTCTAAAGCAAGCATACCTAACCCCCTTCACAGTCCAGTCTAACTTTGCACGACGCAACGCGGTTCACATCGCGGTGTTAGCAAGCACTGGTTACCTGACAACTGTGGAGGGGAAGGAGAAATTTGGAAAGACATGGCGCTGTACTGCGCTTGCACTCACAACCCTTAAAAACGAGAACTACCTTTGACTAACTTAACAAGCATAAAAATATTCGGTAAACCATTTGAAGTGAAGTTCCTTGAGGATGCCTTTGAATCCCACACCCTTGGACTGTGTAGAACTCTAGACAACTCAATCACCATTCTTGCTGACATGCCGCCAGCAGAAGAGTTGGACACCGTGCTGCATGAAGTGCTGCATGCGATCTGCCATGTGATGAGCATCCCTTTCCCCAACCACGAAGCCGAAGAGGTCACAGTCCACATGATGGGTACAGGTTTAGCTGGTGTTTTCTTGGACAACCCAAGTCTGCTTGCGTACATCGCAGAGATCACTAAGAAAGTACAGGCTCCCCGTGTCAACAAAAAGAAATAAGTGCACCCTGTGTACCGATAGCTTCAATCTCAAAGATGAAGGTGGTATCCAAGCTGAGTTTGGTATCCGACCCGTCACCTTCTGCCAGACCTGCACCATCTCATTAGTCAAGATGGTTGACTTGCTGTTGGAAGGGGACGACGACGAAGTACCAGAGGGTACGGTTTACCAATGATTGTCAGTGCACCAAAAGTCCAGTTCTTAGACAAGCTGGGTACAGACCTGACCATCGTGAACGCCGCCCGTGTGAGCTTTGAGAAAGAGTCCGAGCTAGAGAACGGATTCCTAAAGCTATCAGACGAAAAGCTTCTTCGTTACTTAGCCCTACACAACCACACGTCACCCTTCAACCATGCGTTCCTACAGTTCCGTGTGACCGCGCCGCTCTTTGTTGCACGTCAGTTGGTCAAGCACAAGTTCCTCGTTTGGAACGAAGTGTCACGCCGCTACGTCGATACAGAGCCAGACATCTACATCCCAAAGGTGTGGAGAAAACGTGCAGCCAATGTCAAGCAGGGCAGCAGTGACCAGCCAGCAGACCTTGGTAGTTCATCACCAACCAATGCGGTGCTGCAACTCTTAGTTGAGTTCGATGCATTGCTTGAGCGTGGTGTGTGTCCTGAGCAAGCCCGGATGATCCTCCCCCAGAACATGATGACCTCTTGGTACTGGAGTGGATCGCTTGGAGCCTTCACTGACATGGTCAACCTAAGACTTGGTGAGGGCGCACAAGAAGAAGCTGGCGACGTTGCCCGTCTGATCAAAACCCATATCGAAGCTGCGTTCCCCGTGGCTTCTAAATACCTAATCAAATGACAACAACAACAATTACAGGGTTGGTCGATGCCGACATCATCGCCTATCAAGCAGCCGCAGCAGTAGAGCAACCCTTTGATTGGGGTAACGGTCTGTGGACTCTCCATGCTTTTGAGAATGAAGCTATCACCCATCTTGAGAACGCCATCACAACTATCAAGGATGTGACGGGTGTAACTAACTTACTGATGGCACTGACCAGTATCGACAACTGGCGTGTGGATGTTCTACCAACATACAAGATGAACCGGAAGAAGACTCGTAAGCCGATCCTCCTGCCGTTTCTTCGTCAGTACCTTGTAGACAACTACAAAACGATAGCTATCCCACGTCTTGAGGGTGACGACATCCTTGGGATCCTATCGACAACTCTCGCACCCGCGTTGATCATCACTCTAGACAAAGATCTGAAGACGATACCGGGTGACCACTACCACCTGACAACTCAAGAGTCGTTCTATATCAGCGAAGACGCAGCTAACTACAACCACTTCTTCCAGACCCTGACGGGTGATACGACCGATGGTTACGCAGGGTGTCCTAGCATCGGCCCAGTCAACGCCGCAAGGTTACTCGAAGACCGCTCTTACGAAGACATGTGGGATTCGATCGTTAAGGCATTTGCCAAAGCAAAGCTTCCTGAATCAGCAGCCATCCAACAAGCAAGAGTCGCACGTATCTGCCGCGCCTCTGACTTCAACCCAATAACTCAAGAAGTAATTTTATGGAACCCTCCTACAAAGTAGACCAGATGGTCAGAGTCCTCCACTCTGATTTTCGTGAGATTCCGGTCGGAACTCTTACATCTATTGTTCGTATAAGTAGTGACTTTGGTTTGTATCTCTTTTGTAAAGAATACCCTCGCGGCATGTTCTTTACTCATGAGGAGGTTGAGCCCGTACCTCCAGACTTCGGAGTCCCCGACAAGCCCCGTGGATCCCTAGAGACTCAAGTCGGCGGCTCTCACTACCACGATAAAGCTATGCAGCCATGGCTAATCATTGAAGCGTGGGAACTCGACTTCTGGCAAGGCAACGCACTTAAATATCTTCTGCGCTACCCATACAAGGGCGGTGTTGAGGATCTACGCAAGTGCAAACACTACATCGAATATTTAATTGAACGCGAATGCAACAAATAACAAACACACCATCTCTCCGCGCACAAGTAATAACACGACGCACATATAACCGACCGCTTATAGAAGGCGGCTTTGAATCTTGGGAACAAACAGTTGACCGGGTCATTGCTCACCAAGCGTGGCTTTGGACACGAGCTACTCCTAACAATGATTTCTGGAAAAGCAGCCACATTGAGGAGCTAGATGAACTACGCACCCTTATGATGGAACGCAAGGTGCTTACATCAGGCCGAACCCTATGGCTTGGCGGCACTGAAGTAGCCAAGCGTCGTGAAGCCTCTCAGTTCAATTGCTCCTTCACAAACATTGAGACAGTCATGGACTGCGTGGATGCATTGTGGTTACTGCTGCAAGGTTGCGGCGTGGGCTTCCGTCCAATCGTTGGCCAGTTGACCGGCTATCAAAAACCAATCCCAAAGCTGACCGTTGTCCGCAGTGTACGTACAGAAAAAGGTGGCGCTGCCCACAACGAGGAAACCTTTGATGCAACAACAGGTGTCTGGACAATCAAGGTTGGCGACAGCGCCGAAGCTTGGGCAAAGTCCATCGGTAAGCTGGTCGCTCATAAGTATGCCGCCCGTGAACTTGTACTCGATTTCTCCGAGATCCGACCATCCGGCGATAGGCTTTCTGGGTACGGCTGGATAAGCTCAGGTGACGCTTCATTGTGCAAGGCATACACAGCTATACATAAGCTTTTGAACCGCCGTGCAGGGTCTCTGTTGACACGTATGAACATCCTCGACTTAGTCAACTGGATGGGTACTGTACTGTCGTCACGCCGCAGTGCTGAGATCGCCTTGTTTACTTTCGGTGAAGACGAATGGGAGCAGTTCGCCGTTGCTAAGAAAGACTTTTGGATTGCCAACGAACAACGCGCACAGTCCAACAACTCACTGGTTTTCAACACCAAGCCTTTGAAGAAAGAGCTTGAGAAGATCTTTGGTTTGATGGTTGCCTCTGGTGGTAGCGAACCCGGCTTTATTAATGGACAGGCAGCAACTAAACGTGCGCCATGGTTTAAGGGTTCTAACCCATGCGTTGAGATCTTGTTGGGAAACAAATCGTTCTGTAACTTGACCGAAATAGACTTGAATAAATTCCATGGTGACAGTGCTGGTCTGCGCCGTGCAGTTGAGATTGCTGCAAGGGCTAACTATAGGCAAACCTGCGTGAATTTGAGGGACGGGATCTTGCAAGAAGCATGGCACATGAACAACGACTTCCTGCGTTTGTGTGGTGTGGGCTTGACTGGTATCGCTACCCGTCCAGACCTGCAAGCCTATGACTATGCAGAGCTACAACGTACAGCGACCAGTGCTGCTTATGCCATGGCGGATGAGCTTGGAACCCCACGTCCAAAGAACATCACGACCGTTAAGCCAAGCGGTACATTGAGCAAGATCATGGATACAACAGAAGGTGTACACAAGCCGTTGGGCAAGTACATCATCAACAACGTTGTCTTCAGCCGGTTTGATTTAGTTGTTCCTAAGCTGCGTGGCGCTGGCTACAAAGTCTTTGACCACCCGTTTGATAAAGAGTCAGTCTTAGTTGCACTGCCTGTCAAGTGGGACACGGTTGAGTTCGATGTCAACAAGGGCATGGAAGTGAACCTTGAGTCAGCCATTGATCAGCTGGAGCGTTACAAAATGCTGATGACCAACTGGTGTCAACAGAACGTATCGGCAACCATTAGCTATGACGCAGACGAAGTGCCTGTCATTGTGGATTGGTTACTGGACAACTGGGACAACTACGTCGGTGTCAGCTTCCTGTTCCGCAACGACCCAACCAAGACCGCTGCCGACCTTGGCTACCCATACCTGCCACAGGAGGTGGTTACCAAAGAGGTGTACGAAAAGTACGTTGCCAACATTGTTGACTTCGAGCTAGACGAGACCACCGTGTCAGATACGTTAGACGACGACTGTGCCACTGGCGCATGTCCGATTCGATAACTTAAACCAACAGCACCCTGTCTATAGGCTAGTCCTAGGACGGGGTGCGCCCATCACTTTTACATTAAGCAATTGCATATGAATAAGAACCGCCAACGGGATAGTGATCAGAAGCCCGGTCGCTACGTCGCTGACAAATTTAAAACACGCACCGTACACCTCGAAGCCAAGACTGATCGGCAGCAGGAGTACATCGACGCGCTTGAAGATTCAGAGCAAGTGATAGTTACCGGCAGCGCTGGTACAGGTAAGACATACATTGCAGCTTCATGGGCAGCAAAGATGTTCCTAGAGAACAAGATCAAGAAGATCATCCTCACACGTCCTAACGTTGCCTCAGGTCGCTCACTGGGCTTCTTTCCGGGGACGATGGAAGACAAGATGGCTCCTTGGGTTATCCCGTTTACCGACGTGATCACCAAGCATTTGGGAACCGCCGCATACGAGATAGCTGTGAAGCGTCGCAACATTGAGATCGTCCCATTCGAGGTCATGCGTGGTCGCACATTCGATGACTCATTCGTGATCCTAGACGAAGGTCAGAACACAACTCCAAGCGAGATGAAGATGTTCTTGACACGTATCGGAGACGGCACTCGCATTGTTATCAACGGTGACGTTCGCCAGACAGATCTGAAGACAACTTCAGGTCTAAAGGTAATCATCGACATGGCTTACAACCAACGGATGGCTGTACCTCACATTGAATTTACTTCAGACGACATCGTGCGTTCTGGCATCTGTGGAATGTGGGTACGAGCGTTCGATGCGGTAGGTATTTAGGTTGCACATTAGGAGGCATCATGGCTAAAACTAAGGTTATCCCTCCAGTCTCTCAAGCACTCCTTGAGGTACTAGAAACTAATTTCCCTGACAAGTGTCCCGCGACATATCTGACTCTTGAAGAGATCCGGTTTATGCAGGGGCAGTTGTCGGTCGTTAGGTTATTGCGTACAGCGTATGACCAACAAAACAAAAACATAATGGAGTAATTAATATGTGTATTGGTTCCACGCCAAAAGCACCAGCGCCTCAAGCACCTGCCCCAACCCCAGCACCAGCGGCTCCACCACCAATCTTGCAGACTTCAGTTAATGAAGCTAACAAGAACGGCGGCTTATCAGAGTCAGGAAAGATGGGTACAAAGGGTTTGCGTATTGACCGTCAACAAGTTGCCATGGGTGGCTTAGGTGGCGGTACTGGCTTAAACATCCCTCGCGGTTAATAGGAGCAGGGATTGGAAAACAACAAAACATGCGCTTCCATTTATGGACAGCTAGAATCCAGCCGCCAACCTTTCTTAGACCGAGCTAGAGAGTGTTCGTTGTTGACGATCCCTGCACTGATTCCACGCAGTGGTCACACAGGCACATCTAAACTTACGACCCCATGGCAGGGCATTGGTGCGAGGGGTGTAAACAACCTTGCATCCAAGCTTCTGTTAGCGCTCTTCCCACCGAACACCCCGTTCTTCCGTCTGGCAATTGACGACTTCACACTCGAAAAATTGACACAGCAAGAAGGTATGAGAGCCAAGGTTGAAGAAGGTCTTAATAAGATTGAGCGATCAGTCATGGCAGAGATCGAAGGATCGGCATTACGTGTCGGCGGCTTCGAGGCTCTCAAGCATCTCTTGGTCTCAGGCAACGTACTGATGTACTTGCCCACTGAAGGTGGTGTACGTGTATTCCACCTAGACCGCTTTGTAACAAGACGTGACCCAATGGGTAATGTGCTGGACATCATCATCAAAGAGAACGTTAGTCCCCTAACGATTCCTGAGGAGATGAGGGCAGCAGTGCTTGGCGAAGGTGATGACAGCACAACCGTAGACAAAAACATTGAGATGTTCACCCACGTATGGCGCGACAATAAAAAGTGGCGTGTGTACCAAGAAGTCAAAGGCATCCGAGTTCCAGGTTCTGATGGTGACTATCCCATCGATAAGTCCCCATGGGTTCCTGTACGCTTCTCTAAGATCGACGGTGAAGACTACGGTCGTGGCTATGTCGAAGAATACTTAGGTGACCTGAAGTCACTCGAAGGTTTGACACAGGCAATCGTTGAAGGCTCCGCAGCCGCTGCCAAGCTGGTGTTCCTAGTGAACCCCAACGGCACTACGGACAAGGCTGACCTAGCTTCTAGTGAGAACGGTGCGTTCGTTGATGGCAATGTCCAAGACGTTAATGTCCTGCAACTCCAGAAGTTCAACGACTTCCGCGTAGCCCACGACACCATCAACGGTATCACTGAGCGCCTGAGTTATGCATTCATGCTGAACTCTGCTGTGCAACGCAGTGGAGACCGTGTGACTGCCGAAGAGATCCGCTACATGGCTGGAGAACTTGAGGATGGTCTGGGTGGTATCTACTCAATCCTGTCTCAAGAGATGCAGCTGCCATTAGTCAAGCGCTTGATGTTTGCAATGGAGCGTCAAAAGCGTCTGCCAGCTTTACCTGACGGTACGGTATCGCCAGTAATCGTCACAGGCATGGAAGCACTTGGACGTGGACACGATCTAAACAAGCTCAACATCTTCTTACAGAACCTCTCACCACTAGGCCCACAAGCTCTAGCTGAGTACTTGGAAATAAGTGATTACATCACCCGTGTAGGTACGTCTTTAGGTATTGATATGAAGGGACTCATCAAGTCTCAAGAAAAAGTTGATGCAGCCAGACAGCAAGTCCAAGAAGCACAAATGATGCAACAGATGGCAGTGCCGGGAATGCAAGAGGCAAGCAAGATGATGCAACAAGGAATGGCTAATGAAAACCAGTAAGAAAAAACCTGTGGAAGTAGAAGTGCCTGAGCCAGAAGCTCTGGTCACTCCAGCCCCACAGGAAACCCCAACCAACAAAAGGATTGTCCGTCCTGACGGTCGGATCATTGAACAGCACTAATGTCAGAAACTGTAGTAATTAATGAGAAGCCAGCTGGCGACGACCCGGAACACATCGCGAAGATGGTTGCCCTCGCCGATGGCGCAGCATCCCCAGCGGCAGACTCCCGCCCAGAATGGTTACCTGAGAAATTCAAGTCAGCTGAAGAGATGGCTAACGCCTATAAGTCTCTTGAGTCCAAGCTTGGAGTGAAGGAACCTGTGTCTCCTGTAGACCCTGTAGTCACACCAGATCCTGTGGATCCTAATGCATCCGTCCCTGACGATGCTGCGTTGGCTAGTGAACTAAGTTCTAAGGGTTTGGATTTATCCAAGTTCGTAGCATCTTATGAAGCTAATGGTGAGATCAATCAGGCGGAGTATGACGAGCTTATTGCTGGTGGTTACCCACGCGACACAGTGGATCAATTCATTGAGGGACGTGTGGCTAAACGCCAGATAGACCTTCAGAATATCAAGTCGGTTGTGGGTGGTGACGCAGAGTTTGCAAGCATGTCCGCATGGGCATCTGCTAATGCAAGCAATGAATCACTCGCGTCTTACAACAAGGCTATGGAGTCTAAAGACCAATCACTAATCAAGCTTGCCTTACAAGGTATGCATGCCCAATATAAGGATAGCCGGGGTTCAGAGCCGAAGCTTCTAACTGGCGCTAACGGTACAACCGCTAGTGACCTCTATGAATCTGTACAGCAGATGACCACAGACATGAAGAGTCAGGCATACAAAACTGACCCCGCTTTCCGCCGCAAGGTAGAAGCAAAGATCTCTCGCTCCTCAATCTTCTAAGGCTCCTATGGCTCCTCTAGTAGTGGGGGGTCTGTTTGAGATCGGCTCTAAGCTGATCGACAGGCTCTTCCCCAATCAGGCGGAGAAGGACAAAGCAACACTCGAACTATTGCAGATGCAAGCCACTGGCGAACTTGAGGAACTAAAAGTCCGCATGTCCGCTGTGGTTGCTGAAGCACAGAGTGATTCGTGGTTGGCTGCTAATTGGCGACCAATCACGATGCTCTCCTTCGTATTTATTATTTTTAACAACTGGGTTCTATACCCGTACTTCAAAGCCTTTGGCTTGCCTGTGATCTATCTTGAGGTTCCTGTCAACGTATGGGAAATCGTAGAGCTTGGTCTAGGTGGTTATGTAATCGGACGCTCCGGCGAGAAGATCGCTTCTTCTGTCGCTGAAGTTCTGAAGAACAAATAGTCGCACTTGCAATCCTTTGCGGTGGCTCTGCAATAACAACAAAACTCATATCTCCCGTGATCCACTGAGGTGGGCAATCCTGTGGTTCGTTATGCGCGTTTGGAAAGTTGCTTCTCTTCTTTTCTCTCTCTCAAAAATCATTGGAAAAATAAATGTCAAATGCAAATCCTAGTCGCCTTGGTCAAGATCAACTTGCCGGTGATACTAAAGCTCTCTTCTTAAAAGTCTTCACTGGCGAAGTGATGACCTCATTCGCAGAAACCAATGTGGTTCTGCCTTACGTTCGTTCACGCACGATCACTAGCGGCAAGTCCGCTTCATTCGCAGTTGTCGGTCAAGCCGCAGCCGCATACCACGTTCCCGGTACTGAAATCGTTGGTAAGAACATCGCCGCTGGCGAAGTTGTAATCACCATCGATGACTTGCTGATCGCTGATACCTTCATCTCAAACATCGACGAAGCGATGAACCACTACGACGTGCGTTCCGTGTACTCAACTGAGTTGGGTCGCGTGTTGGCTAAGACTTTGGACAAGCACTTGATCCAGATGGGTGTACTCGCTTCACGCGCAGCTGCACGTATCGTTGGTGAAACAGGCGGCGCAACAATCACCACTGGTGGTTCAGTTGACCAGTTGGTTGCTTCATTGTTTGATGCTTCACAAATCTTCGATGAGAAAGACGTACCTGATGAAGACCGCGTTGCTTTCATCCGTCCTGCTCAGTACTACGCCTTGGCACAAAAGACCGAACTCCTGAACAAGGATTGGGGTGGTGCTGGTGTATACGCAGATGCAAAAGTATTGCGCGTCGGTGGTATCACTTTAGTGAAGACCAACCACTTGCCTAACACCGTTATCGCTAACGGCACTTTAGATGCTGGTACTGACAACAAGTACGCTGGTGACTTCACTGGTGTGCAAGCTTTGGTCATGCAAAAAGGTGCGATCGGTTCCGTCAAGTTGATGGATCTGGCAATGGAATCAGAGTACGACATGCGTCGTCAAGGTACTTTGATGTTGGCTAAGTACGCAATGGGTCACGGCCTGTTGAATCCACAAGCTGCCATCGAAATCAAACTCTAATCTGAGCCGTAAGGTTTAGTTAGTCCAAGGGGAACTCCAGAAAACGGGGTTCCCCTTTTTTTTAAAAAAGATATATGACCACTTCAACGACTCCGTTATCGGAACTTGAGGCGCTGAATCTAATCCTGTCTGTAATTGGTGAGTCGCCCCTAGCTAGTCTTGATGCTGTATCTGCATCTGCTGACGCTGTCTTGGCGAACCAAGTGCTGAACGAGGTTAATCGCAGTGTTCAAGCTCATGGCTGGCATTTCAATGTCGAAACAAATGTGACCCTCCATCCAGAGGCGAACTCCAAACAAATAGTTCTACCGGGCAACTGCCTTCGTGTAGATACCGTAGGCAACAGCGTACAGACTGACATCGTTCAACGCGCTACCACCGTCTACAACAAGACCAACAGAACCTATGTGTTCGACAAGTCAATCACGGTCGAGATGGTAACCCTTCTCCCGTTCACCCAGCTTCCCCAAACAGCCCGTCAGTACATCGCGGTACGTGCTGCCCGTGTATTCCAAAGCAGAACCGTGGGTTCAGACCTCTTGTTCCAATTCACAGCGCGTGATGAGGTAGAGGCACATATAGAACTCAAGCGGTCTGAAGGCATCACTGGGGACTACAACATTCTCTCAGGCAGCTACTCTGTTGCCCGATCACTGGAACGCTAATGTCTCTCATCTCTTCTTCAATTCCAAATTTAGTCAACGGTATATCTCAACAGCCCCCAACCCTTCGCTTAACCTCTCAAGCTGAAGTGCAAGAGAACGGTATTAGTACAGTTGCTAAGGGTATGAAGAAGCGACCGCCGACTAAGCACATTGCTCGACTAACAGGCACACAACTACAAGATGCGTACCTACACACCATCAACCGTGACAGGAACGAAAAGTACATCGTCGCTGTAACCAACGGATCCGTTCGTGTTTGGACTCTTCTTGGAACTGAGCTAACAGTAAACACACCAGACGGTGTGGCTTACCTGACATCAGACAGTCCTAAGACAGCCTTCCGAACAGTGACTGTGGCTGACTACACGTTCCTAGTGAACAAGGGTGTGACAGTAACTAAGGCTACTGAGCTAACCGCATCCCGTCCCTACGAGGGCTTGGTGAGCATCACTGGTGGTAACTACGGTAAGGTTTACTCCATCAAGATTAACGATGTGCAGGTTGCAAGCTTCACCACCCGTGATGGTACAAGCGCATCCCACAGTGTTGACCTGAACACAGATACTATTGCAACCAACCTGTACAACGGTTTGATCGCCTCTGGTAAGTCTGCAATCCGCAGCGGCTCAGTAATCTATATATCCTCTGGCAACGACTTCAAGCTTGAGGTGTTCGACGGATTTAACAACGGTGCAGCGGTTGCCCTAAAAGGTAACATTCAGCAGTTCTCTGACCTACCGAACAACGGTGTCGTGAACGGCTTCACTATAGAAATAGCCGGTGATGCTAACTCTGGGTTTGACAACTACTGGGTCAAGTATGTCGAGGACGGTTCAGCCTCCGGTATCTGGAAGGAAGCTGTAGAACCCGGCATCTCCAATGGATTTATGGACAGCACAATGCCCCATGCTTTAGTGCGTGAGGCAGACGGCACATTCACATTTAAAGAGCTTGACTACGGTAAGCGCACAGCTGGTGATGAAGACTCATCCCCAGACCCATCGTTCGTAGGACGTGCGATAAGCGATGTCTTCTTCTACCGCAACCGTCTTGGGTTCCTGTCAGAGGACTCTGTCATCTTCTCTGAAGCTGCACAGTTCTTTAAGTTCTATAACCCCACAGCGACGGCGCTCTTAGACTCAGCCCCCATCGACGCTGCGGTGTCACACACCAAGGTATCGACGCTGGTTCACGCTGTGCCTTTCTCGAAGCAGCTGTTGCTGTTCTCTAGCCAAACACAGTTCGTAGTTGAGTCAGGTGACCTACTGACCCCTAAGACCATATCGATCAAGCAGACAACCGAGTTCGAGTGCAACACAGATGCCAAGCCTTTGGGTGTAGGTAACGTTGTGTACTTCGCGGTTCCCCGTGGTGACTACTCAGGTGTGCGGGAGTTCTATGTTGATTCAAACACTGGAACCAACGATGCCTTAGACATCACAGCCCACGTACCGACCTATATACCTGAAGGTGTCTCAAGGCTCGTTGCAGGTCTAAATGAGGACATCCTTATAGCACTGACCCCTAACGACCCAACAAGCCTGTACGTCTACAAGTATTACTTCAACAACTCTCAGAAGTTGCAGTCAAGCTGGTCGCGTTGGAACTTTGGTGGTGAGGTGTTAAGCGTGGACTTCATTGAGTCAACCATGTACCTGATCATCAACAGGAATGGTGAGACCTTTATCGAGTCAATGAACGTTGCATCTCAGACGACACCAGCTTCCGGTGAGCCGTACATCATCCATCTGGATCGTAAGGCAACCGCTTCAGGAACTTCATACGCTTTAGGCAAGACGTACATCACAGTTCCCTACGGTGTCACAGCAAGCATGAAAGCTGTACTCAGTACGGACACAGGTACACAAGCTGGTTCCCTATTTGATATAGAGACAGACGGTGTTGGTAGTTACATTCCGGGGAACTGGTTGGGTAAATCCGTAATCATCGGTGAGCCTTACACACTGCGTTACCGCTTCAGCACTATCACTATTAAGAAGCAGCAAGGAGAAGGTCAGGTGTCAGAAACCTCAGGCCGTCTACAGCTTCGCAACATGATACTGAACTACGCAGAGACAGGGTTCTTTAAAGTTTCTGTAGGTAACTTAGGTCGCCAAGAGTTTAACTATGTCTTTGCGGGTGCAACGCTTGGTGATGCTTCCGCAACACTAGGACAAACCGCCATCAAGACCGGCAAGTTCCGCTTCCCGATTCTGGGTCGCAGTGAGAACGTAACCATCGAAGTATCTTCGGACAACCCAAAGCCTGTCGCACTGCTTAACGCTGAGTGGGAAGGCTTCTATGCCCGACGCAGCCGTCCATCTTAAACCCCTACAACAAGCAACCGTAGAAGACATCAGATACCTGGCGGCAAACCTGCGCGAGGCTGATCGTCTAGAGATGTACCACTACGGAGCTGATCCGCTGAGTGGACTCCTACAGTCATTCGAGTTATCCGAGGTTTGCTACGCAGCATTCCTAGGTGATGAGCTTGTCTGTGTCTATGGTGTTTGTCCCGGCGTAGGGGTTGCTGTGCCTTGGATGATGGGAACGCCTTCGATGTCAAAAGTCAGAAGAGAAACATTAACGTGGGCAACCGCTGTCAAAGCGGAGTTGTCAGATAAGTACCCATTACTAATGAACTATGTGTGGTCTGGAAACAAGACCCACATCCGCTGGATAAAGTGGCTAGGGTTCGGTTTTACAGGAGAGAAGCTCACCCTCAACGGGGAAGAGTTCCTCCAGTTCACTTCAAGGAAATAAATTATGTGTGGATTAGTCGAGCTACAGGTTGCTGCGGCGCTAGTTAAGTTAGATGCCGAAAGAAAGGGGGCTGACGCTCAGTCGGCTTCCAACGCAGCAGCAACATCTGCTGCCCAAGGTAAGACAAGAAACGACATTGCTTTATCAAACATTCAGCGCAAAGAAAGTTATGTTGATGCGTCTGATGCAGCCAACAGTGCTAACGCTGCCGCTAATAAGGCTATATCAACCGGAGTCGTCGCCGCTGGCGAATCCGGTGTGGCTATGGGTGGATCTGCTTTAGCTCAACTGAGAGAGCTTGGCGCTCAAGGTTCTTCAGACATCGTTACCTCAATGACTAACTTTGTCCGAGAGAGCGGGTCAATAGATGCCCAGTACCAGAACATCTTCATTACTGAAGCTAACACTATCGCCCGTCTTCCGACTGTTAAACGCCCCGACTACTTCAGTGCTGCACTCAGCATTGCTGCGGCTGATGCGGGACTTCAGAATGATACGGGTCAAGGAATCTTTGGTCACACAAAGGACTTCTTCGGGCCGGGTGTTATATAAATTAGGTTAATTAAAAATGGCAACAAGAGTACAACCTCAATATCAAAACAACCCTGCACAGCTTCGTAGGAGCAACGCTCCACAGATGGAAACGCAGGTCTTTAATTCAGGCGCAGATAAGTCATACCAACTAGCTGCGGCTCTTGGGGCAACTCAAGCACCTCTAGCAGCCCTTCGTGAAAACCAAGTTGCTAAGGTTCAGCAGGACGCTATTGCATGGGCAAACGGAACCTCCACAGCCGATCTGAATAGTGCGATTTCTAATAAGACTTTGCTCCCCAGTGAAAGCCCAGTCTTCGTCGCTGCGGTTCGCAACATCCAAGGCGGTCGTCAGTTAGCTGAAACCGTATCCGATCTTAAATCTAAGCTTGCCACAGGTGAACTGAAGTTCGATAGCTCTAAAGATTTCGACGCTTACTTCTTAGGACAGCGTAATGAGTTCTTGTCAGGCAAAGATAACTTTACTGTTGCAGGTTACGACAAGGCGTTCAACGAATCCCGTACCGCCTTAGGTGAGTTTGTTCGCGAGACGAATGACCAGACAGCCATAAACAATGCAGCCGAAGACGGTAATGCAGCGATGAACGCTGGCATTGCGTTTATATCCGACCCCAAGCAGTTTAAAGGTACTACAGAAGAGGGGGCTGCATATCTGGGGAGGGTCTACGAAACGATGGTTAAGAACAACGTAGTCGCTAAAGAGGTGGGCAAGAAGATCCTGATAGACGGGGTTAAATCCCTCATCCCCGGCGGTAACAAAGATCTTATGAAAGCGATGTTGGATATACGTACCTCTGATGGTGTACTTGTTCGAGACATTATTGGTGCAGAGCATTCCGCACTCTACTCAGAGCAAGCAAGCGGGAACTTTGACCAGCAGCAAGTTAAGAACTGGGTGGACATGTCTAAAGAGTTCGCCTTTTCTGCCGCAGATGGGCAGCTGACAGGACAGAAGCTAAAGCGCTTTGAAGAACTTTGGAGTCGGTTTGAAAAATACCTTCCCGCATCGTCAAAGCTACAGATCCTAAATTCTCAACAGTCGGCGATGGCTTCCATACAAAAGGGAATCAGTGCACAGACCTTTGCAAACGTACTCGCAGTTAACAAAGCAAACAATGACTCACAAATATTTGCAGCAATTGAGGCTGGGAATTTCGGATTGTTCAAAGCTAGTACAGCGCTTTCAGTTGTAAGCAAGGATGGTACTTACACACCCGTTTCAGACGCTGACCAAAACGCTACCGCACAACGTTACTTACAGGAAAAGCTGCAAGGTGTAGACCCTGTAACCCGTGCCAGCCATTTCGATAACAACGGGATGGTTGATGAACAGGCACAAGCCTCTCTAGCAAAGCTGTCCGTGGATCTTGCTGAAGTGACTATAGGCACTAACGGAAAGGAACAGGGAAAGGTTGCGGAGGGTACGGCTGAAGGACTAATGCAATTCAAGTCAATGCTTGATCACAACTACGCATACGCAAAAAGGGTTGTTGGAGACTCAGACAGCTTTGACCGGCTTGTACTTGCTTCAAGCCAGTTGGAGATGGGACGCAGCATAGATGAAGTTGCTATCGGCATGGCGCGTATCAAAGGTCTAGGCATCACCTCGCCGCAGTACAAAGGTTTTAACGCAAGCGTTCAGGTAGCTGTTGATGATTTATTGGATCCAGACTTCCTTGACAAAGTGGCTTCCATACTTCCATTTTTCGAGGGGACGAATGACATGTCAAACGTGCTCCACTTCTCGTCCGTCATCAGGGATTACGCAATGTTCAACGTTGTTACAGGTTCATCGGCGAATGCCAAAGAAGCTGTAGCGGGGGCGTTAGAGCATATAGAGAAGAACTCTGTGCGTGTTGGGAACTTCAAGTATCTAAAGAAAGACTTACCTGAAATCCCATCGACAGTAAAAGACACACGCACCCCAGCTGAGTGGATGGACAGGTACATCAAAGAAGTTGTATTTCCAATAGCTACTACAGCCGGATACAACACCGACAAAGTCCGTCTTGAAAAGTCACCCGGCGGCTATGTGGTTTATATAGGCGGCAGCACTTTCATGCAGGGCAGTGATGGTAGGGAAGTGCGTATTGGGAATAAACAGATGGGCGAGTGGGCGCTACAGACAACTCAGACATCGATGCGATCAGACGCCTTTGATAAGCATGTCATTCAGGAAGAAGCACGTCTGATCAGGAAGATGCCAAAGGCTGTGCAAGGTGTCGGTCGAGAGCGTCTTTACGGAGCCGACGTAAACCCATACACAAGTTCAATCATTGACAGAAACAAACAGCTAATCATGGATAAGGGCTGGGATCAACTCCCGCTTGATGAGATGTTAGCTAACGTCCGCGCAGAGCGAACTAAAAACATGAAAGGTAAGTAATGCCTACTCTTGATGAGTATCGTAAGAAGGCATCAGAACTGGAGAAGCAAAACAATTTGCCTGAGGGCATCTTGTGGAAAATCTCCGGTATTGAATCCAGTCACCGAGGTGATGCAGTCGGGCCTGTAACAAAGTCCGGTGAGTCAGCAAAGGGCTGGTTCCAGTTCATGCCAGCGACAGCTAAACAGTATGGGGTTACAGACCCCACAGACTTCAACCAATCAGCAGATGGTGCGGCTAGATTTTTATCTGATGTACTAAAGATGCACGGCGGTGATGTAAACCGCTCACTCGCTTATTACAACGGCGGGAAACCCGCAGTTAAAGCGTTAGATGCCGGTAAGCCGTTTAAGGAAACCGCTGGCTACTTAGCAAAGTTTAATGGGACACCGCTGCAAGCATCCACGATGCCCAGCCCCGCCGTTAACACCCCCGTAGAACCCGCAGTCTCCGATGCCCCAACGATGATGGGAAATCCTGGCAGTGAAATACTTGGGGATGCACAAGCATCGAAACAGTACGACGGAATTGGAAACAGTTTTGTTGGTTTTGGTAAGGGTGTAGCCGCTGGTATACAGCAGACATCTTGGTACGGCTTGGGTGAAAACATAGTCAACAGCCGTAAGGCAGATCCTGACTACGCCCCAACGATTGCTGATTATGAAGTTGCTTTTGAAGGCATCCCACAGAACTTACACAGCAAGATTGCTGATGCCTCTTCCTCTAACGAAGAGTTGACACTTAGATCTAACCGTGTTCGTGAGCTTCTAAAGAAAACCCAAGAGGCAGCAGCCTACGGGATTCCGGGTATGGCAGGTGTGATGGGCGGGTCGATGGTTGATGTCGATATGGTTCTATCTGTAGCGATACCTGCACTCAGCGCACCTTTGTTTCTCGCAAAGGAATCCCGTTTTGCTAGAGCTGTTGATATGGGTTTAGGAGCAGCAGCAGCTAACGTTGCCTTTGAAGCAGCCACAAACAACACGAAGACCATTGGGTTACCTGAGGATATAAAGTACGCAGCACTGATGGGTCTGTACATCGCAACTCCCTTAGGACTCCTGAGTAAGAAGGCGGGAAAGCTGGTTGACTATGACGATCTTGCCGCTGCAAGAAAAGCTGAATCTGTAGAAGCCGCAGCCCTCGAAGATCTCATCCGCTTGCGTAAGCAAGAGGCGGACATCGCCGGTTTTGATGAGATGCTTACTGATTCAGGTAAGGCGTTCAAAGCAAGGGTTGACGCAGATCTATCTGGATGGAGTGCTAAGTTTGCTAATGATCTAGAGCGTGACACAGCGCTGTACATCAATACGAACTTTACAAACAACACACCTGTTGAAGTCCCGCCGCTGTTTACCCGTGGTATCCAAACACCTACAACAGTTGCCCCACCGTATTGGTTCACTAACGGAGCCAACGATCTATTAGGCGGCGAACGTTCTGTTCATAAGTTTTTAACAGAGAGTGGTTTTAGAAATGAAGGTGAGTTCCTAAGTAAGTTCACTTTCAACGCTGACGGAACGATCAAAACTTCATCAACATCATCAAGCAAAATTGGCCTAGATACTTGGGACAGCATAGGGGTTAAGACAAAGGAACAACTTCAGGAGCTTTGGAAGCTAACGGAGGTAAAAGATGTTAAACGTCTAGTGGAGAAGATCCGGTACGCCGACACGACAACCGCTTTCTCTGTGCTGGACATTGCAATCAAAGGCTCTAAAGATGATGCCATAGTCGCTCTTGCAAAGTTCCTTAAAGGGTCAATGAAGGAAGACCTCCCACTTAGCTGGCTTCCAGATAAAGAAATTGGGCGGGGTGTTTTAGGGTATTACCAACCAACAGCCCACCGCATTGCGTTGCCGCAAAGTGGGAAGACGAACTACAGCACTATGGTGCATGAGATCCTTCATTCAGCCACTGTTCACAAAATAGATTTCGGTCGTGAGAACCCAAATTCCGCAATAGGTCTACTTGTCACAGAACTTGAGTCAATGCGTAAGCTTGCAATAAAAGAGTACAAAAAGAAGTACGGTGTTGCAGGGGATCTTGGAGAAGGTAAGGGTGGAAACTACTACCTTTCAAACTTGGAGGAATTTACTGCGGGTTTATTTTCTGGTAAGAAAAGCGTCGACGACCGTTCAGAAAAATTCATCAACACTTTAAAAGGCATACCTGTCGGCGACAAAAACATGTTGCACAAGTTGGTTGATATTGTCAGGAAGCTTTTTGGCATGGGAGCGCAAGAGACCAACGCCTTCTTGAAATCCTACGACCTTCTGGGTCAGATGATTGACCGCCCACTTGATGTTCAATACAACCGTACCTCTGGTGCGGATAAGAGTCTAAGGTTCGAAAGAGCAAACGAGTATGCCGATCCCATCGACGCTCAAGTTGCCTCGCGTGAAGACATAGGCGATGTGTTTGGCTGGGGTCTGGCTTTAGAGAATATTCTTAGTGGTAAGGGTATATCCCAAAACGTTAAGAACCTTGCATCAAGTCTCTTCGGGACAACCGTAGGTTACAAAGGTCACGGCGTTGTCAAGCGCAATGCTTGGGACAGCACGATCCAACTAAACCTGTCTTGGGACAAGAAAATGTTCGTAGGTATGGACATCCGGTTTAACGAGTTCAAACAGGCTGGTGGTTATAAATGGCATCAGAGGGGTAAAGCTTGGGCAGCTTTCCAAGAGCAGATACAAAACTACGTGCTTGGCGTTGAGGGTGACTACCACCCATCAGTAATCAAATCCGGTCAGCAGTATCAACAGGTACAGGGCGGTGTGGTTGACCATATCAACAACCCCGGTCTGCATACAGGTGAAACCAAAAAAGGTCTGACCCAGCGTGAGTACATCGACCCTGAGACTGGTGAAAAGATGATGACTCCCCTGCTTGCAAAGAACGACCGTTATATGCCTCGCGTCGGTGATATGCAGAAGTGGGATGAACTGGCATCTAAGTTCGGAAATGATTCTTTAGAGAGTTGGTTTGCCAACAGCTTTAGGAAGGTCTCAGGAGCCACTGAGGAGCGCTCTGCGAGGTTTGCTAAGTGGTATGTGAGGACTACATGGGAAGGCCGACGTAATCGCGCTAACGAGCTTGTAGACAACATGTTGAAGGGTCAGGATCGTGAGGGTCTCAAGACATCCTTAATGGACAAACTTGAGATCAATGCGTTTGAGGCAGATGAGATTCTCAACGATATGTTCCCAAGTAAGCCTAGCGATACCGGCGCACTCAGTTCAAGCCTGAAGCACCGTAACTCGTTAGACGAACTGCACAAGGAGACATGGATTGATAAAGAGGGCAACTCGTTTGAGATTGGGTTTAACGACCTGTTCGATACGCGGATCCTTGACAACTTTAAGAACTACTCACGCCGGATGGCTGGCTCTGTAGCTCTTGCCAATCATGTGAACATCTACAAGTCAACAGAGATTGACTCAGCCATTTCAGCTGCTACTCGCGTGGAGATTGGTGACGGTTTAACCACTGAAGGATCCCAAGCTAAAAGCACGGAAGCACTAAAGTTCGCGTTTGAAAGAATCATGGGCGTACCTCAGGAGGAAGTCACCAAGTTCAAGAAGGTAATGGAGATGTGGCGTAAGTTCAACGTGTCACGTCTTATGGGCGGTGCGGTGTTCAACCAGTTAGTAGAAGCGTCACAGATCGTCGGAACCCTTGGTCTCCGTGCGACCCTTGAGGCAACTCCAGGTCTGAGTAAGCTTCGCCGTGACTTGGTTACAGGCGCGGCTCCTACTGAACTACTAGAGCACCTTGAGAACACCATGGGTGGAGCCGGTGCAGACTTTGTCCAAAGGATGAACTTTGCTGATAGCGACACATGGGTTCGCAAGTTTGGTGACACAAAGATGAACAGGTTTCTGGATGGCTTGGATACCAAGCTAGGCAACCTCGCATCAGGTGTGTTGAACAACACTGGCATGACTGGAGCAATGGTGCAGCAGAAGCGTACACATGCAACAGCTTTGACAAACCACTTCGTTGGACTAGCACATGGTAAGGAGAACACTTTTCTAACCAAGGATCGTTTGGCAATGATGGGGTTGGACGAGATGGACTTCACTAACATGAAGGAAGCTATCGTTCGCTACTCTAAGGATGTTAAAGGTGAGTTCTCAACGACCAAGGCTGTTGACTTTGACAAGTGGCAACTGGATGACCCAAAGACACACGCTGATTTTATATTGGCAGTGCAGCGGGAATCCCGGCGTGTAGTTCAGGAAAACGATCTGGCAGCAATGATCCCCATCATGGGTAGCTCATTGGGTCAGACAGTATTCCAATTCCAGAACTTCACGATGCAAGCTTGGAACAAGTCATTGATGTATGGCATACACCATGCGGACATGTCTACCTTTATGACCGTGATGTACGGCGGGTTCTTCGGATCCTTAGCGTACATGGGACGCAGCCAGCTAAGTGCGCTTGGCATGAGCGACGATGATCGACGCAAGTTCATGGAGGAGCGTATGACGTTTGGGCAAGTGATGGCTAACGGCTTCGGTCGTATCAGCCAAGCATCACTGTTACCCACTGCGTATGACACCACTATAGGAACTATGTTGGGACAGCCTCTGTTCTCTGGCATGCGTACTACGTCGGACTTGTCATCGATTGCGTCCAACCCAACTCTGTCAGCAATCAACTCTCTGATCTCTATGCAGAAGATCGTTCGTAACTCAGCGTCTGATGAATATCAAACAACGAGCCGTGACATCCGAACATGGGGTAGGACGGTAGTACCTCTAAGCAGTGTGCCTCCATTCTCAACAATTCTTAACGGTATCGCGGGAACCTTCCCAACTAGCGATAAGCAAGTTCCTGATTAATTTAAAGCCCGGTGAAAGCCGGGTTTCTTTTTGGAGTATCCATAGTGGCATTTAGTATTGTCCAGTTCGTAGGTGATGGCAGTTCGCGCACCTACAGCTTTCCCTTTCCGTATATCGACGTAGCCCACGTACAGGTTGTTGTCGATGGCGTAGCTGCCGGATTCGTGTTCGACAACACAAACACAGTAACCCTTAACACAGCCGTACCTGCGTCTTCCTTAATCACCATAAGCCGAAACACACCCAAAGGTGTTGTACCTGTGGACTTCTCTGACGGCTCCATACTGCGCGAAGCTGACCTAGATATTCTTGCGGTCTTTGCGACTTATGTTTCTCAAGAGACATTCGACCGTGCAGACGCATCACTAGGCTTTGACATTGCCGATGGTAAGTGGAATGCAACAAGCTACCGGATCAAGAATGTCTTAGACCCTGTAGATCCTCAAGACGCTGTTACCAAATACTGGTCAGAGTCAGCGATGACATCACAGTTGAGTCAAGCAACGTCTCAGGCTGTCAGTGCTGCATCAAGCGCAGTTACAGCAACATCGCAAGCAACAGTTGCTACGACGAAAGCTAATACCGCAACGACTAAGGCTTCTGAAGCTTCAACGTCTGCTACTAACTCAGCGGCATCGGCTACTCAATCCCAAGGGTTCCGAGATACAACCCAAGGCTACAAAGAGGCAGCGGCTTCTTCGGCATCGGCGGCAGCAAGTTCAGCAGTTTCTTCAGCTTCTAGCGCTACCGCAGCTTCCGGAAGTGCCTCAACAGCCGCGACACAGGCAGGACTCGCAACGACCAATGGGGCAGCACAGGTTGCTCTTGCAACAACGCAGTCAGGCAACGCAGCATCCAGTGCAACAGCGTCTTCTAATAGCGCATCCAACGCAGCCGCATCTGCCACTAACGCAGCCAGCAGTGCAACAGCAGCAGCGGGTTACTCACCTACCCAGTCTGGCAACAGCGGTAAGTTCCTTACGACCAACGGTACGGCTACAAGCTGGGCAACGGTAGACGCTCTACCAGACCAGACAAGTAACTCTGGCAAGTACCTGACAACGAACGGCACAGACCCATCTTGGGATTCTTTGGACACGGATGCAAATAGCACCACCAAAGGGCTGTACGAGATGGCAAACACAATCAGTGCCAATTACTCAATTACATCTGGCAACAATGCAATGAGCGCTGGCCCAATTGTAGTTAATAGCGGTGTATCAGTAACCATTCCAAGCGGCTCTCGCTGGACAATAGTTTAAGGAACAACAATGTCAATTACATTAAATGGGGATGGTTTCATTACAGGAGCGGCAGGGGTTGGCAAAGGTGGCAGCGGTACTAACGTTGCCTTCTACGAAACTGACAACACAATTACTGCTGACTACACAATTGGAACTAACAAAAACGCCATGAGCGTTGGTGACATAACTGTCGCCACCGGCGTAACTGTAACTGTGCCTACGGGTGCTTTCTGGGCGGTTGTATGAGCGGTAATATTAAATACGACAAGTGGATTAATGACGACAACTCTGAGAACTACAAGTGCCGGGCTTGGGTTAACTTTGATGGCACAGGCACTGTTGCTATAAGAGCAAGCGGTGGTGTAAGTTCAATAACGGATAATGGAACGGGAGATTATGTAATTAATTTTACCAATGCTATGCCAGACGGTAATTACTTTGTAGGCGGTTCGGCAGGTGGTAATCAAGACACCACCCGTGGCTTTGTAGGTATGATGTCAGTATATACCGCAACTGCACCAACAGCAGCAGCTTGCCGTGTTGCTTTTGGTCTTGGTTCAAGTACGGTAGGTAATGGTCAATTATACAATTCCGTCTACAGCTATGTCGCCATCTTCCGCTAGGAGCATATATGTCAACAATTAAAACAACAACACTAAGCACACAAGGTGGCTCAACAGTCCCAGTGGACACCGTGGTTAATGGCACTGCAAAGGCATGGGTGAATTTCAACGGGCAAGGAACTGTGGCTATCCGTAGGGCATTTAATGTAAGTAGCATTACGGATTTAGGCTCAGGAAATTACACGATAAACTTTACAACTGCAATGATCGATTCAAATTATAGCGCTATTGCTGCACAGGATATCTCAACTAGTTTTTCAAATTCTGTCATGTTGGCCGCGTATACGACCACAACAATAAGATTTTATGTGTATTCAGGTAACGCAATGGTTGACCCAGTTAATGCATCCTTAGCCATCTTCTCATAAGGAACAACTATGACAACAACTATAAGTGGAAGTAATGGCATTGTCTTCCCAGACGACACATCAATGCAAACGGGTCAACAGGCGGTAAAGGCTTGGGTGAACTTTAATGGGACAGGCACAGTGGCTATTAGGGCTGGGTATAACGTAGCTTCAATTACGGATAATGGAACTGGTAACTATACGGTTAACTTCACTACTGCTATGGTAGATGCTAATTATGCAGCAGTTGTAAGTGGTTCAAACTCAAGTAATACAAATTACGATGCCAGATTTAATGCCGGAGTTGCCCCAAGTACCACCGGATTTAGAATATTTGGTTCTACTTTTGGGACTCCTAATGGTGGTGTTGATTCAGATCACCTAATGGCAAGTGTATTTAAATAATCAAACTAAAGGACTTATATGATTAATCAACGTGTAATTTATTCTACAGCCGAAGGCGGCGTAGCTATCATCGTACCAGCACCCGGCGCAACGCTGGAGCAGGTTTTAAAAGCAGTACCAGTGGGTGTTGCATATGAGATTGTCAGCGTGGACGATGTGCCATCTGACCGTACTTTCCGTAACGCTTGGGAGATGTAAATGATTAAAGTAAATATTGCTAAGGCACAAGACATTGCACACGATATGCGCCGTGCTGCCAGATCTGCTGAGTTCGCTCCGCTAGATATTAAAGCAACCATTCCCTCAGAGGCTGTAGCTGCTGAAGAAGCCCGTGCTGCCATTCGTACAAAGTATGAAGATATGCAAGCATCTATTGCTGCTGCCACTGATGTAGGTATGCTGAAGACTATTGTAGAGGGCTTGTAATATGTCTAAGGTGACTATTGCCGGTGATGCAAATGGAACAGGCGTATTCACCATTGCAGCGCCGAATGGGAATACTAATAGGACATTGGTGTTGCCTGATGAAGCTGGGACGGTGTTGACGAGTGCAAGTACAGCAAACTTTCCAGCGGGTAGTGTCCTTCAGCTACAACACACCCAAATATCAACTCCTGTTTCTCAGGCGTTAACTACAAGTGCACTTACTGAGATAACAGGCTTCTTTGTTAACATCACACCAAAAAGTGTTAATAGTAAGATATTATTGCAGGTTAGTTGGATGGGTGAAATAGCCGCTACTGCTGCTCATTCCGCAATGTTTTCTTTAAAAAGAGATACAACTTATTTAGGCCACCCCGTAAGTGGAAGTCGTAACGTTGGTATTATGCCGCCAAGTATAACTTATCCGTTTGAAGCTGATAACAATAGCACACCTAACGGTTGTATGTTTCAATATATAGACACACCGGCAACCTTATCGCAAGTTAGCTATAAAGTATGTATTACAACAGGTAGTAGTAGTGTAACCATCTGGACTAATGGTGTCTTTGGATACGCTGCAAATCCTTCTGTCGGTTTTGAACTTGGAATGTCAACAATCACTGCTATGGAGATTGCAGGATGAGGACTTTAAAAACAATCACAGCAGTTAAACAGGAGTTCCCTAAATGACAACAGCATATAGCGGAGATGGCATTACATTTCCAGACAACACGGTGCAAGCTACAGCGCCACGGGTGGGAATGGTTAACCGGATAATCAATGGAGATATGCGGATTGACCAGAGGAACGCTGGGGCTAGTGTTACAGCAAACAATGATGTGTTTGGCGTTGACAGATTTCAATACTCCGTGACGCAAAGCAATAAAGGCACATTACAACAATCTTCTACTACCCCTACAGGGTTTAGTAATTCTTTGCTTTTTACGTCCTCATCCGCATACTCAATTGGGGCGGGTGATATATTTGTTATCCGGCAACATATTGAGGGTTTTAATGTAGCAGACTTCGGTTGGGGTACTGCATCAGCCGCGACAGTAACTTTATCTTTTTGGGTTCGTAGTTCTTTAACTGGAACATTTGGTGGTTCTTTATTAAATGCATCAGGAGGTCGTGCATATCCATTTACCTACACTATTTCTAACGCAAATACATTTGAGTATAAAACCATCACAATTGCAGGCGATACATCTGGTACATGGTTAACCACAAATGGTCGAGGCATCACTTTGATTTTTGGTCTTGGTGTCGGCTCTACATATAGCGCAACTGCTGGTGCATGGGGTGACGGCTCGTACATCTCCTCAGCCACAGGCTCAACATCAGTAGTCGGCACATCTGGCGCTACATGGTACGTCACAGGAGTGCAACTAGAAAAAGGCTCAACCGCCACAGATTTTGAATACGTGGACTATGGGAGGCAGCTAATTCAGTGCCAACGGTATTATGAGAGTAACTTTCCACTTGGAACTGCCCCTGCTATTAATCAATCGTTTTCTGCTGCTGACATGGGTGTTATTGCGTACGCTGGTACTGCACATAGATCACCGCGTATTATGTATAAAGTAGTTAAGCGAGCATACCCAACAGTGGTCTTATATTCTCCAGCAGGTTATACCGGTTTATCAACCAACAAGTTTACCGTTTATATCAGTAGCCTTTGGCGTGACTGGACGGGTGGAAATGTAACCAGTACAAATACTGGTTATTTTGGTCTTGATGGGTCAAGTCCTGTTTCGGTAACAATTGGTTATTCTTATTTAGCGGCGGGTAATTGGGCTGCATCAGCGGAGCTTTAAACTATGTACAAACTTTTATCCGATAATCTTTCTGGGCCAGCACAATGTGTGCAACGCCTAGCCGACAACGCCTTTATCCCATTTGACCCAGCCAACACAGACTACGCCGCCTACCTTGAGTGGCTGGCAGAAGGTAATGAGCCAGAGGCGGCTGATGTATGACACCAGAAGATTCACACGCCGCTATCTATGAAAGACTATTGGCTGTAGAGAAGAAAGTCGATGATGTCCATTCTGAGACCCGAACCATGGTTGATGCTTTTAAAGCAGTTGAAGGTGCGTTCACGGTCTTAGGCTGGATTGCCAAAGCAGCTAAACCAATGCTCTGGATCGGCGGTCTCATCACAGTCCTAGGGATCATGTACTCAGACCTCAGGCAACGTTAGATCCCTATGGATCCGTTGACACTTATTGCAACGGCAACCGGAGCCTTTAACTTCCTCAAAGCAGGAATGGAAAAGGGCAAAGAAATAGAGAAGATGGTTTCCCAGCTTGGCACATGGTTCGAAGCAGTAGCTAAGTTCCGTGTGCACCAAGCTGCTGCGGCAAACCCACCGACCTTTAAGAAACTACTCTTCTCAGGTTCCGTTGAGCAAGAAGCCTTGCAAATGGTGGTCTATAAAAAGAAACTAGAAGAACAAGAGCGTGAGCTTATGTCCCTCATCGTCCTTAGGTACGGCTCAGATACGTTCCAAGAGATGATTCAAATGAGGCGGCAGATCAAATCTTCCAGAGAACTTTTAGTGACCAGACGCAAACAAGCGATAACAAAACTCAAGACAGACCTTATGTACTTTGTAGCAATTCTTTTGTTGCTAGGTGGCTTAGGTTTCCTTGGGAATTGGTTTATCGCTTATATATCTACAAGATAACAAAACAACACAGGAAAGCAGACATGTCTCGACCCTTACCAGTACGCAATGCGCGTGCTACTAAAAATAAGAAACCAAAGAAGTGATGAACAAAGCTGACGAGAAAGCCCTTGGGGGTCTTCACGGTCAGCTTGCCGACATCCTGAGCAAAGCAATTGGTCAGGAGTATGTGGACGGAGAGGGGAACAAGATTCCTCCTCCTGCCGCTATCTTGAACGTCGCAAGACAGTTCTTGAAAGACAACCGCATAGAAGCGCAAGCTGTCCAAGGCTCACCCCTAGCTGGGTTAGCAGACCTCCCCATCTTCGACGACGACAACATCATTCCCTTACGAAATGCTAGATGAAGCATCCAATTCAAGAAGACTTTAGAAAGTTCGTTTACCACATCTGGAAAGAACTAAACCTCCCCGACCCCACCCCCGTTCAGTACGACATAGCCTCATACCTCCAGCATGCTGAGAGACGTTCGGTTATCGAAGCTTTCCGGGGAGTGGGCAAGTCGTGGCTAACATCCGCATTCGTATGTTGGCTACTACTCAACAACCCACAGCTAAAGATCCTAGTGGTCTCAGCATCCAAGGAACGTGCAGATGCATTCTCCAGCTTCGTTAAGAGGCTGATCAATGACATAGAGATCCTGAACCACCTAGCTGCTACAGACAACCAAAGGGACTCCATGGTTGCCTTTGACGTAGCACCATCCTTACCAGACCATTCACCCTCAGTGAAGTCTGTAGGTATCACAGGTCAGATCACCGGCAGTCGTGCTGATGTACTTATTGCCGACGACGTAGAAGTACCCAACAACTCAGCTACCCAGATGATGCGAGACAAGCTCTCTGAGGCAGTCAAAGAGTTCGACGCTATCCTTAAACCTGGAGGTCGCATCATCTATCTAGGTACACCTCAGACAGAGATGTCCCTATACAACCAGCTGCCAGAGCGTGGCTACGATGTACGCATCTGGACATCTAGGTATCCAGAGTTAGCTCAGGTAGTTAAGTACCAAGGTCGTCTGGCTCCTATGATCACTAGAGACCTCGAAAGAGACTCAAGCCTCGTAGGTAAACCTGTAGACCCTAAGCGCTTCGATGACAAGGATCTGATGGAACGTGCAGCCTCCTATGGACGTGCTGGCTTCGCTCTACAGTTCATGCTTGATACAGCCTTGAGCGACGGCGACAGGTATCCCTTAAAGGTAGCTGACCTGATAGTGATGAACCTGAACCCAACCATGGGTCACCTGAAGATCGCATGGGCAGCATCACCAGAGCTAGTGATCAATGACCTGCCCAACGTTGCCCTAACAGGCGACAAGTACTACAGACCCATGTGGATGGCTGATGACATGTCAGACTTCACCGGCTGCGTTATGTCCATCGACCCCTCAGGTCGTGGTAACGATGAGACCGGCTACGCTGTTATCAAAGCACTGGGAGGCATGCTGTTCCTTGTGGATGCCGGAGGTATCTTAGGAGGCTATAGCGACGAGACTCTTGAGTCCCTAGCTCACATAGCTAAGAAGCATCAGGTCAAGCAGATCATCGTCGAGGCTAACTTCGGTGACGGTATGTACACCCAGCTTCTCAAGCCGTTCTTAGGACGCATCTACCCATGCACCGTTGAGGAAGTTAAGCACTCCAGCAACAAGGAAGCACGGATCATAGATACCTTAGAGCCTGTGATTTCTACACACCGCTTAGTCGTCGACGAGAGGCTAATCAAAAAGGACTACGAGACCGCTAAGGAACTCAAGTACTCCTTGTTCTATCAGCTAACTAGGATAACTAGAGAGCGTGGAGCGATCACCAACGATGACCGCTTAGACGCTCTAGCAATCGCCGTCGCTTACTGGTCAGAGTCCATGGCTCGCGACACTGGTAAGGCTGCTAAGTCCATCCTCGACGCTGCTCTAGATAAAGAGTTGAAGAGATTCATGCATGGGATCCTTGGGAAACCTAAGGCAGATGGAACCAACTGGAACTCATACAACTCTGCATTCCGCTAGAGTTGCACATTAGGAGGCATAAGCAATGACTTATGCTTCCTTTTGGACAACCTGAGGAGACATTGGATGCCTAGGATTCTTTGGCTACTGAAGCTGCCATGGGTACGCCTGTTAGAGGTAGTGACCTGTGTGCACATCATTGCTGGTGTGTGGAAGCATTGGGGAGCGTGAGGGGACTGGGGAGACCTGAGGAAATAATTTGCTACAAAAATATGAAACGGCAACCTCGATAAATCTTTGCCCGCGCACCCCCCTAGGCATTAATACGCGGGCGGTTCAGGCGAATGTGCGCGGACATCAACACGCAAGCGCATGTACGCCCAATTGCTGGCCAGAATTATGCCTTTTCCCAGCGCAGCGCACGTAACCTGTTGATTCATATGACATCACATCGGTTCCTGTATCCACTGATGGCACATGGTGCTGTGGATTGTGGTGCGTAGGGTGCATGCTAGTGCCAGGTTAATGGAGTGACACCGCAAGGTTCGCGACCGTGTATTTGACTCACTATTTTTTTCATCAGGAACCCAGCGAACCAATCAAACCCAACGTCCCTACAGTAACCACAGTACGCACTAGAACGCGCCATATGCTCCTATAGTTACCGAGTGGATACATGTGCACCATGAGATAAGAGGAGCGCTCCTAAGGTCTCCTAAGGTCTCCTAAGGTTCCGACTGGTACTAGGGTTTATACGTAAGGGTTTAAATGTTCTATTTTTTTCATAAAGGCACAAAAGTATTCTGAGAGTGTGCTAGTATCACTACTCATTACCAACCGGAAACCAATACCATGACCAACACAACCAGCAAATTTGATGTAGCCTTGTATCTATTCATAGTCTTAGCGCACGTGGCTTTGATCACCGTCGCTGTATTCAAAACCGCATAAAGGAAACCAAACCATGTACACCGCACAACGTAATTCATTTGGAAACATCATCGTCTGCAAGGGCAGCGAACAACGCAACAGCTACACCATCTTTTTTCGTGGTTCATATGCCGAGTGCATGCGTCACAAATTCAACTAACTAGCAGGACACCAAACCATGATTTACCTACTACGCCATGAAGACTACTGCGGACGCACAACACCAATTATTGAGTGGCGCGTTATTCGGGTGCAACCGCGATACACCGGGTTCAAAACCAAACGCGAAGCCATGCAATATATAAAAGATTTTTATCCGCTTGAAACCGTTTCAAACGTGTCCTCTTGGCAAGCCGCCTAAATTTACTCAACCCTTGCAAAAAGGAAACCAAACCATGCTGCACATCCTCGAATTAATCACAAGCTTGACTGTTGAACATGCCGAGCAATACGCTTCCACGCAAGACCAGTATTTATACGTTGTCTGGAACCTACTAGAGCCAAACGGCCTAAGCGAGCGGTGGGTTGAGTTGGTTGAAGATCACCTTGATCAAGTGATGACTCAACACAACATAGTCAACCAGTACTTCCCTGCAAAATAAAGCACAGCGCAAAGCCCTAGGGGCTTTCCAGTGTGTTTTTTTTACCCAACCGTTACCAACTGGAAACCAATACCATGACCACAATAAAAGAGGCCGTTTTGACTGCCATCACTTTTGCCTGTATCGGGGGCGGCTTGCTTGTTTGCATGTTGTCTTATTTCGACGTTTTAACCAACCACTAACTGGAGTTTTCTCATGACTAAAAAACCAAGCGGCTACATCATTTATCGCGGCGCTTCATTGCTCAACGGTGCACCTATCGTCGTCGTCGCTATTGTTAGCAGCAAGAATGCCAAGACAGGCGACATGGTGCAAACCTATATCTTGGCGGACAACAGTAAGTCACCAGTTGAAAGCGCACGGGATCTAGACGACGCTGCCATATGCGGTGATTGTCCGCACCGCCGAGGCATGGGCGGTAGTTGCTACGTAAATCTTGGCCAAGGTGCACGGTCTGTTATGGACGGTGTCGAGCGCGGTATCTACCCGGCACACCCACCAGTGGGCGGCTCTAGTGCCATGGAAGAGGCGGCATGGGCTGCACGTGGTCGCATGGTCCGCCTTGGAACTTATGGCGATCCTGCTGCGGTTCCTGCTTCTATATGGCGTGGGGTGCTTCACTTTGCCAAGGGTTCAACAGGCTACACGCACCAGTGGCGTAACGAGCTTGGCTTGGCTGTGCGTGAGTTTTGTATGGCATCGGCAGACACCGAAGCCGATCGCGATTTGGCGCGGTCTCTTGGGTTCCGGACGTTCCGTGTGCGTACAAGTGATGCACCAGTAATGCAAGGTGAATTCATATGCCCGGCAAGTGCAGAAGCTGGCAAAACGAAAACGTGTGCCGAATGCGGTGCGTGTGCGGGCGGTACTGCATCGCGCAAAGCTGATCCTGTAATTATCGTGCATGGGACGCTGCACAAGCGCTTTGCGCTTTCTTTGGTTACCCAGCTAATCGCAAACCGCGTGTTGAACAGGGTGTGATCTCTCCAAACGTTTGCAACCAGCGAGCGTTTGGGGGGTGTCTTACCCGGTTATCTGGAGTATTCCAAATGCGTAAAACGAACAAACCTTATTACTGCCTGATCGCAAAAGAAGACGGCCTGTGGGCGCTTCAATTCGGCGATTACGACCGGGACGCGGTGGACGAAGAAGGTGGATACCACGCCGACAGTAACAACTTAAAACGACGCGACTGGAAAGTCGTTTGTGGCTCGAATGTTGAAGCAATCGACCTTTGCCATGCGCTTAACAAAATGACCGCGCTGGCGGCTGTTTAAACCCAACTGGACACAACACCATGAACCGAACCACAGCACTACACAACGCGCTTGTTTTATGCATCACTGCACCCGATCAAGAGCGCAGCGACCGCGCACTAGAGCTTGCAAAAAAGCTTTGCATAGGCTTGACAACGGCGCAGATTAATAGGTGCACGGACACCGCATCGACGGAAACCGCGCTGATTCAAATGGCGGCTGAAGAGTGCAACGACAAAGTAGCCGCCTGACTTGGCTGGCGACCATTTAAACCCACTGGACACAACAACATGCAACAGCGCTACCAACTGTATTTGACCTTTGCCGACGACGGGCAGGGGCGCGACATTACCCGTGGTCTCGCACCGCTCCTAACTTTTCCTGAGTGGCTTGCCGCCTGACTTGGCTGGCCAACTTTTCAACCCAACACATCAAGAGTAAACAACATGAAAACATACGACATCACGCCCACATGGTCTGCGATAACACCGCTGCTTTGCAACGCCTTAGAGTT
>OOGL01000002.1_pt1 | contig 19488 bp, 18 predicted proteins | sample 1670391 | NCBI WGS metagenome assembly OOGL01 (sample SAMEA98147668, study PRJEB22522) | marine metagenome | biome: marine biome; feature: marine water body; material: sea ice | place: Arctic Ocean | collected 14-Sep-2015 | depth 0.1 m
GGCCTATGAGTGGTCGCCGGTCGACTCTCCTGAAAAGCGGACCCCCGGCTTCCCCGACAACAACCGCGTCTGGCTGAGCGGCGGCTTCTCCTGGGACTTCACGAAGTCAACGACCATCGACTTCGGCTACACGCACATTTTCGTCGAGGACGGGGCTTTCGAACGGGAATCCCTCGGCACGGGCGTCGTCGTCTCGGGCGAGGTGGAAACGCAAGTCGACATCGTTTCCGTCGGCCTAAAGACAAAGTGGTAGCGGGTCGCGCCGACAGCGTCACGCAACCGTCATAAAATCCTCCGGCCGGGCGGCGCGGGAACCATCTGCGTCGCCCATCTCTTTAGCACTCACAACACGCGGGCTTCGCGGCCGATCCTGGCCACGAAGCGCTCATGCGCATCGATGTTCTCGTGCGCAGCAATGTTGGAGTGCCTTTACTATGACGCAGGCGGCGGCAGACTCGCGATCCTCTCGCCACGACGTCCTCAACAAAGTTCTCAACGAGGTCGAGGACGGTACCAGTGGCAACGGCCGCGTGTCGGTCGGAGACATGGTGACTGCGCTCAACGACCGCGGCTTCGGCGCTATCTGCGCGCTGATCGGCATCCTGGCCGCGATGCCCGTCATCGGCGGCCTGCCCGGAGCCCCGCTTTGCGCCGCGCCGCTCGTGCCCCTGATCGCCGGCCCGCAGGTGGTCGGCCGCCACAGGCTGTGGCTCCCGTCCTTCTTGAGCAAGCGCGCCATCGACCGCGACAAGTTCAAGTCGGGCGTCGAGAAGGCAAAGCATTACGTGGGCTGGGCCGACAAGCTCATCCATCCGCGCCTCGGCTGGCTGGTCGACGGTCGCACCGAGCGGCGTCTGATCGCCGCCGCCATGTGCATACTGGCGTTGACCATGATCCCGCTGGCGCTGGTGCCCTGGGGCGTGTTTCCGCCGGCGCTCGCCATCGCCGCGTTCGGCATCGCGATCCTCGGACGCGACGGCCTGTTCGCCGCCGCCGGCTACGCCCTCACGGCCGTCACCGTGTACACGCTCTATGCCTTCTCCGGTTTGATCGCCGGCTGGCTCTAGCGCCGAGACTTACGCAGCGACGCCGCGCAGGCGCAGCACCAGACTCCTGAGCCAGCCCTCGCGCATCTCGGGCAATTGCGTCAGCTCGCTTACGAAGCGCGCGCGCTCTTCCCTGTCGCGCCCGCGGTCGTAGTTGTCGAGCGCCAGGCGCAGGCCGCGCAGGCGATGGTCGGCGCGGTTCGGCATGGTCGCATCGATGGACGCCCAGCGCTTGAGCCAGTGCGACGGCGTCACCTTCTCGTCGTTATTGGCGATGTATCCCCAGAACTGTCCCGGGATCGCGACGTTCTTGACCGGCGTCTTGGTCAGCTCCTTCACCCAGTCCTGATGCTGCCACCAGCGCCACACTTTGGGACCGGTCTGCTCGCGCCACGTCAGGCCTACGAACCCGATGCGCCGCTCCACGACGTTCCAGTCGGCGCCTTGCACGCGCGTCCAGTAGCGCAGGTAGTCGACGAGCGTTCCGAACGTCTGCCCCGTAGAGACGACGTCGATGAAGCGCACCTGCTTTCCGAACGAGGCGATCGCCTTGGGATCGAGGCGCTCGGCCGCGAAGTAGCCGAGCAGCGCATCGAGTTCCGGCTTGTGTTGCTTGGCGAGGTCCTCGGCCGGCGTGCGCGGCGCCGAGAAATGCATCAGCGTCAGCGACGGCGCACCGGCGACGCCCTCCATCAGCCCGCTCAGATAATCGAAGAGACATTCGGGCGAGCGTCCGACAAACACGAGGTCGCTGTCGCCGGCGCGCGCGAGCACCAGCGCCGCCGCGCTGCGCACGTGCGCAAAGTAGCCGCGATACGTCACGGCGGCCTGCACATCGGACAGGTCGCAGATCTGCTCGCGCTTGGCGAGGTTCCAGCGAAAGGGAATGATCGGATCTTCTGCAGTCATTGCAATGCTAACAATTGAACATGGATTGGCAGCCTGCATTGACCGCAGTAATGGGCCGTTTTTGCGCCGGCGGCGGGCTCAGCCTTCGTGAAATTTTGAAAGCGTAACTTGACACCCGCAGCGCAAAGTCCAACTCTAATGATAGGCGGCATCGCTTGACGGTGGGCAAGTCGGTTCCAAGGCCATTCGGACCGGCAGCCCTGCAAGCACCAGCGGTCACGCGACCATCGGTTGTGAGGATGTCCGCCGCCGGACCAACAGCGAAGGATGGGAGCATGACGCCACCGGGAAGTCATCGCGGACCTCGCGCTGAAGCGAGGTCACGGCTTGGGCAGCGAGCTTAGGCGTTTTGATCACGCTGCTCCGGGTCGATATGAAACACAATCAGTCTGACTTCATGCGAGGGCGGGGTCCGGGCCCGGACCACAGAGCCTCGCCTTGAAAAGCCCGGCTCGGCTGGGCAGGTTATCGAAGACAAGAGCCCCGTCTGATGCGAAATGCACGGCGGGGCTTATACTTTTTCTCGAATGCTCTGCTGAAAATCGGGACACACAGTGCACGCCCTATTTGAACGGCGTTGGCTGTTGCGCTTCGATTACAGCATAGATGTATTTTTCCATTTAGTTTCAAATCCAGGCCGGGATTACGGCCGCAATCCTTCGGTGAATTCGCGTGAGACAAATGTTGGCGTGATGCTCCCGTGGGCAACCTCAGGGTGGTGTGATGTTGAGAGTATTGCGTACGTCGGCCCCGGCGCGGATGCAGCGCGTGCGGGCAATAGGCATTCTTGCGGTTATCGTTGCCCTCCACTTGATGGTCGGGTTCTCGCCGCCGGCGATGGCTCAGTTCGTCTGTGTCGGCAATGCGACCGGCGCCGATCCGACAGGCACGGTATCGAACGGCGCCGGCGCCACCGCCACCAACTCTAGCGATGTCGCTTGCGGCACCAGCGCGACTGCGAGCGGCGCCGGCAGCTCGGCCTTTGGCAACAACAGTACGGCGAACGGCAATTTGAGCGCGGCCTTTGGCAACTTCAGCACCGCGGACAGCAGCAGCTCGGCCTTTGGCGCAGGCAGCACGGCGAGCAACGGCAGCAGCTCGGCCTTTGGCGCAGGCAGCACGGCGAGCGGCGGCAGCAGTTCGGCCTTTGGCCAAACCAGCAGGGCGACCGGCTTCCGCAGCTCAGCCTACGGTGCCGAAACCCAGGCGACCCAGGAAAACGCCGCCGCCTTCGGCACCGGCTTTCTCGACGATGGCGGCAACAACATTGCCGGAGCGACGGGCGTGCGTTCCACCGCAGCCGGCTACCAGGCGCGAGCGAGTGGCGCCAACAGCTCAAGCTACGGTTTTGGCAGCACGGCGAGCGGCGACAGCAGCGCCGCCTTCGGCCCCTCCAGCACCGCGAGCGGCGCTTTCAGCGCGGCCTATGGCGCCGGCAGCGAGGCGAGCGGCCAGAACAGCGCGGCCTATGGCGTCAACAGCGAGGCGAGCGGCTCCAGCAGCTCGGCCTATGGCGCCGTCAGCGAGGCAAGCGGCACCAACAGCTCGGCCTATGGCATCGGCAGCACGGCGAGCGGCGACTCATCCGTTGCCATCGGTGACAGCGCCACGGCCACGCATGCCAACTCTTCTGCGTTTGGCACCGGCGCAACCACCACCCGCGCCAACCAGCAGGCTTTCGGCACGGCTTCGACCACCTACACCATGGCCGGCATAACCTCGCCCGACAGCCAGACCGCGCAGGGCGCGCCGACCCATATCGTGACGTCGAACGCCGTCCGCGATCTGGCCGCCTACACGCCGGCCGCGCTCGGTCTTGCCTCCTCCAGCGACATTGCGGCCTTGCAGCAACGCGACCAGACGCTCGAGACGGGGGTTGCCATCTCGCTGGCGCTCGAGGCTCCGGACCTGCGGCCGGGGCAGACCTTCGCCGTCCGCGGCGGCTGGGGCAGCTTCGAAGGGACGGACGCGCTCGGCTTCTCCGCGGCGGGCCTCATCGGGACCGGCATGCTGGGGCAGACGAGCTCGCTCGTCGTCGATGCGGGCATCGGCATCGGCACCAGCGACAACACGACGGCCGGCCGCGCGGGTGTTACGCTCGGCTGGTGATAACAGTTCCGGAGCCTGCCGCGTTGCATCTGAAATGGATCCTGGTTGCTGCTCTCCTCCTGGGCAGTGCACCGATAGCCGCGCGCGCCCAACAGGCGCCCGCGAAGCCGGAGGTCGTGCTTCCCGACGCGAACAAGATCGTTCTCCTGATCCGCACCGCGATTCTGACCCTGAACGATGCTGTGCAGACCGGGAACTTCACCGTTCTGCGCGACAAGGCCGCGCCCGCATTTCAAGCACGGAACACGGCGGCGCAGCTCGGCGCGATTTTCCAGAACCTCGCCGGCCAGGGCGTCGATCTTTCGGCAGTGTCCATCATCACGCCGCAACTCACCCAGGACCCGGCGATCGACGCCAACGCGCGTCTCAGGCTGAAGGGATATTTTCCCGGCGACCCAGTGCGTATCGACTTCGACCTTCTCTTCGAGTCTGTAGGGGGCCGCTGGCGCCTGTTCGGCGTCTCGGTCACGCCGACCACGGCCGGCGCCTCGGGTGCGCCGGCAGCGGCCCCCGCGCCCAAACCGGATGCCAAGAAGCAGAAGAGATAGCATTCGCGACGCCGCAGCTTGACCTCGCAGCCCGGATCGGCCACTGCGGGGACATGAGCACGCCGGAAAAGAAGAAAGCCGCCAAGAAAGCCTCTGGCAGGTCGAAGGCCCCCGCGCCGTTCTGGGAGACCAAGTCTCTCAAGGAGATGACGCGCGAGGAGTGGGAGTCGCTGTGCGACGGCTGCGGCCAGTGCTGCATGGTCAAGATCGAGGACGAGGACACCGGCGGCATCTACCTGACGCGGCTGGCTTGCCGCATGCTCGACATCGGCTCGTGCCGCTGCTCCGACTACAAGAACCGGCACGCCAGCGAGCCGGACTGCATCGTCATCCGGCCGAAGAACCTGCGCGACCTGACGTGGCTGCCCAAGACCTGCGCCTATCGACGCATCGACGAAGGCCGCGGGCTGGAGTGGTGGCATCCCCTCGTCTCCGGCGATCCCAACACCGTGCACGAAGCCGGCATTTCGGTTGGCGACTGGGCCCGCAGCGAGGAGGGCGTGCGCGACAGGGCGGTGGCGCGCTACATCATCGGCGAGGCCGAGTAGCGCGCGGCGGATCACGAGCGCTCAACGCGTTACGGCGTGCAGGGCGTGCCGCCGAGGCGCCCACCGTTGGCAAAGCGCACCTCCACGCTGCTGCCCGCAGGGATGGGGTGCCACGGCTTCAAGCGAAACCCCGCGCCCGCCGGCAGACCGTGAGCGGACAGGTCCGGCCGCTCTGCGCTCGTAAAGGTCGCCGCCAGCGGCGCGCCGTTCGCCGTGGCGGTGACGCTGACCGGCGCTCCCTCGGCGACGGCCCAGCCGACCAGCTCATCCGACCTGCAGTGATCGACGACGCCCTTGAAGCTCACCAGATAGCGTGCGTCCCGCAGCGACAGCGCCTCCAGCCCGAACGCCGGCGGCGCGCCGGACGCCGCGAACACCAGCCGCGCCACGGTGCTGGCGTTGAAGACATCGCGCGGCACGATCATGCGCCGGCGCAGGCGCCGCGGCCGTTGCGGCAGCACCCAGCGGCCGAGCTCGGTATCGTTGAAGAACACCGTCACCGACTGCGCGCCGCCCGCCTCCACGTCCCGCGCGCGCGCCTCGATCAACAGCTCCACGTCGTCGGCCGCCGGACCGTCGAAACCGAGCAGAACCACAGCCTCCGGCCCCTGCATCCAGGTGCCCCACGTTTGCGGCTCGCCCCAGCCACGGTCCATGGTGCTGGAAATCGAGCCGTAGCTGTTGCCGCGCGCGTTGGCCTTCACGGTCGCGTCGATCGGCACGGTCGGCAGAGCGATGGACTCTTCCGGTCCGCTGAGCCCGTAGGCGAAGCCGCCGACGAGCCCCCCGGCGAAGATTGCATAGAGGGAGGCGTGGCGCGGCAGCCGCGACGTCACGGCGCCCGCATGGGCTGCGATCGCCGCGAACCGGTTCATGTACGGCACCCGGGCCAGGGCAGCACCGGCCCGCCTGGCGAGCGGAGACCGCGCCAGGGCCTGCACGAGCCGCAACAGGGGGCCGGAGATCTGCGCTGCGGGCGGCTGCACGGTGAGCGCCCGGCTTCGCGACGTCGGCGCCGGCGACGCGCCTGCCGCGGGCGGTGCAAGCGACCGTGCCGCTGCAGCAGGGTGACCGTTCCTGTCCGCTTGTGAGCGCACGAAAAGCGGCAGCTCCAGCTGCACTTGCCGCGTCTGCTGCGTCTCGCTCTCGATGCGGCGAAGCAGCTCGATCTGGGCAGCCGACAGATCCCGGTATTTCGTCCGCCACGTATTCAGCGTCTTCGCCGAGATGCCCGCAACGGTGCAGACGTCCACCACCGATCCGCCGCGGCGGACGTACTCGAGGACGAGCGCAATAACCTGCGCGCTGTGCTGCGAGGAAATCATAAAAAATACTCCACTCACCCGCAGACAGCGGGCGAGCACTCAATATCGCGATGGACGGGAGTCCCGTCCCATCCACCGCATTCTATCCACTCTGAGCATAGTCTGCGAGGGTTTGGCAGGGCGCTCGCCACGCGCCCACAACTCTGCATAAAGACAGAGATTTCAGCGATTTACGGAAGGCTGGCGCGGGAACCTATTCGTGCTTGAAGAGTTTGCCTGCCGGCGCACGGCAAGGGTTAATCAATGCTCAGATAATATTGAATACCGAACTGAACCTGCCCTCATCGGCTCAGTCCCGCACAGCGTACCTGAACGCAATACTTTGACAGCACGCATCCGCAAGTTCCTGTACGACCTCGCCGAGACGTTCTGGCTCGTCCCCGGCCTCATGGTGCTGGCCGGCGTTGTCGGCGGCATCGGCCTGGTGCAGCTCGAGCAGAACGCCGACATCATCCCGCAATGGATGCTCGATGCTTGGCTCTACAATGGCGGAGCCACGGGAGCGCGCACGCTGCTCGGGGCCGTCGCCTCCTCCACCATCGCCGTCGCCGGCACCGTGTTCTCCATCACCATCGCCGCGCTGTCGCTGGCCGCCGGCCAGATGGGACCGCGCCTATTGCGCAACTTCACGCGCGACCGCGGCAACCAGTTCACTCTCGGCGCCTTCCTCGGGACGTTCGCCTTCTCGCTGATGGTGCTGCGCTCGGTGCGCACCGAGGCGGAGGGCGAGTTTGTCCCGCACATCGCCCTGACCCTCGCAATCCTGATGGCCCTGGTCTGCGTTGCGACGCTGGTCTGGTTCGTTGCCCACATGGCCGGACGCATCAACGTCGACACCGTGATCGATCTCGTCATCGCCGACGTGAACAAGGCGATCGAGCGTCTTACGACCGACGAAGAGGTCCCACCCCTGCCGCCGCCCGCTTCGTTCTGGCGCGAGGCCGAACCAGTGCCAGACCATCGCTACGGCTATCTGCAGCAACTGGACGAGGACGGGATCGCCGACTGGGCCGCCGAGCAGGGCACCGCGGTCCGGCTTCTGGTGCGGCCCGGCCACTACGTGTTCCCCGGCGCGCCGATCGCGCTCGTCAATCCCCCCGGCAAGGGCGCCGGCGATGCCATCCTCGCGGCCACCGCGCTCAGTCATAAGCGCAGCAGTCCCGCCGACGTCGAGTTCGCCGTACGGCATCTGGTGGAGGTCGCCGTGCGCGCGCTGTCACCGGGTGTCAACGATCCGCGCACCGCGATCAGCGTGCTCGACCGGCTCGGCACGGCGCTGTGCCAGATGGTGCCGCGGCGCCTGCCCTCGGGTGTCGTCGAGCGCGACTGCAAGCCGGTGCTGGTGGGTCCGGCCGTCGACTACTCCGGCCTTGTCGCGGCGATGTTCCACATGATCCGGCAGAACGCCGCCAACCAGCCGGCCGTGCTCATCCGCATCCTGGAAGTGCTGACCGCGGTAGTGAGCTGCGAGCCCGACGCCGACCGTATCGCCATCCTGCAACACCACGCCGACCTCGTGCTCGCGGACGCCGAGCGCTGTGAGCTTGCTCCCGCGGACCTGGAAGACGTGCGCGGGCGCCACCGGGCTTTCGAGGCGATGCGCCAAGGCGGCCCCCTTGCGGCGCTCGCCTCTATCGAGGACGCAAAGGCCTAATTGCCCAGAGAGCGTCACCCCCGCCGCAGTGAGGCCTCGACCTCGCGCGCGATGCCGGCGGCGTCGGCAACGTTGGCGTGCTCCAGCGTCGCGTTGTCGACGTAGGCGGCCTCCGGCGTCTTGGGCGCATACTTCTCGCCCAGCACGCCCATCGCCGTCGGCCGTCCCTCGGCGTTCTCCGCATCTCCGAAATAGCCTTCGACGATCACGCCCTTTTCCCGGTACTCCGGATCGCGCAGCAGGATCTCGTGCAGTCGCTTCAGGTTGTAGTGCGGCACCGAGGCCATGAGGTGATGCGGCAGGTGGTAGTCCATGCCCCACGGGAACACCGCGTAGCGCACCAGCGGCCCGACGAGGAACACGCGCGTGTTGGTGTAGCGTCCGCGGTCGGCGTTGCCGTGCTGCACCCACTGGCGCAGGATCATGAACAGCGGAAACGTCGTGAAGGCCGGGATCAGCCACAACAGCACGAAGTAGGCCCAGGCCGGCGCCCATCCCGCCAGCTGCACCGCCGACAAGGCGCCGTAGATGAGCGCCAGAAACGTCACGCGCGAAATCGCCAGCACGCGAACCGGAAGCACCGGCGCCAACCGCATCTGCGGATACGCCTCGTCGGGCAGCCGCCACAGGATAGTGGCGACGGCGGCCCAGATCAGCGGCAGCACGATTGCCACCGCGAGCCCGTAGCCCATCACCGTGAGCGGAATGACGACGGCCGGCGCGCCGATCGCGAACAGCAGGCCGGCGCGGGCGGGGCGGATCGTCCCCGGCCGCTCGGGATCGGAGTACGGGTTCTGGCCGCCGCCGAAGGAGCTATAGCGGGCGCGCGTCACCGTGTAGCGAAACAGGTTGGGCAGCCACAGCTGCTTCAAGACCGCCCAAAGCATGTCGACGTGGGTGATCGGGAAGTCGAGCCAGTGGTGGCTTTCGTGCAGCTGGCTGATGTCGGGGTCGCGCTGCGGGTCGTTGACGAACTGGTGGTGCGCCAGGTGATGCAGCCGGTAGTGATACGTGGTGGTCAGGATCGGCAGGGCCGCCAGCCAGTCCGACACCAACTCGTTGAGCGTACGGTTGGCGAACAGGATGTGGTGGGCGCCCTCGTGCACCGCGCCGCCGAACTGATGCTGGGAAGCGCCCATCACCACGATGGCCGCAAGCGTCGACGGGACCGTCCACCACCACGAGATGTCGCCGGCCCTGGCCGCCTCGAGCACCCAGACGGCGCCGGCAACGGTCGCCGCGATAACCAGGTAGACGCGCGCCAGATAGATCCAATTGGTTGTATTGTCCCGCGCCTTCAGCGCCTGGACCTCTTCCTGGCTCTGCCGGGCCTGGCGCCGGGTCGCGCCGCCCGTATCGCCATCACGCGCCGAAATACCGTTGCCGACTGCCGCCGTCACATCCGTCATGCCAGCCCTCTCCGACCTGTCGTCTCATGCGAGCGCCGAATCGCGTTCAGAGATACTTGCCCAAGGCGGCGCGCCGGTGCAACGCAAAGACGATTGCAAGTAGTCCGACCGAGCACATCTTGCTCGACATCGTATCCGGAGAGTTTCCACGGACGATTCGAAGCAAACCGAAATTGCAGTGCTCTGCATTTCTGCCGTCGACGTTGGCGAGCCTCATGACTCCGGGTGCCCGCTCCCCGATACGGCGTTGTCAGGTCGCCCAGCGACCCGGCGGTGGATGGAATAACGACGGATCGATGACGCACGCGCAGCCTCCGAACCTCGTTGCCCGCCGCGGCGCCCCGCCACATCTTTCGGTTTTTCTTGCGTTTTTTTCCAGGTTGTGCGAGCACACGCATGGCTCGAGCGCAGGGGACACGATTCCGTTTGTCCCTTTTCGAGAAGACCCCATTTCTTTGCCGCCTTTGGCGAATCCTCCTACCCCTGCGCTCCGTCACCCGCTGCCGCGATGCGCGCTGGCGCGGGATGATAACGACCGCAGACGGAGACGTTGACTTTTGCAGACAAAGACCTTCGCTGAGCTGGAGCTCAGCCCAAAGGTGCAGGCGGCCATCGAGGCTGCCGGCTATACTTCGCCTACGCCCATTCAGGCCGAAGCCATTCCTATCGCCGTGACCGGTCGCGACGTGCTGGGCATCGCCCAGACCGGCACCGGCAAAACGGCGTCCTTCGTGCTGCCGATGATCACGCGGCTGGAGACGGGCCGTGCACGCGCACGAATGCCGCGCTCGCTGATCCTGGCGCCGACCCGAGAGCTCGCCGCGCAGGTGGCGCAGAGCTTCGAGAAGTACGGCGTCAACCACAAGCTGAGCTTGGCACTGCTGATCGGCGGCGTGTCGATGGACGAGCAGGTCAAGAAGCTCGACCGCGGCGTCGACGTTCTGATCGCCACCCCCGGCCGCCTCCTCGACCACAGCCAGCGCGGCCGCCTGCTCTTGACCGGCATCGAGATCCTCGTCATCGACGAGGCCGACCGCATGCTCGACATGGGCTTCATCCCGGACATCGAGAAGATCTGCAAGCTCTTGCCGCCGCGCCGGCAGACGCTGTTCTTCTCCGCCACGATGCCGCCGGAGATCACCCGCCTGGTCGCGACCTTCCTCAAGGACCCCGTGCGCGTCGAGGTCGCCCCGCCGGCGACCACCGCCAAGACCATCACGCAGCGCTTCCGCTACTGCGCCGACGCCGAGGACTGGGTGAAGCGCGAGGTTCTGCGAGACCTCATCCGCCAGACCGAGGTCCGCAACGCCATCATCTTCTGCAACCGCAAGGTCGACGTGGCCGTCCTGCACCGCTCGCTGGTGAAGCACGGCTTCTCCGCCGGCGCCCTGCACGGCGACATGGACCAGAAGAGCCGCACGGAGACGCTCGACAAGTTCCGCTCCGGCGACCTGATGCTGCTGGCGGCGAGCGACGTGGCCGCGCGCGGCCTCGACATCCCCGACGTCAGCCACGTGTTCAACTTCGACCTGCCGTGGCAGTCCGACGACTACGTGCACCGTATCGGCCGTACCGGCCGCGCCGGCAAGGAGGGCCACGCCACCTCGCTGGTCACGCCGGACGAGCTGAAGTCGCTCAAGGACATCGAGAAGATGCTTGGCGAAACCTCTATCGAGTGGATCGGCGAGCCCCCGACGGACGAGGACTTCGCCGAGGCCGGCAAGCGCAAGCGGCGCGGACGCGGCGGCGCCCAGCGCAGCGGACGCGGGCGGAGCAGCAGCGGCGGCAGCGGACGCGGGTCTTCCGACCGCGGCAAGAGCCGCAGCGCCGAGCAGCCGCGCGAGCCGCGCGCTGCGCAAACCGCCCAGGACGAGCGGCCGCCGCAGGAGAAGAAGCCGTCGCGCCGCCGCGGCAACAGCGGCCGCAACAAGGAGCAGGCGGCCCAGCCGGCGGCTCCTCGCGCCGAGCAGCGCGGCCGCGAGCGCCAGAAGGAGGCCGCCTCGCCTCCCTTGGGCTTCGCCGACAACGTCCCGGCATTCATGCGCAAACCGGTCAAGCGCCCCGCCAAGGTGGAATAGCTAGCCGACGAGGCCGCGTGGCACTCGCCGCTACTAGGGTTCATGCTTGGACTTTGGTCCAAGCATGCGCCAGAGTACGGCATCGCGCAGTACGAAGTGGTGGTACAGCGCCGCGGCCGCGTGGACCGACGCAAGCGCAATCAACACGTTCGCAAAGATCTCGTGCGCTTCCTCGAAGACCTCATGATAGCCCGGGCCGAATGAGACGGGCGGCGGCGCGCTGATGACACCAAACAGATCGACGTCGATCGGCACGCGCATTGCACCCGTCAGCAGCCAGCCGCTGAGCGTCACCGCGAAGATCAGCAGGTAGAGCCCGGAATGGACGAGGCTCGCTGCGTGACGCTGCCAGGGCGGCGTTCCGGGCGGCTCGGCGGGGGCGCGGTTCACGAGCCACCAGACGCAAGCTGCGGCGGCAATCACCAGCAACGAAATGCCGATGGCGCTGTGCAGCCAGATCTGCAGGCCACGCTGGTCGCGCCCCAGTTCCTCCATCCACAATCCGTGCACGAACAACCCCAGCACCGCCACGGCTACGATCCAGTGGAGGGCTCGTGTCGGCCAACCCCAGCTGTCGCGCGAGTTCTGGATCATGACTTCATCTCCTTCAGCGCAATGGCGGCTCTGATCGGAACCACGTTGCACCGCCAAGCTGAAATCAAGCTGAAACGCCCCTCTGGCACACGTCCTAGCCGGACTTGCGCGGTCTTCTGGCCGGCTTGTGCTTGGCCTCGGCCTTCCCTTTCGCCGTCTTCGCGCGCCGCGCAACGGCGAGCGCGGCCTCGGCCCATTCGGTCATCTCATCCGCGTCGTCGAGCAGGCGTTCGGGCGCGCGCCAGTAGGGCAGGTCGATGCGCTTGTTGCGGGCCTCGTAGCCGAAGCGCTGCAGGCCTTCCGCCTCGAAGGCGGCTTGCGTGCTCGCGTCGGCCTTGAGGTAGAGCGTGTCGTCGGCGATCAGCGCGAACATCACGCCGTCGGCGTAGACGCCGGCCCCGCCGAACATGCGCCGCACGCTCACCGGGCCGAGCCCGCGCATCGTATCCTTCAGAAGCTCGATGAAACCGGCGCTGGCGCTCATGGCGCCGACCATACCCTTCCACCCGTCATCCCGGAAGTTGGCGCTGTAAGCGACAACTATCCGGGACCCTGCCGGACTAGAACGGGCTGCCGGGCTGCGCCAGGAAGGCCTGCTCTTCCGGCGTCGAGGGACGGTCGAGGATGCCGTTACGGTGGGGAAAGCGGCCGAAGCGCGCGATGACGTCTTTGTGCGCGATGGCAAAGCGCGTGTACTCCGCGTCGCCGAGGCCCGAGATCAGCTCGACCGCGCGCTGCTGGTCGGCCAGGTCCTCGCTGTGCTCGAAGGGCATGTACAGAAACGCCCGCCGGTCGGCCCCGGCAAGCTCATCGTCCAGCCCGCGCGCAATGGCTCCGTCCGCGACTTCGCGCGCCAGCGCATCGGTGGCGAAGGCCTGCGGGGTATCGCGGAACATGTTGCGGGAGAACTGGTCGAGCACCAGCACGGTGGCGAGCGCACGATCGGCGCTGGCCCAGGCGTCCTCCGCCGGCCAGGTGCTCAGGACCTCGTAGAGCAGGAGAAAGCGGTCGCGGATCTCACGGTCGACGGCCTCGCTCTTCACGAACCACTTGCTGCGGCCCAGCTCGTCGAACCAGAAATCGAGGACGTCGCCGATCCAAGCTTCGCTGGCGGCGGAATCGAACATGCGCCGGCCTACTCGCTCCCGGCGAGCGCCTTGGCGCCGGCCGACGGCGTCAGCGTCACGCTCTCACCGCACCCGCAGGCGCTGGTCTGATTGGGATTGTTGAACACGAACTGGCTGGCGGGCTTGTCGGTCTTGAAGTCCATCTCGGTGCCGAGCAGGTACATGATGGCGGACGGCTCGATCAGCACCACCGCGCCGGAATCCTCCACGACCTCGTCGTGCGCGCCCTTCTCCTTGGCGACCTCCATGGTGTACTCCATGCCCGCGCAGCCGCCCTTCTTCACGCCGATCCTGAGACCCAGCGCGTCGGGGTTCGATTCCATGAGCGCCAGCACGCGCGCGCGCGCGGCGTCCGTCATCGTGATCACTTTCGGCATCATGCGCAGTGTGGGCATGTCATCTCACCTGCCGGCTCGTTGTCTTTGAATCTCATATAGGGCATCGCTGCCCGTCCTGCAAAAGCGCGCCCGCACACTGGAATTAGAACATGTTGAGGGCGAGCCGCGCCTCGTCCGACATGCGCCCCATGTCCCAGGGCGGGTCGAACGACATGGTCACGGTGGTGCCGGCGACTCCCGGCACCGCGTTGACGGCATTCTCCACCCAGCCCGGCATCTCGCCCGCAACCGGACATCCCGGCGCCGTCAGCGTCATGGTGATGGCGACGTTGCGGTCGGCATCGACATCGACGGCGTAGATCAGCCCCAGCTCGTAGATGTCGGCCGGGATCTCCGGATCGTAGACCGACTTGAGCGCCGCCACGATCTCGTCCTGCATGCGCGCGTCCTCACCGTCCGGCAGCGCCGAGGTGAACACGGTGGGCGAGGCCTCGGGCGGCGTCCCGGCGCCGGCTTCCGCTGGCGGCGCGGGCGCGGGCTGCTGCTCAGCGGCAGGCGCAGGCGCCTTGGCCGGCGGCTCGGGCGCCGCCGCAGGCGCGGCCCGATCGTCCGTCCGCTCGTCGCTCAGAGGTTTGCCTTCCATGATCCTTACTCCCTGAACGGCACCAACCCGCCGTTCATGCAAACAGTTCCTTGGCCCGCTTCAGCGAGTCCACGAGCACGTCCACCTCGCCCCTGGTGTTGTACATTCCGAACGAGGCGCGGCAGAGCGCCGTCACCCCGAACCGCTCCATCAGCGGCTGGGCGCAGTGGTGCCCGGCGCGCACCGCCACGCCGGAACGGTCGATGATGGTGGCGACATCGTGCGGGTGCAGGCCGTCCACCGTGAACGAGACGATCGCCCCCTTGCCGGGCGCCGTGCCGTAGATCTTCACGAACGGCAGCTCGCCCAGGCGCGCGTGCGCGTAGGTCCGCAGCTCCGCCTCATGGCGAACGATGTTGTCGCGCCCGATCTGCATCATGTAGTTGAGCGCCGCCGCCAGCCCGATCGACTCCACGATCGGCGGGGTGCCCGCCTCGAACTTCTGCGGCGCCTTGCCGTAGGTGATGGCGTCGACGTGCACCGACTCGATCATGTTGCCCCCGCCCTGATACGGCGGCATGGCGTCGAGATGCTGCTTCTTGGCGTAGAGCACGCCGATGCCGGACGGGCCATAGGTCTTGTGGCCGGTGAAAACGTAGAAGTCGCAATCGAGATCGCGCACGTCGACGCTCATGTGCACGGCCGACTGGCTGCCGTCGACCAGCACGGGGATGCCGCGCTCGTGCGCCAGTCGGATGATCTCCTTCACCGGCACCAGCGTGCCCGTGACATTCGACATCTGCGTGATGGCCACCAGCTTGGTGCGCGGCGTCAGCAGGCGCTCGAACTCCTCGAACAAGAGCTCGCCCGTGTCGGCGACCGGCGCCCACTTGAGCACGGCGCCGTTGCGCTCGCGGTGGAAGTGCCAGGGCACGATGTTGGAATGGTGCTCCATGATGGAGAGCACGATCTCGTCGCCCTCGCCGATCACCATGCTTCCGAAGGAGTCCGCCACGAGGTTGATGGCCGCGGTGGCATTGCGGGTGAACACGATCTCGTCGACGCTCTCGGCGTTGAGGAAGCGCCGCGTCACCTCGCGTGCATCCTCATACTTCGCCGTGGCCGCGTTCGAAAGATAGTGCAGCCCGCGGTGCACGTTGGCGTACTCGAACCGGTTCACGTGGTCCATGGCCTCGATCACCGAGCGCGGCTTCTGTGCCGACGCGGCGTTGTCGAGATAGACGAGCGGCTTTCCGTAGACCTCGCGGTAGAGGATCGGAAAGTCGGCGCGGATCGCCTCCACGTCGTAGCCCTTGGCCGGCGCCGCAGCGCCGCCGTCAGGCCGCTCGATTTCCTTGGACCCGTGCATCTCGGTCATTTCGTTCCTTTCGCGAGCCAGGCGCGCGCCAGCTCCGTCAGTGCCTCGCGCACGTCCTCCGCCTCGACCTTCTCGAGTGCCTCGCCGACGAACGACTCGATCAGGAGCGCCCGGGCCTGCGGCTCGGGGATGCCGCGCGAACGGCAGTAGAACAGCAGATCCTCATCGAGGTCGGCGCTGGTCGAGCCGTGTCCGCACACCACGTCGTCGGCGTAAATCTCCAGCTCCGGCTTGGAGTCGAACTCGGTGTTGGGCGACAGCATCAGCACCTGCGCCATCTGCTTGCCGTCGGTTTTCTGGGCGTCGGGCCGCACGATCACCTTGCCCTGGAAAATGCCGCGCGCCTCGTCGTCGAGCACGCCCTTGAACAGCTCGCGGCTCTCGCAGCCGGGAACCGCGTGGTCGATGACCAGCGTGGAATCGATGTGCTCGCTGCCGCGCGCCAGGAACGCACCCGAGACATCGATCTTGGCGTCCTCGCCCTTGAAGGTGACGTCGACGCCGTTGCGCGCCACCGCCGTGCCGCTGGTGAACTGGAACGCACGGTAGCTGGCACCGGCGCCGACGCCCACCACCCAGTTCGACAGGTGCATGACGCGGCCGCGGTCGACGGTGCACTTGATGTGCCGGACGTCGGCGCCGGCCGCGACATCGAGCTCGGTTGCGGCATTGTACTGCGCCGCCTCGGCCGCGCCGGGCAGCGTCACGTAGGCCTCGATCAGCGTCGCCTCGGCATCCTCGCCGACGCTGATCACATTGCGCGTGGTCAGTAGTTGCGGCTTGGCGCCGGCGCGCACGAACACGACCAGGATCGGCTTCGCAAGCTTGACACCTTTGGCGACGGCAAGCACCGCGCCGTTGGTCGCGTACGCCGTGTTGAGCGCCAGGACGGCACTGTCGTCCTTGCCTTCCAGCCGCAGCAGGTCGGCCGCTGCTGCGTCCGTCTCATCGGCGAGCGCCAGCGCCAGCGGGCTGCCGGCCACGCCCTCGACGCCGTCCAGGTCCGACACCGACGCATCGTAGGTGCTATCGACAAACACGACGCGGGTGGCGTCGATCGCCGAGAGCGGACCCAGCGCCGCGTCGAGATCGGCCTTGCTAACCGACGGCGCACCGCCGACGCCCGGCGTGTACGTCTCCTTCCAGACGTTGCGCAGGTCGGTGTACTTCCACGCCTCGATGCGCCGATGCGGCAGCCCCAGCGTCTCGAAGCGACCGATGGCGGCATCGCGCGCGCGGCGCACGTCCGGGCCTCCGGGCAGCTTGGCGGCGACGCCTGCGAGCCCTTCACCCAGCGCCTGCTCCGCCTTGGTTTTCATGACTGCGACGTTCATCACGCGGCCTTCCCCTGGTATTCGGCGTAGCCGGACTGCTCCAGCTCCTTGGCGAGCTCCGCGCCGCCCGACTTCTGGATCCTGCCGTCGACCATCACGTGCACCTTGTCGGGCACGATGTAGTTCAACAGCCGCTGGTAGTGGGTGATGACCAGCATCGAGCGGTCCTTGTCGCGCATGCCGTTGACGCCGTCGGCGACGATCCTGAGCGCGTCGATGTCGAGGCCGCTGTCGGTCTCGTCGAGCACGCACAGCGTCGGCTCCAGCATCTCCATCTGCAGGATCTCGGAGCGCTTCTTCTCGCCGCCGGAGAAGCCGACGTTCACGGGGCGCTTCAGCATCTCCATGTCGATGCTGAGCTTGGCAGCCTTCTCCTTCACGAGCTTCATGAAGTCGGGCGTGGTCAGCTCGTCCTCGCCGCGCGCCTTGCGCAGGGCATTGAGGGCGGTGCGCAGGAACGTGAGGCTCGCCACGCCGGGAATCTCGATCGGGTACTGGAAGGCAAGGAACACGCCGGCGGCAGCCCGCTCTTCCGGCTCCATTTCCAGCACGCTCTCGCCGTTCCACAGGATGTCGCCCGACGTCACCTCGTAGTCCTCGCGGCCGGCGAGCACGTAGGCGAGCGTCGACTTGCCCGATCCGTTCGGGCCCATGATGGCGTGCACCTCGCCCTTGGGGATCTGCAGGGAGAGCCCCTTCAGGATCTCCTTGTCCTCTTCCGCCAGCTTCACGTGCAGGTCTTTGATCTCGAGCATTCCAAACTCCGATTGCATGTCAGCGTGCTTCCCCCTCTTCCCGCTATAGAAACGGGGAGAGGGAACGAACTATCCGACGCTCCCTTCCAGCGAGATGCCGATCAGCTTCTGCGTCTCGGCCATGAACTCCATCGGCAGCTTCTGCAGCACGTCGCGCACGAAGCCGTTGACCACCAACGCGATCGCCTCCTCCTCGGAGATCCCGCGCTGACGGCAGTAGAACAGCGTGTCGTCGGAAATCTTCGACGTCGTCGCCTCGTGCTCGAAGTGCGCCGTCATGTTCTTCGCTTCGATATAGGGCACCGTGTGCGCGCCGCACTTGTCGCCGATCAGCAGCGAGTCGCAGTTGGTGAAGTTGCGCGCGCCCGTCGCCTTGCGATGCGCCGACACGAGCCCGCGGTAGGTGTTCTCCGAATATCCGGCAGCGATACCCTTGGAGATGATGCGGCTCGACGAGTTCTTGCCGAGGTGGATCATCTTGGTGCCGCTATCGACCTGCTGATGCCCGTTCGACACCGCGATCGAGTAGAACTCGCCGCGGCTGTCGTCGCCGCGCAGGATGCAGCTTGGATACTTCCAGGTGATGGCCGAGCCGGTCTCCACCTGCGTCCAGGAGATCTTCGAGCGGTCGCCGCGGCAGTCGCCACGCTTGGTCACGAAGTTATAGATGCCGCCCTTGCCTTCCTTGTCGCCCGGGTACCAGTTCTGCACCGTCGAGTACTTGATCTCGGCATCCTCGAGCGCGATCAGCTCGACCACGGCGGCATGCAGCTGGTGCTCGTCGCGCATGGGCGCCGTGCAGCCTTCCAGGTACGAGACATAAGAGCCCTTCTCGGCGATGATGAGCGTGCGCTCGAACTGGCCGGTCTGCTTCTCGTTGATGCGGAAGTACGTGGACAGCTCCATGGGGCAGCGCACGCCTTCCGGCACGTAGACGAACGAGCCGTCGGAGAACACCGCCGAGTTGAGCGTTGCATAGAAATTGTCGGTCTGCCGCACCCACGAGCCCAGGTACTTCTTCACGATGTCGGGATGCTCGCGCAGAGCTTCCGAGATGGAGCAGAAGATCACGCCGGCCTTGGCCAGCTCCTTCTTGAAGGTGGTGACCACGGAGACGCTGTCGAACACGGCGTCGACCGCGACGCGCGCGCCCTGCACGCCCGCCAGCACCTCCTGCTCCTTGAGCGGAATGCCGAGCTTCTCATAGGTGGCGAGCAGCTCCGGATCGACCTCGTCGAGGCTCTTCGGCCCTTCCGTCGATTTCGGCGCGGCGTAGTAATAGAGGTTCTCGAAGTCGATCTTCGGATAGCTGACCTTGGCCCAGGTCGGCTCCGTCATGTTGCGCCAGCGACGGTAGGACTCCAGCCGCCACTCGAGCATCCACGCCGGCTCGCCCTTCTTCTCCGAGATGAAACGAACGATGTCCTCGTTGAGGCCCTTGGGCGCCTTGATGGTCTCGATCTGGGTCTCGAAGCCGTACTTGTACTGGTCGACGTCGATCTTCTTGACCTGTTCGATGGTCTCTTGAACTGCTGGCATAACAACCCTTTCTCTCCCGCTTCCGCGCCCAGTGCCGCGCCGCCTCCACCTTTCTCCCACGCCCCCCCGCACGCGGTTACTCCCTCGCCGCCCGCCTCATCACCCATGCTCCCGCCGCCCACCCCCCCCGACCTCTCCTCCTCTCCCCCCCCTCCACTCCCCACCGCGCTGTCCCCCACCCTGCCCTCCTCACCACCCCACGCGCCCCCCCCCC
>OOGL01000003.1_pt1 | contig 18339 bp, 16 predicted proteins | sample 1670391 | NCBI WGS metagenome assembly OOGL01 (sample SAMEA98147668, study PRJEB22522) | marine metagenome | biome: marine biome; feature: marine water body; material: sea ice | place: Arctic Ocean | collected 14-Sep-2015 | depth 0.1 m
TGTATAGACATTACATATATATATAGACATACATAAATATATACATATACATATTCTTATACATACACATACACATCTACACATACATATACACATACATATACAAATACATATACATATACTAGATCAAGATCTAGATCTAGATCTAAATCTAGATCTAGATTTAGATATAGATCTGGATCAAGAGTTCCGAGTTCCATCCCGTCTCAGTGAACGTATTGATAGGCCTTTGGAGTGTGACCTGGCACACAGTGAAGTGCTTTGATGTTTGTTGAACGTCCAGAATAATCATATGTCACCTGGTTGCATGATATCAGTATGTGTTGCTATGAACAATACAACCGGTCTGCCAACATTCTGGAAAACATGTTTGATCTGATGATTGACCTTCACCTTTTTTTTGTTTTTTGAATTTTGTCTTTTCAAAAAATTGTTTTTTTTGTTGATTTCGGAGGTCCCAAAATGAGCACTTTTGAGCTCCCTTTTGGAGGTCTCTTGTTTTTGTCAAAAAAAATAATCTTAAACTGGTCTTAAGTCACGAGAACCTAATCACTTATTAGAGATGAAGCAATAACCAGCTTGCCGAACCAACTGAACCAACTCATTTTTTTATAATAAAAAACAAGTGGATCAGCCTTTCGTCCTATACAGGCTACACCCGCGGCTAGCCGATCCAAGTGATCCGAGTTAAAAGAATTCAAAGTTATTAATAGGAAATCAAAATCGCGTGGTTCAGCCAATCGGTCAAATCGTAAGAGTGGAAATCAAGAGACAAGTCAAGAGCTCTTACTCTCAACAGATTTTATTTTTCTGTGTCCCATTGAAAAGGGGGTACGGGGGATTCCACAACAGGCATCAACTAATGCCACGCCCGCATGTTCATGGTATTCTAATTGGATGTACGTTATTAGCCTAGTCGTGAGTTCTCATCCTCATTGCATCAATAAACATCATCATCCGGTATTTTATGTTGGATTCAATACGAGTCCAAGTATTGAGAATATCAGCATCATCAATGTCATCCTCTTAAACGTATTGATGTCGATTTCCAGCACCATCGTAACACTTATCCTACCAGGCGTGTGAATCTGGCACGTCAAAAAGGCAGATTTCGCACCACACCTAAGCCACACGCACGTTGTCAGGCCATATCCAGACACTTACGCTCCGAAACGCTACATGCTCAAAAAGCCTTGTGTTTTTGAGATTTGGAGAGGGCTGTAGCACCCCCCCCTACAAGCCCCCAAAAATAAGTCCCCGACTGTAAGCAGTTGTAAAGAAAAAGGGCTCGAATCTAGCTCTGAAAAAACTTGGAAAATCACCGATTTGCCGAAATCTGGGTTTTCTATAGATTTTGCAGGTTTTCTTAGTTTCGTGATCATCAGGTGGATCCATCAAATCAATGAGTTCGATGGGTGATGTAAATGCTGATTTATTTTTGTCAATGTGCGCAGAGTATGTTATGTTAACATGGAAACATAAATGGCAAGCAACATGACGTCATCAGTTAACATCAACATCAGTAATGGAAAAGCAAATCCGCAAAGCCCCCATTTCAATTTTATAGGAATGATACACCCGCCCTCATGTGGTCATCTTGTGAACCCAGTCAACATGGCATGGTACATCAAAATCTTTGGTTTTGCTATGCTTCCAGTTGTCAGATCAGAAAAAATAGAACACAATATAAAGTAGTCAAAGTGCACAACAAAGATGTTTCGTTTGAGATTTTCCCGGGTAACAAAAATTTGAGTCAGTGCCTATATCATATTCTTACCAATCCCCTTCACACTCAACGAACCAAACACTTCTAGGCATCTGATCAATTTCAACACTCATCGAGCACCTGTTTTGAATAGCACATTTTGAAAAGAACATCGCTGGTTTCATCATTGCCATCATCCGGATATTCAACATCATCATCTCCGTAACCATTACTTTATCTCGATTGACACGTTTACCCTTCTATTGACCTTCATAGTTCTGGCTCAAGCAGTAGGATCGTTTCTGCAAGTTCCGGTGTTTCTTTTTTTGGCCATATGGATGTCATCCTGCAAGCCACCATGGAGTTCATACACGAGCTCTCCGACACAGTTCTCGACATCCATCACATCTCTCACAGACCAAGACGCCGAGATTGTGTCGTATCTGTTTTGGTTTGGTTGCTCAGCAAATCATTGCATCTCACGGACGCCTACCTTCGATCGTGTTCGTCATATCCACGGTCTCATCCTGCAGAAGAACAATCGCACGAGACACTGATTCTTCAGTTGTCATCTTGGCTTCTTACGCATCCAGAATGTGTGCTTCAGGCCCTTGGTAACGTGGACGATATATTTCGCATCCGTGCGGATGAGTTTTTGGTTCGCAGTCTTGTCGCTGAATTCATTTCAGAACAGAATAGTAAAGGTTTGACAGTACCAACCGACACGGCGATCGAGATGTATTTGCGTTTCTGGGCACATCGCCCGAGTTCGCTTCAAGTGCAGGACAATCTGATGAGGCTGACTCATCATCGAAACACCCGCCGCAAGTTCGGTGTGCTTCTCCGTTCTGAATGGATGTTGCAGTTCTCCGTCATTAAATCTGCCAGGGACTTGGAGTTTGATGAGATCCGTTCGAGGGCAATCAGAGTGAAAACAAAGTCTCACAAGGTCGGCGCAATGCGACGGCCTCGCGGATGCTGAGCAAGAGCAGAAGTCCCGAGTGAAGAGTCTCACCCAGATATTGCGTTCGGACTTTTTGTTCTTGTCTGCATCGTTGCCTTTCCCAGGTGCAGATCTTTTTGAATTGGACGCGCTTTGTTGTCGAAGATGTAGTGCGAGGACGGCCTCATGTGTTCATCAACATGGACGAAACCCAGGTGAGCTCCATCAAGCACAGTGGTAAAGGATTGGTGGCAATCAACAAGGTTAAGAGGGACAACATGTTGAGCCAGCCGAAGCAACCACAAGATCGCACTGATGTCAAGACGAGCCTCATGGGAACTGTGTGTGATTGTCCAGCGCTGCAGCCTTTTCTTCCGCAGGTAATGTTACCGAAGTACACCAAACGCTGTGTTCCCCCACAGCGTTTCCTCGACGCCTACGCCATCACTGGCGGCCCTTTCGAATACTGGCATGGATCTGTTGGTTGGACGGATTCTCGCATCATGATGAAATGGGCGACACGTGTCAGGAGCGTGGTGAGCAGCTTTAATTCGGATACGTGGATCATCCTCATCATGGATTGTTCGCATGTTCATCTGAATGTCAAAACCATTGCTCATTTACGAAGACTCGGCATTCTCGTGTTGATGCTTCCTGCAAAGCTTACGTGGCTTTGTCAGCTTCTTGATGTGTACGTGTATTCGGAGCTCAAAAGTTTGATCAGGTCTGGTCAGTGTGCACTTCGGCTGTCCAGTCACAATGGTTCAGTCCCAATCGGGGCTTGGATTGACATCAATGCGAAGGCCATCAGAGAAGTCATCGTGGACCGGGATTGGCAAGATTCGTTCGCCAAGTTGGGGGCCGGCGACAGTGTACTCGACATGAATAACCAATTGAGGAGTTATGTAGCTGCAGAAGACGTCACACCGTCCCTGCCAACCATGGACCAGTTCGCTCGCATGGTCAACAGACCCAGTCACACTGTGATCACAGCACGGTTGCACTCAATGGTGGTCGGTGGCTTCCTTGACTTGCAGCAGTTGCCTCTGAACGCTTCACCAGGGCCAGGCGCCATGGTGGATTTGCCGTATCTTCCTGCGGCTTCCAAGAGAGCACGCCCCGCACCTGCAGATGACGCTCCTTGGGAAGATGTGGTTCGAAAATATTTGAGGCGCAGGCCTTCCGCCGTTAGTGATCTGGATATCCTTCGTGGGCCAGCCAAAAATTGGACTCTTCCAGTTCTGGCTGAACCATAGGCACATCTTTCACTTTTCGTAGGTCTGGTGTGCAATGTTGCTCGCAGTCACAGAGGGCAATCGCTGGGTGTCACTGTGTGCTCATCGTGTGCACTCAATGCTTGTACAGGTCAGCGCCATGCAGCGGCCTATTTTTAGTACAAGTGAATCATCTGGTGTGGACCTTGCACAGAGAGGTTGGAGTTGCCTTGTGCGGGATCGTAGGAACAAGGTAGCCAGAATCCATTTGCTATCACATTTGTGATGTCTGGTTCTCCGCGTGGCTGTTGTGTAGTTCTTCTTGCTCAGTCGAAGCACGTGTTGAGTGGCGTCGGGGTCAGGTGCAGTGGTGTTTCTTCTTTGTGTTATGGCTGCGCAACTCCATCTGTCGAACGTTTCAATGTGTTAACTACAGATCTCCAAAGAATTTTCAGTGATCAGATGTTGAATGCTGTTCGTATTATCTTTTCTTGCATGACGACTATCGAAGTTAAGTTGGTTGGAGGTTGGATTACATTCCCGTGTCAGGGTGCCCTCGTCAAACTTTTGATTGTCATACTGCCAACGGTGCGGTGCGATGATGTTTGTTATTCGTGTATGCATCAGATCTGATCACCTGACATGTATGTGAACACTCTCTGTTGTCAGATATTTTACTGTCCACAAGGTATCTTTTGTTTTGGTTTGTCACACAGTCGTATTCGAACAGAGTCATTGTCAGGTTGCAATCAACATGGTGTGACACTGTGAGTGTGATTCATGCATCAACTCATTCATCCAGTTGGAACAGCCACCCATCAACACAGCATTTTCTGTTTTGTTGCCTGAACAATGACGTACCCGATTGGCTTCAATCTTGTTCACAGCACTGTGCTATTTCGGTGTTTCAGTGTGTGGTGATGGTCTGGTCATTCTTGATCACCTTTATTGTTTACAGTCTGTATTCATCTGCGACTCGCACCTCGTGTCCCAACAACCGAATTGGAAGTGTCAATGTTTTGTGGCATGTTTTCGAATTGCATCATATGTCTGATATCTTCCGTAGTCTTTTTGGCCAAAGGTCGCAGCCATTTACTTCAGTCCTCAGCCTCGCCATCGGTTTAGGTCTCAACATGGATCCGAATCCATCGCAGAAATCTGATTCCAGTCGAGGCACGGCATCAACCGATCATGGTAGTCTTGACCACAATGGTGGGGCGCCAGCAAGGCCGAAGGCCAGGGTGAAGAAACCGCGCATCGACATCGATAACCAGATCAAGGAGGCCAATCGGCTTTCTGAGGTTTTGCGCAAGGTGGCTCAAGCAGCCAAGACTACTGCCAAGAATGGAACACGGGCGAAACAGCGCCTGGTGAGGAAAGCTGGCAAGCTCAGCAGTGAGGACCTGGAGCGCATTGCGGTGTTGAAGCGCTGCGGTCTATTCACAGGTGCCATGAAGGAGACGGAGACCCCCACCACATCGGGAACACCCGCAACGGGCACGGAGGACAACATCATTGTGGACAAACAGAACGTCCGCAACAAGATTCTTCAAACCATGAGCCACATCACAGGTGCCGACGAGCTCTTCGGTGAATTCCAGACGGTCAAGACCATTGGTGTGAAGTCCCCCGACATCATTCCTCCACAGATGTCGATGCTCACGGTCAAGAACCCAGGTGCCGTGTTGACCGGTGCTGGTCAAGCCGTCGTGGCCCAACCATTGCCTTCCGCAGTTGTGAAGCCTGTCGTTGGCGCCAGCACGTCGAAGAAGTGAGCATCCTTCTCGTAGCCAATACATCAGGATCAGTTTGGCGTTTCTGCTCCCGACCCTTCGGCGACGACGATGTCATGGAGGAGCCGTTGCCTGATTTCATGTATGCTAGATGTCGATAGTTTAACACTTGTAGAGGGTTCTGGAATCTCACGAGTGCAACTCACTGTGCTGACTCAGTGTGCAGTTCTGAGTTGGGCCGTTTTTGGTATGGCAGCATTTCATCTGCACATTTCAATCTCACAGTCGCTGCCTATCTCTTCTAATGTTCGTGTTAGCTGGTCAGCGCTTTGCGACGGCCCTTTTTTTTGTGTACATGGTACAGTGTCGTTGTCGGTGGACCCTTTGCCAAAACCGCGCCATGGCAACTTCATTGGCTTAACGTTGTCGAATGAATGTCATATGTGATCCACCCTCCCTTTGTCAAGTCTCGTGTGCACTTTTGGTTTGGGAGATCTTGGCTTAGAGTATTGGCAGGTCATGGTTTGTTACTTATCGCATCGTTCTGAGCTCCACTGAGCATAACAATTCCTTCCCCTTGGCATCATTTGTTTTCAGTAACCCAAGCTGAGAATCACGGAGCACCAAAATTGAAGTTTGTAATATGTTTATGAACACCGGTTTCGGTTCATTTTATATCCAACAGTGAAGCCACCTTCACCTGGGACGGGGTCATTATCTGAACCTCTTTTTTGTGGTCGTTTTCGGAGCCACTATTAGATTCAAGCAAGGGCCTTCTTGTGCCAGGCTCCGTTTTGGATCCCATTTCGGTGCGCATTCGGGCTGGTTTGATTGCGCTAACCGGGGCCTCAGTTGTGTCAGATTTGGTGACCCGAGAACAACTGCAACAGACGGCCAATTGGCCTCATTGGTGATCCATTTCAGCGTTCAATACCTTGCCTCAATTATCAATTGGTAGTGATAGTCATGGACTCGTGTCAGCAAGTATGAATCACATCGCGGGTTGATCCAATCATGCGCAACCTTAGTTCGACTTTGGACCACTGATCATTCAGTGATGCAACCAACAATGATGACTTTCCTTGATGGAGCAGTTCAGCTTTCGCTTCTAACCAAGGAACGAGGACTCTCGATGAGAAAACATAAATCATCAGTTTGGCTTCGGTTCCTGAACATGTCATTTGGGAATGTTGTATTTGCAGATATTCGGAAATCTTATTCCGTGCACAACATCCTTCAAAACTTTTCTGATTAGAATGTTTCGCACAATCATCTCATCACTGATGGCCCAATTTCGTGAGCTTAATAACAACATGCTCCGACATCTGATTCGGAGGTCAACATCGCATTATGCATTGTTATCTTTGTAAGTGTTGTTGTGATCTTTCAGTTGTTCCACTTGTTGTCGTCACCAAGCTTTGATCAGTTTTGAAACAAACCCAACAACAATGCTACGAATGGGACCCATCCAGTTATGATTCTGTTCAAACTTCTGAAGTTTTGACCATGCTTGTTCTGTTGGTCAGGATCACAGTATCATGTTGTTTGGGGTTCACGCCAGATGTTTGTTTCAATCCAGGTTTTGTTATGCTTTTCAAAGTGTTTGCACATTACATATGGTTGCGGTTGGTTTACCTCTGGGCCCTCCATCCAATAGTTGGTGTCCTGGCAAAGGTTGCACATGTTGAGGTTGATCATTTCATATTGATGTATCCACGCAGAAAATATGTTGCACAGTTGTGTTTCCACTTATTCTTTTCGGTTCCAACCTGCAGGTGCAGTGCAGGTCAGCGCTTTGCGGCGGCCTCCGTTGTTCAGTTGGTCTCTCCACAGCCATGATAGATGGCGGTTCTGCAAGTGATTCTGATGACTTCCCCTTCCCGGTCTCCGAAGATGAAACCGATGACCACAGTTCACATGATGAGTATGATTTGGAACCACCGAGCAGATCTCGGCGTGTGAGTAACTCTTCTTTGTGGGGTGCCGTGGAGGATTTCGCCACACCTGTAAACACCGCTTCATCATCTTCCCCTTCTGTGGATCCTCACGTCAACTTCTTTCAAGATGGCATCAGCATGAAGCGCCTCTTTGAAGATGTCATGGTGGATACATCATCAGGCTCCGGACTTGCGTCATCATCATCTCAGAGTTCCCTGCCAAAAACATCTTTCGAGGGCATCGAAAATTGGCACCCCAACAAGGTTTTCGTTGCCGTGGTGGAGTTTGCCCGTCCGCGCTGGTCGGTCATTATCAATCAGCATACGAAGGTGGTGGGTAAGACCATGAATGTGAAGAAGTATCTTCTTGAACTTCAGGCCAATCCATTGATGGTTTGCAGTGGTCCGCTGAAAGCAGCTTCACGTGTGAGGGGCTTCAGATGCATGACAAAGTGGGTTTCGAGATTTTCCGGCTTGGGTAATCGGGTCATCCGCTTGAAGATGAACAAGGTGTGGCAATCATTAGAAGACGACAGTAAAGGACGTTGGGTCATGTTGGATCAAGTTCTTTCGATTCCAAGAGTGGCCAGATTGTTTCCTGAGTACCGCAAAACCAACCCAACCTGGGGTAAAGGAGTTTTGGAATCAGATGACGCAGGCGACAGAGGTCCTGTTGCCGGATTGGTTTGCTGGGGATATTTGGCCACGTACAACACAAAGATCGGTCTGCACGATCCTCAAGTGATCTCGTGGGTTAACGAGGGCATCAAGGGCGATGAACTTTGTCAGCTACTTCGAGAACACACTCTGTATCAGCAATGCTTCGATCGGTTCGTATCGTTTCAGAAACATTTGGCGGCCAAGATGGGGTTCCGTTCTGTTGCGATTGCCATGGAGCATTCATCGCATGCATCCAATCCTGCACGTGTGCATCTGCACGCTTACGCTGGTGTGGACATTCGTGGTGGAGTTGATTTTATGGGAATGAATCGACCATCCCCGTTGAAGCAGGCAGACCTCATCTGGGAAGGAGGTGCAGTCCCTTTCGTTAAGCTGACGCTGGTCCGGCGTCCGCGTCCGGCTGCCATCTTTCATGCAGTTGCCACTGGCGTGTACTATGTTGTCGGCGGCAAGTCCGGGAACGTGTTCAAAGATTCGAGTTTGGTGCCCATCCAGGATCGTGACAGTCCAACTGAAACCACGCCAGTGACAGTTTGCGTTATTGGAGTGCCAGTTTTCTTTCAGGTTGTATGTTGCACATTATTCATTCAAACAACAGAATCTTGAGTACCTCGTGATTGATTTGGTGAATTTGTTTGCTGTTCCACATCGAAGTTTGCATTGCACAACGTCGATCACGGTGAGGTTCCATGGTTCGTCTGTCCCTGTTCAGGATTTCCCGGTGTCCGTGCCCCTCATTTGGACACAGTGGCGAGCTGGCAAGATGGACGCTGACACCTGTCTTTCTGAATTGATTCGGTGTCGCGATCCTCGATCACCACAGTCGATCACTGCCTTGGAACTCATTGTCCGGAAAGAGAAGATGCTCAACCTCAAGCAAGACATTCGCAGGGTCCAATGCAGTCTGTCTCAGCAGCAACGCCCATTCATTGAGCATCCCTTGATTCAGGAGTGGAAACAACAGTACACGGTGGAGAACTACGGAAAGGTATCGCGGTTCAAGATTCTTGCTCTGGTTGGTGGCAGCCAACAGGGCAAGACCAGCAAAGGTGTCTCTTTGTTCGGGATCGAGCACACCCTCAAGCTCGGGTGTCAATCTTTGCCTCAAGGTGTGCTGCCCTCAGTGGCCGGCTTTGATCGACATCATCATAAGGCCATGTGTTTCGACGAGTGTCGCACGGACCAAATCTTGGCCAACCGGGAGTTCTTCCAAGCTTGTCAGTTCGTGCAGAGCTTGTCACAATCTTTGTGCAATCAACATTCCTACGATGTGTGGGCATACCAGACGGCAATGATAGTGTGCAGTAACTTCTTGCCAACCACGACGGAGATGGGATTGAGTGCTCAGGATGCGGATTGGATGACCGCCAACGTTGTCGTTGTACAGTTGGCCGCTGGCCAGACATGGTTCAAGTAGTTTGGTTTTTGATGGCTGTAGAGGCGTGCAGGTCAGCGCTCCGCGACGGCCTTACGGGATTCAATGCTTCGCCTCGCCTTTCATGTTGGGAAAAAGTTATACTTCTGATTCAATATGCATATCTCATGAGAACAATAACAACCTCAGTTTCGTTTGCTTGATTGGCTCCTCGGACAATCTGTTCGTGCATTCCAGTTGTGGACCACAGTTGGCAATGACACGGGTCCCACCCCGTCTCCTCGTGTCCAATGCTGCCAAACAACCCATTCATTCACTCAGGTTTCATGTTGACAAACAGTATCATTTCCTCTGCTATTGATGCTCCATTGGAATTATTCCTACGTGACCTTCTTCAAACACAGTGTCGCGCCTTGGAGTTTTCGTATGTGTTTCCATCATCAGGTTTGAAATTGATGATTCAAGTTCAAGTTGACAAAGTGTGTCGGATAGGTGTTAAATCTTTACTCTCGAGAATGTGAACAGGAGTGTATACGGATTTGCTTCCTGATTGCGAACGACTGCCGGAACTTTCAGTGGATCTTTTCACAATCGTCCCCTTTATGTTTGCAAGTATGCTGCCGCAGTGTGCATGATGATCGTGATGTGATTCGCATACCACAGCCACACCCAGTGTTCTTTTGTTGCGTGCATTCATGTGCACCATAATTGCCCAGGTGTCATATCAATAACGATGATTCCACGTTTGTGTGTCATTTTGTTTCATTAACCATTGCACCCATACGAATCAACATTATTGCAGTTGAGATTGTGTGTGTGGCTTTTCATCTCCACAACAAAGTCAGTGTGATCGTGAACCCAAGAGCACCTTTGAGCTGTGGCAATGCCTGTTGTCGGTCTGATATAATGCGCTGTTTCGATCTCTGGTTGGAATTCACCTGATCAAGTTTGCCCATCTTTATTGTCGCCATTTCGGCTCAGGTCCGCGCTACGCGTCGGCCTCTGTGGAGTGTGTCAAAGTCAATCGTTCGGGTGACACAACATATTGTCGTCGACTGACATTATTGGCCGTGAACAATGTTCTCTACGTGGAACCCTCCTGCGGCGACTGGTGGCGCAGCTGCCGCTTTGACGCCGGTAGATGCTGGGTCGAACGATCGATCCCGCACCCCAGGAGCAGCAATGACTCTGCCAGCCGGGACCAGTCATCCCGGCATGGCACAAGGCTCGGATGCGAATGTCTCAGTGACCGGGAACCCTCGGGCTGATGGTTGGTATCATGATCATATGAATGACGCGGAGGTCAAACTCAAGTTCATGGAGATGCCGGTCTACCGGAGAAAGAGCATCATCCTGAAGGCCATGGATCGCCCTCCCGAGAATTTGGAGTCTTGGTTGGTTGCATGTCATCGGAATTGGACGACACAGGAGTTGGAGAAGCGCGTTCTAGGAGGGGCTTCGGTGTACGGCCGTGGACAATATCAACAACACGGTCCTCCGTTGATTCCGATACGGTCAGCGCTAGGCGACGGCCTGCCGCAGCATGCTCATGGGCACACCGGAGCGACCCCCGGAACAGGGTTGTGTGGTCACGATCAAATTGTTGAGCATTCCAGGATCACAGCTTCCACCATCGTACCAACCTGGGCACCTGACATGCATGCTTGCTGGCCGTCTCAGAAGAGCAGTTTGATGGGCAAATTCTTGTCTCTACTGCACGGCGACGTACAGTCTCGAGTTTGTGCTCTCCCCCCGACAACACAGGCATCTCTGGCCTTCGCATTGATGGTGGCCGGTTCAGCAGACAATCCGTCTCCTGACGTGTTGGTGACACAGTGGCTGCTCCGACTCGATTCCCTGAACAACAAAGGGCCATGTGGTGCCGTGTCATCACAACCAAGCCAGAACCTCAAAGAGAAGTTCCAGCTTCAGATCATCATCACAGGCGAGTCCGCGCCTTTGTCCGTGATGACCACGAAGGCCTTCGAAGGTGTGATGTCGTCACTGAGCAATGAAATCCAATGGGTTCTCTTGCCAACTGTGTGCATCGCGGACAAAGATGCAGACGGTGCATCGGCCGGCGAATCTGGACGGAGGCTGCGTGTAAACATGAACGGCACGGTGCACGATTTCAACACCTTGAGCCAGTACTTCACTTCGAACATGCAGGACTTCAAACAGCAAAACACAAAGTTCTTCTTCGTGAACATTCTTTCCACCCAGGCATTCGAGAACCCGAGCTCGGAGATTGTGTCGGAGGCGGAGTTGCACAGTAAGTCCACTAGGTGGTTGTGGTCGATCATCAGACTGTCTCATGATCTTCGCCTATGTGTTGGAGACTGCAATGTGGCGGAGTTGACGTTGACACCTCGCCATGCTTCCTCCAAGATTGTGGCACGTTTGGAGAGCCTCCTCGGTCCATTGGTGATTGATTCGAAGATGGGGTGTGAATACAACCAGGTGGCTCCAGTTCCGTGCGTGTTCGGTGTGCCTTCGGATTTCGTAGTGACGATGTGTCATGACGAGCAAGACACAGCCGGATCGGCATTGGATGGTTGGACAATGCATGCTCAACCTCCACGGCGTGGGCAGACTTTCGGCCCTGGTCTTCTATCCCTCATTTGCAAGGCCGCCGAATGTAAACTCTTCGAGGAGCGATCGCTGACTCCCGCTGAAACGTTGGCCCTTGAGACCTTCACTGTGAAACACAACACCACAGGCGAACAGCGTCTTTGTTCTCGCGATTGGTGGATGAGGTGGTGGGGCTTCCACCAGACGCCTCACCAAAAGTTTCTGGACGCCGAGACTCCGTGCAGCCGAACGATCATCTCGGTGACAGGACTCCGTGCTGATGAGTCGTCGTCATGTGCAAAGGCGTGTGGGCGCGACAGATATTGCAAGACTTGCGAGGAGGTGTTCCTTTCGTTGGACAAATCGTTCTCCTTCCCTGCCGTCATCGATTGCATGGTTGCCATTATGAACAAGGCTCTGAAGACCTGGAGAGATGGTAAGGCTTCTGATCAGTGGGTTCGTGCGTCAGTCCCGGACCGTTTGCATGCTTGTGGAGCCGATTGCTCTTTGAGGTCTTGAGACCCGATTGGGTTGATGCACGCGTAGGATCAAGTCACTGTATCGTGTCTTTTGTCAGATTGTTGGTGACAGATTATCGGTCTGCAGCATGATTGATGCCGGCAGGAGATGTTTGCCTTGGCAGTATTGTTTGTTTTGTTCTGGAACAGTTGCGCCCTGTAAGTATTTTGCGGTTCTGAGTGAACTCACGGTCTGTGGGAGTGGGGAATGACCGCGAAGAAGTATCAAGGACATCGTGTTTGCTAACTTCATGATACCTGAACATCGCTGGACATCCACACGCCCCAATGACTCTGCCATGGCATGTGGCTCAACTCAGGAGTCGCAGATAATGTGATTTAGAATGCGGTAGATAGAGCTCATTGCATGTGCATGCCGTGATGCGCATGGTGTCTACGAACATTTGCTTTGCCACAAAAAAGCACAAACATCTACGGGCCGGAACAGTCTGTTTGTCTTCAGCTGATGTTTGTTTTGTCGGTGTTCACGAACCAGATGTATCACAGCAACATAATGGTGCCGTCGTGTTGGAAATCGATATCCACACCATGGAAACCAGTAAGGAACACGGAGCATCGTTTTGATATAGAAATTGATGTCGTGAGAGGTTCCATCACACACAACATGTGCAACTTTCGTTATCGCATTTGTACAGGAGTGATAACATTATGTTTGCAATCTTACCTTCCACTACAGCACCGAACACATGGCTTCTTTCGTAAACGTTCCATGGTGTTTTTCATAGTTGCTACTCCATTAGGTCAGCGCTTTGTGACGGCCTTCAGAAGGCACTTGGCATCATTGTGTTTGCTTTCGTTTGTAATCATGGTTATGCGAACGATGTGCAGGCAAACATCGCTCAGCTGGCATCGTTACTTGGTCAATAGCAGGTAACATACGAAGGGTTTGTGTGACAACAAACACCACAGCCTTTCACTTCTTCGAAACGGTCATGTGTGTTGTGACCATGTGTTGGAAAGTTGATGTCAACGTCTCCAATTGAAAGCGATAACATATGACTGTTGACAATTTCTACATACGATATTCACACCTAGCATACCCGATGAGTCATACACCACCGTTTGTACCCAATGCCAGGTTGTGTTTATGGTTTTCATGCCAAGCCCTTGTGCAAATGAGTTACATAACAGCACAATTGGATGATCATCTGGTGGAAGTTATGTTTTCCGCACCATCATACACAATAATGTTATGCTTTCGGAACTCGTACTTGTCGTGGTGCTAATGTTTCAGCTCAAGCAGGTCAGCGCTTTGCGTCGGCCTTAATACGAGCTCATGTTCGAGAACAAGAACTCTCCGAGTGCAAGAACCATGTCCGAGTGCAAGAACTGCAGACAATCAGCTGCTTCTCGGTGTGCAAAAGGACTCTGTGGCCACTGCTGCATTCCCAGGTGTGCGGAAGGTGTGCACAATGCCAGGCACAGTATTCGCGGTGTGGAAGGCGTCAGGAGACGGAAGAAGTGGAGTGCTTTTTGGGAACAGGCGATGGGATTGGCCACGCGATGGTTGGAGTGCGGCTTGTGCCGACATTGGAGCGGGTTCTACACCTTGGACTTCAGGGCGACTCGAAAGATCTTTTTGAATGAGCTCAAAGTCCTGGTCCAGGCCGATGCTGGAGAGATCATACGTGATTCGCATCCAGTCATAGGGGCTGTGTGTCCACCTTGCGAATTGGAGAACATCGTGGCGTACTTGAAGAAGAATTTCTCGCAGCAGCAAGTCCGTGAGGCTGAAGATGGTGAGCTCGACGAAGAAGATTTTTGTGTGGGGTCGACCGATCATGCATCAGCGACTTCCTTTCATGAACCTCCTGGACTAAGTGTCGATACAGTCCTCCAGGTCACCACTGAGCAGACCGGAGCAAAGGATGGGGCACGTCACGACCATGAGATGCCTTCGAAGGATGTCGCTCGGCATTCGTGGGACTGCGACCCGCAAAATGAGGCCATGTTTGAACTTCCTGCCAGCGCACCCCAAGACCGGCCTGCCACCAAGGACGGAGTGCCATGCTCGCATTATCGGCGGGAGTTGCCCCCGATATGCCACCAAGCTTCAAAAAACTTCCCACCGAGACTTGTTAAGTCTCCTCCCGAAACCATGTACTTTCTCGCACAGAGCATCTTGGAAGAATGGTTCAAAAAACGTTTAGATCTAGATCAAGTACTTGACCAACCGAGTCCGAAGCACTACCACTGGTCTGCAGCACCCGGCGAGCAGTTGGATCCTTCTTTGCACAGTTGGGGCAGGTGGTTTTGGTGTGGTGTGCACAAGAACAAGTGGATACCGCCTCCGCCAGACGGCACCGATTGCGACAGTTGTACATTGCACGGAGACCCTTTCGAGACGTTCATCCACACTTCGAACATGTACATAGTGCACAAGGCCATGATTGGAGGATTGTTACCTGGTACAGAGCCGGGCAAATGTGGCTTGTTTGGAGTCTACGCGTACCGCCCCATAGGCAACAGGGCAGCTGTTTCCAGCAGTGGCTACGCTGTGTACTCGGACCTGGCGACGAACGGCCTTTACTTCTCTCCTCGTTTCGAACTCGCCGTGAACACAGCGAAGGCTTCTTACGATGGTGTCAAGATGTCAGCCGGCAACCAACAATATGCGATTCCATATGGCTACTACCACATCAAAGGTTTGTGGATCCATTGTCTGAGTGGTGAAGACATCATGGCCGGCAAAAGTTCTTCTTGGACACCTCTCGACAATTGGCACCCTGAGTGTGAACTGAGGACACGGCGCCGCCCGCAAGATGCCACTGAGGACCCCAGCCGCGCTTTTCAATAGACCTTTGCCGCGTAAGAAAATTGAGGATTGCTTGAAGTCGTGTGGCACTCTATGCAGTCAGATAACAAATAAGAGTTCTGTTCATTTTGTTTCGGCAACGGTGGTATTGGCACCCAATCAGGAAACCAATTGGAATTTCATGGTGTCTAAAACAATCTGAGATCTGTTGTTGGTGCGGGCTACAGAAGCACTGTACATTGTTTGTTGACCAATGATGTCAGAAATCGTCTGACGTCATCGTCGGATTACTTTGGGTCATCTTGCACTTGGCAATCAAAACAGCCCAACACCCAAACATGTTAAAGCATGGCAGGATCTGTTTCAACCACGGTGTATACATATATTGAATTCGTTGCACACCATTGCAGGGATTGGGTTACCGTGAACAGAAAGATTCTTGACGAAGTGATCGGCAATCCTTTAAAATTCGGCCGACTATTTTCATGATGGGGAACATCTTTGGATGTGTTGTGACCAGAATGTACTTGACACGTGTGCCGGAACAGTGTCTGCTGGAAGTCCCCACCTTGCGCAGAGAACAGAATAGTGCACACAAGGTGAAACTCAGTGGTCACGATTTCCAACATCATAACAATTGTGTGTGGAAACCAAAAAAGGTCCATTGTTGTGAGGCCCTAAATGAAATGGTGATGTCATGGGTTGTTGAACGTGGGTGTTCGACACATGTTCACACGCACAATATCTAGCCATTTATCCCGCAGTCACGAGTTCGCTTCGATAATTCAGACAAGATGGTGTCCATTCATCCTTCACAACATGTTTGATGTTCATTCATGCTTTCCGCTCCGCAACCATTTGATTCAAATCGAAGGAGAGCCTTCACAGGTCAGCGCACCGCGACGGCCTTGTCGTTTGTGCGGCCTCCATCCATTTGCATTTTGTCTTGACGGAATTCACGGATCAGTTGGTGAAGACTTCTGGACGCGGTAACACCAAGAAGTAGAAAGCATGAGTGCCGACATGAGTCTGAGCGTGGAGACGTGCGAACACGGGACGTGCCAAGAAGGCCCGTGTCCGTATTGCGTGCTTGGGGTACCTCACGGTGCAATCATGCAAGAGTCAGCAAACGCTTACAGAAACGAATGGCTTCGGTTCATCGAGACGAATGAGAACCCCTGGAGATACTGGATGCGAAGTGTTGCATGGAACCAACTTTACGTTCGACACCTGACTTCAGTGATGCCCTTACAGCCGGGACCATGGGACGAGGACGCGCGTGGACCCAATCCAGTTGAAGGGCTGTATCCGAACGTGCCGGCTGGAATGGTGCCAACTATGACAGATTCATGGGGTTCCTGCTGTGGGGCCAGACCTCCGCCTCCACCACCTCCGGAACAATTCGGGTCATGGCCTGCAGCATCGTCTCAGAGCATGAATCATGTTGCTGAAGAATCAAATACAGTGCCCTTCACGTGGCAATACACAGGTGGTAAGAAGGGAAAGTGGACTGACTACGATGAGGAGGCAATGTCACAGTTGGAAGAAGCATTCCAGATGGGGTGGAGCGTTTGTGATCTTCGCCTTGGAGAATGGGATTACAGGATCAACTTGAAGGAGATGACGCAGCTCTCGACGGAGACCGGGACAGTGAGAAGTGTGCGAAGATTGTGACCAAGGGATGAGTGAGGTGACGCAGGACAGCGCTTTGCGTCGGCCTGAGGTTTTTTGAACAGACAGTTCGCCGACTTGTCGTTTAGAAGTGTTGTGTGGGTCAGTCAAAAAAGGTAACGGTTGGGTCAATGCCTTCTGATGCTCGTTGATGCAGTTTCAACATGGTTTCGAGTCCGTGTTGAAATCAACACTTGGAATTGCCTTCTGAATGTGAGCACTGGAACCTTCGTGATGAATGCGGAAACATTTGTCACTTTGGTTGCAGTCAGAATGTGCGCATGCAAGGTGTGACACCAATGCAGTTGCAGCCATGGATTGTGGATAACACACAACAGATTAACATCTAATTCTTAAGCCAATAGTACTGACCGCTTTTTCTGAACACCCACATCGGTTTTCTTCATGGAAGTTGTGGTTCGTCGGGTCAGGCACGATATTGCGGATTGTGACAATCATGTTGAGAGCCAACAATCAACTTTCGAGAATTGTTGTGCCTTGCACGATTTGATGATTGTTGCACTCCCAACAACACCAGTCTTTCATGTCCCCTGTTTTGAAGGTTGTTTCCAATTGTTGCGGTGGTAGTTGGTGGTGTGGTGATATGGCCATAATGCACAATATTGAGAACTCAGGAGTTGGATTTTCCGGGTGAAGAGTTCAAGGTCTGTTATGTGTGTGAGCCGTCTGTGTTGGTTCATGTTGATATCCCAAAGCTGAATATTTGAATGAGGTGCAATCTCATCCATGATCAGATGTTGAAACGTTCAAGTCAATAGTGCATGCATGGCTTCTTTTTTGCAAGATAGCATGATGGCTGCCGATATAGAGTGTGCTGCTCAAGTGCACGAGTTTGCGCCATGACGGAGTCGTCACCCACAGTCAAGACCCCAGCCATGACACAGGCCATGGCGAACGACACCGATGAGGAGTTCCACATCGTGGCGGAGCCGATGACGACAAGCGGCAAAGCCATTGTCTGGCAGGCTGAACTGTATCACTCGGGGCCAGACACCCCCAACATCGGCAGCAGGTGGGTGGACTATGCGCCGAATTACAACATCGTGCTGGAGGCGGCCCACCAGGTTTCGCAGCAGATCGTTGAGATCACAATGCCCGCCGAAGAGGCAGGTGGAAACTGGGCATGCAATGTCATGACGTGCATCCAGACCAACTCGGAGACCAAGGTTGAGCGCCGCATGAGGCGGGTGGTGG
>OOGL01000004.1_pt1 | contig 17849 bp, 23 predicted proteins | sample 1670391 | NCBI WGS metagenome assembly OOGL01 (sample SAMEA98147668, study PRJEB22522) | marine metagenome | biome: marine biome; feature: marine water body; material: sea ice | place: Arctic Ocean | collected 14-Sep-2015 | depth 0.1 m
GGCCCGGTCCATGGTGATGATGACCGTCGACCTGCTGAGGAGCTCGTAATGATCGATCCGGTCGTCTCCTCTGTCGCCAAGATCGGCGGAACCGATTCGGTTCGCGCCGGCACCGAGACCAAGGCGTCGGGTGAGGCCCTGGCGCCCGGCAACGATTTTACCAGCGTGCTGGCGCAGATGGCCGTCGATGCAGCCGATACGGTCAAGAGCGCCGAGGCGGTGTCGATCGCCGGGATCAAGGGTAACGCGTCGGTGCAGCAGGTCGTGGAATCGGTAATGGCGGCCGAGCAGTCGCTGCAGACGGCCGTCGCGATCCGCGACAAGGTCGTTGCCGCGTATCTCGAAATCAGCCGCATGACAATCTGAGGGGACGGGAATGAGAGCGCTTGCTATCGCAGCGACGGGCATGAATGCGCAGCAGCTCAATGTTGAGGTGATCGCAAACAACATCGCGAACATCAACACCACGGGCTTCAAGCGCGCGCGGGCCGAGTTCACCGATCTGCTCTATCAGACCGAGCGCGCCAACGGCGCACCCAACCGCGGCAACCAGGAACCCATCCCCGAGGGCGCGCACGTGGGATTGGGCGTGCGCACGGCCGCCATCCGCAACCTGCACATCCAGGGCCCGCTCACGAGCACCGGCAACAAGCTCGACCTCGCGCTCAACGGGCGCGGCTGGTTCCAGATCGAGGGTGCGGACGGCGAGACCTACTACTCGCGCGCCGGCGCCTTCAACAAGAACGCGGAAGGCCAGATCGTCACCGTCGACGGAAACATTCTGCAGCCCGAGATCACCATTCCCGAGGACGCCACCGAGGTTATCGTCAACGAGACGGGTGAAGTCTTTGTGCGAATCGGAACGGAAACCGATTTGCAGTCCGTGGGCCAGCTCACGCTTGCCAACTTCGCCAATGATGCCGGCCTGGAGCCGCTGGGCGGCAACCTTTACCGCGAGACGCCGGCATCGGGCGCGCCTGTCGTGGGCGTCCCCGGCGATCCCAGCTTCGCCGTCATCCACCAGGGCTACCTCGAGCAGTCGAACGTCGACCCGGTGAAGGAGATCACCGAGCTCATCACCGCGCAACGGTCCTACGAGATGAGCTCGAAGGTCATCGAGGCCGTCGACGAGATGTACAGCACGGTGTCGAGAGGCTGATCATGAGCGCGCTGCGCACAATTGCTGGCTCGGTCCGGGCGGCTGCCGCCGCGCTTCTCTATATGGTGGCCGCTTCCGCGCAGGCCGCCGATCCGCAGATCCCCGTTCCCAGCGTGACCATCTATCCCGGCCAGGTCATCGAGCAGGGCATGCTGGTCGACCGCGCGCCGCGCTCGCAGAACGACACGCGCCCCGGCACCTTCTCTTCGCGCGAGGCCGTTGTCGGCAAAGTCGCGCGCCAGACGCTGTTGCCGGGAAATCCGATCGTGACGGGGTCGGTGCGGGAGCCCCACATTGTCACGCAGGGCGAAACCGCGCTGGTCATGTTTCGCAGCGGGTCCCTGATCATAACCGTGACCGGCGTCGCGCTGCAGTCGGGGGGGACCGGCGACACGGTTGCGGTGCGCAACACGGACAGCGGGCACACCATCAGGGGCACCATTGGAGCGGACGGGGTCGTGCACGTGGGTGTCCCATGAACATGGCAACCCGCATCCTCCTGCTTCTCCTCATCATGATCGCGGCACCCGGTGTGCCGCGATGCGCTGATTTTGGCGAGGGCGGTTACCCTCCCGGCTACGGCGAGGTTGACGGCGGTGATATGGGGCCGTCGGGACTGCCTGACTACGGGGCGCCGACGCGCATCAAGAACATCGTCTCGATCCTCGGCGTGCGCCAGAACCAGCTCGTCGGCTACGGCCTCGTGACGGGTCTAAACGGAACCGGCGACAGCCTGCGCAACTCGCCGTTCACACGCCAGTCGATGCAGGCGATGCTGGACCGCCTCGGCGTCAACATCCGCAACGACAACGCGCGTACCCGCAATATTGCAGCGGTAATCGTTACGGCCGAGCTGCCACCCTTCATCCAGCCGGGCCAGACCATCGACGTGACCGTCTCCTCGCTCGGCGATGCCACTTCGCTGCTCGGCGGCTCTCTGGTCATGACCCCGCTCTACGGCGCCGACAATCTCGTCTACGGCGCCGCGCAGGGCCCGCTCACCGTTTCGGGCTACCAGATCACCGGCGCCGCCCAGTCTCTGACGCAGAACGTGCCGACAAGCGCCCGCATTCCAAACGGCGCCCTCATCGAGCGTTCCTCGCCGGGTCAGTTCGTCGACGTGGACTTTATTGGCCTGCAGCTGCGCAATCCCGACTTTTCGACCGCCGTGCGGATTGCCGACGCAATCAACGCCTACGGCCAGCAGCGGTTCGGGATGATGCTTGCCACCGCTTCGGACCTGCGCAGCGTCGCCGTCAAGCGGCCCGACGACATCACGCCGACGCGCTTGATGGCCGAGATCGGCGAGCTTCTGGTGCATCCGGACGTTCCGGCCCGCGTGGTCATCGACGAGCGCACGGGCACCATCGTGATCGGGCGCGACGTTCAGATTTCGACGGTCGCCGTCACCCACGGCAATCTGACCGTCAACGTCACGGAGACCCCGCAGGTCTCGCAACCGCTGCCGTTTTCCGAAGGCCGCACGGTGGTCACGCCGGAGACCGACATCTCGACCTACGAACAGGACGGGCAGTTGCGCATCGTCAACGGTACGACGCTGCAGGTTCTCGTGCGCGGGCTTAACCTCATCGGTCTGAAGCCGCAGGGGATCATCGCAATTCTGCAGGCAATCAAGTCGTCAGGTGCGCTGCAAGCTGACCTCGTGGTGCAGTGATGCGGGGGGCGGGCTTCATATCAGCGGCCCTGACGGCGGCCATCGGCCTTGCCGCGATCGTTGGCATGCAGTCCGCCGCCGCCGCGGAAGATTGGGAGCCCATCGTCGTCCAGGTTCGCAAGCCGCCGGGTGACGTGGGCCCGGCATGGTCTCCCCCGGTGCCGCGCGCGAAGCTCTTTCCTGCCCCCAAAGCCTCGACGAGAGAGGCAGTGCCGATCAGACCCGCGATACCGGAAGCGGTGCCCGCGGCGCGCCCGCAAAGAGCGAAGCGGCAGATTGCGCCGGTGCCCCCCGGGACGTCGGACATCGTAACCGGTGCGGTCGGCAGCGAGCCGGCCACGCGGCACCTGTCTCCGTCCGATGCGCAGCGTCTGGATGAAGCGCCGATCGTGGAAACGGGTGCAACCGGCGACAGCGAGGCTGCGGAGCGGGTCAAGCAATCCGATCTGGCGCAGGGTTACTGCGTGAGCATCGGCGACGCCGCGGCCGACGCGCGCATCGCGTGGCAGCGCGCTTTGCTCGCCGCAACCGAAAAGAAGCTCGACGAGCGCATTGCCAAGCTCGAGGCAAAAACCGCCGAGTACAAGAAGTGGCTGAAGCGCCGCGATGAGTTCTCGGAACGCGCAACCGAATCTCTGGTCCAGATCTACGCGCGCATGGAGCCCGATTCTGCGGCGCTGCAACTCGTCGCCATGGACGAGGAGACGGCGGCCGCCGTGCTCACCAAGCTCAATCCGCGCAATGCCAGCGCCATTCTGAACGACATGGATCCCGGCAAGGCGGCGCGGCTGACGGCCACGATCGCAGGCGCGGCGCGCAAGAAGCAGCAGGCCGAGCGCGCGCGTCAGCAGGCGCTTGCCAACAACCAGGGCAACGGACCGCAGCAACAGCGCGGACCCCAGCCCCAGGCAACCAATCAAGGCGGACAGACACCATGATCGCGAGATTCGCCGCCCTTCTGATTTGTGCCACCCTCAGCGCCGGGTGCGCCATGCAGATTCGCGACTTCAACCGCGAGCCGGCCATGACGCCGGTCGGGACGGGATTGGTCCCGAAGCGGGTGGCGATGGCCATCGAGCCGGACGCCGCGCCCAAGTATCCCGCCGGCAACTCCATCTGGCAGGACAACGCGGCCAACCTTTTCTCCGACCTCAGGGCGCGCAAGATCGGCGACACCGTTACGGTGAAGATCTTCATCAAGGATAAGGCGTCGATCGAGAACGATTCTGAGCGCAAGCGCGACGCCAACAACTCGCTGGGCTTCAGCTATACGCACGGCTTTACGTCCAGCGACGCCAATGTGGCGGGCACGGGTTCGTTTGCCGGCGACGTCGGCTCGACCACCAAGACCAAAAGCGAAGGCGACATCCAGCGCTCCGAGCGCATCGAGCTGCTCGTGGCGGCCGTCGTCTCAGACGTGTTGCCCAACGGCAATCTCGTGATCAGCGGCTCGCAGGAGGTGCGCGTCAACTTCGAGCTGCGCATCCTCAACGTGGCCGGCATCGTACGGCCCGTCGATATCGCCGCCGACAACACCATCTCCTACGACCGGATCGCGGAAGCCCGCATTGCCTACGGCGGCCGCGGACGTCTGATGGAGGTTCAGCAGCCGCCTTGGGGTCAGCAGCTCGTCGACGACCTCTCGCCATTCTGATCCGGAAGGATTCATGACGACAGCCGACGAGGGAGCGTTTCCGGAATCGGGCGGTGCGCCGCGCGGCGGGATGTCGACGATGACGTTCATCCTGATCGTGGTGGCACTTACGCTGCTCGCGGCCGGTGTGGGCTTCTTCGGCGGCATGCAGATTCTTGCCAGCGTCGAGCGGAGCCTGCGTGAGAAGGCCGCCGAGACCGAGGTATTGGCCGGCGAGTTGCAGACCTTGAACGGCAACAACGTCCAGGTGTTGCCGCCCATCGTCACGAACCTGGCTGGGCACGAAAAGGTGTGGATCCGACTGGAAGGATCGCTGGTGTTTCGCAGCGACGTTCCCGATGATGCCGAAGCACTCGCGGCAACCGTCGCGAAGGACATCGTCGCGTTCCTGCGCACCATCTCCGTCGATCAGCTGGAAGGCGGCATCGGCTTCCAGCACCTCTCCGAGGACTTGAACGATCGTGTACGCGTGCGCAGCAACGGCCGCGTCCAGGAGCTCATCATCCAGGGATTGATCATCGAATGAAGAGAGGCTTGCTGCTGCTGTGCTTCCTCCTGCTCGCTACCGTTCAGGCGGCGGCGCAGGAGACGCCGAGCCTCGAATCTCTTCTGCCGGCTGGCGATGCGACGGCGGCCGGGCGCATGGTGCAGCTCATCGTGGCGGTCACCGTGCTGTCGGTGGCGCCCGGTCTTCTGATCATGGTGACGTGCTTCACCCGTTTCGTGATCGCGCTGTCGTTCCTGCGCGCCGGCATCGGGCTGCAGACCACGCCGGCCAACCTGATCCTGATAAGCCTGGCGCTGTTCATGACGCTCTACGTCATGGCGCCGACCTTCGACAAGGCCTGGCAGGGCGGCGTCGTGCCCTTGCTGGAGAACGAGATCACCGAGAAAGAGGCGTACGACCGCATCACCGCGCCTTTCCGCTCCTTCATGCTCGCCAACGTGCGCGACAAGGATCTGAAGCTCTTCGACGATCTCGCCAACGAGACGCTGCGCCCCAAGCAGGATCCGTCCGCGGCGCCAAGGCGGGCGGAAGACATCGAGATGCGCGTTCTCATTCCCGCGTTCATGATCTCCGAGCTCCGGCGCGGGTTCGAGATCGGCTTTCTCGTGGTTCTGCCGTTCCTCGTCATCGACATGATCGTTGCGACTCTCGTCATGTCGATGGGCATGATGATGCTGCCGCCAACGGTCATCTCGCTCCCGTTCAAGATACTCTTCTTCGTCTTGATCGACGGCTGGAACCTGCTCGCGGGCGGGCTCATACGCTCCTACGCGTAGCCCGGCGGGCCGCCGATTAACCATATTGCAACCGCGATAGACTAGCTTCCCTGGCATGACAGGTTGGCTCGGCAAAGGTTCCGGGCCAAGGGCATGAGGCCGCTCTGTCATGCCGGCTGCGATCCGGCATGTCCCCCCACATATGACGCCAACTCATGAGGGACAGGCAATGAGTAGCCTCAATACCAACGTCGCGGCCATGACTGCACTGCAGTCGTTGACCGCCACGAATCAGATGCTTACCCAGACGCAGAACCGCATTTCTACGGGCCTTCGCGTGGGCTCGGCCGCTGACAATGCGGCATACTGGTCGATCGCGACCACCATGCGTTCGGACAACTCTTCGCTCTCGGCCGTGCAGGACGCCCTCGGTCTCGGCGCCTCCACCATCGACGTTGCCTATACGGCCGTCGACGCCTCGATCGACATCGTCAAGCAGATCAAGGACAAGCTCGTCGCGGCACGCCAGCCGGGCCTCGACCGCGCCAAGATCCAGACGGAAATCACCGAGCTGCAGGCGCAGCTTTCTGGCATCGCCGGCTCCGCCACGCTGCAGGGCCAGAACTGGCTCGATGTCGACTCGGGCGCTGCGGGTTTCAACTTCACCAAGAACATCGTGTCTTCGATCAGCCGCTCCGGCGGTACGATCGCTGTGCAGACGATCGACATCAACACCACGTCGATGGTTCTGTTCGATGCCGATGCGGCCGGTGAAGGTGTGCTCGATGCCTTGCGCGATTCCACCACCGGTGCCGTCGGCGGCGACCAGGCGTTCAACGTCGCGACGCTCAACATCGCGGCCCTGACCGACAGCGCTGCCGATCTCGCGATCCTCGACGGCTACATCGCCGGTTCCGACCGGGCGATCACCGAGATGAGCGCCGGCGCTACGGCTCTCGGTGCCGCCAAGGCGCGCATCGAGATCCAGCAGAACTTCGTCTCGAGCCTCATGGACGCCATCGACGCCGGTATCGGCCAGCTGGTCGATGCCGACATGAACGAGGAATCGACGCGGTTGCAGGCGCTGCAGGTGAAGCAGCAGCTCGGCCTTCAGGCCCTGAGCATCGCCAACTCGTCGAGCCAGAGCATCCTGAGGCTCTTCCAGTAAGAGCAAGGCAGAACTAGACACGCAAAACGGGCGGCCGACGTATCAGTCGGCCGCCCGTTCTACTTGGGCCGCTCGCGATCGATCGGGGCGGCGCCCGCTACTTCTTAACGGCCTGCTCGGCGCGCTCCTGCGCCCTGCGGAACCATCCGCCGGCCTTCTCCAGCGCGGAGTTCAGCGAGGCATTGGGCTCGACGCGCGAGATCGCATCGACGAAACGTTCCAGCGACGACGATACGGGAACCGACTGCGCGGCGTGGGCAGCGCGCGAGACCGAGCGCTGCAGGCTGTCGGCAACGTCGTAGAGATCGGCGCGGCTGACGGGCATGGACGGCGCCCAGGCTGCCCAGCCATCGCGCGGGCGGCTCGACCGCGAGCGCGGGACCACCAGGACGGCGAGCAGCGCGCCGGCTACGGCCGCGACCCCCATGGACACGACAGGCTGGCTGCGGATCGTACCGCGCAAGGTCTCGGCGCCGGCCTCGACCTGCTGGCGGGCGGCGCGGGTTCGCTTTTCGGCCACGTCGGACAGGTCCTTGGCGATCTCGTTCACTCTGGCGCGCAACTCCGCCAGCGTTGCGGCTTCGCTAGACGTCCCGGACGCGCTGGTATTGCTGGAGAAATCCTTCACGGGGGCGATCATGTCCCTCTCCTTCAAGAATCATCATCGGTCCGGACGCATCCAAGAGGTGGCGCTTCGCGGCCGGCTGCCTTCACCAAACGCAACGCCGTTCCGGACCCTTGGTTCCCGGAACCTCGAAGCGAGCCTCGGCCCCCGACGGTGTGCGAAGCGTAAAGCACTTGCATGCAATTGATGGCGATCACGGCCGGTTCGACGGAACTTTGGCAGGCAAACAAGCGTTAGCTTAACACGATTGCTATAGGGCACTGGGGTGGTTTTGCGATCTCCGGTGCAAGAGGAGGACCCCCATGTCATTTACGTCTCGGAGCCAGGCTCCCGACCCGACGCGCTCGGCCACCGATGAAGTTGGCGACAACGTCACCGCGCTGCGCGAGGACATTGCTGCACTCGCCGCTTCCGTGAGGCGGCTCGCTTCCGAGCAGATCGGAACTAGCGTCGATGATGTCCAGGACAAGGCCAAGGAAAAGGTCGACGACCTGGAGGGCATGATCCGCCGCAACCCGAGCCAGTCGGCGTTGATCGCTGCCGGCATCGGCTTCGTGGTCGGTCTAATTCTCACCCGCTAACCCATCCGACAGGAGCTTCCATGAGCACGCATTACACCGGCCCCAGCGGCACGGGCTCGTCCGCGTCCGTGAGCGACTTCGCCCACGCCGCACAGGACAAGTTTTCCGATACGGTCGACCAGGCCCAGACGGTCGCCAAGGAGCAGTACGATAGGCTGGCGCTCACCATCCGCCGCCACCCGCTGCAGGCGGCCGGCATCGCAGCGGGCGTCGGTTTCGTGCTGGCGCTGCTGGCGCGGCGATAAGCAGAAACGGGGAGCAGGCGGTAAATGATCGGCCAGGCAGTCCTCTACGCGGCCAACCGGGCGACGCACAGCGCCATCGACAGCGTCGCCCGGCGCATCACCTGGGTCGCCATCGCCGCAACCTTCTTCCTGTGTGCGCTCGTGTTCGGCCTGATCGCCGCCTACTCGTACGCGCTCCGCTTTGTCGAGCCGCTGCTGGCTGCCGGCATCGTGGCCGGCGGCTGCGTGTTGGTCGGGCTTATCTGCCTGTTCGTCCCCACGCTCGTCGACTGGGTGAAGAAGCTCTTTGAGCGCCAGCGCACGCCCATGCAGACAGCGGCTGCGGCTGCGAAGGAAGAGGCGGCTGAGGCGGTCGACTACTTCGGTGCGCTGCAAGTTGTCGGCGCAGCCTTTCTGTTTGGAATGGGCGCAGCACGCCGTCTCAAGCAACGCTAACAATAACGACTGATTGCCGCGCTTGCGCGAGCTGGATTGGGGATTGGCTGCCCGATGAGCACGTTTCTTCCCTCCAATCCTTCCGCGCCGCGCGTCACCGACGGCCGGCTCCCGGTCTCGCCAGCCGAGATGGCCATCGTCATCGGCGCGATCGTGCTGGCGCTCTACTTCGGCAAAGCGGTGCTCATGCCGCTGGCGCTCGCGGTGATCCTGTCGTTCGTGCTCGCACCGCCAGTGCGAGTTCTACGCCGCGTCGGGCTACCGAACGCACCTGCCGTGTTTCTGGTCGTCGCCCTGGCCTTTGCCGTGATCTTCGCGGTGGGCGCGCTGATCACTCAGCAGGTCGGAAGTCTGGCCGAGCAGCTCCCGACCTTCCAGGTCACGCTCAAGGAAAAGGTCAAAGCGCTGAAACAGTTCGCTTCAGGCGGCGGCGCGATCGAGCGGGCCAGCGACACCCTGAAGGATTTGCAGCAGGAGCTGGAGCGGCCCGAGGAGGCGCAACCGCCTCCCGCGCCGATCTTAAGGCCGCAAGGCCGAAGCCAGCTTCCGATCCCTGTCGAGGTGCGCGAACCTGAGCCGACCTCGTTCGATCAGCTGCAGACCATCATCGGCGTCATACTCACGCCGCTGGCCACCGCCGGCATCACCATCCTGTTCACGCTGTTCCTGCTGCTGCAGCGCGTCGACGTGCGCGACCGCGCCATCCGCCTGTTGGGCTCGGAGGATCTGGAACGGTCCACCACGGCGATGGACGACGCCGGCCACCGGCTCGGGAGCTACTTCCTGGCGCTTACGCTCATCAACACGGCCTACGGCATCTTCATCGCTCTTGCGCTGTGGCTCATCGGCGTACCGACACCGGTCCTGTGGGGCGTGCTCGCCATGCTGATGCGGTTCGTGCCTTTCATCGGCTCGTTTGTCGCCGCCGCCTTTCCTCTCCTGCTCGCCGCCGCCGTCGATCCCGGCTGGACCATGTTCCTGGCGACGCTGGCGCTGTTCGTCGTGTCCGAACCGATCATGGGCAACCTCATCGAGCCGATCATCCAGGGCCAGCGCACCGGCATGTCGCCTTTGGCGATCGTGCTGTCGGCCGCCTTCTGGACGCTGCTCTGGGGGCCGATCGGACTGGTTCTGGCCATTCCGCTGACCGTGGTCCTCGTGGTGCTGGGACGGCACGTGGAGCGGCTGGCCTTCCTCCACGTGCTGCTCGGCGACACGCCCCCTCTGGCGCCGCACGAGCGCTTCTACCAGCGCATGCTGGCCGGCGACCCGGCAGAGGCGATCCAGCAAGCCGACGAGATCCTCAAGGAAAAGCCACTGGTGGAGTTCTACGACGATGTCGTCATCGAGGGCTTGCGGCTGGCGCAGGCGGATTCCGATCGCGGCAAGTTGGAGATCAAACGCCTCACCGAGATCCACGAAGCCGCCGACGTCGTGATCGACACGCTCTCCGATTACGAACTGCGGTCGGTGAAGTCGGTAAAGCATGCCGCCAAGGCAGCGCTGGCGGAACTTACGGATAACGACGAGGCGCCGAAGCCGGACGGAGACGCAGCCACGTCCCACTTGCCCATACCCGCAGATCCCGACGCCATTCCCGAGGCCTGGAAGCGCGAGAATGCCGTCGTCTGCGTCGCGAGCCGCACCGCGCTCGACCAGACCGCAGCCTGCGTGCTCGCGCAGCTTCTCGACAAGTTCGGGTTCGCGACGACAGTGCTCAGCTCCGATCAGGCCAAGCACGGCGCCCTGCGGGCCATCGACCTGGAGAACGCGCGCCTCATCTGCATTTCCGACCTCGACGTGCGCGACCGAAGTGCCCACGCGCGCTTCCTCGCCCGGCGGCTCAGGCGCGTCGCCCCGAATGCAAAGCTCATTGGCAGCTTCTGGAAACTCGATCTCGACGACCCGCGCGACGAGGCGGTGCTGGAGAGCATTCCGGTCGACGCCAGCGCCCGCACGCTGCGCGAGGCGCTGCAGTACTGTCTGGAGACGGCCCTTGGCGCTGACGCGACGGCACCCGATGGCGATGCGCGCCCGGCGCCCGCCGAAGCCCGTTCCCAAGCCTCCTAGGTTTCCCCGTCCTTCTTCTTTCCGCGCCGAAAGCTCAGGCGCTTGAGCACGCTCGGCGTCGCCGCTTTCGCCGCCGAGGCGACGATGCCGGACGCCTGCCTGCCGAGCCGCAAGGCACTCCAGCGCGGAGCGGCATCCTCCATCAGCCGCAAGAGCTGCGCCTGCTGCGCAGCCGGGACGTGCGCGGCGACGCGCGCCGAAAGCGCCGCAATGTTGTAGGGGGTATGTCCCGCCCCGACGCGAACCGGAACGACATCGAGAGGTGGAATTTCGAGTTCCTCAGCGACCGCGACGGCCGCATCGCGAATGGAGCGCGCCTTGTCGCTGGTCGGGCTTTCAACATCGTAGGGTGGCGACCAATCATCGGCCGGCGGCAGCTCATCGATGTGCGTCAGCGCGATGACGATGGGCGGCAGACGCCGCTGCGGGTTGTCGCCGAAGTGCTTGCGGATGCCTGTCAACACCTCGCGGTCGGCGTGACCTTCCTCCCGCGTTGCCGAGACCACCCACACGATGAGATCGCACTCTGCCGCCTTGGCGGCGTACTTGAGCCGCTGCTTGGCGGTCGCGCCGGCACCGGGGCTGTCGATCACCAGCGCACTCGCCAGCCCCTCCCATTCCAATTCGTAGGCCTGATACTTGCGCGTGTCCGGCAGCGCCTCGACCATGGTTCCGACTTCTTTGGCCAGGGCACTGACCACGCTCGACTTACCTGATTCAGCAAGACCTCCGATGAGCACGCGCAGCGGCTCGGCCATCGGCCGCCCCGCGCTACGGTCCCGCAAGGTGGAGGCGCTGACGTGCCCGGCGAGCTCCGCCGCCGAAACGCGCAGCCGGCCGCCGTAAAGATCGATCGCGGCCCGCCCGACCTCGCGCACGTAGCCCTGCGCCAGACGCCGCGCCACCTGATCGCGGACCGCAGTGTAGAGATGCTTGGTGATCTGTTCGCGCGCTTCCTGCGCCGCCGCGGTCACCGGGTTGATCAAACGCACCAGGCGCCAGATGTCGTAGGCCTTCTCCGCCATGCCGATGGCGGATCGCCAGCGATAGATCTTGAGGACCTGACCGACCGTCAGCTGATCGCCGAGAGGGATGTTGTCGCGCACGAAAGGCCGCAAGTCGGCACTCACGCGTTCAACCAGCGCCAGCGCTTCCGGTACAGTGAATTTCCAGAGCGGGTTCTTGTCGCCGGGATGGATTTGTCGCGCGACCGCCTCGACGGTCTTTACGCCGAGGTTCAGGATCTTGTCGCGGTCGGTCAGCGTCGCAGGCCGCACATCGGCGGCAAGCGCCTCCACCGCCGCCCATGCCGCCTGCTCGCGCGCCGTCCAGCCGGGATCCGGCGGCTCGGCCCCGCCGTCATCCTCGAGAGGCTCGACCCTGGTTTCGGCGACGCTCTTGCGTAGGGCAAAGGCCTGCACGGTATAGGCCATCATGCCGAAGGCGAGCGCACCGGCGAGCCAGTACAGCGCATACCCGTTCTGCCACAGCCAAAGCCAGCCGAGCGGCAACAGCGTAAGCATCGGCAGCAGCACGGCCAGGAAGATCATGAGGCCGCGTAGATATAGAAGCGCTTTGCTTTTTCGCCTCAAGCCCCTCTCCCGTTCCCGCACCGGGCACTCATTGGCAAGACAAAAGGACAGGCGCCGGTCGGCGCCTGTCCTTATCGTTCTAGCTCATTTTGGCCGTCGCGATGAAGACCAGAGCGAGATTACTCAGTCTCGGGAGCCTTCATCGTGGGGACCTGATCGCCGACACGGTTGGTCGGAGCGTGCAGGGTCTCAGGCGTGTTGGCCTCATCCGCGCCCTTTGCCGCCTTGTCCGACATTTCGTCGGACGTCGACATGGTCGGAACCATCTCGCCGACGCGGTTGGTCGGAGCGTGCATCTCCTCGGCCCTGTTAGCATTTGCATCGTCGGTCTTGGTCGCCTCGTCAGCGGCCATAGCGGGGGTCATGGCGAGTCCGGCGGCGAGGCCGGTTGCGATTAGAATCTGTCTCATTGTGTCCTCCTTTGCGCCTGTTCTTGTTGTTCAGGCGTCTGCATATCCAACGGGCACACAGCATGATCGTTGCGCGCCTCACGCAGGTGTGAAATGCGTCTCGTTACGGCGTAGGTGCCGGAGACTCCGGCGCACGCGTACCGGTCACGGCAGGCTCTTCACTGGTCACCTGCGGAACGCCGATCTGGCTCTGCGGATTGGCGTAGATCGCGTAATAGACAATCGCCGCGACGACGATCGCGAGTCCCGTGGAAATGATCAGAACGCGAAAGTTCTGCTTCCGCGGACTGGCCTGGCGGGATTCGGTCGGTGTGAGGACTTCTGCTCGTTCATTCATGATCATTCACCTCCAAACAACAGGATAACGCCCGGCGAAGCGCGTCGTTCCCTGCCGCAAGCAGTAGCGGCAGCCCGTCGCTTGACGGGCCGCCGCGTTATGCAAGGCTTTTGTTCTTGTTTTTATGGTTACGAGCGTTCAGCGGGAGCCTTCCACGCGGGAGCAGACTCCAAGCTCTCCTTGGTCACGTTCGCCGTGATCACGAGAGCACCATCCGCGTCACGCATGAACGACAGCTGCTCGAACGGAACGGCGACGTCCTTCTCGCCGAGACCCAGGAAGCCACCAACACCGACGACAACGAGCGTGACCTTGCCCTTGCTGTCGATACGCACATCGTTGATGTCGCCGACGGTCTCGTTCGCACCGTTCTTCACCGGCTTGTTCATAAGATCGTTGGCGGACATCTGACCGGCGTACGCGGCCTTGTCCATCTGCGCGGCCTCGGCCTGCGTATTGGCCGGCTTGGTCATGGTGTTCTCGGCAGCGAGCGCCGGAACGGCCATGAGTGCAATCAGCGAAGTCGTCGTCAGAAGCTTTTTCATGATCATTACCTCAGGTGTTTGTTGTGTTGGGCGTCGCGCCGCTTTGACGCCGTGCGTCGCGTGGCGCGCCAATCGGCTGCCGTCAGTTGGCAACTGACCAGAAACGACTTGTGATGCGCGCGGTTCCTGCCGACGATTTATTTCCGCGGTGGACATGCTATGAAGCGAGGCACTCCGACGCGGCGCGGTCGCCATTCCAGACCCGCGCAAGACGCTCCCCGCCTGCGCCGCCCCTGCGGCATTCCGGCAACGGCTTTGGAGCAAGGCCGCGCCGTTTGCAGACCCTTAAGTTTCCCCTGGTCTGTTCCCTATGGAACAGCAATCCGTTTCGCTCGTTCTAATCTGAGCAAAACGGCGTTTGGCCTTGGGGGAGAAGCCAATTTTGGCTTGATTGTGGCAGCCCCGCTCCCCAAGTCCTCGCCCTAAGTCGCGTAGAAAGGTCTGAGTGAGCGTCATGCTAGCGCTATCGCAAACAGAGTTGTACCGGGCCCCAGCCACACCCCAGGAGACTTCCTGGCTCGACGTGGACCGGGGCGCCGCTGCGGCCCGCGAGCTCGGCTGCGGCGAAGTGTTGTTTCAGGCGGGTGACAGCCGCACCCGGTTGTACCGCGTGGAGCGTGGAGCCATATGCCACTACGCCCGCTGGGAAGACGGGCGACGCGAGATCATCGAGTTCGCGTTTCCTGGTGACATCATCGGTTTGGGTCACCTCGAAACGCACATCACTACGGCGCAGGCAATGGTAGACACCGTCGTGAGCATCGTACCTGTCTCCGAGTTCGAGCACGCCCTCGACATCGACGGCGAGCTGGCGGCGCGTCTGGCCGCTGCCGGCGATCGCGAGTTCGACTACTTGCGCAAGCGCGCCACCGACAGCGGCAAAGGCAAGCCGGTCGAACGGCTGGCGGCGTATCTGTCGGTGCTGTCGCACATCAGCGCCGAGGAAGGCCGCGACCCGCTGTTGGTAAGCGACGAGTTCGCCTCCGGCACGGTGGCCGAGCAGCTCGACATGAGTATCGACGGTTTGTCGTACGCGCTTTGCGAGCTTGAGAGGCTCGGGATCGTGCGCACAAGCAGCGAAGGTCTGCGGATCTCCGACTTGAACGGCCTTGAGAACCTCGCACGCGTCGCCTGATACGCTTCAGTCTTAGCTCCCCCCAAGCCAAAGAGGGCCGGCGGCAGATTTCTGCCGCCGGCCCTTTGCGCAAGCAATCAGCTCGCACGGGAGCGGTCGTCAGTGCCGCCAGCGATGCCGGCGATGATACCGGTGATGGCGGTAGCGGCGACGCTCGCCGAAGTACAGGCTCACACCCGGCAGATCGATGCCATAGCCGTACCGGTGACGGCGGCGCCCGTGACAGTGGCGGCGGCCGTAGCGGCGGTGACAGTGGCGATAGCGGCGGTAGTGGACCTTCGAGACACCCTGCTCGGTGCCTGTCGCGGTCTTGAGAAGCGCGGCAGCACCGACCGGTGCAGCGCTGGCGGGAGCGACCGCCATGAGGCCACCGGCGCACACTGTCGCGATGGCAACGGCTCTCAGTCTCAACATTCAAGCTCTCCTTTGCTTCTTGCTTGTCTCGGAGCAATCACAAAGGAAAAACTCGCAGGACCCAGGTTCCGTTCCGAAATCTCATTGACGCGGCGGAGGCAGCCCTGAGCGCTATTTGCGCCGCGCCGCCCGCCCCGTGGTTTCCAATAGCGCATCGGCTTTCGACCAGGAGTGCTCCTCGCCGCATAAGGGACAGCGCAGCTTGGCCGGGACGTTCGGAAGACTCTTGAACGTGTCGATGTCCGTTTCGATGCCGACCGGAACCAACTCGTTGCGTGTCGTGCAGCGGATCAAGATCGTTCCCATTGTCACCTCAATTCCGGGGTGGCGGCGTTTGCCGAACCCGGGGTTGGGCCAATAGACCGTAGCTCGCGTTGCGGGCCCTGCGCCTACGTTTCGAATTAGCCCTTCGATTGGGGGAAAACGGCCAAATCGTGGTCGCCGGCGTTTCCGCGACCTTGTGGCCGTAAACTCCGCTTACGGAGGTGCTTTTTTGCCGCCGAATTAACCTCGAACGTGGCTTAAGCGCCGCTAAATTGAGCCGGAAATCACGGAAAGTTGCGTTGGCCAATTCTTATGTCCGATGCCGCTATATCAAATGACATCGCGCCGGTTTCCCGCCCGTGCTTTCTGGCATCGAAAGCGTACCGGCGCATCCGCCACCGCGCGAACCGTGATTGGAACATTGCATTGTCACCCCCGCCCAATGATGGGCCGTCCTTTCAAGCTGGGACGATACCGCTGGCCCGAACCCTTGCTCGTGGCGCCATCCCAAGGCACACCGCACCTCGGGGCGACCTGACCGACATGCTCAGCGGCCTCCACATCCTTCTGATCGAAGATCAATCGCTCATCGCGCTCGACACCGAGGCGATGCTGCATGAGCTCGGCGCATCAACGGTCGAGACGCTGGCCGCGGTCGAACCGGCGTTGAGTTGGCTCGACCACAACCGACCCCATGCCGCGGTGCTCGACATCAATCTGGGAGCGACGTCGTCCTTCGCAATCGCCGAGAGGCTGGCGCAACATTCGATCCCGTTCATCTTTACGACGGGCTACGGCGAGGACGCGGCCGTTCCCGCGCAGTTTTCCGGGATCCTGATCGTGGCGAAGCCCTATTCGGTTGAAGCGATGGGGCAAGCTTTGCTGGCCTGTCTCGGCACCACCGAGCGCCACTAGAGTAAGGGCCGCACCGCCGTCTCCGGCTCGTCGATTCCTGCGAGCTCGATCAGGCGCTCGCGGTTGAGAATGTCGTACTGCTGCTCTTTCCAGCGAATGACGCGGCTGCGTATGAGCTGGCCCAGCGTTCTGTTGGTATGAACGAGAGACAGCCCGAGGGTGTCGGCGATGTGCTGCTGCGTGATCGGAACGCGCACCTTGTTCGACGACTTCATCAGGCCGACCTCTTCGAACCGTTGGGCCAGATGCAGGAGCAGGTGGGCGCAGCGCTCCAGTGCCGTGCGCCGCCCAACCGACAGAAGCTGTTGATCGAGCATCTGCTCCGACCGCGCCGCCAGCCAGGTGACGTCGAACGACAGCCCGGCGTGTGTCTCGAACAAGCGCCATAAGCCTTCGCGTTGGAACACGCAGAGGACCATGTCGGAAAGCGCCTCGATGGAATGCTCCATATTGTCCATCACCGAACCCTGCAGGCCGATGAAATCGCCCGGCATGCAGTAGTTCAGAATCTGTCGGCGTCCGTCCGGCAGCAACTTGTAGCGGAAGGCAAATCCCGAAAGCACCGTGTAGAGGTGAGCGCTACTCGTCCCCTCGAGAAACAGCATGGAGCCCGCTTCTGCGGTCAGCTCGCCGGTCTTGAAACCGGTGACGAACTCGAGCTCTTCCGGAGTGAAGCGGCGGAAGACTTTTCTTTTTCGCAGCGGACATTGCCCGCACGGCACCTGTCTGCGCGCCGCCTCTTTGGGATCCGCCATGTACCTGCTCTCGCTGCTTCGCATTGAGCTATCAAACGCACGCCGCGACGCGAGGGCAAGTGCTTGATCGGGAAATCGGCAGCCTCATTCCGCCGGCTCGACCGCGGGGCTCCCACCGCTGGAGCTGTCGTTCGAGCGCTCCGCTTCCTGCAGCTGTTGCAGCCGGGCCTGCATCGCCGGCGGAAGGCCGCTGTCGAGCGATGCGTCCGCATCTTCCCTGATTCGCCGCCCGATCCGCCGCAGGCGCGCTTTGTTATCCGTCGAGTCCAAGTTCCAGACTTCCTGATTTAACGTGTTCAGGAGGCCCAATGACACACGCGGCCAGATAGTTCCCAATGCACGCGTTGCGCGAACCAATGCTTAGGACACGCCCTCCCCGGCCGGGTCCGCCACGGCCGCCTTCCGGACCTGATCTATCGGGACGCGGATGCTCCAGCGCACGCCCCCCGGCTCGAAGACCAGTTCGGCCTTGCCCTGCAAAGCGCGGGCGGCGAGTTGCTCGGTGACGACATGGCCGACGCCCCGCGTGCTCGGCGGCTCGCCCGGCGGACCGCCCACCTCCCGCCACGACATTACGAAGCACGGGCCCACCGCCTCGTCGCCCCCGCAGCCCCACCCCACCCCCACCCCCACCCTTGCCCACGCA
>OOGL01000005.1_pt1 | contig 17056 bp, 22 predicted proteins | sample 1670391 | NCBI WGS metagenome assembly OOGL01 (sample SAMEA98147668, study PRJEB22522) | marine metagenome | biome: marine biome; feature: marine water body; material: sea ice | place: Arctic Ocean | collected 14-Sep-2015 | depth 0.1 m
GGCCATCTCGTCGTCGACCGCCTGCAGCTCCTGAGCGGTCTCGTCCGCGTACCGCGCCGCTGCTTCGCCCTCGGCTTCTCGCGCTGCCAGGTGCTGGGCTTCTGCGGCCTCGCGCTCTGCTCGCGCCGCTTCGTGGGCCGCCCGCTCTTCGGGCGTCATGGCCCGGCCGGCCGTCTGGAACTCGGTCGTCTGGCGCGTGCGCGGTCCGCCGCGGCCGCCTCGAGGAGCGCGGGCCGCTTCGATGGCGCGTCCCTGGTCGATGGCCGAGCGCGCCGCCTGGTCGCCCTGCGCAGCTAGAGCCGCCAGCGTCATCATGGCCTGCTCGCTGCCCTGGAGCGCCTGGCCGAGGAGCTGCTGGGCACGGTCGCCGCCCTGCGCGGGAGCGGGGCCCGGATCGGCCGCCGGTGTCGCCGCCTGGCGCGCCGCGGTGTCTGCATCGCGCAGCGTGCTGGTGCGAGCCCGGAAAGCCTCGAGCGATTCGCCGGGCCGCTGCGCCGCGATGGTCGTGGTCGGCCCCATCGCGGTCTCGCCAGCGGACTGACGCGAGAGTGTCGCGCGCTCTTCGGCCGCTGCCTGGGCCTCGCGCGCGTGAACGCCGATCTCACCCATGAACGCTTGCGCCCCGGTGGGAACGCCGGCCGGCGCCGCGTCGGTCGCCACGGCCTCGGGAGCCTCTGCGATCGGTGGCGAGACGCTCAGCCCAAAGCGCGGCAGCACGTGCGGCGCGACCGGCAACACGGTGGTTCCGTCAGCGCCCATCACGTCGAAGGCGCCCTCGACGGTGGAGCTCGGCCCGATGACGCGGGGCCGTCCGCCGGGCTGCTGCGGGTTCTCAGGCACCGAAGCCACCGAGTCCGCCGAAGAGTCGGCGCAGGAAGTCGGGATCTGTGCTGGATGTGCCCGGGTCCCATGGCGCCTGGCCCGGTGGTCCGCCAGCGACGGCCGGCGTCGCACCCATCGGGCTCGCGCCGGTGGGAACGGGGGCGCCCATGAGTGCCATCACGCTGCCTGCCTGGCCTTGCTGTCCACCGCCCGCGAGCTGCGACCCGACCGCCGCGCCAGCGGGCCCACCCACCGCCATGCCGACCGCCGGGGCTGCGGTTCCGAGGATCCCCTGCAGCGTCGGATCGGTGACCGGCCTCTGGGGCGACGCTGCCGTGGGCGGAACGGTCACGCCCTGTCCCGCTGCTGGTGGCTGCCCGAGTGCCGCTTGCTGCTTCGCGATTGCGTCGCCCTTCACGTCCCGGCCCTGCGCCGCTGCTGCGTCGCCGCCCTGACTGCCGAGCATCTGGCCAAGCTGCCCGCCGGTCTGGATGAGCCCGCCAAGAAGCTGCCGGCGGAACGCGTTGCGTCCGCGCTCGATCTCGCCGATCTGGTCTTCCGCGCGCTGCTTCTCTGCGATGTGCGCGGGGACGAACGCTTGCGATGCCGCTGCGTCCTCGGACGCCCGGACTTGCGCACCGATGCGAGCCGCGAGTGCCGGGCTGACCCCCTGGTCTTGCGCGCGCGCCGCCGTGGATGCGCCTGCGCCTCGTGCCGCAGACCGGGCCGTGGTGTGCGCCTGCATGGCGAGGGTGTCGCCCTTGGCGCGTCGCTCGAGCGCTGCCTGGTGCTTCGGGTTGAAGCCGAGAAGGTCTTGTAGAAATCCCATTATGTGACGCTCCCGCCGTTCGCGTAGGCGATTTTGCGCATGCCCTTCTTCACCCCAACGGTCAGGGCCAGGCCCGTCCACTGGACGAAGGTCGAGTATGCGATCGTGATCGGATCTTCCTGGCTGTTGACGCCCGGCGTGAAGAGGACGGTGATCTTGATGGCGACGCACTTCTGGCGCGCGAGCGGGATCTTCCAGTGGAACGGATCCAGCGGACCGAGCGACCCAGTGCGGAACTGCGCCAGGCTCAGGCTGTACGTGTCCTTGTCGCTGTCCTTGTAGTCGTACGCGACCTGCACCGAGACGGTGCCGCCGTCGATGACCGACTCCGCGATCCCGGTGGGCATGGCTGAATCGATGACGCCGAGAAGCCCGAGGCGCTTGATGCGCTTGAAGCCCTGGAGGCCGGCCAGCTTGATCCACCCGGTGGTGGCCTGCGTCGTCAGTGATGCGAAGTTGCCGTCGTCCACCGTGTCGGTGCGCTGCAGGCGCGGGGCCCCGGTCTCGTCCACGATGAAGTGGCGCCCCTCGAACTCACCCGCGCCCTGGAGCGACGTCGTCTCAGCGTACGAATACTGCGACCACTGCCCATGCTCGTAGTCGAAGACGAGACCGACCCGGTCCGCGGTGTCCCAGATGACGAGGTGGTCGTCGGGGATGACCGTGGCCGAGATGGGCACAAAGCCAGCGTCAATCGTCGGCTCGATGTCGCGTCCGACGTGCGTGAGCTGGCCGGTCTCGGAGAGCAGGTACATCCCGCTCTCGCTCTGGAAGAAGAGACCCACGTCGGTGGTGACGACGCTGGCGGGGCAGACGCAGCCGACCTCGCGCGAGATGCGGCGCAGAGGGGGCCAGCCACCGGCGCCGGTGGAACCCGGGCCGTCGATGGCTTCGATCGCATGGATGCTCGTGCGGGAGAAGAGGACGACGAGATCGCCCACGACGCCGAGCGCGGTGAGCTCGCCCGCCTCGGTGGGGACGCTGACCGTGAGCACGCCGTTGAACTCCACCGGCAGGCCATCGGCCAGCGGCTTGCTGAACCAGGCTCGGTGCCGACGCTCGGAGTCGATGACCCACACGCGGTCCTGCGACGCGACGATGTGCGCGGGGCTCGGCGGCGGGTCGTTCTCGAGCACTCCGCCGTTCGTGTAGAGGCCAGGCTCGTCGGTGTAGTCGATGAAGGTTTCGACACGGATCTGGATCGACTGCCAGGGACTCGCCGCGTCCACGATGTCGTCCCACTTCAGCCGCTTGCGGGTACCCGTCCACACCGTCGTCGACGGATCGGTGAAACCCGATCGCACGTACTCGTCGTCCACCGGCACCGCCGACGTGCCGGCTCCGGGAGACTGCCACGCCTCGAGGTAGAGCGCGGACACGTCACCGGTGTTCCAGAAGCCGGGGGGCGGGGTCGCGATGAGAACGTTGGGCGCCCCAATCGTGAACAGGCCGGGCGAGCCGCCCGGGTCGCGCTCCTGCTCAGTCAAGACCATGTCGCGCGATGGCGCCGACCGATGGATGATCCCGTGCCGGTCGCGCCATCGCCACGTGAAGCGGACACGGATCTCCGGCGCGCCCTCGCCTTGCCCGTCTTCGCCATCCCCAAACCACTCGGGGGGCGGCATCATGGATTCGGCGTGCTGGTAGCCGTCGTATTGGCTGACAACGCCGCCGCCCGCTACCAGGCTGCCCGCATGCGACGTGACGCCGAGATGAGCGCCGAGCTCGAAGCGCATGGCGCGCGCGGTGTAGACAGCCTGTGTGAAGTTGCCGTCACCCTCGCCGGTGATGCTGGACGAGAGCCACTTCCCCGATCCGCTGTCGGTCTCGTAGGTCTCCGACAGGATCCGATCGGTGTCTGCGAACACCGGAAGCTGCCGGCGCGCGACATCGAGGTGATAGCTGGCGACCAGGCGCGCGGTGGTGGTGGACGAGTCGCGGATCTCCGAAACCATCGCCATGGAGCGAAGGAACGAGACATAGGGGCCACCCACCGCGGCCAGGTTGCCCTCGTCAACCCAGAGCGGGGACAGATCCTGACTTCCGTCCTGCCGACACGGCATCGTGAGCAAGAAGACTCGCGCGTCGGCAACGTCCGCGAACGCGTGGCCGTGAAGACACGCGTTGTCGATGCGCCGGCCCGTGCTCGCCACGAGCGCACCGTCGCTGTCGACCTCGAACCAGCGGACCAGGTAAGCGTTGCTGTCGGTGTTCTCGAAGCCGTCGAAGGCAACGACCATGTCGCCACTGTCGTTCCGGGAGCATGCGGTCACCGTGTGGACGGTCGACGGATCGGTGGACGTCAGCGTATAGACCGACGTCGCGGTCAGTGATCCAGGCATCGAAGCGGAGAGCGTCGCGTACGTGCTCTGCAGCGTCGGTCCCGTGCCCTGGCCGAAGACGAAGACGCGCCCGACCTCGGTGTTCACCCAGACTCGGCGGACGGTCGTGATCGCCGCAGGAATGGCCACCGAACTGTTCTCGCTGAGCACCGTCCCGGACCGCGTCAGCCTGATGAGGCGGTTGTCCGCCACGACGTAGACGTCGGCGTGGTCGGCTCGAGCGTGGGCCCATGAAGCGGTGCCGCGGCCAGGCCCGACCAGCGCGGCCGTGCCGATCGTGACGGTGTCGCTCGCCATGCTGATCACGAGGTAGGCGAGGTCGGATCCGCTCGACTGCTTGCAGAGGACGCAGAAGTAGTCCGAGCCGAAGGCGAGAACCTGGAGCGACGCAGCGGCGGCGTTGGCGTCAGGATCGCCAGCGCCTGATGTCTCGAGGCCGGTCAGCGCCGCCGGCCCGTAGACGGTCGCGCCGGTCTCCTCGCGCACGATCCACGCCCACACTTCGCCGTCGTCACCGTCGCTCCAGCAGTGCAGGGTGTAGCCGGACTGACACGCGGAGCGCACGACGGTGGCCCCCGCGTCAGCGCGTACGATGTTCTCGGATCGCACGTCGACGCTCCGAGGCCCGCGGAGAAGATCGCGAGTCCATCGCCCAGTCTGCGCCTCGTAGTGAAAGACGCCGTTGGCGCAGAACGCCGCGAGAGTGTCCCCAAAACGGGTGACCCGCTCGACCGACTCGGACGAGGGAGAGGCCAGCGCGGTGTAGCCGTCGCGCATGGAAAGCGAGCCAGACTCAACGACGTTCATGTTGAGCAGCGTCCCGAGCTTCGGCGGCGCAACGTGGTGATCGTGCGTCTTCTCGTCTTCGCCGCCGGTGCCAAAGGGCAGGTCGATGGTGCGATCGTTGGTCACGCGGCACCCCCGCCGCGGACGTTTCCGGTGTTACGGTTCTGGGCATGCTCAGAATCGCGATCGCCGCCCTGCTCTTGCTCTCTGCCTGCTCGGACACCTGCCGACTCGAAGACGGGGACGTTGTCGCCATCACATGGACGCTCACCGAGGGTGACCCCGACGACTGCGGGGGCGAGACGGTGATCGGCAACCCTTCGACCCGTTACGGCTCCCCGCTGTGCGGAAGCGCCGAGTGGTACGACCCGACGATTGACACGTCCGCGCCGCCGCCGGAGCACGCTGGATGGTGCGCCGTCATCAGATCGTGCGACCGATCGATCGTCTTCGCCGAAGCGATGAGCGACGACACCTGGCAGGGCCACGCCTTCCTTGCGGGTCGCATCGCCGGGTTCGGTGACTTGCCGGGGAAGATGTACGACGCCTGCGGAGTCGACCTTGAGACATGTCGCGCGCACCCCGATGTGGCCGACATCCACTGCGCCTGGGACGTGACGATCCGCCGTACTGGTTTCCGCGACTAGCATCAGAACACCAGCACCGACACGGTCGCCGTGCCACTCGTCAGCGCGAGCCCGATGTGCACGCCGTTGTTGGTCGCGGCGGTCGTGAGCAGAAGCCCCGTGCCCGAGGTTCGCTTGCAGACGATGGCACCCACCCAGTCGCGACCGAGGCCGTGGGCGATGTTCTGCGCGGTGGTCGTCAGGGCGAGATCCGCCAGCACCTTCGCGCCCTGCATGGGCTGCCCCTCGAGGTCGGCGATGCGGCCGTCGGACTTGCGCAGTGCGCGCCCGGTCCGAGCCTCCTGCTTGAAGACCTCCGGCGTGCGGAAGCCGCTGCGCTCGAGCTCGGCCATTAGCCGCTGCCCCAGGTCGCAAGATCGCGCCGCGTGCGAATGTCGTAGCGCCCTCGAAGCTTGCCGCGGGTGTCGCGGACGCGCCGGGGCTCGCTGCGGTCGGTGGTCTTGGCGGACGAGAGGATGGCCGCGCCGATCTCGTCGCGCTTCGCCACCACGCCTCGGATGTCACTCTCCTCTTTGAGCAGGAGCTCAACGGCCACGTCGCGCTCGATCCAGCGCCACCACGAGTTGGGCAGCGTGATCGTGCTGGGGCTGCCGCCGCTGACAAGCACGGGGGCCTCGGGGACGTAGATCACCCGGTAGGTCAGAATGCTCGATGGCGACGGGTAGAGGCGGACGTCGCCGCCGTCGTAGAGCCCTTCGAGCCGGTAGTAGATGGGGCCGCCGGTGCCGATGTCGAAGAGCGATTCGTCCTCGTCGGGCAAGCGGTGGATCTGCCGCCAGCGCGTCCCGTCCTGGACGTCGAGCCGCAGCAGCTTGAAGAAGTCAGTGGGCAGCGTCGGGCCCGTGGCGGACGCTGGCGTTACCTCGGCGCGGGTGGCCAGAAGCTCCCACGCTTGCGCGGTGATGAGCATCTCCCAGAACGCCGCAACCGAGTCGTTGACCAGATCCTGGCCCTCGCTGTCGTCGGTGTGACGCGGCCCGGTGCCGGGTTGGTCTTGGTCTGCCCGGGCGCGAGCAGCGGACAGAATGTCGTCGATGTCGCGCGCTGCAGGCATTCACGGGCTCCGGTGGGCAAGGGGTTAGAGAGAGCAGCCCGGTTCGACGAGAGAGGAGGAGGTCTCCCCGGGCTGCCATCAGGAGGTGGCCGCTATCAGGTGGGCCAGGTGAGGACCGCGTTCCAGAGCGGAGCGTTGCAGTAGAGCTGCGCGTGGTAGGCCATGCGGAACTCGTACGAGTCGGCGCTCGAGGAGCGGAGGATGCGCAGGCCGTCTTCTTCGACGAAGAACGGGACCTGGCCGATGCTGCCGAGCGTCCACGAGGACAAGTTCAGCAGGTACCCGCGGCCCTGGGGGCACTGCGGATCGTGGAACACGTCGACCGGACCGATCGGCGTGTGGATGCGGACGCCCGAGTAGTAGACGTCGGCCTTGTCGGCCTTGCGCTTGATGCTCTCGCCGTTGCCCGCCGAGGTCGCGGCGATGTCCGCCAGGAGCTCGCCGTAGTCTTCGCCGTTGAGGACCGCGATGTCCGGGGCCTTCATGTCGCCCGCCCGGCTCATCGCCGAGCAGCCGCGCATGATGGTCTCGAAGATCGTGGTCGCGCCGAGGCCCGCCGCCGTGAAGCGCCAGCCGCCGAGGCGAACCGAGTCCACGCTTCGGTCGACACCGAAGAACGCCGTGGAGGTCGGGGCGGTCGTCGGGATCCACGCGCTGAGACCAGCGAGCATGGGGCCCGGCAAGCCGGTGAAGGACGCGCCGTTGGCCGCGTCGCCCTCGGTGAAGAGGGTATCTCCCGCCGCCCACGAGGACGTCGCCGCCGCCGTGCCGGTCACCACGAGGGTGCCCGCCGCGAGGTTCAGCGACTGGATCGGGTAGGCCGTAGCCGCCCGCAAGGACCCGAGCTCGGTGGCCGCCGCGACGAGCGACTGGCCGACCTCGAAGTTCTTGATGTCTGCCGCGTTGGCCAGCGTGATCGTCGCGATGCCCGAGCCGTCGGTGATGCCGCCGGAGGCGATGACACCGCGTGCGCCCGAGGCGTTGCCGAAGATCCCGATGTGCGCGGAGCGCCGGACCTGAGCGAAGGCGCTCTGGGTCTCGCGGTCCATCGCGTCGACGAGCATGGCCCCGCCGATCTTCGAAGATCGGAGCAGCTTGCCCGTCAGGGTGCCGACGCCGTAGTCGTCGACCGTCTTGATCTGGAACTCTTCGTACTTCGAGGAGTCCGCGTTGCTCTGCGCCGTCGCGAACGTGCGCGAACGGCCCTGCGGCCGTCCGTACTGGAGCGCGATGTGGCGCACCTTCTCGCCCATCGCCGGGTCTTTGCGGATGAGCCCGTAGAGGGGCGCACCCTCGAAGCTCTCGTCTACGACCCGCTGATCGGGCCACAGTTCGCGGTGTACTTCGTCGTAATCTGCCAGGGCTGCCATGAGGCACCTCCAACGACGGCAACGTCGCGGAGGTGCTCAGTGCACGGCTTACCGCAGACGCTCCGCCAACTCGCGGGCTCGGCGTCGGCAAGCGTCCGGGCTCATGTCGAGCTCACGGGTTGTCGCTTGGGACGCGAGACCGTTGGTCACGGTTGCCGCTGGCGGACCATCTGCCGGCGGCTCCCCGTTGGTCGGTTGGGGGCTCTCACTCGGCGGCGCGGTCGGCACCTGGGTAAGCCCCATGATGCGCCCGAGTTTCCTCGGTTGAGTGGCGTGTTGCCGCCACCTACGCTCTAGGGCTTTCTCCATCATGTCAGCGGCGGCCTCGACCGTCAAGAGTTCGCCGCCAGTCTCGCGATGGTGCGCTTCGATGGTCTCGAAGATGAGCTGCACACCGTCCTTGCCGCCGTTGGCCTCCTTGTCCATCACGAGGCCCCACCGGTCGTCATCGCTGGTCAACACGCGCGCCGTGTCGGCGCGCCATGCCTGCTCGCGCTCGTCGAGCCGCGCCTGTTCGATGGCTGCGATCTTCTCCTCGTAGGTCTTCGGCATCTCCTCGATCTGCCGCTTCAGCTCGGCCAGCTCGGCGGTCACCGGCTCGAGCGTGCCCGTGCCGCCCTGCATGATGGCTGCGGTGAGTTGCTCGTACGACAGGCCCATTTCGGACAGCGCGCCGAGCGGGTCGCCGCTCTCCAACTTCGACTGAGCCGCAGTGAGCTTTGCGAGTCGTGCCCGCTCCTGCTCAAGCGCCGCCTTCGCCTCGGTGAGTTGCGCCGTGTCCTGTCGCGCTCGCTGTTCAAGCTCGACGAGGCGGGCGATTGCCTGCGCGTCGCTCTCCTTCGACGGATCGAGGGCCGCCTCGGGCTTCTTCTCGGCCGGCATGCCAGAGAGCACGCGGTCGGCCGCGGTCATGCTCTCCGGCTCTGCCGCTGCGGGCTCGGCTTCGGCTGGGGCCGCTGCCTGCTCCTCGGGTTGACCGCCGGCCTGCCTCGCTTCGATCGCGGCCATCTTGGCCAGCGCTCGCTCGATGGGCGTTTGTGGCGTCGCCGCCGGTGCCGGGGTTGCCTCCGGTGCTGCTGCGGGTGCTGCTTCTTGCTGTTCTTCCATGGTGGTTCCTTACGCCGCCGCTGGGGCAGCCTGTCCGTCTGGCACCGCACCTTGCGGAAGCCCTGCCTGTAGCTGTCCCGCTGCCTGCGGGACGAACGCGCCTTGCTGCTGAGCCATCGCGGCGTTCTCTGCGCGCTCCTGCAACTGGTCGATCTGCTTCACGTACGTGCGCAGCATCGTGATCCGCTCGGGCGGCGCCTCGTCGATCGTGAACCGGAGGATCGCCATCTGGGTGACCTTGCGGCTGAGCGCGAGGTTCATCTCGGGGATGGGCGGGATGAGCCGACCTTCCTCCATGATGATGTCGATGACGTCCAGCGCGAGGTTGTACGGCGCCAACTCCTGCGAGAGCACCGCGTCGACATCGGGGAAGTCCAGCAGCCGAAGCCCATCCTCACGACCGAGGAAGCCGCCGGCGATGAGCTGCTCGACCATGGCCAGTCGGCCGGCCGGCGAGCGGGGAAGCTGCGACGAGGGGAACGTCTGCAGCTCGTACGCGCCTTCGTCGAGGTTGACGTCGGCCCACTTGATCTTCTCGATGACGTGCTTCCGCCGCTTGCGGGTCGCCTTCGAGACCTCGATCTTGACGCCCTGGTCGTGGAGCTCCTTGGCGGTCTCGATGATGAGCGTCGACACCTTGCGATCCCACTGCTCGAGCGCCTTGCCGAACTGCGCGAAGCGCTCAGTTTCGATGTCCTGGTGCTCTCGGAGAGCCACGCCGCTGTCGAGCCCCGCGGGCTTGAGAGAGGACGCGGACAGCTCGGACACGCCGATCATGCGCAGGCCGAGGGAGACGTGCATCTCCGGCGCGTTCATGGTCTCGGGCGTGAGGCCCGGCGGGTTGAAGAGGCGTACGTCGTTGGCGTCCGCCCCCTCGGGGATCTTGTAGACGGGGATCCCCAGGTCGTTGTCGAGCACCATCTCGAAGTCGTCGCCGAAGCCGTGGATCACGATGGGTCGGCCGGTCTGGGCCATGATGGCCTGCCGCTTCATCGCTGCGTCGTTGGCCTCCGCGTGAATGCCGCTGATCTCCTCGATGATGCTGCGGCCCCAGTAGCCCGGATCGGGCGCGGTGTAGGCGAGCTTCGCGAACCCGAAGTTGTCGCGCTTCCACTCGCCCTCGAAGACGGGGGAGTCCACGCCCTCGATGCAGATGGCGTGCTTGCCGTCGCCGGTCTCGCAGCCACTGGGCAAGCGCCAGCCCTCGACGACGCACACCTGGTCCGCCAAGCGGTCACGGTTCGCGTTCGTGCGCTTCGATGCCGTGCCCTTCGCAACGATCTCGTCCGCGTGGTCCCGCCACGTCGACGCGGCCACGTGTCGGTCGATGAGCGTGATGCGGAAGAGCGAGCGCGGCTCGCCGTAGTACGCCTCGAGCGGGTCGACGAAGAGCTCCCAGGGGAAGACGCGGTCGATGATGATGCGGCCGATCTTCTCCTTGCCCTTCATGTCGATGCGGCCGTGGATCTGCACGAGGTCGTCGCCCCGCATGAGCGAGGCCCGCACGCACTTCATCGCGGTGACGTCCCAGTCGTTTCGGTACTTCACGCCCTCGATGAAGGTCTCCATCCGCTGCGCGGCCTTCTGCATGGAGTAGGTGCCGCGCTCGGTGAGCGGGACGGTGCGGGGCATGTTGCGCACGATCTTCGCGTGCACCGTGTCCACCGCCGACTTCGCCAGCGTGATCCGCACGGTCTCCGCGTTCTTCGAGGGGTCGGTCTCCTCGCTGAACCGCAGCGCGTCGAGGTTCGGGATCGGCCGGTTGAAGTAGAGCTGGGTGTCGATGCGGTAGCGGCTCAGTCGCGCCTTGTCCTCGCCCTCCGCGTACCGCCCAGCTTCGACGAGCGACTTGGCCAGCTTCTCGCCGGTCTGTCCCCACCACGTGTTGATCTTGTCCGCCATGCTCATCTCCTGGACGCCCACCACGGGGCTGCCTTCTTCGTGATTTGCTTTCGGCGCTCCTCCTTCGCCTCCTCTGCCCATTTCTGCGCCGCTTCGGGAGACCCGGGCGGCGGCTCATCTTGCGGTGCTTCGTGTGCAAACGCCCGCTGCTCTCTCCACGAGTAGAGCGTCGCGTCGTACACGTGCCGGCGCCCCATCATCCGCAGCCCGCGCTCGTCCCAGGTCAGCGCCTCGGCTTCCTGGATGAGCGGCAGGCATTGGTCTTCGACGACCTGCAGGTCAGCGGTGCGCGCCGCGTCGCGCATCAGTCGCACCCAGCCGGTTCGGTCGCGCTTCTTGGCTGCGAAGATGGGGATCCCATGCCGCCGCCGAAGCTCCTTCCCGAACTGCGTGCCGAGTGCGGCCTCGTCGCCGATCATGCGGTCGATCTCGTACTCCTCCGCAAGCTCATGGAGCAGGCGCGCGAGTTCCACGTGGAGCATGGCCGTCTTCGCCATCGCCAGCCGCACCCACACCTTCATGGGGACGGACTTGCACGACGACGTGATGCTGATGCCGATGCTCTCCTCGGTCTCGCTGGAGCCGTAGTCGATGGCCAGCACCGTGCGCAGGTCATGCTCAGGCACCGCCGACAGGTCGCAGCGGTTGATGCGCGTCAGTGGCAGCACCAGGCCCGCCCCGTCTTCGAGCCACGCGCCATCCTCGAGCTGATGCCGCGTCGTCGCGTCCAGCCGGGCCAGCGCCTTGCGGTACTCGTGCGCGTCCAGGTGCGGGTTGTCGTCGAGCTTCGCCGGCTCGAAGGCGCGTAGTTCGCCGCTGTACGTGTCGATGGCCCTGGCGGGGTCCTGGGTCCCGTCCTCGCGAATGCCGAAGCGCTCGCCCACCCACACGTGGCCGATGCCGCCGGGGTTGGTCGTGGCCCGCATGCGCAGCGGCACATTCTCGACCGGCCGCCCCTTCGGACGCCGAACCCGGCTCATGAGGTACGTGTACCAGCGCTCAGGGAACTGGGTCAGCTCGTCGAAGCCAACGAAGTGGAACTCAGCGCCCTGGTAGCGGAACCGATCGCGCTCGGTGTCCATGTAGCCGAACGTCAGCGTGGCACCACTCGGGAAGGTCCAGCGCTTGTCGCGCTCGTTCCACTTCGCAGCAGTGGGCGCGAGCCACTCACGCGCCACGTCCATCAGACCGCCGGGTTGCGCCAGATCGGGAAACGTCCGCCGCAAGATGAGCGCCGCGTACCCCGGGACGTCGACGTGCTCGAGCGCTGCCATGAGGAGCGCCGTGCTCTTGCCGGGCCCGGCCGCGCCGCCGAAGAGCACCTCGAACTCCGGCCGGCCAAGGAACGCCTGCTGACGCTCGGTGGGCGTGTAGGGACACCAGCGCGACTCCCGCTTGGAAGCGACGTACGCCTCCGCGAGCTCGATGGCCTCGAGGGCCTCTGCGAGAGCCGCGCTCATGTCAGGCCATCGTCACCTTCGCGACGGCGAACATCGTCACGAACTCCTGGGTGCTGCCGCACGTGATGTAGAAGCCAGGCGTCCCGAGCAGTTCGCCCGGCTCGATCTTCACGCCCCGCCCGGTGGCCACCGCCGTGCGCTTCGAGCGCGCGATACGGATCGCGCACGTGAAGGTCAGCTCTTTGACCTTGGGGATGGGTTCGGCTGCGGCCGCAACCGTTGCCCGCTCGGTTGCCACCGACTGGTCGATCTCGGCCCTGTTCTTCGCTTCATCCACGGGCGGCTTGACCTTGGGCTCTGTCTTCTTCTTCGCTGGGTTCTTCGTTGCCATTCGTCTCTCCGATGAGGAGCAGCCATGCCAGCCGCTCGCAGACTCTGACCCGCGCCGCCCTGATGCGATCGCGCTGCCACTTCTTCGCCACATGCGTAACCGCCACCACTGGCGAGCCTCCGCATGCAGCGTCCACAAGCGAGCGAGCTACCCCGCGCCGCTTGAAAACCGACTTCGTGTAGACCCAGTGCACCACCCCGCCGCCGTCGTGCAGCACGTAGCCGAGCACCGTGTCGCTGCCCTCGTGACCAGCGACAAGGCACCGCTCAGCGTCCAGGTGCTGAGCCACGAATCGCTCCGCACACGAACGCCAGTCCACCCGCGCATGCTCCTCGCGAGAGAGGCAGGACGCAGCGTCGCGCACGTACGTCTGCACGATGTAGGGCGCATCGGCCTGGGTCGGCGGCCGGATGGTCCAGGGGGTCATCGCTCGTTCGCTCCAGGCAGCCGACCGGCCGCTTCGAGCAGCGCCACGCGGTGAGTGTTCCATCCGTAGTCGTGGCCTTCTGGCACCGACTTCCACGTCGAGTGGAGGAGTAGCGCCGCCTCTGCCGCGTCTTCTCCGGCGATGAGCCCGGCGGCTGCCATGTTCTCGACAGTTGCGAGCGCTGCAGCCGCCGAACATGGTGCCCACGCCGCGCGCCTACGCATCTGGCTGGCGAAGAAGCCGTCAGCGTCAAGGCCGGGTGGGATGAATCCGTGCCCGACAACGTCGTCCACGAGGTGGACCGTGCCCCCGCGATTGAGGCCGAAGAACGGCTTAGGCGGCGGCACGTACCAGTCCTTGAGACGCTCTGCCGCCTCCGTCATGGCCTCGAACAGACTCGTCTCCCCCACCACGCCCTTGAGCCTGTCGGTCATCGCCCCGCCAACCTCGACCACGTGCCGTTGGTGGAGATACAGTCGACACCGCCAACACTCTTCACCTCGCGGCGGATCGGCCACTCCTTGCCACCGCGCTCGTACACGAGCTTGTCGGTTCGGATGCCATCGACATCCTCCTGCCCGCGGCTGTACGCGACGAGCTCCCACCCATCGGACGCGAGGGGAAGCTCGGACGGCCGCGTCAGGTTCTGGAGCGACTCGCGAGCCCTGGTCCGCTTCCACTTCGCTAGCTGCGCCTTGCTGAGCATCACTTCGCCACCTTCAAATGCCGCCCGCGCCGCTGCTGCTGACGCAGGCTCTCGGCCGCCCCAAGCCCCCACGGCGGGAGCGGTGGCTGCTGCAGGTTGCCGAGCATGTGCTTTGCGATGGCCCGCCACTTCCGCGCGCCCCCACTGCTCGCGCCTGGGCCCTCCTCCACGAGCTTCGCGCACCGCTCTGCCAGGATGGCCACGGCCTCAGTTGTCGACAGTCGCCAAAGCCTTGACACCTCCATCGGCTGCCCTTGCGTGGGCACGCCCTCGGTCGAGTAGTCCCGCCATGGGCCCGCCTGCTTGATGCCGCATGTGTTTCGCCAGTCCATCACTTCTCCTCCTTCAGCTTGGCCAACGCGCCCTCGAGCCGCGCCACCACTTCGCCCTTGTCCACGCTCGACGGATCGACGCGCTCGACCTTCTTGATGAAGCCGCCGGTCAGTTGCTCGTAGAGCTTGCAGGCAGCGATGCGGTCTTTGATCTTCCCGGGCACCGAGCCCACGACCTCGCCAGCCAGATTCGTCTCCGGCTCCCCAACCTCGCCATCCATGACGCCGAGCAGCCACATTAGACGCGCCTCTCGGGACGCCAGAGCGTGGGTCTCCTTGGGGATGGCCATCGCCTCCAAAGCCCTACGAACTCCGTCAATCTGCAACGTTCTGTTGCCAGCGGTTTGCGGGCTCGCATAGCCAGCCTCACGCGCCGCCTGGCTCGCGTTCCCAGGGTCTGAGCCTCCGAGGTACGCGAGGACGAACAGCCGCTGCTTCTCGGTCAACCTCGCCAGTGCCGGGTGTTGCGTGATCGGCTTGCCCATTACGACGCCATCCTCTGCTCTGCATTCGCCCACAGCTCGGCCAGGTCACCGGTCGCCCGCGCCCGGAACTTGCGCAGCGCGTCCGCTTCGATCTGTCGAGCTCGCTCCCGCGTGACGCCGAAATACTCGCCCAGCTCCTCGAGCGTCCCGCCGTCCGGGTGCTCGGCGACGAACTGCTGCGCGCCTCGGTCGTGCTCGTAGCGCACCCCATCCATGCGGACGCTGGCCGGTGCGTCGAGCCTCACCCGCTCGGGCGCGTCAAGCGCCTCGACCAGCGTCCAGCCGGCGTGGAGGCGGGCGAGGATCATGCGCGGGGTAAGCCCCATACACTCGGCCCACTCCTCGACCGTCAGCCGAAGCCGCCCGACCTGCAGGATGCTGCGATACGTGAATCGGAAGCCGGTCATTCGTCGCCCTCTTCCATGCCCTGCGCCCAGAGATCCTCAAAGCTCATGGCGTCGGTTGCTCCCGCACTGATGCGCCGAGGCCACTCCCCGCCACACGCGGCGCACTCGCCCGTCTTTGGCGGAGTCCCGCGTCCGATCGACGTATCCATCCCGAGCGACGAGCAGTCCGCGCACGTGAGCCAACCGCTCCACCCATCGAAGATGTGCACGGTCACGACGCCGCCTCGATCGGAAGCGGGACGTCGGGCGGCTGGCTCTGAGCGACCTCCCACTCGAAGCGCTCCTCGTGCATCCTGTCCATCTCGTCGATCCACCCTGGCCTCCACGAAGACACCCAGCGCCGCCGCCGCCGCCAGACAACGCCGAGCCACGGCAATCCCCCTGGCGACCAATAGATCCCCGCGGACAGTTGGCCGATGCTCGCGTGCAACTCGTGGAACGGGGCCGCGTCGAGTCCGTGGTCACCCTCTGCGTTGAGCACCGCGACGCGAAGACCGAGAACTTGCCACCGCACTGTTCGCCGAATGCAGACGTCCGGCGGCTCGGCTTTCGCTGCGGTTCGGTACGCGCTCACGACTGCCCTCCCTCCTGTTCGTCCGCGAGGCGCTCGACCACCGCGTAGACGCCCGCGCTCTTCGCCCACCCCTCCAGACGCTTGAGCCTGACGATCTCGCGCACCGCGAAGACGATCGCCCTCAGCGCGCACAGGAAGATTGTCGCGAGCACGCCGAACATAATCAGCGCGGCCATGTCGTCGGACGTCACTCCAGCACCTCGACCGTGATCACCGTCCGCTCTTCGCCGCCCACCTCGCGCGTGTCGTACTTGCCCGTCGTCGGCCCGTAGATCACCACCTGCGAATCGTCCGCGTAGACGATCGCGTTCATGGCGTCCTCAGGACTCTTGATGAGGTTCGACAGGTCCGGCGTCGCGGTCACCTTGCGCTTCCGGTAGAACTCCGCGGTCAGCATCAGCGGCACGCCCGCGGGCACCACAGCCCATTGCGCACGCATGACGGCGACACGGGCGCAGGACGCGACGTGCTTCTTGTGCGCCCGCATCTTGGCCGGCGTCTTCCGCTGCGTGCCGACGGTCGTCGTGCGCTTCCACGGGATGGACGGGCCGGGGATGGTGAAGCTGAGGGAGCGGGTCACGGCTCCACCGGTCCCAGCTTCACGCGCGCCGAGTAGGCCGAGTGCTCGGACACCATGGTCCCGACGCCCGTAGCGACGATGCGCCCCTCGGCGTTGCGTCGCACCTCCATCGAGCCGGGCTCCACCAGGTCAGCGAAGTCGGCGACCCAGCCCTGTTCGTCGCGGGTGACCGCCCACGGCGACGGCGGGTACATCGCGTCGAGCAGCGCCGCGTCGTCCCAAACGCGGCTCATGAACGCGTCGTACCGGGGCAGGAACATCTTCCGATGCCACACCCGCAGCCTGCGCCGCGCTCGCGCCTTGCGGCGTCGGTTGTCGCGGGCGGTCATCGCGCCGCCCTCCGCATCCACACCGTGTACCTGGCGAGGGATCGATCGCGAGCGAGATCGAACGTCTCGTCGTAGTCCCGCTGCAGAAACGCGACCTGCTCTGCTGCCGCAAACGCCGCCGCGTTGGTCGCGTGCGCCGCTGCCATGCGCAGGCAGAACTTTCGCCAGAGAAGCATCACTCCCCACCTCGCTTCCAAAACCGCTGCCGGCTCATCGGCAGGCACCGAGCCCGCTCGAATCCCTCGACCCCGCCGTCGTCCTCAGACCCGTAGTGCTCCGGCGCTTCGTGAGCGCACGAGTCGAGCTCGACGCCGTCGAAGACCTCCTGGACGTGGCCCAGCAGCTCCACGAACAGCACCCGGTGGCGTCGCCACGACGGTCCCCGCGGCCACCCGCTCGGCGGTGTCGCGCTGTCGCTCAGGTCCAGCACCCACAGCCGATGCGCTGGCGCTCGCGTGCTGACCGGCCTCGAGTACGCCCGGGTCATGTCCACCAGGCTGCGACCCTGCCGGGCGCTGCGACGGGCGTGGACGTACACCATCGCGGGGCAGCTCTCGTAGTCCCGC
>OOGL01000006.1_pt1 | contig 16292 bp, 12 predicted proteins | sample 1670391 | NCBI WGS metagenome assembly OOGL01 (sample SAMEA98147668, study PRJEB22522) | marine metagenome | biome: marine biome; feature: marine water body; material: sea ice | place: Arctic Ocean | collected 14-Sep-2015 | depth 0.1 m
GCGCGAGATGGCGCGCAACGCGCCGACCGCAGAGCGCCGGCAGGCGCTGCAGAACAAGATCGCGGCGCTGGAGCGCATGATGAAGGCGGCGAACTCGGTGCCCAACGACTGGTACCGCCACGTGGACTACGCCAAGACTCCGCAAGGCTACGGCATGCACGCGATCAACCTCGACGGCGACATCGGGCCGTGGCTGCAGTCGATCAAGCTCAAGGGGCTGAAGAACTTCGCCGCCCGCAAGGGCGTGACCAACCTGTCCGGGGAGGAGATCGAGCTGATGAACCTGTCCGGGCCTGCCACCGGGCTGGAGATGATGCAGCCGGTGGGGCTGACCGCGCCGACGACCAACTTTTTTTCCAGGCGCGCCTACTACGTGAACAAGATGGTCATCGGCAAGACCTCGGCGGAGCTGCTGGCGGAGTTCACCAAGCGTATGGACCGAGCCGTCAAAAAGGACGGGGCGGTGGAGTTCCGGCAGGCCTTTGAGGAGGTTGGCGCCGAAAAGCTGCCCTGGCGGTGATCCGGCCCGGCACTTTGGCCGTAACATTATCCCCGACCGGTGCCGTTTTGCACCGGACTTCGGAGGGGGCGGCCATTAGGATCGGTCGCGAAGATTGGGAGCTTTCATGACCTCAGTGACGTGTCTGCGAGGCGGTGTCGCGTCTTGCACGATGGCCTTGGCGCTGATCCTCGCGATGCCGGTCGGCGCAGGCGCCACCGACTGGCCGCGCATTCCTGACTTGCGGCCGGCCTGGACCAGCGACGACCTGAAGCCGATCGACCGCACCGGGTTCATCCTCTCGCCGGACTTCGAGATCAGCGACGAGGTCAGCCTCGGCGGTTCCGGCGGTGCACTCCTCAAGGATACCGAAGGGTTCTCTATCGGCGCCAAGTTCGGCTACGACAAGCAGATCGGCGACATCGTTATCGGAGCCATGACGGATGGCTTCTACTCGTTCGCCGACGGCGGCGGCCAGGGTGCCGGCGCGGGCGTCTACAAGTCCGAGCTCGACTACTACGGCACGGTGCGCGGACGCCTGGGCTACGGCATCGGCCGCTTTATGCCCTACGGCACCGCCGGCTTCGCCTACGGGCAGCTCGAGGTCACCAACATCCAGACCGGCGTGTCCGACACCGAGTTGATGACCGGCTGGGTCTACGGCGGCGGCCTGGAGTTCGTCTACAACAACGACCTGACGCTGCACGCGGGCTACCGCCGCGTCGACTTCGGCAACGAGTCCTTCTCGTCGCTGCCGGGCAGCGTGTCGGCGCATATGGACGTGCTCGATTTCGGCTTCGTGCGCCGCTACTGAGCATGGTCCCGCGGCCGGCCTGGACATCGCGCGGGCATTCATGCTGATAATGCCGGGCGCGCCCGGGGCGCCGCCCGTCCACGGAAAGGGATCCTCCCACCCGCACCACGGGCTCTGTTTGCAAATCATTGTGTGCCTCTTTCGGCCAGCGGTGGACGGCCGGCCGATAGCGAAAGAAGGTACGCCATGCCAAAGCCGTCGCCGACGGATGCGCAGCGCTTCGCTGCGCCGCTTCCCAGCCAGCCCAGCCTCGAAAGACAGAAGAACGACGCGAAGGCGCTGATGGTCGCCTTTTGCCGCGGCGAGCCGGACGCACGTGCGCGCGTCGCCGTCTTGCACCCCCATGCCCCGCAGCGCGAGCAGTTCAAGCTGGCCGATGCCCAGCTCGTCATTGCGCGCAGCTACGGCTTCGACAGCTGGCCCAAGCTCAAGCGCAAGATCCAGGCGTTGACGCAGACGCCGGTCGAGCAGTTCGTCGCCGTGGTCAAGGCTGGAGACATGGCGCGCGCGAGAGAGCTGCTCGAGGGCAGCCGAGATGTGGCCGCGGCGGTCAACGCCCCGCTGTTCGACTTCAAAATGACGGCGGCAATGACCGCATCCCGCAATCTTTCCCTACTCGATCTGCTTCTTGAGCATGGCGCAGACATCAACGCCAAGAGCGACTGGGAGCATGGCGGCTTCGGCATCCTGGAGTCTGCGACGCCCGAGCAGGCCGAGGCCCTGATAAGCCGCGGGGCGCGGCTCGACGTGTGGGCGCCAGCCACCTGGGCAAGCTCGATCTCCTGCGGGAGTTGGTCGCGGCTGATCCCGAGCTGGTCAACGCCAAGGGCGGCGACGGCAAGCGCCCGCTGCACTACGCGAGCAGCGTCGAGATCGCCGAGTTGCTTCTGGCTAATGGCGCCGAGATCGACGCACTCGACGACGATCACGGCTCCACGCCGGCGCAGTACCTGATCGGGGATCATCCCGAGGTCGCGCGCTATCTAGTCTCGCGCGGTGCCAAGTCGGACCTGCTGCTCGCCTGCGCGCTCGGCGACGTCAGCGCGGTGCGCCGGCTACTCGATGCCGATCCCGAGGCGATTCGTATGCGCGTGAGCCCCGACTACTTCCCAATGATCCACACCGCCGAGAACGGCGGGCACATCTACCAGTGGACCTTGGGGTTCTACGTGTCAGCCTTTGATATCGCGCGAAAGCGCGGGCATGAGGACGTGCTGGCACTTCTGGTATCGCGCGCCGGCCCGCGTGAGCGCCTTCTGGATGCGCTGTGGTCGCAAGACCTTGCAGAAGTCGATGCGGTGCTTTCCGACGATCCCGGGCTCGTCGGCAAGTTGGATGCTGCCGCCCTGAACCAGGTGGCGGATGCGGCGCGCAACAATAAGGCCGGCGTCGTGCGCGCGATGCTCGATCGCGGATTTCCGGTCACCGCCACGTCGCAGCATGGCGCAACGCCGCTGCACTGGGCCGCCTACCACGGCAACTCGGAACTCGTTGCCGACCTGCTGGCGCGCGGGGCGCCGGTGGAGGTAACGGACGCCGACTACGATGGCCCGCCGCTCGGCTGGGCCATCCATGGCGCGCCCGACGGCTGGAACGGCATCTCATCCGACGATCACGCCGGCTGCGTCGCCGCGCTGCTCGATGCCGGCGCGCCCTGCAGTCCTGCCGTGTTTCCGACCGGGATCGACGCCATCGACGCGGTGCTGCGCTCCCGCCTGTTCGCGAGCTAGCCGCTGGCCTTCTCTACGGCCACTTCACGACCGGCGGCATCGACGACAGGATCGAGTCCACGTTGCCGCCGGTCTTCAACCCGAACACGGTGCCGCGGTCGTAGAGCAGGTTGAACTCCACGTAACGGCCGCGTCGGACCAGCTGCTCCTCGCGGTCGGCATCGGTCCAGGGCAGCCGAAAGTTGCCGCGCACCAGCATGGGGTAGACGCGGTCGAAGGCGCGGCCGACGTCCTGCGTGAAGGCGAAGGCCGCATCCCAGCCACCTTCATCCTCGCTCGGCGTCAGGTAGTCGTAGAAGATGCCGCCGATGCCGCGCATCTCCTTGCGATGCGGGAGGTAGAAGTACTCGTCGCACCATTTGCGGTAGCGCTCGTAGTCGGCGACGGCGTGCGGCTCGCATGCGCCATACATTGCCGCGTGAAAGGCGAGAGAATCCGCGTCGCTTTCAACGCGGCGCCGGTCGAGGACCGGCGTGAGGTCCGCGCCGCCGCCGAACCACCACTTGCTGGTCACCACCATGCGCGTGTTCATGTGCACCGCGGGGACGTTTGGGTTCTGCGGGTGGGCGATGAGCGAGATGCCGGAGGCCCAAAACTGCGGGTTCTCTTCGGCACCGGGGATTTGCTTCCGGAATTCGGGGGCAAACTCGCCGTGTACGGTGGAAGTGTGCACGCCCACCTTCTCGAACACGCGCCCCTTCATGATGCTCATCACGCCGCCGCCCCCCGGATTGCCGGAATGGTCGGTGCGGTTCCACGGCGTGCGCACAAAGCGCCCGGCCGGCTGATCGGCGAGCGGCGCACCGTCGGGCAGCGCGTCCTCCAGCGCCTCGAAGCTCTCGCAGATCTGGTCGCGAAGTTCCTCGAACCAGCGCTTGGCCGTCTCCTGGCGCGCAGGCAGATCGCTGTCTCCGCCCGGCGATTGTTGCAGTTCCGTCATTGTTGTTGCCGGCCCCTTTTGTTGGCGCAATTCCCCCTATATATCCAAGGCGGCGATGTCCAGGGAGGCAGGCCGCCCACGCGATAACCACTAAGAATTGCGGGCCGGCCCCTGGCCGTTCGACCGCCACGACCTCCGCATCGACGCAATTTCGACGATCCGTTTGGATCGGGAGCTTTTCCATGATTGCCCGCATCTTCAGCTGGCTCGAGACGCGCAAATCCTCGTTCCCGGCCGAGCAGCCGGTGATGCCCCCGACCACGTTCTGGGGCTTCATGCTGCACTATACACGCCCCTTCTGGCCGCTGATCGCCGCTTCGTCCCTGCTCGCTGCTGCGGTGGCACTGATCGAGGTGTCTCTGTGGGGCTTCCTCGGCGATATCGTCGATTGGCTGGAAACCGCCGACCGCGCCACCTTTTGGGCCGACCACGGCGTGTTTCTTCTGGGCATGGCCGCCGTCGTTCTCGTCGTGCTTCCGATCCTGAAGTTCTTCTACGAGTCCGTGATCCACCAGGGGATCCTCGGCAACTTCACCATGCGCACGCGCTGGCAGACGCACCGGTACGTGCTGCGCCAATCGATGGAGTTCTTCCAGAACGACTACGCCGGACGCGTGGCGACCAAGGTCATGCAGACCTCGATATCGGTGCGCGAGGTGGTGATGAAGATCGCCGAGGTGCTGCTTTACGTTGCGATCTATTTCACCGGTGCCGTCATTCTGTTTGCCTCCAGCGACCTGCGCCTGTCGGCCCCGCTGCTTGCCTGGCTTGCGGGCTATCTCGTCGCGATGTGGTACTTCGTGCCGCGGCTAGCGCGCATCTCGCACGAGCAGGCGGACGCGCGCTCGATCATGACGGGGCGCGTGGTCGATACCTATACCAACATCTCCACCGTAAAGATGTTCGCGCACGCCGAGCGCGAGGATGCCTACGCGCAGGACAGCATGGGCCTGTTCCTGGAAACCGTGCACCGGCAGCTGCGCCTCGTCACGCTGTTGACGGTAGCGCTCAACATCCTCAATGCGCTTCTGCTGTTCTCGGTGGCGGCGACGTCGCTGTGGCTGTGGTCGATCAGCGCCGTGACGGCGGGTGCCATCGCCTTCTCGGTCGGACTCGTCATGCGCCTGCAGGGCATGTCGCACTGGATCATGTGGGAGGTTGCAGGCCTGTTTGAGAACGTGGGCGTGGTGCAGGACGGCCTGGAGACGATCGCGCGCGAGCGTACCGTCGTCGATGCCGCCGATGCCAAGCCGCTGGTCGTGCCGAAGGGTGAGATCCGTTTCGAGAACATCAGCTTCAACTACGGCCGCAATCCCGAGACGGGCCGCGGAAGCGTCATCGAGGACCTGAGCCTGACCATTGCGCCGGGCGAGAAGGTCGGCCTTGTCGGCCGCTCCGGTGCGGGCAAGTCGACGCTCGTCAGCCTGCTGCTGCGCTTCTACGACCTCGATGGCGGCCGCATCCTCATCGACGGCCAGGACATCGCCCACGTCACCCAGGACAGCCTGCGCGCCGAGATCGGCATGGTCACACAGGATACCGCGCTTCTGCACCGCTCGGTCCTCGACAACGTTCTCTATGGGCGCCCCGACGCCGGCATAGAGGAGGCGATGGCGGCTGCCAAGAAGTCGGCCGCGCACGACTTCATCCTTGGGCTGGAGGACTACAAGGGGCGCATGGGTTACGACGCCCATGTCGGCGAGCGCGGCGTGAAGCTGTCCGGCGGGCAGCGCCAGCGCATCGCGATCTCGCGCGTGCTTCTGAAGGATGCCCCGATCCTGGTTCTCGACGAGGCGACGAGCGCGCTCGATTCCGAGGTCGAGGCCGCCATCCAGGAGCAGCTGACCAACCTGATGAGCGGCAAGACGGTGATCGCCATCGCGCACCGCCTGTCGACGATTGCCGCCATGGACCGCCTGGTCATCATGGACGCGGGGCGCATCATCGAGCAGGGCACGCACGCCGACCTGCTTCGCCGCGGCGGACTCTACGCAGAGTTGTGGACGCGCCAGTCGGGAGGCTTCCTGGCACAAGACGCTGCGGAGTGAGGCACTTAGCGCGCTTTCCCGTTCTGCTCGCTTCGCAGGCGCTGCTGCAACCCTCCTGAAGGCCGCTGAGGAATCTGTGCTCAAAGGCACGGTGCGGCGTTGTAGATCAGTTTTTGCTGCGCCAAATTGCCTCCGCATTTCTGAGCGGCGAGGGTTGAGGCCAACTTAGAAGAATGCCAAAAAACCGCATGGCAATTTGCCTGCATCTATAGGCCTATCACCCACGATGACTTGGCAGTCTCCGGCGTGCGGCCTGGAGCAAACAATAAAAGCTGCCCGTACCTGACGGGCAGCTTCCGTTCGGTACGGCAACCTCTTGTCAAACGAACGCAAACCGGAGGTACCTGTGGCTACCGACGCGGAAGAACCAAATCGCAGGGACTTTCTGACCCTTACGGCAGGTGCATTCGTAACCGTTGGCGGTCTGGCCACCCTGTGGCCCTTCATCAGCCAGATGAACCCGGACGCCGGCGCGGTTGCGCTGTCCTCCATCGAGGTGGATCTCGCTCCCATACAAGTCGGGCAGGCCATTACGGTGCTGTGGCGCGGCAAGCCGGTCTTCATTCGTCACCGGACGCAGGAGGAGATCGAGGCGGCCAAGGCGGTTGCGATCGACGTTCTCGTCGACGAGTTCGCGCGCAACGAGGATCTGCCGGCCGACACGCTCGCCACCGATCCCAACCGCACCAAGGAGGGGCACGAGAACTGGCTGGTGATGGTCGGTATCTGCACCCACTTGGGCTGCATCCCAAAGGGCCAGTCGCTCGGCGATAAGAAGGGCGACTTCGGCGGCTGGTTCTGCCCCTGCCACGGTTCCCACTACGATACGGCGGGACGCATCCGCAAAGGCCCGGCGCCGCGCAATCTCGAGGTGCCCATCTACGAGTTCATATCCGACAGCAAGATCAAGATCGGCTGAGGGCACGAGGTCCAGAATGAACCACGAATCGACCTACGAGCCAAAGTCGGGCTTCGGCAAGTGGCTTGACGCGCGGTTGCCCGTCGGCCGCATGATGCACACCCAGTTCGTCGACTTCCCGACGCCGCGCAACCTCAACTATCTTTGGACCTTCGGCGGCATCCTCACCTTCTTTCTGATGGCGCAGATCGTGACGGGCATCGTGCTCGCCATGCACTATCAGCCGAGTGCCACCGAGGCCTTCGATTCCATCGAGCGAATTCGCCGCGATGTGAACTATGGCTGGCTGATTCGGAACCTGCACGCGGTCGGCGCGTCGATGTTCTTTCTTGCCGCCTACATCCACATCTTCCGCGGGCTCTACTACGGCTCCTACAAGGCGCCGCGCGAGATTCTCTGGATTATTGGCGTCCTGATCTTCGTCTGCATGATGGCCACCGCCTTCATGGGCTACTCGCTGCCCTGGGGGCAGATGAGCTTCTGGGCCGTCACGGTCATCACCAACCTGTTCTCCTCGCTCGATAGCGTGGTGGAGGGGCTTGGCACCAACATCGTGCAGTGGCTTTGGGGCGGCTACTCGGTTTCGGGCGTGACGCTGAACCGGTTCTTCAGCCTGCACTATCTTCTGCCCTTCGTGATTGCGGGTCTCGTCGGCCTGCACCTGTGGGCGCTGCATGTGGTCGGCCAGAACAGCCCGACGGGCCTCGACGTCAAGACCAAGTCGGATTCGGTGCCGATGCACCCCTTCGCGACCTCGAAGGACGCGGTCGGCATGTTCGCCTTCCTGCTGCTGTTCGCCTGGTTCGTGTTCTACCTGCCCGACTACCTCGGGCACGCCGACAACTACATTCCCGCCGATCCTCTGGTGACGCCGCCGCATATCGTGCCGGAGTGGTACTTCCTGCCGTACTACGCGATCCTGCGCGCCATTCCGTCGAAGCTGTTCGGCGTCATCGCCATGTTCGCCTCGATCGGCGTGCTTCTGTTCGTGCCCTGGCTGGATACGGCTCGCGTGCGCTCGACCAAGTACCGGCCGATGTACAGGTGGTTCTTCTGGCTGTTTGCCTTCACCTGCCTGGCACTCGGCTATCTCGGATCGAAGCCGGCCGAGGGCGCTTACGTACTGTGGGCTCGGATCTTCACCGCGTACTATTTCGCCCACTTCCTGATCGTCATGCCGATCGTCGGCTGGCTGGAGACACCGAAAAAGGTTCCCGGCTCCATTACGGAGGCGGTATTGGGGCCGGACAAGGCAAAGAATGCGCAAGCTTCGGCGAATTAGGTCTCAAGGGGGGCTTCCAATGACAAGTCCGGAGCCGCTGCGCCGCGTGGCGCTTGTGCTGGGCCTGGCCCTGGCGTCTCTGACGCTGGCCGGTGCGGTGTCGGCCAAGGCGGCAGATGCCGGTGGCGCGGAGCACGCGATCGAGCGGCAGGATTGGTCGTTCGCCGGCTTTACCGGCCTCTACGACCGTGCCCAGCTGCAGCGCGGCTTCCAAGTCTACCAGCAGGTCTGCTCGGCCTGTCACAGCCTGAGCCGGGTCCGGTTTCGCAATTTGGCCGAGCCCGGCGGTCCGGAATTCCCCGAGGAGGCCGTGAAGGCGCTGGCCGCCTCTTGGCCCTACGCGATCCATGGCGAAGTGGACGACGAGGGCAATGAGGTCGAGCGCGTTCCCGGCCTTGCCGATCCCATCGTAGGTCCGTTCAAGAACGAGAAGCAGGCCCGCTCCGCCTACAACGGGGCGCTGCCGCTGGACCTGTCCCTCATCACCAAGGCGCGCACCGTTGAGAGCCACGCGCCGTGGTACAGCCATTGGTTCTGGATGCTGGCCGATATCGCGACCGGCTATCAGGAGGCGGGCGCGGACTATCTCTACGCGCTGCTGACCGGCTATGAGGAGCCGCCTGCGGGCTTCCAGATGAACGAGGGCATGTACTACAACGTCGCCTTCCCCGGTCATCAGATCGCGATGCCGCCGCCGCTGTCGCCGGACATGGTCGTCGAGTATCAGCCCGATGCCGGCGCCAAGAGCACGTTCCAGCAGAACGCCAAGGATGTCACCGCCTTTCTGGCGTGGGCCGCCGACCCCAGCCTTGATGCCCGCAAGGAGCTCGGCTGGTTCGTGATGCTCTACCTCTTGATCACGACCGTGCTGTTGTACCTGGTCAAGAAGCTGATCTGGTCGCGGATCAAGCACTAGGCTTCTCAATCCCTCTCCCGCGCGCCGGGAGAGGGATTTTTGCTTTGCGCACGCTCTCCTGCATGCCATATCGGCCACGCTCCGCGTCCGCGGGGCGGATGCGAACGCTTCAGGAGAGACAGCGATGAGCAAGTCCGTGCTCGGCGTCATCGGCGGCAGCGGTTTCTACAATCTGCCCGGCATCGAGAACCCGCACTGGGAGAAAGTCTCGTCGCCCTGGGGCGAGCCGTCCGACGAGATCCTGTTCGCCGAGATCGACGGCCTGCCGTTCCGGTTCCTGCCTCGACATGGGCGCGGCCACCGCATCTCGCCCAGCCATATCAACTACCGTGCCAACATCGACGCCCTGAAGCGCGCCGGCGTCACCGACCTCGTCTCGGTGTCGGCGTGTGGGTCGCTGAAGGATCAGTACGCGCCGGGCCATTTCGTGCTGCCCGACCAGTTTATCGACCGCACGTTTGCGCGTGAGAAGAGCTTCTTCGGCGAGGGCTGCGTCGCTCACGTCTCGATGGCGCACCCCGTGAGCCCGCTGCTGGTGAAGGCGATCGAGGCCGCGGCGAAGGACGAGAGCATCGAGATGTCCACGGGTGGCACCTACCTGGTGATGGAGGGGCCGCAGTTCTCCACGCGCGCCGAATCCTTCCTCTACCGCCAGTGGGGCTGCGACGTGATCGGCATGACCAACATGCCGGAAGCCAAGCTCGCGCGCGAGGCGGAGATTTGCTACGCGACCGTCGCCATGGTCACCGACTACGACTGCTGGCACGACGAGCATGCCCACGTCGACGTGGCCTCGGTCATCGCTGTGATGAAAGACAACACGGAGAAGGCGCACCGCCTGGTGCACAAACTCGCCGCACAGTTTCCGCGCGAGCATCAGACTTGCCCGATCGGGTCGGACAGGGCGCTTGAGGTCGCCATCATCACGCCGCCGGAGTCGCGTGCTCCGGAACTCATGAAGAAGCTCGACGCCGTCGCGGGACGCGTGCTCGCGGGCTAGCGGCGATACGCACGGATGTGAACACGGCCACTGAGGCTGGGAGTCGTGCAGGACGGAAATCGCAAGTCGAGCGTGGCGGTGATCGGAGGCGGTCCTGCCGGGCTGATGGCAGCCGAGGTGCTGAGCGCAGGCGGCGCGGCGGTCACGGTGTACGACCGCATGCCGTCTCTGGCGCGCAAGTTCCTGCTCGCCGGCCGTGGCGGCCTCAACCTTACACACAGCGAAAACCTGGGGCCGTTTCTGACGCGCTATGGGGACGCGCTAGATCCGCTTCGCCCGGCGATCGAGGCGCTGCCCCCTGAGGCGTTACGCGGCTGGTGCGAGGCGCTGGGACAGGAGACGTTCGTCGGGTCGAGCGGGCGCGTGTTTCCCAAGAGCATGAAGGCCTCGCCGCTATTGCGCGCGTGGCTGCGCCGGCTCGATGCAGCCGGCGTGCAGGTCAAGCTGCGTCACCGCTGGACCGGCTGGGACGACAGCGGCCGACTCACATTCGAAACGCCGGACGGTGCGGTGGCAGTCGCGGCGCCGGCCACCGTGCTGGCTTTAGGCGGGGCGAGCTGGCCGCGTCTCGGCTCGGACGGGAGCTGGGTCGCGCCGCTGAAGCGCATCGCGCTGGCGTTCGATGGTGTGACGGTGCGCGGCGAGGCAACCGTGACGGCAACCGGCCTGGAGGGCGGCGGCGTCTACGCGCTGTCGGCACCATTGCGCCGGGCGATCGCAGATAGGGGTGAGGCGATCCTGCTTATCGACCTGCGTCCTGACGTGTCGGCTCAAGGTCTGGAAAAGCGGCTTGCGCGTCCGCGCGGCAAGCAGTCGCTGTCGACGTTCCTGCGCAAGGCGGTGCAGCTTTCACCGGTGGCGATCGCTCTCTTGCAGGAAACCGCGATGTCAGCATCGACGCCGCTCAACGCCATGAGCGCGGGTGACCTCGCGGCCGCCATCAAGGCGGCGCCGGTGCGCCTCACCGGCGTTGCACCGATCGACAAGGCGATCTCGACGGCAGGCGGGGTGACGTGGGGGGCGGTCGACGCTGACCTGATGCTGCGCGACCGTCTCGGAACCTTCGTCGCCGGAGAGATGCTGGATTGGGAAGCCCCGACCGGCGGCTACCTTCTGCAGGCGGTGTTCGCGACGGGCGCGCGTGCCGGCCGCGGGGTGCTCCGGTGGCTTAGGGCGCAGACTGCGGACATCAATGGCTCTTGACCCTGACCTAGCGTGAGGGTGCATCTGAGTGTTGATGAAGAGGTATCGGACATATCGCGTCAAAGACGTGGCCCGGCTCAGCGGCGTCTCGGTACGCACGCTGCACCACTACGACGAGATCGGGCTCCTGGCGCCGGTTTCGCGTACAGCCTCCGGCTATCGCCTGTACGACAACGATAGCCTGCTGCGTCTGCAGCAGATCCTCATCAATCGCGCCTTGGGCCTGTCGCTGGAGGCCATTCGCCGGCTGCTCGACGACCCTGGCTACGACTGCAAGGCGGCGCTCGTCGCGCAGCGGGAGCAACTCGAAGCGAAGGCGCAGGAGACCCGTGAGATGATCGCCGGGATCGACCGAGCGCTCTTCGCGATCGCGCAACAGGAACGAATGGACAAGATGGATATGAAAGAGATCTTCGAAGGCTTCGATCCTTCGCGCTATGAGCAAGAGGCAAAGGAGCGCTGGGGCGACACGGATGCCTATAAGGAGTCGACCCTGCGCGCGCGCAACTACACGACCTCGGACTGGGCCGTGGTGAAAGCCGAGCAAGATGGGGTCTACCGCGCTGCAGCGGAGGCGATGGCGGCGGGCAAGAGTCCGAGCGACGAGAGTGTCATGGACATCGCCGAGCAGCATAGGCTGATAATAGATCGCTGGTTCTATCCGTGTAGCCTGCACATGCATTGCGGTTTGGCGGATATGTACGAGGCTGATCAGCGGTTCGCCGAAAGCATCGATGGATATGCGGCGGGCCTCACACCGTTTCTTGTGCAGGCCATTCGTGCCAACGCGAGGCGCGGGTAGGGCGGCCGGCTAGCTGCCCTCGCTCTCCTCGCGCAGCATCTCAAGCTCCAGCCACTGCTCCTCCGCCGCCGACAGCTCCGCCTGTGCCGCCGCCAGGACTTCGGTCGCTTGCGCGAAGGCTTTCGGGTCGCGTGCGTAGAGCTCGGGATCGGCGAGCGGCTGCTCCAGCTTGCGCACCGTCTCCTGCAGCTTGGCGATGGTCTGAGGCAGCGCCTTGAGCTTGTGCTGGTCGCTGAAGCTCAGGCCCGGCTTGGCCGGTTTCGGCTTCTCTGCTTTCTGTGCCGGTGGCTTTGCGGGGGCGTCTGGTTTTTCCTTGGCGGCGGGCTTGCCCGAAGGCTCCGCCCCGCGCTGTGCCAGCATGTCGGCGTAGCCGCCGGCGTACTCGATCCAGCGGCCGTTGCCATCGGGGACGATCACCGCGTGTACGACGCGGTCGAGGAAGTCGCGGTCGTGGCTGATCAGGATGACGGTGCCGGCGTAGTCGGCAAGCATTTCCTCCAGGACGTCGAGCGTCTCCAGGTCGAGGTCGTTGGTCGGCTCGTCGAGCACCAGGAGGTTCGACGGCTTGGCAAGCGCGCGGGCAAGCATCAGGCGGGCGCGCTCGCCGCCTGAGAGCACGCGCAGGGGCGTCCGCGCCTGCTCGGGCGCGAACAGAAAATCCTTCATGTAGCTGACGACGTGCTTGGACTTGCCGCCGATCTGGATGTTGTCGCCGCGCCCGCCGGTCAGCGCCTCGCGCAGGGTCCAATCAGGATTGAGGCTGTCGCGGTCCTGCTCGAGCGTCGCCATCTCCAGGTTGGCTCCGAGGCGGATCTCGCCGGCGTCCGGCTCGAGTGCGCCGATGAGCAGGCTCACAAGCGTGGTCTTGCCGCTGCCGTTGGGGCCGACGATGCCGATGCGGTCGCCGCGCATGACGCGGCCGGAGAAGTCGTCGACGATCTTGCGGCCGTCATAGGCCTTGCTGATGCCCTTTGCCTCGATCACCAGCGCGCCGGATTTCTCTGCCTGCGCCGCGTCGATGGTCGCCTTTCCAGCGGCGCCGCGATAGTCGCGGCGCTGCTGGCGCAGCTTCTGCAGGTCGGCCATGCGGCGCACGTTGCGCTTGCGCCGCCCCGATACGCCGTAGCGCACCCAGTGCTCTTCGGCCGCGATCTTGCGGTCGAGCTTGTGCTGTTGCACCTCTTCTTCGGCCAGCTGCTGGTCGCGCCAGGCCTCGAAGTCGGCGAATCCGAGATCGACGCGGCGCGCCTTGCCGCGGTCGAGCCAGACGGTGGTGCGCGACAGATTTTCCAGGAAGCGGCGGTCGTGACTGATCAGGACGAGTGCGGCGCGGATGCCGGCCAGCGTTCCTTCGAGCCACTCGATGGCCGGCAGGTCGAGGTGGTTGGTCGGCTCGTCGAGCAGCAGGATGTCGGGCTGCGGCGCGAGCGCGTGCGCGATTGCCGCGCGGCGCGTCTCGCCGCCTGACAGCTGCGCGGGGTCCTCGTCGCCCGTGAGGCCGACCTGCTCCAATAGATAGCGGGCCTGATGCGGATCGTCGGTGGCCCCGAGCCCGGCCTCCACGTAGGTGAGCGTCGTCGCATAGGCCGATAGGTCCGGCTCCTGCGGCAGATAGCGGATAAGAGCGCCCGGCTGCACAAAGCGCGTGCCGCGATCGGGCTCGATCAGCCCGGCGGTGATGCGCAGGAGCGTCGACTTGCCCGAGCCGTTGCGTCCGACCAGGCAAATGCGCTCGCCCGCGGCAACGGAGAGGTCCACGCCCTCGAGAAGCGGGGTGCCGCCGAAGGTGAGCGCGATGTCGGTGAGTTGGAGGACGGGTGCTGCCATGTGGCACTGGTTTACACGGGCGGGCGGCGGCGTGTCTCGGTCGGGCCTTTATTTTTCGAGCGCTAGTGGGCGCCGCCCAGCATGCCCGTCCGGATGGAATAGTCGACGGCGAGCCCATACTGCGGATCGTCGTCGGAATCCACCATAAGCTGGCCGGCCCGTTGCAGCAGCCGGTGGCAGTCGCGCGACAGGTGACGCAGCTGCAGCGTCTTGCCCTGGGCCTCGTACTTGGACGCCAGCGCCTCGATGGCCTGCAGCGCCGACTGGTCGACGACGCGGCTGTTGAGAAAGTCGACGATCACCAGATGCGGGTCGTTTGCGGGATCGAACAGCTCGGCAAAGCCGGCCGTGGAGCCGAAGAACAGTGGGCCTTCGATCTGGTAAATGCGGGCGCCTTCCGGCGTGTGGAGCGTCTTGGCGTGAATGCGCGTAGCGTTGTTCCAGGCATACGCGAGCGCCGACACGATCACGCCCACGATCACTGCGATGGCGAGATCGCTCAGAACCGTCACGATGGTCACCAGCCCCATGACCAGGGCGTCGGTGAGCGGGATGCGGCGGAGAATGCGCAGGCTCTGCCAGGCGAAAGTGCCGATGACGACCATGAACATGACGCCGACGAGCGCTGCCAGCGGAATCTGCTCGATGAGGCCGGAAGCGACCAGGATGAAGGCCAGGAGGCACAGGGCTGCGGTGATGCCGGACAGCCGCGTGCGCCCGCCCGACTTCACGTTGATCATCGACTGGCCGATCATGGCGCAGCCGCCCATGCCGCAGAAAAAGCCGGTGACCGTGTTGGCCGCGCCCTGTGCGATGCATTCCTGCGAGGCGCCGCCCTTCTTGCCGGTCATGTCACCGACGAGGTTGAGCGTCAGAAGGCTTTCGATGAGACCGATGGCCGCCAGGATCAGCGCGTAGGGGAAAATGATCTTCAGCGTCTCCAGGTTCAGAGGAACGGTGGGGATGTGGAACTCAGGCAGCCCGCCTTTGATCGAGGCCAGATCGCCCACGCGTGGAACGTCGATCCCGAAGGCAATGACGATGGCGGCGACGATGGCGATGCCGGCGAGCGGCGCCGGCACGAATTTGGTAATGCGCGGCATCAGCCAGATGATCGCCATGGTCAGCGCCACGAGCCCGAGCATATTCACGAGCGGCCAGCCGGTCATCCAAGTGCGCCCACCGTCGGGGCCTGTGACCTGGAATTGTGTGAGCTGCGCCATGAAAATGACGATCGCGAGCCCGTTGACGAAGCCCAGCATCACGGGATGCGGGACGAGCCTCATGAACTTTCCGAGGCGAAACACGCCGGCGAGAATCTGCAGGATGCCCATCAACACTACGGTGGCGAACAGGTATTCGATGCCGTGCGTCGCGACGAGCGCCACCATGACGACGGCGAGGGCGCCGGTGGCGCCGGAGATCATGCCCGGGCGGCCGCCGATGAGCGCCGTAATCAGTCCGACGATGAACGCGGCATAGAGACCGACGAGCGGGTGCACGCCGGCGACGAACGCGAATGCAACGGCCTCGGGCACGAGCGCGAGCGCGACGGTCAGTCCGGAAAGCAACTCTGTCTTAATGCGGCTGGGGGTGAACCCGGTGAAATCGCGCGCCGTCCACTGGGCAACAGCAAGGCGCTCCGCGAAAGCGGAAAAAGAGGGCATGGTCACGAGGGGCAGGGTCCGGTGTGAATAGATTTGATGGTTAGAACTCTTCAAACAGACCTGACGCTGCGCCGCAGCATGCATATCGCCGCGTGCCGCCCTGTCGCAGTAAGACACTATTCTGTCGTAGGGTGCTAGGCGGAGGGTCGGCGGATGGCGGAGTCGTCCTCGCCGTTGCGCGACAGCCCGCTGCCGCTCTTGGCGTCGACCGCGTGCACGAACGCGCGGAACAGGCGCCGCTGCGAGGCCCGATAGATCATGAACTCGGGATGCCACTGCACGCCGACGCGGAAGAAGGCTGAGCGGTCCTCGATCGCCTGAACCACGTCCCCAGGGGCGAGCGCCTCGGGTTCGACGAAGGACTGCATGACGAGCCCATCGAGCAGGCCGATGACCATGCGCGGCAGGATGTCCATCGAGATGCGCGGGCGGATGCCCAGGGCGACGAGGTTCTCCTCCAGGTACTCCCGGATCTGGTCCGCCGCGAGCGCGTAGTACTCGGCGAGGCGTGGGCGCAGGCTCTCGTCGTAGAGGCTCAGCGCCAGAAGGTCGGCCACGACGAGCGCTTCGTCGCTCCGCGCCGCCCGCACCTCCCAGAGCGTCTCGAGCGACTTTCGTAGCGATACAAACGGGTCGGCCCCCGAC
>OOGL01000008.1_pt1 | contig 13245 bp, 11 predicted proteins | sample 1670391 | NCBI WGS metagenome assembly OOGL01 (sample SAMEA98147668, study PRJEB22522) | marine metagenome | biome: marine biome; feature: marine water body; material: sea ice | place: Arctic Ocean | collected 14-Sep-2015 | depth 0.1 m
TTCCGAGCGCCTGAAGACCTTGGATGCGGCGTTCTGTGCGGTCGCCGAAGCCTACAAAATGCCCGTCATCGTCAGCACGCATCCGCGCACGCGCGCGCGCATCGACCAGAGCCCGGACTTGAAACCCGGCGACGGCGTGCGCTTCGTGGAACCGATGGGCTTCTTCGACTTCGTGTCCCTGGAGCGCAGCGCCCTGTGCGTTCTCTCCGACAGCGGCACGGTGCAAGAGGAATGCGCGATCTTCGGTCGCCCGAACGTCACCCTCCGCGACGTGACCGAGCGGCCCGAGACCATCGACTGCGGCTCGAACTACCTGAGCGGCGCAAACCTGGAAAGCATTCTCCGCGGCGTCGCCTTGACGACGTCGCAGGAGCAGCTCTGGCAGCCGCCGCAGGAGTACCTCGCTCGCAGCGTCAGCGACACAGTGCTGCGCATCGTGACCGGATACCGCCATGAACTCGACGCCTGACGAGATCGGCAAGCCGGCGGCGCGCGTCACCATTGTCACCCCGGTGTACAATGGCCGCGACTACATTGCAGAAACCGTCGACAGCGTGCTCGCCCAAGACGTCGAAGGCCTCGACTACACGGTCATCGACGACGGCTCCACGGACGGTACCGCCGAGCTTTTGGCCGAGCGCTACGGCGACCGCATTCGCCTGATCCGCCAGCCCAATCAAGGCGGGCAGGCGACCACCAACCGCGGCATCGCGGAAGCCTCTTCCGACATCGTCGCCGTGGTCAACGCCGACGACCCGATCCGTCCCGGCTTGGTCGAAATGGCGTTGCGTGCCTTCGAAGCCGATCCCGATCTCGTCGCGGCGTATCCGGACTGGGACATGATCGATGCAAACGGCCGGATGATCAAACGCGTGATCACGCATGAGTTCGAGTTGCGCGTTCACCTGGAGCAGCACCTGTGCCTGCCGGGTCCTGGCGCATTCTTCCGTCGCTCCGCCTTGCAGGGTCAGCCGGCGCGCAATCGGCTCTACCGCTACACCGGCGACTACGAGATGTGGCTGCGCCTGGGTCTGCGCGGACGCATCAAGCGGCTGCCGCACGTCCTCGCGACCTGGCGCCGTCACGACGCCGGCGGCAGCATCGCCGGCATCTCGCCTGAGATGGCGCGAAACAAGGTCGACATGATCGAGGCCTTCTTCGCCCGGCCCGATCTGCCGCCAAATATAGCCGCGCTGCGCCGCTCCGCGCTCGGCACCGCCTATTATGAGGCCGCCCTACTGGCGATCCACAATCCCGCGATCCCCGGCCGCCGCTACATGCTGAATAGCCTGCGCCTGCAGCCGTTCTGGCCGCGCCATTTCCTGCCGGAGCGCCAGCGCTCCTGGCTGCGCGTCCTCTACGTCCTCATGCCGGAGCTGAGCCGTCCAACGTACCAGCTGAGTTGCCGGATGGGACTGGTGTCTCCGCGATGAGCAGCATTCTTTTCCTGATCCCATCGCTCGCTGGCGGCGGCGAGGAGCGCGTCGTGCTCACGCTGGCCCAGGGCTTCGCGGAACGCGGCTGGAAGGTCGCCATCTGCTGCGCCCAGGCGCAGGGCCCGCTGCGCGCACACGTGCCCAGAAACGTCGAGCTCATCGACATGCATTCCCCGCGCGTATCGCGCACACTGCCCAGCCTCGTTCGGGTGCTGCGCGCCCATCCCGACAGCGTCGTTTTCGCCGGCATGAACCACATGTGCGTCGTCACGCTGCTGGCGGCGCGGGTACTGACGCACCATGCCGGGCCGGTGATCGTCCACGAAGCCGCGCGCCTGGATGCCGGACGGGATCACGAGTCGCGCTTCAAGTGGCGGGTTCTGTTGCAGTGCATGCGTTGGCTCTATCCGCTCGCCGATAGCGTCGTGGTCGGCTCCGCGAGCGTACGCGCCGAGTTGGAGGCCAACATTAGCGGGCTACAGGAGATAAGCACGCTGATCCCGCTTCCGGTAAATCTGGCACTTGCTGCCGAGCGCGGCGCACATCCCGCCACGCATCCCTGGCTATCCGCCAATCGCGAACGTCCCGTCATACTCGGCGTCGGACGGCTCTCTCCGGAAAAGGGCTTCGACCTGCTGATCGCTGCTCTGCGCCGCCTGCACGATGCCGGCGGCCGGCAGCAACTACTCATCGCCGGAGCCGGAAACGAGGCGCCGCAGCTCAAAGCGCAAGCCGAGCGGCTGGGTCTCAGCGAACACATCGACTTCCTCGGCCACGTCGATAACCCGTGGTCGCTGATGGCCGCGGCCGATCTATTGGTCGTGCCTTCGCGCTCGGAGGGTTTCTGCCTCACACTCGTCGAGGCCATGAGCCTCGGCTGCCAGGTGGTCAGCACCCGCTTCGGCTCGTCGGCGCTCGACATCCTCGACGATGGCCGCCTCGGCGAGCTCGCCCCGACCGACGATCCTGCGGCCCTGGCACAGGCCATCTCGCGCAGCCTTGCCGCGCCAAGACCGCAAGATGAGCTGCGCGCAGCGGCGCGGCGCTTCGATTCCGCAAAGATCGTGGAGGACTACGTCGCGCTTGCCGCCGCGCTGCAGGATGCCGGCGCGGTCACGTCCCAGCGCGTCGCCGTCAGCCCGCAATGAACGCCCGGACAGACCGAAAGCCAGATCGAAAAGCAATGAACAAGCCACAGAATATCGTCTCGGTTGAACCGACCCCGCGCATTTTTGCGGGATGGGCAGACCTGATCCGATTCCGCGAGCTCCTCTACTTCCTGGTGTGGCGCGACCTCATCGTGCGCTACAAGCAGACCGCGATCGGCGTCGCCTGGCTGGTGCTGCGGCCGGCATTGTTCACGGCCATCCTCTATGCCGTCTTCAACAGCATCGACCGCTTCCGCGGCGAAGCCGACGTCCCCTACTACATCGTGCTTCTGTGCGGAATCGTTCCGTGGTTCTATTTCTCCGCCGTCGTGTCGGAATCGTCCGGCGCGCTGATCAGCGAGGCCCATCTGGTCTCGAAGATATATTTTCCCCGCATCTTTCTTCCGCTCGTCAGCGTTCTGGCCAACTTGCTCGACCTGACCATCCTGTCGATCCTGGTCGGCCTCATCGCGGTGTTCTCGGGCGTGACGCTCACATGGCATGCGCTGGCGGCAGTGCCGCTGCTGCTGGCGGGCGCGGTGGCCGCCGCGGGTGTCGGCATCGGCCTGTCGGTGCTGTCGGCACGCTACCGGGACTTCCGCTATCTCACCGGCTTCATTCTGCAAGCCGGCATCTTCCTGACGCCGGTCATCTACACCTCGCGCACGCTGATCCCGCCGCAGCTGGAGCCGATCTACTTCCTCAATCCGATGGCCGGCGTGATCGAAGGCGTCCGCTGGGCGGTCTTGGGACTGCCCGTCTCGCCGACCAACATCGGCATCTCGATGGCATCCGCCGCTATCGTCTTCCTGCTCGCGTTGTTCTTGTTCCGTTGGCTCGAGAGCGACATCGCGGACTTCGTCTAGGAGAATTGCCCTTGACCCGAGACATCGCAGTCGACGCCTCCGGCGTCAGCAAGGTCTATCGCATCAACGCCGGAAAGCGCCGCAACAATACGCTTCGCGACGAGGTGGCCGCCTACTTCACATCCGCCAAGACCCAGAATGCCATAGAGGATTTCAATGCACTGAGCGACGTCACGCTGCAGATCAAGCAGGGTGAGCGCGTTGCTCTCATTGGGCCCAACGGCGCGGGCAAGTCGACGTTCTTGAAGCTGTTGAGTCGTGTGACCCCGCCGACAACCGGGCGCATCAAATTGCGTGGACGCGTCACCAGCCTCCTGGAGGTCAACACGGGATTTCACTCGGAGCTGACCGGGCGCGAGAATATCTACATGAAGGGCGCGATTCACGGCATGTCGCGGCGCGAGATCCAGAAGCAGATGGATTCCATCGTCGACTTCTCGGGCGTCGAGGCGTTCATCAACACGCCGGTCAAGCACTACTCGTCGGGAATGTACGTGCGTCTCGCGTTTGCCGTGTCCGCCCACCTGGAGCCGGACATCCTCATTGTCGACGAGGTTCTGGCCGTCGGCGATGCTGCGTTCCAGAAGAAGTGCATCGACAGGATGGGCGAGTTCGGTCAGTCGGGCCGCACGCTGCTGTTCGTCAGTCACAATCTCGGAATGGTGGAATCGCTGTGCGATCGCGCCGTGATGATGCTTGACGGCAAGATCGCCGCCGACGGCGAGGTGTCCGACGTCGTGGAGACCTACCTCAAGAGCATCACCCCGGAGAAAGGCGGGTTGGGCCGAAACGTCATCAAGGACCTCCCGTCGATCGGCACTGGCGACGCCAAGGTCGAGGCCGTGACATTGCGGCCGGTCGGACCAGGCGACCTGAACGACGAGTTCATGCGCACAGGTCACGACTTGCTCGTCGAGCTCGAAATTGCCGCAACCCGGGCCGTGCGCGATGCCACCGTTGCGATCATCATCTACGACTCGTCGGGTTCGAGGCTGGTCGACGCAAACACCGAGATTGCTGGGCTGCCGTTCGACATCGGGGCGCACCAAACGACCACCGCCGTGTTTCGCCTCAAGGATGTGTTGCTGCGGCCGGGACGATATTTCCTCGGCACGTGGATCGGACGACGCAACATCGCCGACATTCACGGCGTCACCCACGCTCTCGAATTCGAGGTTCGGCATTCGGCCTCCAATGCCGGTCACATCCATTCGTACCCGGGCACCTACCAGTGCCGCTTCGATGTCTCTTACCGCTGACGGGGATCGCCAGTCCTATGCTTCATAAACGGGTATTGAACCGAGTGCGGTCGCTGCTCCCGCTTCACAGGATACAAGAGCTGGAGCGGCGGCTGAGCCGGCTCGAAAGGCGCGTCCAGAACCGACGCTGGGCCGCGGTCGAAGAGATCGGCGACTACCTCGTGGGCGCGCAGGTTCCCGGCGACTACTGCGAGTTCGGGGTGTTCAAAGGCGAGACCTTCGCCTACGTCGTGAACCGGCTTTCTCCCGACCCCAATCTCGCGCACATGCGCTACATCGCATTCGACTCGTTCGAAGGATTGCCGCCCCCCGCCGGGATCGACGCCGTCGACGGCTATTCGAGCAACTTCCACGCAGGCGAGTTCGGCTGCGACAGGAGCACGTTCGTCTCCAACCTGCGTCGCGAAGGCGTCGACATGCGCAAGGTCGAGATCGTCGAGGGATGGTTCGACCAGACGCTTACCGACGAGACCGCGGACAGAATCGGCCTCAAGGCGGTGTCGGCGGCGTGGATCGACGGCGATCTCTACGAGTCCTGCGTGCCGATCCTGAAGTTCCTGACCAAGCGGATATCGGTCGGCACCATTATCCTCTTCGATGACTGGCGCGTCTTCCGCAACCTTCCCGATCGCGGCGAGCAGCTCGCCTGCCGGGAATGGCTCGACCAGAACCCCAACATCAACCTGCTGCCGCTGTTCTCGTTCGGGCATCACGGCGCCGCCTTCACGGTATCGTCGTGCTGAAGAAAACCACAGACGAGGCGTGCGTCGTTTGCGGCAAGGCGCGATTGCAGCCGACCGGATTCAGCCGCGACCTCGGCGAGCTGATCGAGCAGTGGGAAGCGCACGTCGGTGAGCGCTTTCCGGAGCAGACGCGTTCCGCCTACCAGAGCGTCGGCAACATAGAGCTGTTCAGGTGCGCAAACTGCTCGACGGAGACATTCCTGCCGATGGTGGCGGGCTCCGACGAGTTCTACGCCCACATCACCCAGAACGAATACTACATCAGCGACAAATGGGAGTTCGATTTCGCCATCAACGAGATCGTCCGCGACGGAGCGCGCACGGTGTTCGACTACGGATGCGGATCAGGGAACTTTCTGCGGCGCTTGATGAAGGGCCGCGACATCCGCGGCATCGGCTACGATCCCGGTGCGGCCGACAGCGGTACGGCGGACGACGCGGGGTTTCTCCGCGTCAAGACACTCGACCTCGCTGCCCTCGGCGGCACGCAAGTCGACGCACTGTGCATGTTCCAGGTCCTGGAGCACGTCGCGGATCCTTTCGCAACGCTGACCGAGGCGCTCACGCTGCTGAAAACCGGCGGTCTGCTCATCGTCGCGGTTCCGGACAATTCCGGTCCCATCCGCCACTATCCCGATGCCCTCACGAACCTGCCGCCTCATCATGTGACGCGTTGGCGCAAGGCATCGATGATCGCACTGAGTGAGCGGGCAGGTCTCAAGAACGCGGCAATCCACTTCGAGTGGCTACCGGACTACCTGTGGCGCATGTACCTGCCGGTGATGGTCACCAAGGGGGCCCTCCCGATGCTGGGACGGGCATGCAACAGGCTCGGTCTCACTACCGGTCTGCTCAATACGCTCGAATGGCTCGGCTTCAAGACGCTGCCCTTCGTTCCCGGGCACACCATGCTCATGGTCTGCCGCAAGCCATGACAGCTCTCGGCGCCGGCGGAACCTAGCCATGTGTGGAATCGCCGGAATTTTCGGCAGTCCCAGTCGCGACTCGGCTGCCGCCATGGTGGCGGCGCTGAAGCACCGCGGTCCGGATGGCGACGGCGTCTACGTCGACGAGCGCGTGGCGCTCGGCCATACGCGCCTAGCGATAATCGATCCGACCGCGAACGCCGCCCAGCCGATGTCCACGGCCGGGGGCCAAGTCTGCATCGTCTTCAATGGCGAAATCTACAATTTCCGCGAGCTGCGCCGGCGACTTGAAGAGGAAGGCACCCGATTTCGCACGTCGTCTGACACCGAGGTGCTGCTCGAGCTCTATTGCCGGGACGGCGACGCCTTCGTATCCGGCCTGCGCGGCATCTTTGCCTTCGCGATCTACGACAAGCGCGGTGGCCCGGGCCGCGAGCGCTTGGTCCTCGCCCGCGACCACCTGGGCGTAAAGCCGCTCTGCTATGCACCTACAGCGCCTGGGATGGTCTTCGGCTCGGAGATCAAGGCGCTGCTGAAAGCGCTACCCGAGCGCCGCATCGATCCAATCGCGTTGCGCCAACTGCTGGCCTGGGGCTCCGTCTGCCAGCCGTGCACGATTTTGGCCGGCGTCTCGATGCTGCCCGCCGGACACATGCTCGTAGCAGAGGGCGGCGGCACGACCCTCAGGCCCTACTGGCAGCCGGCACTCAACCGGGTCGCCGGCCTGCGCGACCTGCCCTACGACGAGCTCGTGGACATTGCCGAGGCCAAGCTCGTCGAAACCCTCGAGTCTCAGCTTGTCGCCGACGTCCCGGTCGGAGCCTTCTTGTCGGGTGGCATCGATTCCTCGCTGTTGGTCGCGCTCATGGCACGCCGGCACAATGGGCCGGTGAAGACTTTCTCGGTCGGCTTTGAGGGTGCCGTCGGGGTCGAGGACGAAAGCGACGATGCCGCCGATGTCGCGGCCTTTCTCAGGACGGATCACAGCCGCGTCGTCGTGACGGCCAACGATGCGGCCGCCAGCGTCCACGCAATCGCCCGCGACCTGGATCAGCCCACCGTCGACGGCGTGAACTCGTGGTTCGTATCGCGTTCGGTCGGCGGTGAGGTGAAGGTGGCCATCTCCGGAACCGGAGGTGACGAACTCTTTGCGGGCTACCCGTGGTTCACCGCCTTGGATCAGCGCGCGCGTTTGGCGCGCCAGCCGGCGTCGAGGGCGAGGGCGCTCGCAAGGTGCGTGCTGGGCCGCCGCAATCCGGGCTTTGTCGATGCCTATGCCGGGCAGTACCACATCTTCGGGCCCGGTGACGCCGTCCGGCACCTGGCCCCGCACCTGCGAGCGGATGCCGGCGCATGCAGCACCGAGGCCGACCTGGGGCCAGCCGACCTTCTGCCCGGCGGCACCCCCATCGAACGCACAACCGCGCTCTGCCTTGGCAACTACACGCGCAACCAGTTGCTGCGCGACATCGATGCGGGATCGATGGCGCATGCGCTAGAGGTCAGAGTGCCCCTGCTCGATCACCAGCTGGCCGACTTTGCGCTGTCGCTTCCTGACACGGCCAAGCTCCGGCCGGATGCAGCGCCGGCGGGAAGCTATGAGGCCAGCGGATTGAAGCGGATCCTCGTCGATGTCGGACGGCGCTACCTTCCGCCCGGATTCTCCAGCCGTACCAAGAGGGGGTTCTCGCTGCCCTTCGACAATTGGCTGCGCGGACCGCTATCGCCGCTTCTCGCCGATTGTCTGGCGCCCGAGACGGTGGCGAGGCGCGGCCTGTTCGACGTGCCCAACGTCGAAAGACTGGCGGCTGACTTCTCAGACGGCCGTATCGGCTGGACGCGGCCGTGGCTCCTGATGATGACCGAACTCTGGTGCCGGGAGTGCCTCGACTGATGACACGCGCTCGCATCGAGACCGCCAACGCGCGACTGCCGAAGTTGCTCTTCGTCGGAGAAATCCATTCGACGCACGCCCTATCGTGGATCGATCTGCTGCGCGGCGAGCCCTACGACGTGCGGGCCTTCAGCCTTGCCCCCTATCGCCCGCCGGAAACGTTTCCCTATCCCACAGACGTTCCGCTGCTCGCCAGCAAGGGCAGGAAGCTTCTCGACCTGTCGATCAAAGCCCTGGCGCCCAAGTACTTCCGTGTGCCGGACGAGGACGCATTCCTCCAGAGGCGGCTGGCGCGGTTCATTCGCAACTGGCGCCCCGACATCGTTCATTGCTTCGGCGCGAGCACCGCGGGGCTGTTTCTCTCAAGGACAATGCAGCGGTTCGATCTCCGCAAGGATTTCAAACTCTCCATCCAGGCACGCGGTGGTCCCGATTTGGCAGCCTCCATCGACGCCGCGAGCGGAGTCGGTGACCTGACGAGCGCTCTGCGGTCGTGCGACCTGTTCTTCGCGGACAACGAGAGAGGCTACGGGATAGCACGGTCGCTGGGCTGCTCGCGCGCTGCGATCGGCGACGCGAACCGGTTTCCCGGCACCGGCGGCATGACCTGCGACGACCGGCCGCGCTTGCCCCCCTCGCAGCGCGAGCGGGTCATTCTCGTCCCGAAGGCCTACGAAGGGTACCAGAGCAAGGTCCTCCCGGTGTTCGAGGCCTTGAAGATCGCATGGCCGCGCATCAAGCCGGCAAAGATCATCCTCGCGGCCGTCAACGACGAGCCGGCGAAGTATCTCAAGCGAATGGATCATGAGATCGCCGGGCACATCGACGTCCATCCCAGGATTCCGCGCGAGAAAATCTTGTCATTCATGGCACAGGCCCGCCTGATGATCGCACCGTCAATCATGGACGGGGTCCCCAACTCGCTCTACGAGGCCATGGCAAACGGGGCGCTGCCGATCGTCTCGCCGCTGGAGACGATATCGAGCGTCGTATCCGAGCCGGACAACGTGCTCTTTGCCGGAAATTTCGACGTCGAGAAACTGGTGAGCGCAACCGTCAAGCTAATGAACGACGATGAACAAGGAGATGCGATGGCCCAGAGAAACCTGCACCTGGTGCGCGCCATCGCCGACAGGGACAAAATAAGAGTCAAACTCCTGGCACGCTACCGATCGCTAGCCGCCGAAGGCGTCAGCGTCTCCCAATGAACGATTGCAGCCCAACTAAAGCCATGCGCCTCGCCTGGGTCACGCCGGTGTGCCCCCCGACACCGTCGGGCCAGTCGCGCGTCCTCGGCGCACTGCTCGACTGCGAGGAACTGCACGACTCGATCATTTTCACCACGGACGCTGCAGCGTTGGAGGGACCAGACCACGCTTGCACCTACGCGGCCCTTCCCGTCCCCACGACCTCGCGCGCGACAGGGCTGCCGCGCATTGGCCCCATGTTGCAGCTGCTTGTCGATCGAGCGCTCGTCCGCGCCTGCGCCCGGACAATCGAGAAGACCCTAAAGCGCCGCCCGGTCGACGCCATCGTCGGGTGCACAGCGAACCGCGCCCTGCTCCCAGCGGCATGGCTGGCCGCAAAACGGCTTGGCGTACCCTTCGTCGCCTACTTGTTCGACGATCCGGTCTACCAATGGCCGAACTCCGGTCATCGCCGCGTTGCGCGCTCATGGGAACGGCAGTGGTCGGCTGGCGCAGCCGCCGTCATCGCTCCCAACGAAGTGCTTGCTGCCGATGTGGAGACCCGCTGTGATATCGCCTGCGAGGTGCTGCGGAATTGCATATCCCTCGATGCCTTCACGGGCGAAACCGGCACCTGGCCGACAAAGTCCGGAGAGCTGTCTATCGTCTACACAGGTGCGGTGTATCACGCCCACACTGACGCATTCGTCAATTTGGTCCGTGCACTCCCGAAGCTCCCGGTGAAAACGACACTTCACATCTATACGGATCAAGATGAGACCGATCTTCGGCGCCAGGGGATCGATGGACCTGTGATGTTCCATGGACATCGCTCGGCGAGAGAGATTCACGCGATCCAGCGGCAGGCGGACATTCTGTTCTTGCCTCTGGCCTTCAATAGTCCGATCCCGGAGGTCATTCGCAGCTCGGCTCCGGGGAAAATGGGGGAATACCTAGCATCCGGCCGCCCCGTATTGGTGCATGCGCCCGCCGACAGCTTTGTCGCGTCCTTTCACGCGACGCGAGCCTGCGGTTTCGTCGCAGATGTCTTGGCTCCCGACGCCACGGCAAGAGTGATCACAGAAATAATCGAGAATACATCGTTGCGAGACAAGACCATTGAACGCGCCCGCGCCGCGGCCCAGGAATTCTCGCCGGAGACGGTTCGTCGCGGGTTTATCCGGATCATGACGAACGCCTTGGCAGGCGCGCCAGGTGTGCGGCAATGAAGAAGATCCTATTCGTCTGTTTTTCAGACAGCATCCATGTTGCCCGCTGGATTCGCAATCTGGACCACGAGCCCTGGCTGCGGTTCGTATTCCCCGCTGCGCATGCCTGCATCCATCCAAGGTTGGCGCCAAAGCGGAGAAGTCTTGGGCTGCTGCCGCCAATAATACGCGGCAAAAAAATAAGGGTGGCGTCGATTGGCCCCGGGTTCATCAACGGGGCGTTTCACAGGGGAATGCTCTATCTCAGAAAGAACGACGACTGGCGCGCGCTTTGGCTCGAACAAGTCATTCGAAGGCTCAAACCCGATCTCGTACATTCGATCGAATTCCAGCAGGCAGGCTATCTGTGCCTGAAGGTCGCCGAACGCATGGGGGATGACTTCCCGCCCTGGTACGCGACCAACTACGGCAGCGACGTCTATCTGTTCGGCCGCCTGTCGAACCACCAGGAACGCATCACGCGGCTCTTGGCCCGCATCGACTACTATTCGGCAGAGTGCGAGCGGGACGTGACGCTGGCACGGCAAATGGGCATGCGCGGGGAGGTCATGTCGGTGATCCCCAATGCCGGAGGCTTCGATCTGGCGCACGCCGCGCAGCTCAGAAGCGGACCGCCCTCGAAGCGCAAAGAGATCGTCATCAAAGGGTATCAGCATTTTGCCGGAAGGGCGTTGACCGCACTGAAGGCGCTCGAAATCGCTGCCCCCAAACTGTCCGGCTACACAATCAGGGTCTACTCGGCGACGCCCGATGTCGTCATCGCGGCCCAACTCTTGGCGCGTGAGACGGGCCTGCCAATCATATGCTACTCGCACGGCAATCCGCTCGACCATGACGCCATGCTGGCGCTCCACGGAAACGCGCGCGTGTCGATGGGAGTCGGGATCTCCGACGGAATTTCGACGTCGTTCCTCGAAGCCCTGGTCATGGGCTCGTTCCCGATCCAGAGCTGCACCGCCTGCGCCGATGAATGGGTGGAGGATGGCGTCAGCGGCTTCATCGTTTCGGCCGACGATCCGTCGATGATCGCGTCGCGCTTGGTTCGCGCCCTGGAAGACGATGCACTCGTCGACCGGGCAGCCGAGATCAATTGGCGCACGGCACAAGACAGACTCGAGAAGACCAAGGTTGCGACGGCCATCGTCGACAACTACCGCAAGATCCTCGGCAAGGTCGGGTAAGTCAGGCCGCCCCGGCTCCAAACGCAACGGCGCGCCTCACGGCATCCACGATGCGGTCTTGCTGCGCATCCTCAAGGTAAGGATGCATGGGTATGCTCAGCACCTCACCGGCGAGACGTTCCGCTACCGGCGCTCCGCCCTTCGACGTCTTATAGTCGCGGAATGCCATTTGCTGGTGCACGCCACGAGGATAGTAGACGGCCGTTGCAATCCCCCGGCCCTTCAAGAACTCTGCGACCTCGTCGCGCCGCCCGCCGGCAATCTTCAACGTGTATTGGGCCCAAACCGAACGCACGCCCTGTGGGACGAAGGGCGTCACGACGCACTCCCTCAACTCGGCGTCATATCGTTCCGCGATCTGCTGACGCCGCTCGATCTCGCCGGGAAAGATCTTCAGCTTCTCGAGCAGAATCGCGGCCTGGATGGTGTCGAGCCGGCTGTTCACGCCGATGCGCTCGACGTCGTACTTTTCTTTTCCCCGCCCGTGCAGCCGGATTGACCGCATCGCCTCGGCGAGTCCGTCGTCGTCGGTCAGGATCGCGCCGCCGTCGCCAAACCCGCCGAGCGGCTTTGCCGGAAAAAAGCTGGTCGTGGTCAGCAGGCCCATTTGTCCGACCTTGCGACCGCGCCACTCCGCACCGAAGCTCTGTGCGCTGTCGCACAGCACGACGAGATCCTCGGCCGCGGCCTGTCTCTCGATCCCGTCGTAGTCTGCCGGCTGGCCGAACAGATCCACCGCCAGGACAGCCCGTGGCCTGAGCCCGCGCTCACGTGCCGTCTCGGCGGCGGGCGCAACGGCACCGGGATCGAGGTTGAACGTATCGTCCCGCACATCGGCAAAGACCGGCTCGGCCCCGAGCAAGGCGATCGCTTCCGGCGTTGCGGTGTAGGTGAAGGCCGGACAGATGACGGCGTCGCCCCGCCCCACGCCAAGCGCCATGAGCGAAATGAGCAACGCGTCGGTCCCGCTCGCACACGAGACCGCGTGCCGCGCGCCGGAGAACGCCGCCAGCTTCTGCTCCAGGGCCTGAACCTCCGGCCCCATGATGTAGATGCCGTGGTCCAGCACGCGCCGGACCGCAGCTTCTATCACGTCCCTGATACGATCCTGCTGCAGTTTGAGATCGATGAGCGGGATAGCCGGGGGCGCGGCGCTGACTTCAAGCGGCCTCGAGGCGCCCATCGGGAGTCTCCCTGTAACGGCTGTTGTCGATCGGGCAAACGAGGTCAGCCCCGAGCCTGGCCCCGGCTCGGCTCATCCATCCAATGCGCTGCGCGGGCACGCCGGCCATGAGCGCAAAGGCGGGCACATCCGTCGTCACCACGGCGCCCGCTGCAATGAAAGAATATTCCGCCAGCGTGTGCCCGCACACGAT
>OOGL01000009.1_pt1 | contig 13180 bp, 28 predicted proteins | sample 1670391 | NCBI WGS metagenome assembly OOGL01 (sample SAMEA98147668, study PRJEB22522) | marine metagenome | biome: marine biome; feature: marine water body; material: sea ice | place: Arctic Ocean | collected 14-Sep-2015 | depth 0.1 m
GCCCGGCAGTCGCGCAAATCTCCTCCAGCACCTCCGGCTGGCTGATGTCCTTGAGGTCGCCCCAATAGGCCCGGAAGGTCGCCCAGGAAAATTCCGGCAGCTTGCCCTCGTCCAGCGCCACGATGGCCGGACGCTCAGGTCGCCACAGAGCCCAGCCGGCTTCGACGTCTTCGCGCCATGGTTCGATGACCTTGTGCAGACTGCGGGCGTCCATCGCCACGCCGCACTTGCGAGCGAACCCTTCGGCCCGGCGCTCGTCTGCGGGCTCCGGGCAGATCATGATGTCGAGCCGCGCGCACAGGTCGTCGACGCACCGCACGAAGCTCGGCTCGAAGAACTCGGCGAGCGCCCATGCGGCCGCCAGCGTCTTGCCCGAGCCGACCCCGCCGCCGAGGATGAGCACGGGCAGGTCGCCTGTGAGCCACTTCGCGGCGTGCTCGATGGCCGGGGTTCGCTCGATGGCGCCGGACGACAAGAGGGCGCGTGCGTCGTCGGATAGCCAAGCCGAGCCGCCCGGCGTCTTGCGGCGCTCACCCAGCCACTTGGCCCGCCACTTCGCGCGGTCGCGCTCCCAGTCGCGGCGCGCTTGCTCCTGCTCGGCGCGGGCCGGTGCGTTGGCCCGGTAGGCTCGCGCCATCAGGGCGCGAATGCTCTCGGGCTCGGTCTCTTCATGCGACATCGGTGGCTCCTCGGTGTGCTGCCTCGGCTCGCGCGAACGACTCCTCGGCACTCTCAGCGGTGGCGAAATACGAATGGGGGCGCGGCGCGGCGATCCGGCTCTTGCGCACGGTCTCGCGCGGGACTTCGCGCTCAGGTTTGCCCCAGGTCCCAAAGCCACTGACGAAGTCCATCCAGGCGTACCGGGGTCGGCGCACGACCTTGGCCGCGACGCGCTCGAAGGCGGCGAGCTCGGCGGCGATGCGCTCGGGCGAGTGCTTGCGCAGCAGCTCGGCTGCCTGGGTCTTGCGGCCCATCAGCTCAGGCCGGAAGTCGAGCGTTCGGTGGCACAGGCTCTCGAAGGCCGAGAGCAGGGCGGTGGGGCGGTTCAGATCAAGAGACGGATTGGTGCCTGGGTCGCGCGCGCGTTCGCACTCTTCCTCTTCATCTTGATCTTCTTCTCCCTCTCCCTCTTTATCTCCCAGACCGCTATTGAATGATTCCGCGGGCTTAGGTTGGTCGCCATGGTCGCGCTGTGGTTCCGCTGTGGTCACGCTGTGGTCGGCCCGTGGTTCCGCTGTGGTTCCACCGTGGTCCGTTCGTGGTCGCGCCGCGGTCTTGCTGCGGGCCCGCTGGGTGGTCCGACCCTCTGCCTGGAAGCGCTCCCAACCGGGGAACACGACAGCGCGGAGGTCTTCGTCGACGACGATGCAGCCGTCCTCGAGCAGCTCGGGAAGGTCCTGCTTGAGCCGTCGTCGGTCTCGACGCGTCGCGCCGAAGCGGAACGCGATGGCGTCCACCGGGTCGCGCGTGCCGAGCGGGATCCGCCCATCGTCGTCAGTCGCCTTGAGCAACTGCCCGAAGAGGCAGCGGGCGTAGAGCGACATCGTGCCGAAGGTCCCCGGCTCGTCGCGCCAGAGTTTGAGCCAGGGCTTCACTGCAGAGCCTCCAGGGCGTGTTCGAGCAGCGACGCCGCGAGGGCCCATGACTTGCGCTGGTCCTCTTCTGTGAGGTCGGGGCACCCGCGGACGATGAAGCCCATGCGCTGGAGCATGAGGAGCGCATGCGCGGCCGACTTGCGTGCTTCCGCGAGGTCCGCTTCGACCAGAGAACGCGCGACCGTGTCGAGATCACTCATCACGATTCCTTCCGCTTCACGAGGACGCTGGCAGAGCGCAGCGGGCAGTCTTCGGGCGCAGGCCCGTGGGGGGCGTCTGGGTACGGCTCGATGGCGCAGTGGTTGTCGTGGTACGCGCTGGTGCCGCCGAGCGGGCAGAGCCAACAGCCGCCCTCCACATCGTGGACCACCTCGATCACGCGGGGCTTGTCCTCACTCACCACGCACCCCCACGACTCGATAGAGACTCTCGGACCGCGAGATCAGCTCCACCGTGATGTCGTGCGCTTCACGCGCGAGGTGCCGCATGCGGCGACACGGCGAGCCTGGGGCGCACCGCACGCCCGTGGCTGCGACGTAGGCGTCCAGGTCCCTGCCGTGGAACTCCTCGCCGACGCGCTCGCGGCAGAACTGGATGACGTGCGCGTCGATGCGCGAGCCCACGCGCTTCGCCTGTACCGTCTGCTCGGTGCGCTCCTCGCCGGCCTTCTTGGCTGCGAGTTTGCGCGCGGTGGCTTCGACGATGCGACGCGACGACTCCGCGGTGACGACGACGCGCTCCGCGGGCGCATCGGGGGCCTCGAAGGTCAAGCCGAGCTGGTCGGTCATGACGTCACCGCCTCGTGCTGCGCCTCGTGCTGCGCCACGCGCTGCTGGACCTGGCGCAGTTGCTCGCGTACCTGGCCGAGCTCCCACGCGAGGTGGTCGAGGTCGGCGGCCATCAGGCTGCGCTCGACGGTGCCGATCAGCTTCACGACGAAGCGCAGTGCCTTCGCGTCGCTCATGACTCGCCTCGCGTCACCACCACGTCGCCGGAGCGGAGCGGGCAGTCTTCGGGAGCGGGCTTCGGAGCCTTGGGCCCAAGCTCGGCGGGCCCTTTCGTGCCGCAGTAGGCGTGCGGGTAGCCGTCCTCGTCTTCGAGCGAGACGAACGGACATCGGCCGCAGCCGCGCTCAGGATCGTGGACGATGCGCAACTGGCGACGTTGCTCGTTGAGGGCTCGCGCCGCTGCATCCGCATCCGCTCGCGACTGCATCGAGAGGGTCAGGCCGGGCCCGAAGACGGCGAACACGCCGCCAACTTGCTTCACCGAGAACGCGCTGCTCATTGCAGCCCCACCTTCGACAGCTCTTCGGTGCAGACTTCGACCAAGCTCAGCGCGCTCTGTGCGGCCGCGGTGCATGCGGCGCGGAGCGTGCGCAGTTCGGACGGGTCGAGCGTCCCGTCGACCAGGCCCTCCGCGTAGAGAGGGCTCACCCCGCCGAGGGTGCGCGAGACCTCTGCGAGTCGCTCGAGGTGGCTGCCCTGCGACGAGACCGCGTGGTTCTCCACCGCGACGAAGCCCATGGACGCGCAGAGCAGTTGGAGCACCGGGCCGCGGATGGCCTGGGGGAACAGCGCGACGTCCGCGATCCCAGGCATCTCACGCGATTCGGGGTCGCACCACCGCTGGACCTTGCTCGGCGCCACGCCGATGCAGCGGGCGATCTCCGCCTGCGGCACGTCGTACTCGAGCAAGACCTTCGCCAAAGCGCGGGACCACTCGGCCCGACTTTTTTCACGGCGAATGCGAGCAGTGTCCTTCGGGCTCATCGCCGCACCTCCCCATTGTGGGGTGCGTGGTCACACTGCGAGGGTGCCAGACAGCCCATCACGCAGCCTCGCCGCCGAGAAGGCTCTCATCACCAGCGATGATCCAGCCCAGATCCGCGCCGGTCGCCTCGGCCACGCGGCCGAGCACGAAGGCCGAGGGCAGCACATGACCCCCCTCGTATCGGTAGAGTGTGGTGGGATCGACGCCGATGGACCGCGCAAAGCGGGCCCCGTTCGTCATCCCCGCCTGCTCCCGGGCTTCGCGCATGCGCTGCCCAAGGGCCTTCTTCTGTGCGTCACGGGTGGCTTTTTCCGCCTCCCTCAAATGCGTCTCTGTGTCCATAGCTCATTACAAATAGATCATGAGCCACCGGTCGTCAAGACCTGGGTTGCGAGTCGGTCATGATGATGGTGGGCATGGACTCAGTCGGATCTCGGCGGGACCCTGTCCGTATGCCTTTGTCCGAACGCTTGAAGAAGGCCCGCTCCGACGCGGGCATGTCCCAGTTCGACCTCGCCAAAGCGACCTCGATCGCACCAGCCTCCATCTCCCGCTACGAGTCCGGCAAGGTCCGGCCCGGGATCGATGTCCTCACGACCCTTGCCGACGGCCTGCGCGTCTCTGTGTCCTGGCTCATGACCGGCGAGCGCCCCGACCAGGAGGCCGAGCCTGGTCCCCTCCCCGAGGCGTGGCTCGAGTGGGCCGCCTCTTCAGAGGTTGCTCACATGGATGACACTGAGCGTGCAACAATGTCTGCGATCGCTCGCGTCGCCGCGCAGGAGGGCTTTCAGCCTACGCCCACAGTGCTGTCGGCATGGCTGGCTGTGCTGCGTATGTGTCCGCGGGCAGCCACCAGGCGTCAGTAGACAACGGCACGATCGGCGTCAGCTGGATGGCTGACCGGTGGCCGGCCCACTGAGCGAGCGCGACCCGGCACAGTACCCGGCGCTCGTGGTAGCCGATCCGCAGCGCTCCCACGACGTCGCGCAGCTCAGCGAGCTCGAACAGCCGCACGTACTCGCCGACATCGTCGGGGTGCGTGAACGCCACGAGCGGCGCGGCGCACAGGTGCGCGCGCAGCACACCCGTCGTCCGGCGCCACTGGTCGAGGCCGCCGAGTAGGTAGCCGGTGCGGGTCAGTACAGCGAGTGCAGTCATCGCTGGATCACTACCACCTACCGCCGACATCCGAGAAAACGATCCCACTTGCAGAAAAATCATGACGTGAGCTTGACGTCATGACCGATATGTATAGAGTGGTCTCTCATGACGAAGGAGGGACCCATGGACGAGGATACGAAACGCTGGCTGCGAGGCCGACCCCAGGACCGAAAGGTGGAGCTTGAAGCCCACCCGGACGGCAGCATCACCGCGACGCTCTTCGAGCGCGTGAGCCCGGCCTTCGGCTGGGACCAGAAGGCCACGGTCACCGTGTGCGGCCCGGAAGAGGTGGCGGCGTGAGCTACCTTGACGACCCCTTCACCAGCGTCGGCACCTGCACCGGTTGCCAGCGCCCCGTGCTGCACACGCTCGTATGCGTGCTCCGCATCGTGTCGGACTCGGATCCCGAGCTCGCACGTGACGGCTCGGACGACTGCGACGAGTGCGGCTACCTCGAAGCCATCGAGGCTGCATCGTGAGCCGCCTCGACTACGCGGCCCAGTGGGGCGATGACGAGCGCTGCGAGCGTGACGCGATGTGCGACTGCTGCGGTTACGCCCGCTGCCCGCATGGCGAGATTCAGGACCGGTGCGACGACTGCGAGGCGGACCTCTGCGAGACCGCGGACAACGGCGTGCTCGCTCGCGTCCGGCTCGGCCTCGAGTCGCGGGGCCTGCACATCAAGGCGCGCCTCTGCGCCAAGGGCTTCGACGTCCGCATCATGCGGGGCGACGAGGCGATCGGCGAGGCTGAGCACGTCTCGATGGAGGTCGCCATCGGGACGGCCTACCTCGCCGCCAAGGGCCGCCCGCTCGTGGAGGTGGCGTCGTGAGCACCTGGCGTACGCGGGTGGACTACCACCGGGCCGACATCTGGATCGTCGTCCACGACGCGACCGGGCGAACCGTCTACACCACGGTCGGACCCGACGAGGCCGCGATGATGCGCGACGCGCTGGCCGACCGCTGGCCGGAGCTCCCCGCGTGTGACTTCGCGTTGGCCGAGGACGCGGTGCACGAGACCATCCGCAAGGTTCAGGACGCCGTCCAGGATGCCGAGGACCGCTACTGTCCGCGCTGCGACGCGCGGCCTGGCGAGTCGTGCCTGTCCGACCCGCACCCTACGGACGACCTCTACGAAGTCCCGCCGCACGCCGAGCGCATGCAGCCGAAGGCGGTGGCGTCGTGAGCATCCGAACGCGCAAGGCGATCGTCTCGGCGTACTCGGAGCAGATCCGAGCGGACTATGCCACCCACCAGCTCGCGGAGTGGCGCAGCGGGCGTTGGTACCTCAAGAAGCCCGACACCATCAACCTGTGGGCCGAGGTGTTCACGCTTCGCTACGGCGGGCTGCTCGTGGACGGCGACGGCGGCTCGGTGATTTTCCGAGCCAGCGATCACACCGCACCCGCGCGGCGTGTCGCGTGGATGGCCAGCCGCGATTCGGCGGATGACAGGTACTTCGTTGAGAAGGCTTCGATCGGCTCCGGTGGGCGGGACCGGGTCATGCGATTTGACAGTGTGGTCGCGGTCGCTGACCTGCACGAACTCGTCGACGAAGAGCCCGACGTCCGGGGGGTGATCGACGAGTTCAACTCCGACTCTTCGTCAGCGCGCGAGGACATGTGCGAGGCGCTCAGCGAGATCGGCCTGTGGGAAGAGGCCGGCGATGTCGGGATGGTCCCAACGTGGGCCATGTTCCACGCGCACGCAGTCCTCCAGCGGCTCCACTGTCTGCTCAGCGAGAAGGCGGTGGCGTCGTGAAGCTCTGGGTCTGGAGTCCCAACCTGTCTGTCCCGAAGACCTGCGCGTCTTTGTGGGACTCGGGCGAGGGCGACGTTGCTGAGCAGTTCGCGAGATCCTGCAACATGGGCGAAGGCGACGCCGTCGTCTTCATGCAGCAGGACGGGATCGCGGACGCGCCGGTGCTCAGCGTCCGCGTGGTTGGGCACGTCGTGTACTCGCGGGCCGTGTCATGACCGGCCTCCCCCAGCCCTTCACGGGCCTCTTCACCGGCTGCGCTGGTCGCGTCGACAAGCCCGAGCCCCAGCCTGAGCGCTGCTGCTCCGGCAAGGGCCGCCCCGCTGAGCGTCACGACGGCGTTCGCTGGGTGGTCGTGTACAGCCCGTGCGCCGAGTGCGGTGCGTGTGGTGACGAGGTGGCGTTGTGAGCCCGGCCACCCCCGCGCAGTGGCTGCGCGAGAAGGATCTCGATGTCGATGGCATCGAAGACATGTCGTCAGACGACCTGCTGGAACTCCGCAACGATCTCGTGGAGGTCATTCAGGACATCTGCACCGAGCTGTCCAAGCTCAAGGGCAAAGGCCCGCGGCCGTACGACGAGCGCAAGGCCTACCAGAAGTGGCGGGTGTTCGCGATCGAGACGAAGGATGAGGCGAGCGCGCGGCTGCGTCTGGTGAAGGAAGAGATCACCCGGCGCTCCGAGATCGAGACCGGAGGGATGCTCGCGCAGATCACGGCGATGCGCGCTGAACTCCGCGAGCTCGCCGCGCTGGTGCGGTCCTTCATGGAGGTCGACTCGTGACCCTCTCGATCTCATGGTCGCGCGCCGTCGCGTGCCAGGTCGACGGGGAGCGGGAGAACTGGCGGCCGATGCTGGTGGTCGACTACCGCGCCACGGTCAATCGGTGGCACTCATACGCGGACGGCGAGGTGCTGCGATGACCGACTCTACCTGGTGGCTCGGGCTCGCCGCGCACACGCGGATTGCAGCGGACGACCGCGATCAAGACGCCCTCGGAACAGTCGCCGGCATGGCGCGAGACGGGGTAGGTCGTATGTGGGTGGCCGACGCCGCGCAGTTTATGTGCGAGTCGCGGGCCGCGTGGGCGCACTGTGCGCTCTGCCTCATCGTCGGGCTCGCGGAATGGGCGCGGGGCAAATGACCGCCGCCGAGAAGCTACCGGAGGGCCCGTCGGTGGCCAACCCGCTGCGCGGGACGGGTCGGCCTGAGCGCGGCGCGTACAGGCTGGCGGATGGGACGAAGCCGACCTCGGTCTCTTCCATCTGCGAGCGGTGGAGCGGGTCGGACTCGGGTGGGCTCATCTACGCGGCGAGCAAGATTGCAGCGACACACGCACTCCGAGCCATGGAGCGCGGGCGTACAGACATCGACGCGATTGTCCGCAGCTCTACCGGCGCGGCGCGCATCGAGTGGGGCAAGGCCGCGGACGTCGGCACCGCCGTGCACGAAGCCATCGAGGCCGAGCTTTGGGGCGCGAGCCCTGGCGATGAGCTGATGGGCGCGATGATTCGCGTCGACCCGCCCTTTGATCTCGACGTCGAACGCGCGCTCCGGGCGTGGCGCAAGTGGCGCGACGAGGACGAGTGGGGCGCGAGCCTCCAGACCGTGGCCACCGAGGTCGCGATGGTGTCCGAGAAGCTTCGCATCGGCGGCACCGTCGACTGGGTCGCGCACGATGGGGCCAGCCTGGTCGTCGCGGACTTCAAGACCAGCAAGAGCCCGCGGCTCAGTCACATCATCCAGGGCACGATCTACGCGCTGATGTGGGAAGAGCTCTACGGCCAGGACGTCGAAGAGATCGCGGTCATCCGCATCCCGAAGACGGGCGGCCCCGTCGAGGTCATCCGCGCAGGCGGCAAGACGCTCGAGTCACACAAGCGAGCGGCGACCGCGCTCGTGAAGGCCGACCACTGGGGCAAGGCCGCCAAGAGAATGCACCGGCTCGCGTAGCCGGCTCCCGGGCGCGCCGGGCTGTGCGGAGGTCATCCCCTCCCCTACCGCACACGTGGGTTCGACTCCCACGGCGTCCACCGAATCGAACAACCAACGGAGACAGAGAATGACCGAAGCCAAGACAATCGAACCCGCGCACGCGCTGATCGGCGGGGTGTCCCTGCTCAGGGCGCACGACGACCAGATCGAGATCACGGCCGACGCCGACCGCGTGATGGTCACCACCTCGACGCCCTCTGGGGCATGCCCCGGTAGCGACCTCATCAGCCTCGGCTGGGAGTGGGACGCGCTTCGCCGCGGCTGGTCGCTCTTGGTGCAGCGATGACCGGCGAAGCAGCGATCGTGCCCATCAGAGAAACCAGCGCCCTCGCACGAGGGGGCGGCGTCGAGGTCCACACCATCGACGACGCGATGCGCCTGGCGCAAGCGATGGGCGGCAGCGGCCTGCTCCCGCAGCACATCCGCAACGCGAGCGATGCGCTCGTCGTCCTGCTGTCCGGTGCCGAGCTCGGCCTCGGACCCATGGCCAGCCTGCGGAACCTCCACGTGGTCAATGGCAAGGTCGGTATGTCCGCCGAGCTGATGCTCGCTCGACTGCTCGCCAATGGGGTGACCATCGAGTGGCTCGAGACGACGGCGACGGCGGCGGTGTGCACACTGCGCCGCAAGGGCTTCGAGCCGCACACCGAACGCTTCGACAAAGACGACGCAACGCGCGCCGGCCTCTGGGGCAAGGGCACGTGGGCCAAGTACCCGAAGGCGATGCTGCGCGCGCGCTGCGTGTCGGCAGCCGCTCGAGCGTACGCGCCCGACCTCATGGCAGGCGGTGGCGTCTACACCCCCGAAGAGCTGCACTCAGTCGACGACGAGCCCATCCGCGCCGAGTTCGTCGACGAGCCGCCGAAGGTCACCACGCACATCCCCGACGACTTCCACCCGGCGATCGTCGCGCTGCACGGTGGCGAGCCGGTCACCGAGTGGTGGGCGAAGCACGAGGGACGAGTCAGCGACCTGAGCGACGAGGGCAAGGACGCCGTGCGTCGCGCCATCCGCGCGGCCGCGAAGAAGCAGGGGCTGACGAGCGAACAGCTGCGCGCAGTGTTCACGGCGAAGGGCCAGGAGGAAGAGTAGTGGTCGCCCGTGTCACAACGCGTGAAGTCACCGAGTGGATCGCGATGCACCGCGACGGGTGGTCCACCTACCGCATCTCCCTCGCGGTGGGGCGGTCCAACTGCACGGTGCGCCACCATCTGGCCAGCCGCGGCATCGACCTGCCCGGACGCGTCGAGTCGGCGCAGAAGATCCGAGGCACGAAGCGCCAGCAGGTCGCCCAGCGCATGGCCCAGCGGAGCCGGACGGGGGAGCAGGTCGTCGCCATCGCGCGGCACTACGGCATCACCCCGCGCACCGCCTACCGCATCGCGCAGGAGGTGGCGGCGTGATCGACGACATCACGCACGCGCTGCGCGGCTGGACCCGCGAGCACCTGCGACCTGGAGCTCCCATGCGCCGCGTCGTCTGCCTCGAGTCGGGGCCGGACCGGTGGACGTGGACGCTGCACGAGGATGTCAGGCAGGTGGGGATGGTGCGGGGCCGTGACCACTCCGCTCGTTGCTGGGGCGCGGGCGCGGATGTGGTGCGCGTGGTGCTCTCCCGGCTTCGCTGGGAGGCGCAGATCGGCCCCATACACCGAGACCGACAGGCCGAACAGACCCCCACCGACTACGGCTCAACGCTCGTGGCGGGGAGGGCTGCGTCGTGACCGCTCTACCTCCACCGCGCACCGACATTCGCGAGGAGCGTGGGCCCGGATGGGTCCTGCGTCTCGGCGACTTCCGCGCGGTGCTGGACGGCGTGCGCTGCGACGCGGTGATCACGGACCCGCCGTACTCGGAGCGGACGCACTCGGGATATAAGGCGGGCGGATGGATGGACGGCCGACGCCACGACGGCGCTGCCGCCCGCGAACTCTGTTACTCAGCCTGGTCGCAGCAGGACACTCAGGCACTGTTCGACGCAGCGGATGCGTGGGGTGCAGGCTGGATTGTTGCGATGTCTGATCACGCGCTCGTGTCCGCGTACGAAGCGGTGGGGAAGGAGCGGCTCTCGTTCGCGCCGATCCCGTGGGTTGCTCCGGGCTCCCGCGTGCGGCTACAGGGCGACGGGCCGGCGTGCTGGGCAACGTGGCTCAACGTCAGCCGTCCGCGGACGGAGCCGTGGTCGAAGTGGGGCGCGCTGCCCGGCGCGTACGTCTACACGTCGGACCGCGGCGGGCACATCGGCGGCAAGCCGATCGCACTGATGCGCGCGTTGGTGCGCGACTACTCGCGCAAGGGCGACCTCGTGTGCGACCCATGCGCAGGCGGCGCGACAACGCTGCTCGCCGCAGTCACCGAGGGGCGCAGCGCCATCGGGGCAGAGATAGACCCCGAGACGTTCGAGAAGGCCGTGAAGCGGTTGCGACGCGGGTACACACAGACCTTTGATTTCGGGGCGGCGTGACCAAGGCATACACCAGAGACCAGGTGATGCGTGCGATCCGCATGGTGTGCTCACCCAGCCAGGTGCGCTCCGTGCTCCGCATGCTCGACCCTGCGCCGAGGACCCGGCCGGTGTCGATGCGTGCAGACGACGCGTGTGATGGTGTAGAGATCGACGACCTGGCAGAGAGACGAGCAGCGGCAGCGCTGAGGAGGAGAGGACGATGACGGCGGGGCGTGTGGTGCTGACGATTGAGGAGGCAGAGGCTTTGCTCAAGATGCTCGAAGACTGGAGCCTCGACGCGCGCCCGGAGGCGTGCGGGTTCTACATGGACGAAGAGGAGTTGCTGCGCAGCAGGATCAACGCGGCCAAAGCCGAAGCGACGGGGCCCGGCCAGTGAAGCGCAAGTGGGGCAGCGGATCGGTTGCCGAGGAGCGCGGCGCGCACGTCCCGCGTCTACCGCGGTCGCTGGGGCACACCCGGCTTGGCCGGTACGGGACGCGCGACGAAGCGGAGAAGGTCCTGGCCGCGGCACTGCGCCAGCTCGCAGAGGGCCCAGATCTTCGGCAGACAGTCGAGGCATGGGGACGCACCTGGCTCGAAGCCGAGGAGCGCAGCGACACGCAGGGCGACGCGACGCGGTGGGGCCGCTACGTGGAGGGGTCCGACCTCGGCAGGCTGCCGATTGAGATCGTCGACGCGCACGACGTGCGGATGTGGGTGGCCAGCCTGCGCGGGCCACGGGGACCGCTGGCTGCAAGCACGCGCCGCAACGCGCTGTCCCTCCTGCGCACCGCGCTCGAGGCCGCATGCGACGCGGGGGTCATCATCACGAACCCGGCGCGCGACGTCGCCGTCCGGGCACGGGGTGAGCAGCCGGACATCCGAGGACGCATGACCGCCGCCGAGCTCGCGGAGTTCGTGGAGCACGCGCGGGCCAAGTTGGTGATCCGACTGCGCTCGAGGATCCTGACGCTGGCGTACACCGGCCTCCGTCCAAGCGAAGCGCACGCGCTGCGCTGGTCCGACCTCGACCTGGGCGACACCCCTACCCTGCGGGTCCGGCGAGCCGTGAAGCGCGACGGCGAGATCGGGCCCACGAAGTCGCGCCGCAGCGTCCGCACCATCCCGCTCTTGCCACCCGCCGCCGAGGTGCTGCGCGAGTGGCGACGCTACATCCAGACGAAGAAGGGCGCGCGCTACCAGTCCGAACGCGGCCTCGTGTGGACCATGCGCGGACACGCGGACCGGCCGCACCTGCAGGGCTTCGACGGTGGTTGGGGTCCGGCCTACGACCTGTGCTCGTTCCAGCGCCCGGGGCTGACCCTCTACTCGCTCCGCGGGACCTGCGGCTCGCTCCTGCTGACCGAGGAGTGGGTGCGCGCCGGGTGGCTACGGGCACCCCTCACGATGGCCGAGGTCAGCCGCTGGCTCGGGCACTCGTCGGTCTCGGTGACGTCCCGGCACTACGCCCGGACGCTCGATGAGGAGCTCGCGGGCAAGGTGGACGCGGGTCACGAACGGCCCACACTTGGCCCACACGATTTTGGGGGGCCTGAGAATCCCCCTGTTTTCTTGGAGCCATCTATCGGACTTGAACCGACGACCTGCGGTTTACGAAACCGCTGCTCTACCAACTGAGCTAAGATGGCAACCTCTCCGGCGAGCCGAAGAGCGGGGAAATTAGTCGCGGGCACTGCGATGTCAACCGCAACCTGACCCGAGGGGATCCTCCCGTTGCTCGGCGTGGCCCGGTGGCACACGGTCCAGGGTGGCCTCTACCGAGCCGATTCGATGAGCACGCTGGTCGTGATGGTCGTGCTGGGCTCGGCGCTGGTGCACGCGGGATGGAACGCGCTGCTCAAAGGGCGGCGGTCGAAGGACGGCACCGCCAACGATCCGCTCCCGACGTCGGCCGGGCTCTCGCTCGCCTGGGCCCTGGTGGGCACGCCGCTGCTCTTCGTGGTGGATGTGCCGCCGCGGTCCGTGTGGGGGCTGCTCGCGCTCTCTGTGGTCGTCCACGCGACCTACTTCGCCATGCTCGTCGCGGCGTATCGGCGGGCGGACCTGTCCTTCGTGTATCCGATCGCCCGCGGGCTGCCGCCGCTCTTCATCACGATGCTGGCGTGGTTCTTCGTGGACGAGCGCCCCACCCCGTTCACCGGCGCCGGCGTGGCGCTGATCGCGTTCGGGGTCATCGGAGTGGGGTTGATCGGTCAGCGCAAGAATCCACCGGGGGCTGGGGAGCGCGACGGCGAACTGGCCGACGCGAAGCGGGGCGCTGCGGAGCGCGATGCGAAGCCGGGCGATGCGAAGCAGGGCGCGCGGGGACGGCGCGCGCTTCCATGGACGCTGGCGGTCGCGGCCGGCACGACCACCTACGTGATGCTCGACGGGGTGGGCGCGCGCGAGACCGGTGCGGTGTCCTATGCGGTGTGGTTGACCTGTCTGCAG
>OOGL01000010.1_pt1 | contig 12838 bp, 8 predicted proteins | sample 1670391 | NCBI WGS metagenome assembly OOGL01 (sample SAMEA98147668, study PRJEB22522) | marine metagenome | biome: marine biome; feature: marine water body; material: sea ice | place: Arctic Ocean | collected 14-Sep-2015 | depth 0.1 m
CAGCTTCAGTTGTGTTTAGGTGCCAGTCTCCCCCCCGGGCTGAACCTCTTCGGTGGGTTCAGTTTCGCGATCCTCGGCGGCGTGGGCATCGACTTCGGGCTGCCCCTCGCGTCCCGGCTGCGCGGCGCGCTGGCAGAAGGCCACGCGGTGGGTCCCGCGGTGCGGCGAACGCTCACCGACATCGGCCGCTCGCTCCTGGTCGCTGCGTTCACCACGAGCCTGGCGTTCGGCGCCCTCGCGGTCGCCGACTTTCGGGGCTTCGCGGAGATGGGGGTGCTGGCCGGAGCGGGGGTCCTCTTGTCCGCGGTCTCCTTTCTCATCTTCTTCGCGCCCGTGGCGGTCCTCGTGGCCCAGCCTTCGAGGGCCACCGCGAACACGGAGGTCCGGCGGTCTGCGCCATCCTTGTCTGCACCATCCTTGTCGGCGGGAAGCCGGTCGGTGGCGTGGCGCGTCGTCCTGGTTGGGTGCGTGCTGGCAGTGGTCGGTGGGTGGGTCGGACGCGGGGTCTCGTTCGAGTACGACTTCCGGCGGTTGCGACCGACGGGCGTGAGCAACTCGATCTCGGCGGACGGTACGCAGTCGGGCACCCGGGGCACCCCCGTGGTGGTGCTCTCGGACTCGGCTGAATCGCTCGCGATGCTCGACCTCGAGTCGTCCGCACGTCGCTCGGAGTTCGGCGTCGCGCCACACGAGGTGGCGGTGCTCGCGCCGACCGATCTCGGCGCGCTGCTCGACCCGAGCGAGGCCACGCTGGCGGCGCTCGGGCGGATGGGCCGGTCGCTCGATCGGGCGCGCGACCACCTCGACGCCGAAGCGTTCGCCGAGCTGCGGCCTCTGGTGTCTGCCGGCCCGCTTGAGGCCGAGGCGTTGCCCACCTGGCTGCGGGCCGCTTGGCTGGAACGCGACGGAACCATGGGGCGCATGGCGCTGATCTACGTGCCGCTCCGCGGCTCAGACGCACGGGCGATGGAGCGGCTGCATGGACAGATCGAGACCTGGCGGGATGCCCACCCGGACCTCGTGTTCGCCTGTCCAGAAGCCACACTTGGAGAGATCGTGCCCGGGCTGCGACGCGACGCGCCGCGCATGATGGGGCTGGCGCTTCTCGGCCTGTTCTTGGCCACCATCGGCATCGGCCGGAGCCTGCGGCGCACGCTGCTGGTGGTCGCGCCGGTGCTCTTGACGATGGCGGTGTCGGCCGGCCTGCTGGCGTGGCTCGACGTTCGACTCAACCTCTACGACGTCCTGGTGCTGCCCGTGGCCTTCGGCGTCTTGATCGACGGCGCTGTCTACCTCGCATGGGCCGAAGACGATGCGTCGCGACGACACGCCACCGAGGCGGTGTGCACGTCGACGCTCACCACGCTGAGTGCGTTCGGGGCGCTCGCGGTGGCGCACAACCCGGGCATCGCCTCGATCGCACACGTGGCGATGGTGGTGTTCACGGTGGGATTGTTCGCCAACCTGCTCTGGTTGCCGCACGTGCTCCGGCTCGTGAACCGACCGGCCCACGGTCTCCGCGCCGCGACGTCCGATCAGCGATCTCCAGGAACCGCAGTGTCCTCGGACACCGACACCTGTGGTGCGACACTCACGCATCCGGACCGGGCGTCTCAAAAACCCACGGGTGCGATGCACGTTTGATTGGCACCGAAGCTGCAATGCCATCCGGCATGACGCACTCCCACTCGGACCTCCGCCGCATCGGACTCTTGAACGACTTCGTACGCGTCGGACACGCCAACGGTTCGTCGTTCGCCTCTCAGTTTCTGTACCGCGAACTCGAAGCGCGCGGCCGCGAAGTGACCGTCGTCGGTCCGCGCGATCCAGAGGCCGCGCCGCACGAGTTGCCTCAGCGCCACCTGCTCCTCGAGTCGATGCCGCTGCGCATGCACCCTGGCGTGCACCTCGCGATGCCCACCTTCGGTGGACTGCGACGTGTGGCGCGGGCGCGTTTCGACCTCGTGCTCGGGCAGACCAGCAACGCGCTGATGGACGTCGGCGTCTGGCTGCGGGCAGCGCACGGCGTCCCGCTGGTCATGGTCAACACCGTGCACCTTCCGAGCGTCTACAACGCGCTCCTCTCCGAGCGCCTCGACCGCATCGACGCCGTGCACGCGGCATTCGCCGAACACCTGGTGCCGTTCGCCGAACGCCAGACCGTGGACGCCTACAACCGCGGCGACGGTCTGGTGGTGCTCAGCCCTGGACTCAAACGGTACTGGCGCGAGCGGGGGGTTCGGGTGCCGGTGCATGTGATCGGTCGCGCGGTCGAACCGAAGATCTTCGACGCGGTGCCAGGGGCCGATCCGTTTTTGACGCTGTCGAACGCCAGCGACACATTCCGATCGAAGGTTCGGTCGAGAGGTTCGAGGTGCCTGGTCGTCTGCCGCCTCGTGCGCGAGAAGGGCATCGCGCGCCTCCTCCGAATCTTCGCGCGGCGCATCGCACCGGCGCGGCCGGAGGCGACGCTTGCCCTGGTGGGCGATGGGCCCGACCGGGAGAGCTTCGAGTCTCTGGCACGCCAACTCGGCATCGCCGACCGCCGCTGTTTCGCGGGCGCCAAGCCGCTCCACGAGATGCCGACCTGGTACGCGCACGCCGATCTCTTTCTCTACACATCGTTGAGCGAGACCTACGGCCAGGTCGTCACCGAAGCCCTCTGGTGCGGACTGCCGGTGGTCGCGTTCGCGGACGGCATGGGCGTCAGTGGTCAGATCGAGGACGGAGTCGATGGTGCGCTGATCGAACCGGGCCCCGATGTTCCTTGGGGGCACAGCCCCCAAACCCCACATGGCGCTCCACTTCGCCACGTCGATGCCGACCAGGCGGACCACGGGTTCGGAAGCGCCGCGTTGCGGTTGCTCGCCAACCGAGACCGACGATCCCGCTGGGCGCAGATGGCCCGAACGAACGCGCGCAGGCGGGCCGATCCGCAAGCGTGTGTCCGCCGGTACTTGGAGACCTTCGAGGTGGCTCGGCGCCATCGGCTGTCCGGCGACACGTCGCCCAGCCTGAGCCGCGAGCTCGGACTGCTCGGTCGGTGGGCCGGCGTGCACACCCTCGCGGCCACGCTCGGCTTGATGCGCAAACCGGATCGCACAGTGTCGATTCCTGACGCCGCCACCTGGGCGCTCGACGGCGCGGAGCAAGCGGCGTGACCGTCGTCGCCTACTTCGTTCATGGCCGGGGCCGTGGCCACGCGTCGCGCGCGCGCTCGATCGTGCCGCATCTTCGCGCGAACGGGTTCGACGTCCGCGTCTTCGGGGGCGGACGCGCGCAGGAGACTCTCGAAACGAGCCCGCGGTTCACCCCCGCGCGCCCCGTGATGCCGGGTTCCCCGGTGCGGGTGGGCCGCGACCTGGCCGCCCGGCTTCCACGCGACATCCGACGACTCCGGGAACACGAAGCACAGATCGTGGTGACGGATGGAGACATGCCCTCCGGGCTGGCCGCCCATCTGGTCGGGATCCCTGTGGTCGCGGTCGGACACGGGTTGCTCTTTCGACACTGCAAGGTGCCGGCGTCGCTCCCTCGGCTCCCCGTGCTGCGCGAAGCGCTCAATGCCTGGAGTGGATCCATCGGTGCGCGACGCAAGGTGGTGGTGCACTTCGCGCCGCTGGTGCCTCGAGGGGCCCGGATCCGCGTCGCGCGGCCCGATGGACTGGACGCCCTCTCGGAGGGTCCGGTCCGGGACGACGGCTTCGTGCTCGCGTACTTCCGCGACAACGACGGCCACGAGATTCTCGAGCGCGTGGTGCGCAGTGGCCGGCGGGTGCTGTGCTTCGGAACACCACAGGGTTTCGGAAAGCCGGCACTGTCGCGAGGGGTCGAGCTCCACGCGCCGGAGGTCGACGCGTTCCGTCACGCTCTGACTCGGTGTTCGGCGGTCGTCGGGAGCGCGGGCAGCAACTTGATCAGCGAATGTCTGGCCGCCCGCAAACCGCTGCTCGCCGTGCACGCGCCGCGCGACGTCGAACAGCGTCTCAACGCCAAGATGGTGGAGGAAGCCGGGGTCGGCATTGGATGCAACCGCGAGGACGTGACGGATGCCGTGATCGCACGGCTGCTGTCGAGCGGGGCCCCACGAACGGACGCCTGGGATGCGATGATGGACCTCGCCCCGGCCTCCGAAGCGGTTCGGGAGGCGATCGATGCAGCGCTGGACGAAGCGACCCACCGCCGGGGGAGGGTTCGGGCCATGCTCCCTCTTCGGGGCCGCGGGTGAATGCACGCCGAGTGCCGGAACCGACCTGAGCAGCCGGAGGTGGCGGGGATTGATCGAGGGAACCAAGCGACAGTTACCAATCGAACCATCTGCTGTTAGATCGGAGAGGCGTGAAGCTCCTGATCGTCGATGATGTGAAGCCCACTGGGCAGGCGTTTGCGCGACTGGCTCGGGGTCTCGGCTGGTCGGTCTCCTGCGTGACTCGGGTCAAGACCGCGCAGCGGGAGCGCGGATTCGATGCGGCGATTGTGGACGTGAACGTCCAGGGGGAATCGGGCCTCGAACTGCTCGCACACCTGCGGTCCAAAGAGCCACGCGCGGCCTACCTCGTGCTGACCGGCGATCCGCGCGTTTCGATCGCCGCGCACGCGGCGCAACTCGGCGCGACCTACCTGCGCAAGCCGATCGGCGCCCGAACCCTTCGGTTGTGGTTGATGGAAGTCGAGGCCGGCGGTGGCCGCGGCGTGCAGGAACGCGCGCTCGGTCTCGACGAGATGGAGACGTGGCAGAAGCAGCACTTCGAACAGGTGTTGATCGCGTTCGGCGCCACGCACGGGCTCTCCGATCGACACATCGACATCATCCGACTCACCGCGCATGGACTGACGCGCACCGAGATTGCGGAGAAGCTCGACATCACCCTGGCGACCTACCAGAAACACGTGGGCCGGTTGCAGAAACGTTCCGACACGAAGCTCCAGCGCATCGTCTCCGAGCTGACCTCGCCTCATCTTCTCGACGAGTGACCGACCGGCGGGTGATCAGCCGCCGGCGGGAAACACGATGATGGTGGTTCCGGCGGCCAGCAGCCGGATCGCCTCTTCGCGCGTCGCGATGTTGGTGCGGTGCGCCTCGCGCGTCTCGTCGAAGTCGATCGGCAGCGAGAACGGATGCATCTCGGGAACCTTCAAGAGGTCCTTGTTGATCAGCACCTTGAACGGGCGCCCCAGGTCCTCCGCCAGCGCCAGCGCCGCGATGCCGTCGAGAATCCCGAAGGGATGGTTGGCGATCATGACGGCCGGCCTGTCCGGCGGCAGCGTCGGCGGCCACTGCGAGGCGACGATCTCCAGCTCGACATCGATGAGCCCGAGCATCGGCCGGATGATGCCGGTGCCCTGCGGCACCACCTCGCTGCGCCAGCGCGCGTACAGCGGCGCGAAGTAGTCGCGTCCCGAAAGCTGCTCCAGCAATCGGATGACATTGCGCCTCAGCGGCGGGTCGTCGGGGTTGGTAAGCGACAGCTCAGGAAATTGCACGTCGGACAGCCCGTTGCAGAGGGCCCGGCATGCGCATGCCGGGCCGGGTCGCGGCGCATTCTACCAGAGCCGCGGCGGGGCTTAATGGCAGAAAAGCGGCCGGCGCCGGTCGTGATTAAGCCCCCTCGGCGCCCTCGCCTTCGGGCGCGATCTGCATGGACATGTAGACCGGCTCGCCCAGCCGCTCGATGTGCGCCAGCTGCATCTCCAGCCAGTCCATGTGCCCCTCCTCGTCGAGAGCAATATTCTCAAACAGCTTGCGCGAGCCGATGTCGCCTACCGCTGACGCGGTCTGCGCCGCCTCTGTGTAGAAACGGATCGCCTCCTTCTCGTCGTCGAGGTCGGCAGCGAACATGTCCTTGAGCGTCTGCGCGCGCTGCGGCGTTTTGGCCGACTTCACGATCGGGTCGCCCTTCAGGAACATGATGCGGCGCGTGAAGGCCTGCGCGTGCCCCAGCTCCTCCTGCATCTCCTCGCGCATCTTCGCCGCCAGCCTGTCGAGGCCCCAGTCCTCCGCCACGTGCGCGTGCAACAGATACTGCTCCACCGCTGCCAGCTCCATCGACAGCGCCGTCTGCAAGCGGTCGATTACGTCTTTTCTGTCGGACATTTCAGATCTCCATGATGTCTGTGGGCCAGCCCGCCGGTCGCTTCAGCGGCCACGGCACCGTCGTTCTCCATGGAGCTATCTCAATGGAAACCGGTGCGCGTTGACCTTGCTCAACGGGCGCGCGCACGAAGACAACGCAGGAGTCGGCTAGCTGGTTTGCTTCGGCGGCAGCGGCACGTCGAAACACACGTTGACCATGCCGATCAGCCCGTAGAACCCGCATAGGGTCACGATCTCGATAAGCCCGTCTAATCCGAACGATTGGATCATCTGATCCTGCAGCGGCTGCGGGATCGACTTGTACCCGAGCGCACACGCCATGGTCCGGCGCACCGCATCGTAGGGCTCCGGATAACTGTCGGCGCCGTCGGCGATCGCCGTAATGACCGCCTCGGGAAGCCCCGACTTGCGCGCGGCATCGACGTGGTCGGCCCACTCGAACGCGATGTCTGCGTGCTTGGAAAAGGCCAAGACCAGAAACTGGTAGACGTCGCGCGGCAGCGTCGCCTCGTACTTGTAGTAGTAGCCGAGCTGCTCGATGCGCCGGGCGAGTTGCGGGTGGTTCAGAAGCGGAATGTAGGGGCCGAGGTGATGTACACCTTTCGCGGCGCGGCGCTTCAGGATGTCCTCGTAGATGGCGCGGCCCTCGCCACGCAGGCTCTCGGTGGGATCGGGAAGGCTCGCCATCAAAATCTCCTCATACGTGGAACGACCAGGACGCCGCCTCATGCTGGTAGGGCTCGACCGGCGTCGTCGCTTCGCGGTCGGTCTTCACGTCAATGACGCAGGCGCGGTTCGACGCCAGGGCCTGCTTGAGCGCAGGGATCAGTTCCTCCGGCTTGCGCACGGTCACCCCGTCGCATCCGAGCGCGCGCGCGAAACCCGCCCAGTCCTGGTCGGGCGCCTCGGTGAGCGCAGCGGGAACCGGTCCCAGCTTGTGCGCGCGCAGCCACACGTTGCCGAGCGCGGCGTTGTTGCTCACCATCACGATGATGGGGAGCCCGGCGCGCGCCGCGCTTTGCACCTCCACGCCGTGCATGCGCATGCAGCCGTCGCCTGTGAACACGATGACGGGCTTGTCGGGACAGGCGGCCTTTGCCCCGATGCCCGCAGGAATGCCCCAGCCCATGGGCCCCAGGCCCGAGGCGGTGAGAAACTCGCGCGGCCCATAGCTGTCCCAATAGTGCGCCGCGAAGGCGCGATGGGCGCCGCTGTCGACGATGGCGATCGCGTTGCGCGGCATCGTCTTGCGGCAGTCGGCGACCATGCGCGCGGGGTGGATGGGCACCTGCTCGCTCGCCGTGTTCACGATGTCGTAATAGCGCGGCAGCGTGCGCACGCTTTGCAGCCATTTGCGCCGTTCCGGAATGGTGGCCGTCAGCACCTTGGCGGTCTCCTCGTCGGCCTCGCGCAGCCAGCGGACGAAGGCGCCGCCGTGGCCGCCCACGAACGTCTCGTTGTCAACGTGGCATCCCACGTGCACCGCCGACACGTTCACCGAAAGGATGCCGAGGCGCGGCGCCAGCCGTGCCGACCAGTGCATGGAATCGCGCACGTTCAAGGTGGCGCCGAGCACGATCAGAAGGTCGAGCGGCTCCGCCAGAAACGCCTGCGTTGCATGCCGGGTCCCGGCGTAGCCGAATGCGCCGAGCGACAGCTCATGATCCTCCGGAAACAGCCCCTTGGCGTGCTCCGTCGTCGCCACCGGCAAGTGGAACCGCTCCGCCGCAGCCAGAAGGTCTGCCGAGCACTCGTCCTCGATGACGCCGCCGCCGACGAGCAGCGCGATGCGCGGGGCCGGCTTGCCGTCCAACATCCTCCAGAGCCCGCTCGCCGCCTCCGCGTCGAGCGGCCGCGAGTTGAGTATCCCGGCGGCGATCGGCTTCACCTCGGTATCGATCTCGGCCGTCTGGATTTCGGTGGAGACGCTCAAGTGCACGGGCACGCGCTTGCCGTCGACCATGCGCTTGATGGCGCCGCGCAGCTTGTGCCCGAGCAGCCGCGCATCCGGAACGCTGTAGGATTACGCGGTAACGGGCGCCACGATCAGGCTGTCGTCGTACGTCCCGGCGGATGCGTCCTGAAACAGCCCCATGCCCTGCATGTAGTTGGCCACCTCGCCCGACAGCAGCAGCACGGCGGACTGGTCGGTGTAGGCGGCCGACAGCGGCGTGACCGTGTTGGTCAGACCCGGCCCGCCGATGCACAGGCAGGCCCCGAACTTGCCGCTGGCGCGCGCGTACCCATCTGCCATAAAGGCGGCCCCGCCCTCCTGGGCGGCGACGACGGGCGTGATGCCGGACACGCGGCCCAAAGCCGGCAGGAACGGATCGACGAGGCCGCCGGGGACGAGAAACAGGTGATCGATCTCGTCTGCTACGAGGGTACGCAGGATGAAATCCGTGCCGAGCATGTCCCGTCCCAGTCGGTTCGACGCGTGCACCCGATATTTAAGGGCGACTCTTAACGATGATGCCGGCGATTCGTCCGCATTGTTTCCTTTGGGCAGGCGCGGACTGGCCAGAAAGTCGCCGCTCAGGTAGCGTTGAACTGATTTGTCGGAGGGGAGACATGATTCGCACACACGTGCTTGCGCTCGCCGTCGCCGTATCCGCGGTGCTGCCGGGATCTGCCTACGCCGTTACGCAGCCGGCGCATGACGAGCCGTTCGTCACCGATCCCGCCATCGCACCCAGCCTGGCGACCGCGCGCCTGGCGGGCAGCCCCGCTGCGGCGGCCTTGAGCCGTACGCTGGCAAGTCTGCCGATCGACGGGACGGCCCAAGAGATCAAGGAGCGCTCGGTTCTGATCGAGTTCTACGAGGCTCGCGAGAACGCGCCCCTTTGGATGACCGAGACCGGATGGACGAAGCCAGCGCTTGCCGTCATCGAGGAATTCAAGAAGGCGAAGGATTGGGGGCTGGAGCCGCAAGACTTCGTGGTTCCGAAACTGGCAACGGCGGAAGACGCCGACCTCGACATTGACGACGGTGCGATCGCCGACGCCGAGGTGGCGCTTTCGGCGGCGATCCTCAAATACGCGCGCTACGCTCGCGGCGGACGCATCATCGATCCGACCATTCTTCTGAACTCAAACCTCGACCGTAAGCCGAAGCTGCTCGATCCGCGCTCGGTCATCGAGGATATCGCCACGAGCGACTCCACCGGCGCGTTCCTGCGCGGGCTGCATCCCCAGCACCCGCAATTCGAGAAGCTGCGCCAAGCCTATCTCAATACCAAGAATGCGCGCACCGCCAAGATGCTGCGCGCGAATATGGAGATCTGGCGCTGGATGCCCGAGGACCTCGGGGCACTCCACATCTTCGCCAACGTGCCCGAATTCATGGTGCATCTCGTGAAGGGCGGCGAGCGCGTCTATTCGGAGCGCATCGTCGTCGGCGAGGTGGGAAAGCAGACCACCATCTTCACGCGCAACCTCAAGACCATCGTCTTCAAGCCAATGTGGCGCGTGCCCGAATCCATCAAGGTGCGCGAGCTGTGGCCCGACCTGCGCCGCAACGCCAGCATGTGGCGCGAGCATGGGCTTGAACTGGAAAGCAAGGACGGCGTCCCGCTCGACTACCGGCAGTTCGACTGGTCCAAGACGGATATCCGCGACTTCGAGGTGGTTCAGCCCCCGGGGCCGAAGAACGTTATGGGCGTCGTCAAGTTCACGTTCCCAAGCCAGCACACGATCTTCATGCACGACACCATCGACAAGTGGATGTTCGGACAGAAGCGGCGCACTTTGAGCCACGGCTGCTTGCGCCTGCGCAATCCCATGCGCCTGGTCGAGAAGGTGCTTGCCGAGGACAAGGGCTGGGATTCGGAAAAGATCCGCCAGGTCTTCACCGACGGGGGCCGCAACAACGAGATCGTGATCGACCGCGAAATTCCCGTGCACCTCGTCTATTTCACGGCCTGGATCGACGACAAGGGCGATGTGCAGCGGTTCGCCGACGTCTACGGCCACGAAAAGCGTATCGTGCAGGCGCTCGACGGCGAATGGGACAAGATCGATGTCGGACGCGATCACCTGGCACCGGTGAAGCCCGTGGAAGCCAACAAGGTTGCATCGCCCGGTCGGCGCACGACCGGCAAGAAGGGTGAGAGCATCGTCGACATGGTGGGCAATGCTCTAGGCGGCGGCTTCTAGGCTGCGCACGGCCCGCGTGTAGCACCGCGGGCAAATTATCCTGTTCACCTCTACCGGGGTGCACTTGAAGCGCATGGCGCCGGCAGATAGCTAGCGCCATGAGGACCTTGCGAATCATTCGGAACACCTGCGGCGCTGCCCTGGTCGCCGCATGCGCATTGCTCACCGCCGGAACGGCGCTGGCGCAGTCGTCCGCGGAGAGCGCCGAGCTGGCCGCCACCCCCACGCTCACGGTCGAGTGGATCAAGTCCAAGATCGAGGAGATCGAGACGCGCGCCGACGTCGCGCCGGCAGCGCGAACGCGTGCGCTGACGCTCTACCGCGACGCGCTGCGCCAGCTCGATGCGGCGGAGGCGAGCAAGACCGCCGCGCAGCAGTTCCAAGAAGCGCTGCAATCCTCCCCCGACCGCACCACTGAGTTGAAGGACGAGCTGGCTGGCCTTCAGGCACCACCGCAGGAAACCGGATCGACGTCCCAGGAAACGATCTCGCAGCTTCCGTTGGAAAAGGTCGAGCAGGCGCTCGACAACACGCAGGCGAAGATTGCCACGCTGAAGACCGAGCTCGGCCAGCTGGAAGCCAATCTGCGAGCCATGGCCGACAGACCCACGGCGGCCCGCGAGGAGCAGTCTTTAGAGAAGCGCCAGCTCGATGCCCTGTCAGCCCCGCGGCCTGCGAACGAGCTTGACGAGGACCCTGCCGTCGCCGAGGCGCGCCGCACCGCGCTGACGGTGGAGCGCATGGCGCGCTCGGCGCGCATCAATCTGCTCGAGCAGGAGCTGATCAGCCTTCCCGCCCGCCAGGCGCTGGCGGAGGCGCGGCGCAACCTCGTCGCGGCCGAGCTGGAGCGGCTGGAAGCGCAAATTCCTGAGCTCGAGGCCCGGATCAACACGCTCCGCCAGGGCGATGCGCTGCGCAAGCAGGCGCAGGCGGAACAGGTCACGCGGCTTCTTTCGGGCCAGGATCCGCTTCTCGAAGACTATGCGAAGGCGACCGCCCAGCTGCGCCAGAAGCAGACCGATTTGACTCGCACAGTGGAGGAGCAGCAGGCCGAGCAGGTCGCGATCGGCGCCGAGACGGCGCGCATCCGCGAAAACGCCGCGGCGGCCCAGCAGATTCTCGAGATCGGCACGGTCGGCGAGGAGCTTGGCGAGTTCCTGCGCGAGATCCGCGCGCAGCTCCCGGTTCTAGCCGCAATGCGAAGCCGCATTCATGACCGCGAAGAGGCGATCGTCGATGCACGCCTGCAGCGCCTCAATATCGAGAAGACGCGACGCGCGCTGTCAGATCCCGGCAAGGCCGCCGATCGGATCATCGATGCGCGCGGCGGCGCCAACGGCAAGGCGCTGCACGATACGCTGAGCCAGCTTGTCGTTGCTCGCAGCGATGCATTGGGCCGGCTTGGCGAGGCCTATACGCGCCGCATCGATCAGCTCGCGAAGACGAACGCCAGCGAGCGAGAGCTTTTGAGCCAGACGGAGCAGCTGGACTCGCTCCTGAACGACCGCCTCTTGTGGCTCCCGAGTTCGGCGCCGCTCGGATGGGTCTGGATCGACCAGATCGAGACGGGTGCCGCCTGGCTGTCGCGCATCGGCGAGTGGGGCGAGGCGGCCCGCCAGCTCAACCTGCACAGCGCCGCGCGGCCGTTTCTCACGCTCGGCGTGTTGCTGGCGGTCGGCGTCCTGTGGGGCATGCGCCACCGCATGCGCCGCCAGCTCGCGGCAATCGCCGATGCGACGGGACGGCCGACCACCGACGGCTACCTGCTGACGCCGAAGGCGCTCGCCATCACCGCAATGATCGCGGTGCACTGGCCGCTGCTGCTCGCCTACTGCGGCTGGGTTCTGGTGCAGCCGCCCGAGCCCTCGGAGTTCGCACTGTGCGTCGGCAACGGCCTGATGTCGGGTGCTTTCGTGGTGCTGGTGCTGCGTTTCATGCAGCTTCTTTGCTTGGACAAGGGCCTGTTCCACGCGCACTTCAACTGGAACGCGCGCACGTGCCAGCTGTTGCGGCGCAATCTTGGCTGGCTGGTGCTGGTTGCCGCACCTGTCGCCTTCCTCCTCGGCATGATCGAGGTGAGCAAGTCGCAGGTCTACCGCGACGGTCTCGGCCGCCTCGCCTTCCTGGTCGGCGCTCTGGCAGTGGCGGCGTTCGCGGCGCGCGTCTTGAGCCCGCGCAAGGGCATCCTGTCCGAGCACCTGCCGCGCGACGGCGCCCTGTGGCTCACGCGCGCGCTCTGGTACCCGCTGCTATGGGCCTCGCCGCTGGCGCTCGCCGCGCTGGCGCTCACCGGCTACTACGACAGCGCCATGCAGCTGCAGGGCCGCCTGGTTCTCACGGCCGCCATCGCCGTCCTGGGGCTCATCGCCTACGGCGTGATGATGCGGCAGGTTTTGGTCGCGCGCCGCCGCATGGAGGTGGCCCGCGCCTACGAGCGACGGGAGAAGGCCCGCGAGGCCGCCGCCGCCCGCGAAAGCATCGAGGCCTCGGGCGACGCCACACCGCAGATCCTGGAAGCCAGCGAGATCGACGTGGCCTCCATCAGCCAGCAGACGCGCACGCTTTTGCGCATGGCGACCGCTATCGGGC
>OOGL01000011.1_pt1 | contig 12586 bp, 13 predicted proteins | sample 1670391 | NCBI WGS metagenome assembly OOGL01 (sample SAMEA98147668, study PRJEB22522) | marine metagenome | biome: marine biome; feature: marine water body; material: sea ice | place: Arctic Ocean | collected 14-Sep-2015 | depth 0.1 m
TTCCAGGACCACTCTGAGCCCCCCCAATTCTGACTGGTCCAACCGAACGGCCCCTCCATACAGTTGAGAGAGGTCTCGAACGATGGCCAACCCAAGCCCGCTTCCTTCATCGGTCCCTGTCCATTGCCGGCCGACATTAAAAACGACTTCCCAAGCCTCGGGAGGCAGACCCGGACCATCGTCCTCGACAACAATTCCAACGAGCTGACGCGGCCCGGAGCTCTCCACGCCTACCCGAACAATGCTCTTTGCATGCTTGCAGGCATTGTCCACGAGGTTTGCAAGTATCTCGCTCAAATCGTCAATCTCACAGGCAACTGTGACGGCTGGTGGCACGGCGTTCTCAACTCGAATGCCTCGGTCTCCGTGTATTCGTTGCATCGCGTGGATTACCACCTCGGCCGTCGTGGCCAGCGGCGCTGCTTGACCAGGTTTCGCACGCGAAGCTGCGGCTCTGGCGCGAGCAATCTGATAGTCTATCTGGCGCTGCATTCGTCGCGTATGATCCAGGATGACGGCGGCGGCATTCACTTCACCTCGTTGCCGAAGTTTATGCGCCTCGTCAGCAAGTATCGCGAGCGAACTCCTCAATCCGTGCCCCATGTTGCCCGCCTGGGTTCGCGCACGGATCATTTGCTCACCGGAGTGAGCGAGAAGGCTGTTCAAATCGTCGATCAATGGCTGCACTTCGTTAGGAAAAGCGCCAACAATGGCGGTTGCCTTTCCCGAACGGAGCTGCGCCAACGCCCGGCGCAACTGGGAAAAGGGCCTCAAGGCATACAACAGCAACCCCCCGGCGGCGACGATTAGAGAGACAGAGAAACCGCCCAGCGACCACAGCAAGACATAGTTGAATTTCTGCATTTCCTGGTCGAGACTTCTCCGGTCGCGCCCCACAATGATGCGCGTCGGCACCGCGTCTGCTCCGAGCCATCGCAATCGCTCAGCGATCATCAATGGACCGGTTGGGCCATTTATTTCATAAGTGTGGGTCTGCGCATCTTCTCCCTCTCCGGATGGGACTTTCAGCATTGGCCCTTCCAGGGACGAGGAGCGAGCCTGAACAGCCCCCTCTTTCTGAATTTCCCAGTACGAACCTGATAGATGAGAACGGTACTGCGGATCGCTCAGCATTCGCTTGAGTATGGTGCGCCCACCCGCGTCGACGCCGATTAAGCTATCCAGCTCGTCAAGGCTCACGTGCAACTGTTCGTAGTATTGTGCGATCAGAAACTCTTTGAACACCGCAGAGAGAAGCACTCCCGCTACGGCGACGCCAGCTGCGATCCAAATTGCAGCGGCAATGGCTAATCTTACTTTCAGACTGCGCATCCAGGCTCAGTCCATCCTGTAGCCAAGCCCACGTACCGTTGTGATCGTACTGCGCCCGAACTTCTTCCGCAAACGAGCGATGTAGACCTCGATAGTATTGGACTCCACCTTGTCCTCGTCGCGATAGAGATACTCGGCCAGCTCGGCTTGAGTGATCATTCGGCCGACCCGAAGAAGGAAGTAGGTCAACATTCGAAGCTCAAGTGCCGTTAAGCTCACAACTCGGCCATCGACAGTCGCTTTGCCGGAAACAGTATCGAGGGCAATATTCTTGTTGCTGAGCAGGGGATGCGCCATGCCTCCCGTGCGACGCGCCAAGGCTCGAAGTCGCGCAATGATCTCAGCCGTATCAAAAGGCTTTGTCATGTAGTCATCCGCGCCTGCATTCAGTCCCTTGACTTTGTCGTTCAAGGTGCCACGCGCTGTGAGGATTAGTACCGGCATCGAAACGCTTTCTCCCCGCCACATTCTCAGAACAGTCAATCCATCCTCTCCCGGCAGCCCGAGATCTAGAATTGCGGCGTCGAACTGCTGATCACTCCCAAACGCGTACGCGTCGTCGCCATTTCTCGCGCGGTCGACCGAGAAGCCGCTAGCTTCCAAGCCGGCCACGAGGCGATCGGCTATCTCATCATCGTCTTCGACCAACAGGATACGTATCACGACCTCCAAACGAGCAAGCGTGTCGCGACCGAGCGACAATACTTGGCAGATGTTAGCGCATATCGCGCTCATTTGTATTCTTGCTCTCGGGCCACTTGGCCGCACGAATGGTTCAGGTTGTTTTAAGGTCCGTGTGCAATGTCGAATTTGGTCGGACAGATCGTTACGGCCAGTGGTTGTTCCGATATCAAAGAGTGAAGCAGGTAGGCCTCGATGAACAGCTGGTGGCGCATCGTCGCGGCCTTGATGTTATCCGCCCTCTTTCCCACAAGCATCGCGGCCGGGATACCGTTAGCGTATTGTTTCAACCTGGGCGAACATCATCGTATCGAAGTTGCCCAAGCATTCCCGCATCATCACAAAATTTCACGCCGAGCTGGCCAACCCACAACGTCTGTACTCGCTGCGCCGTGCTTTTCATCGCGTGGCTGCTTGGATTGTCATATGCACGTCGCGCAAGTCGCGATGCAACGGCCGTACGATGGCGGATCAGCTTCCTCCAAACCGCAAATTTGCGGAGTCGATCTGGCTCATTGGACCGAAGCACAGGCAATTGCGGCCGACAGTCGGTTGCAAGAATGGGGTTACGATCCCAGTCGTGTTCTCATTGCACAGCGGCGTAAGACAGTACTCCAGATCTAATTCCCAACCGCAGGAAGCCGATTCCCTACGGGGATTCCCATTGTCTGCAGCTTGGGAGCCATCATGGAAAGCCTTGCTGGCAATTTATGCCGCTCAGCCTCGCTCGTTATCGCCGCTCTTCTCGCCGGATGCGGGGCCCGAACTGATGTCCTTGTCGACACCGAGGATACGTCATCGGTGGCGACGTACGGCTGGCGCGCAGCAATCGTTGGCGAGCCCGGAGTTGAAAGGCCAAAGCCGTTGGTCGGCGCCATTACACTTCGTCGAGCTGTCAATGCTGTCGTCACCTTCAGTCCATCCGTTAAGAGCGCCTCTGCCGAAATTGACGCGATGAAGGGTGAAGCCTATCAGGCATCCCGACGCCTCAATCCAGAAATTGCGGGAGCTGTGGGCAGCTTGCCCAACTCCGGAGGGATCGCCGCCGAGGACGCCAGCACCGAGATCCGGCTTGCTCAGACTTTCGAGCTGGGCGGAAAGCGAATCGCCCGCCTCAGAGCAGCAAACTTGGGAACGTCCGTCGCAGATTGGGGCTATGAAGTGGCTAGGTTGCAGGCCGCGACAGAGGCCGTAAGAGTGTTCGTCGATGTTGTGGCCGCGCAGGAGCGGGCACAAATCCTCCGAGATTCAGTAGGCATAGCTCAAAAGACGAGAGCGGCTGTCGAGGAGCGGGTCAATGGCGGCCAGGCGAGTCCAATCGAGTTAGACCGCGCGCAGGTTTCGGTCGCCGATACCAAAGCGGCTCTCGCCGCGGAAAACACTCGGCTGCGAGCTACGCGTGATCAACTGGCAGCACTTTGGGGCGAAGATCGTGCCTCGTTTCAACGCGCCGTCGGGCGCCTTGGTGCAGACCGTCGTGTCCCGACACTGGGTCAGATCCGAGCGTTGCTTGATGCCAACCCCAGCCTCGCGCGGTGGACCGATACGATCGGCTATCGAAGCGCGATACTTGATGTCGAGCGCTCTAAGGCAATTCCGAATTTGACGGTAGGAGCCGGCGTAAGCCGCTTCGCATCAGATGGCTCGACGGGAATGTTGGCGGAGGTTTCAATTCCACTGCCTGTCTTCGATCGCAACGACGGCGCGATTTCCGCAGCGCATCAGCGTGTTGCTAAGGCCCAATTCGACGCGCAAGCTGCTCGCTCGCAGCTCACGGTAGCGTTGATCGGTGCATTAGGAGCCCTATCTGCTGCGGACGTGGAGGCTTCTGCAATTGAGCAGCAGGTGCTCCCCGCAGCAGAAGCTGCATTCCGTCGCACCAGAACCGGATACGACGAGGGCCGTTTTGATCTGCTCGATGTGTTCGATACGCAGCGAGTTCTTTTCGAAGCCCGGCAAGATCTTATAAACGCGCGCGCTAATTACGAGCGCGCGCGCGTGCGCGTCGAAGCTCTCATTGGAACAGATCTCACCACGCTTACCCAATGACCCCTTGCCCCCAAAAAGGGACGCATGCAAGCCCACGATTAGACGACGATCTCTATCGTAGAAATCTGAGGGAGAGCGCCATGATCACAGCCGCGATTCTGTTCACAGCACTGACTGTGTCAACTCCGTCAGAAGCAGCGGAACGATCGGAAAATTCTCACCTCATCAGCAACGAGTGCGGAAGCTCCGTTGATCATAATTTGAGCAGGAGGAACTATCGCGAGGCGCTGCGTCTGCAAGCGGAAGGCAACCTGACGCGCGCTCAAGGCAAACTCTCCACTGCAATCGAGTATGCTCCTTGCAACATGCTTGCGTACCTTGCTCGCGCCAGCGTACGCCTTGAGCGAGGAGATATCGTCGGGGCGCTCGGAGACGTCGAATACGTTATTACAATGAAACCGACTCTCGCTGAAGCGTACTATGTCCGTGGCCAAATCGACATGAGGCTCCATTTGTGGGCCAGCGCTGCAAGCGAACTAAAGATGGCTGCCCAACTCGAACCAGATCTCGCAGACGCTCAGTTCTTTCTCCAGCTCGCCCTGTCCTCGATGGCGCAATTCGACTTTTGGGATGCAATCGGAAGTCTTACGCGCGCCATTGCCAAAGACGGCGATGCGTCGACAGCATATTTCTTGCGCTCTTTTGCCTATGAGCGTGTAGGGCAATTGACAGCGGCAATATCGGATATGAATGCCATAATCGGCCTATCGCAGTCGGCGGAAGCATTCCATCGCCGAGCTGAACTGTTTATTCGAGTGGGATTGGATGGGCAAGCTCTTAGCGACCTCAACGCCTCTATCACGCTGAACCCGCAGGATGCCAAAGCGCTTGCAGATCGAGCCCGACTACACAAACGTTTTGGCAACAGCGACAGCGCGGCGATTGACTTAAGAAATCGGCGAGCGATCCTCAATCAGAGTGTCAAATCCCGGCTTCATGACAACTAGCAAGGCGGGCGCCTTCGAATTCAGCTGAATTTCAGCCGACGGCCCGAAAAATCCCAACATTGAACTATAATAGCATTGTTGTCAGAAGTGAGGGGCACCCCAAGTCTGGGAGCGGCGATACAAATCTTCTCCACCCAATTCTGGCTTTTAGAGAACTCGCGATACAGAGTACAGAGAGGGAAACATGATGAAAGCTACAGTGATGGCCGCAGCATTGACGTTCGCATTGTCGTTGCCTGTTTCAGCCGCAGAAGAGCACTGCGATAGTGATATTAAGAAAGTTGATGAAGCCATTGCGGACGCCAAATTGGACGACGAGGCCCTGACGAAAGTTAGGGCCGCCCGCGACGCCGCGGACGAATTCCACACAGCGGAAAAATTCGAGGAATGCGAGGCAGCATTGAAGGAGGCGCAGCTCCTGCTCGGTCTTAAGGACGAGCATGGGCACTAGATCGAGTACGGCTCCTTCATCCAAGAGCCTCCGCCTCAAGCCGCACAAATGAGGTAGTTGGGGCTCGCTGGAGTGCTTGGCCGCGAGTGTCGGTTGCTTCAATAGCTCCCCCAGGGAAGCCGACCGCGCTTGCGGCCAAGACCTATTAAAGCTTTCGAGAAATTCTCGTTTGCGCCAATTGATTGGCTGTCTTCGTTCAATGGGGAGCTATCGATGGCGCCCTCCAATCCCGCCGATACGGAAGGCGCGAGCCCTCCGGCGAAACTGGGCACGGATAGGTGGCCAGCACTGTTGCTTTGTGTGCGTCGTAAGGCATGACAAATGAGAGCGAGGCGATTTTCATATACCTTTGGCATGTTGGTCATATCCAACCAAAGGGCTGTTGCTCGGCCATTCGCTCATGCCCGCTCGCACGGCAGTAGAGCCACAACAGCTTTTCGCGCTCGATCAAATCGCCGATTGGTCTTGCGATAGCGACTCGCTTGCGTGCCGCGACCGTTCGGCGGGCGTCGCGGCCAGCTTGGCGTGGAAGCGCGAGACCTGCATGCGCGTCACGTCCTCGATCGCGCGTGTGCCTAAGGCCGGCTTGATGTGAATGTCAAAGAGACGCTGATAAGCCTCCCGGCTGCGCGGCTTCAACTTGGGGCTGTGGTGACCCATGAACTGCTGAAGCACGACCTTAACCGAAAGCTTCGCCGGCTCCTTGATCTTGAGCTGCTGGAACCGTGTCCTTCGGCGGCTTCGCCGAGCAAAACCTGCGCGCGCTTGCTTGCGTGGGGTCTCAGCGGTCCTGGGCGAGCCATGCCGTCCGATGGTGATCCACGTCTGGCGTCCATTCACCCGAGCCTTGTGACGGCATTAGTGAGGGTACCAACGGCGCGGCGGCGGATGCAGAACCCCTTGAGATCGGCGTCCCAAAGTGTTTCCCTGGTACGCACAGTTGCTTGACCTGGGCGACGCCGATGCGGTCGCGGAAGCTGTTGTCTGCTGACATGTATGATGGGGCTGAAAAGGGGTCGGGCTACCAAGTGGCTCGGTGTCTGAGGGTCGAAACGGGCTACCACTGTGACTTCAGGTTGTCACCGCCCCACGCGCGGAGACTCGGAGTCGATCTTCTGCCAATACGTGACCTCCTTCTCGGGATCATGGATGAGGATGAAAACCGGTAGTCTGTGGTTGAGCCAGTATTCGAGATGACGTTGGGTGCCGCGGTAAACGGCCCCGGCTGCTCGCGGAATATCCACCCCAGCTGTTTGCTGAAGAAAAGCCTGACGGCATGTAAGCTGGTCTTTTCAATCGAATCGGTTGAGCGGCGGCATGCCGAAGAAAAGCGCTGGTTTGGCGAGCGCGCAAGAACCGCTCTCCAATTGCCACCTGCGATCTATGTAGGGGAATCCTCGCCCCTCATCTGTTCGACGATCCAGCCCACCAGCTCCGCAGGCTTCCCGTTGAACCAGACAGTAGGTTTTGACTTCTTGCGTTCCGCGCCTTGTTGCCCTTGCCTCCAACTACAGGAGTGTTTCCGAGCTCGTTGAATAGCTCTAGTATCTTGAACGCCTATGAAAACTGCGGGGGTTTAGGTGCGAGGCTTAGAGTGAATATCGCAAAGTCGGTCTGGCCATGTTGGCGAGAATCTGATCCCCCTTGGTGAAGAGGCTAATGCAACCAGCGTGACCGATCGTGGCGCGCGAGATCGAAGGTATTGCTGTGCAGGATGACCGGCCCACCTCAGGTGGCAATTCGGTGCGCTCGTCTTATTCGGGTCCCGTGCCTGCGAGCGCGTCGGCAATACGGCCGCCATTTCTCAGCATACGCGTCCGTATCGATGACCAGCTACCCTCGTTGCTAGGTCTGTGTGCCGGCTATCAGGACCAAGAGTGGCGTGCTGACGGTTTCGCCCGATATCTGATCGAGCACCTAGTGGAATTTGTCTACCCACCCCATGAATGGTCAAAAGCGCGTTCGGACACCGCTATCGAGATGGCTACTCGGGCGGCCAAGGCGGTCTACAGTACCGAAAAGCACGAACGGCGGGGTGAGGTCGGCGAACTACTCTTATTCGCGATCTTGCGCGCTTATTATGGCTCGATCCCGATCATCTCCAAGCTATATTTTAAGTCCGCTGCTAACGACACGGTCAAGGGCTTCGATGCAGTCCACTTCGTCGAAGCGGCATCAGGACTGGAACTATGGCTCGGGGAGGCGAAGCTCTATACGGATGCTGGAGCGGCGATCCGCGATGTTGTCGCGGAAATTGAACAACATACGGGTGCTGAATATCTACGGCAGGAATTTGCGTGGATCGGCAATAAGCTGCCATCCGAGAATTCGCACTACGAGACCATCACGGCGCTCCTCGATGATCGCACCTCTCTCGATGAAGTTTTCAAGGTCCTGCATGTTCCGGTATTGATCACCTACGACAGCAGTGCGATTGGCGCGCACAAAGCTGTTACGCAGGAATTTGAAGCTGCGATCACAAACGAGATGAGCAGACATCATTCCGTGTTTTGTCAGCGTTTCTCAGGCATGATCCGCGTGCATGTGATTTTGGTACCGCTCGGGACCAAGAAATTACTGCTGGATTCCTTCGATGCAAAACTGAAAGCTCTGCAGACCCTGTAGGACCATGACCACGACATGCGTTCATTCGAGGAGGTCAGAGATGTTCTACGTAACCGCGACCAGGTGGCCGCGAATCCTTTTGGCGTGGCCAAGGACATCGCCGCGCATTGCAATCTCGAGCCGCGAAGCGCGACGGCGCGAGAGCTGGTGATAAGGGCCTTGGACCTAGGCGATCTTTTCAAGGATGTGGACAGTCTGCTGAATACATTGGCACACCGTGTTGGCCTCTATCCGTACGCCGCTCCCGATCATCTGAATTTTATCGACCGATTAGGCTATGAGGCCCATCGCCCGATTGACCTCACCTTGGAGGGGCAGTCGATCGTGTTCCATCGCGATCAAGCGGCCGTGTACCGTGAACTGATGGATGGTGAAAGTGTTGTCCTGAGCGCCCCAACGTCGTTCGGCAAAAGCCTTGTCATCGATGCCTTGATCGCCTCGGGCCGTTTTGGGGTTGTTGTGTTGATCGTACCTACCATCGCACTGGTCGACGAAACACGTCGGCGATTGCACAGATTTAGATCAACTCACAAGATTGTAACGCACCCAGACCAACCGTTGGAAGAACAGTCGATCCTGGTGATGACACAGGAGCGCGCCCTCGAGCGTGATGATGTCAAAAGGATTGACCTCCTGATCATTGACGAATTTTACAAGCTCGATCTCCCGCAGAGCGGGGAAATGGATCGGGCTTCAGCGCTTAATCACGCGTTCTATAAGCTTAAAAGGCTGGCCAAGCAGACCTACCTCCTTGGACCGAACATCGACGGTATAGACGATGACGTAGAGAGGCGTCTCGGCTTTAAAATTAGGAAGACCGCCTTCAATACGGTCGTCTCCGAAGTTTACTTGCGGCGTCCAAAGCCGAGTAAGAAAGCGGCGTTCTTGAAGCTTATTGGCGAGCTTAAAGAGCCGACCCTGATCTATTGCAAATCACCAAAGCAGGCAAATGACGTAGTGCGCCTCCTCGCAGAGAGCGACACCACCCATGACGTTCCTCTTCTGAATGATGCAGCGGATTGGGTCGCTGACACGTTCCATCCCGAGTGGTCGTTGGTTCGTGCCCTGCGACGCGGTGTCGGTATGCATCACGGTCAAGTTCCGCGCGCATTGGCGCAATTCATCGTGTCCAACTTCAAGAAAGGACGTCTGAACTATTTGGTATGCACCTCGTCGTTGATCGAAGGCGTTAACACGGCTGCCAAGAACGTGATCGTGTACGAAAATAAGATCGGAACACCGCCTCTCGACTATTTCACGTTCCGTAACATTCAGGGTCGAGCAGCGCGAATGCGGCGACACTTCATTGGACGTGTCTTTCTGTTCGACGCACCTCCCGAGAAGACAGAAGGCATCGTCGATATCCCGGTGATATCGCAACGGCCGATCACTCCGCTTGGTCTGCTCGTCCAGCTCGAACAGTCGGATCTGACCCAATCATCCTTCACGCGAGTGTCACAAATCGCCGGACAACACATTCTGTCTATGGCAACAATCAAAGCCAACGCGCACGTCGATCCGGAAGACCAGATTGCGATGGCGCGCGAAATCGAGACGCAACATCAGCGCTTGCAGAATGGATTGTCGTGGCATGGACCCTTTCCAGACTGGGACAATCTGGAGACGTGCTGCGATTTGATATTTCGCCACCTCATAAAGAAGCCGCGCAAGTACGTTACCAGCGGACGTCAACTCGCATTGCGACTTATCTGGATGCGGGACGCTCCGTCGGCGCGTGAATACATTGCCAAGATCCTTGCCAGCGATCGCAAGGCGAAGTCCGTCGATGCCGCCGTGGAGCTCGCACTTGGTTTTCGTCGCGACTGGGCGAGCTTTCATGCGCCCCGCTATTTGCGGGCGCTGGATTCCATCCAAAAAGAGGTTCTCCAACGGCTCGGCCTGACGCCCGGCGACTACACGGTCTACGCTGCGGCTCTCGAAAACCTATTTCTGCCCTCCGAGGTCGCAAGCCTCGATGAATACGGGTTGCCAATGGAGGTGGGAGCCAAAATCAGAAACGGATTGGCATTGGGCACTGGCCTCGATGCGGCGATCACATCGCTGCGCGCACTCGATCTTCACCGGTTTCCGTTGTCAGCTTTCGAGCGCGAAATCACTGAAGACTGTCGAGCACAACTGTGACGCTCTCGAAGCACCATTTTCACGTCGAGAAATAGAAGAGCACACGCCGAGACGAGACCCGATGTGAAGCGGACTTCGCGCGATACAGCTCCGACTTGTTGCCAAAGGGCTAGAATGTCTGCAAACTCGGAGGCTGAGTGAACCGCCGCATCCAGGACGTGCTGAACGACCAGGCGATCCGTGAACGCAGCGACGACGGATTCATTCACTGCATCGTCCAATTGGAGATGCTTCGGATCAGCCCAAGGATGAGCGGTTTCACCTCGTCGATGGCGCCCATCTTTCGACCGGGAAATTTTCAAGGTACTTTGCTGCACGCAGGGCGTCGAACGAAGGATCAGGCTCCATCCACCTTTCGGTCGGGTCGTCGTCGCCGAAGTCGTCGGTATCATCGTCCATTTCTGAAGCCATTATTGTGGGACGGTCCGCTCGACATGACAGGCCGATATTCCTTTTCAAAGAGGACGAAGTTGGACCCCGGCGTGCTGTCCAAGGATGATATCCGCAGCATTCGTTGTCGAGGTGACGAGTATTTGTAAAGCTGGAAGTCCGCGAGGCCCTTTGCGATTAACGGTGTTCTAGATTGATCTGCTCCGATGCCGGAATGCGTAGCTAATGATTCGCGCAGGAGTTTGCTGGGTATTTGAATCGGGAGGCGGAAAATAAGCCTTCGCGGGAGCACCCGCCGAGGGAGCCGATCGGAGGAGGAAGATAGCCCGATAGCTAATCGGGCTCACTTAATGTTAGGACCTGAAAACAGCGCGCTAAGCCGTTTTCTGGCTCGTTGCCGGTCGTTGCGTTCCGGGCGGCCGATCTCAGCCAAAGCAGTGTAAAAATCCCTGAGCAGCATCGCGCATTCCATATTCGTGGGGCTGCATCTTATGCGGTCTGCTGTTGATCGGGCGATCTGCTTTTCGGCGGTTTTCCGTCGTTTCGTCCGTGCGAAGCCTTCTGGGGCGGGGCGAGAGGCTTCGATGTTTGAAGCTTCCGTCAAACCGGAAGGAGAACACCATGATCAAAGTATCCCGCGAATTCGCTGCCGCTTGCACGAACCCGGAGCTGCACTCGATGCTCTATAGGCTCTTTAATCGGTTGGCTGACGAAACGCTTTGCAGAGCCCAGCAACATAGCTGTCATGCCTCTATTCAAGCCGTGCGCACCGAGCTGGCTCATCCGGCCCGGTAAGCTGGGTGCCAGGGGCCAGCAGATTGATTATTCGAGATAAGGATCTTCGTCGGTTGTCGTTTCATCCGTCTGTGTTTGCCTGTCTGGTGCTGGGGCGGCTGGCGGATCGTGGGACAGGGCTTTCCCGATCGGGCGGTTGTCGGAGCGGCTGCGGTGCCCGCGGTGCGGGTCTCGGGAAGTGGTGGTGATGTTCGTGACGCCGGCAGGCCGGCAGGTATATTCATGCAGGTAGGGGGCGATCTCATGATTAAGATGCGGCGAGGAGCGCAGCGGGGACTGACAGGAATCGATGGGCAAGGATTCGGGACAGGTCGGCGGGATCTCGCATCGATTTTGCGCCGCCGCCGATGAAGGCGAAGTGCGCCGATCAACAACGGGCGGTGCTCTACTATCCTGAGGCGTTCAAACGGCTCTACATGGACGTATTGGGTTGTTTTCGGGATGATTTGGCGCAGTGTTCAGGAAGGCAGGTGGGCTGGCAGGCCCTTCGGGACATGGTCATGCAGCCAGAGGATGAGTTGCTGGCGGGTGAACTGAGTGGTCTGAGAGATCGGATCAAAGTCGATAACACGCGCCCGCGCTCGCCCTTGGTCACGTTGGAGAACTTCAAGGGCTGGTATCACCCTAAGAAGACGCACGTGCCGTCCGACTTAAAATTCCAATACATCTAGCGGTTTGTGCGCTCCCTGCGGATTTCGGGTGAGATCGATGAAATCGAGCGCGAGCTCGATCTGGCGCAAGGAGAATATATCCGCGACGCGCTGCACTTGTTTCACCGGCCGGTGCCGTTTGCCGGTGATGCGGTAATTCTGAGAGAGGATTGGCCTGGTGCGGTGAAGAGGCTGGTGTCGTCGGCTTGTTTTCGCTTGAAGACGTAGAGTTGGGGGATTGGCGAGGGTGATGCTGAAAGTGGCGCGGATTGCTTCCTGATTTTAAGGGAGTACCACGGCAGCCATGTACCGCCGCTAGATATCGTGGTTAAGCAGTCGTCGCGGGACGGCGGGAAGAAGCAGGTTCCGCTCTACACGGGGTTTCTTGTGACGGAGGGCGTTCTGGGTGGATTGTTGGTTGATGAGCGCGTTATTTCGATAGGTAAGCTCATTCTGACGAAGGAAAGCGGTGCGTCACCAGGTGATGATGGAACGCGGGCGCTGTCGGACGGTGGAACGTATAG
>OOGL01000012.1_pt1 | contig 12130 bp, 2 predicted proteins | sample 1670391 | NCBI WGS metagenome assembly OOGL01 (sample SAMEA98147668, study PRJEB22522) | marine metagenome | biome: marine biome; feature: marine water body; material: sea ice | place: Arctic Ocean | collected 14-Sep-2015 | depth 0.1 m
AGCAACAGCAACGGGCTTGAGAGCAAAAATGGCTACGGATGTGTTATAAGACCTCTGTGTTGAGAACACACGTTCAAACTTCGAGACAAAATGTGCAAGCAAAGTCAAGAGCAAACATGCGACAACAGAGTTACCATGAACATAAACGCTGCCAGAGACAGGAGATCCCATGATTATGCTGTGCACACGTAAGACCAAGGACAGACAAGCAATCAAACGAGTTGTACCTGATCGTGCGCAGCCGGAGACTGGAACAATATCATGACAGCAAGGGGGACATGCACAGACACCATCTGGGGAACCGGGGGCCGAATCATGAATATATGATACACGAGCTGGGGACAATGAATCAGGGTGAAACCCGCTGCTACAACACATAGCAGGCGACAGACCACCCCCCGGGACGGGTGTCCCGAGGTGTCTCTGTGCGCTTTCAAGCCCAAACGTGCGGTGCACGCACTCGACCATGTACTCCGAATACCCCTCAGATGTTTTGGCGTCAACCCCTGAAGTGCGATCATGGGTGTGGTCCCCTTTGCAACGAATGTTTAAAACTTCCCCAACGAGACATGAGTTAGTGGCGACACACCAAGGCTTCAAGAGTGGGACACCCGAACGACCAACTAACCCATACATACACCCGTCAAAGAAAGACAACTCCAGCTTGTGCTTAGTTAGAAACCCCTGAACCATAGGCAATTTCCAATACTCACATTGGCTGGGCCATTCGATTGCAATGGTAGCCCCGCCGGTGGCGACTGCATAGTCCATCACCCGGGCACAAGAGGCCCAGAGAGCGTGGAACAATGCAAGATGCGCCTTTTGTTTGACCTGCGCGGTTGGGAACCGTTTGTTCACACGGTTCCACTGGCACCCGCCGGTACAAGGAATAGACACCCAAATCATAAGGTGTCCTTTGGACCGAGCTTGGCTCTCGCGTACGGCCAGCAAGGCCCCACGCAGGCCGGAGGCCGACGTGAGGTCCTCGCGCTCCGTGAACCGATATCTCGCGCAATCGGCAGACTCGGGCCGAGTGGCACCAAGTTTGCTGTCTGCGGAGCAACACAACTCAATGAAAGAGCGCGACACGACCCCTGAGGGAATTACGTGGCTGAGCCCTTCAAGTCCAATACCCGCCTCTACCCCTCCACATGCGACACCGCTGCTGGACGACGACACGTCACAAGCAGTGCTTGGCAAAACTGCGTCACTCACGCGAAAGCCAAGGTCACGAAGACCACGGGCGTCTGCAGAAGACAGCGCCGCGGTGGCAACATGAAGAAATGCCGTGACGACAACGCGGAACCCTCTAAACACAGGAAGAGCGAAGCGATGCGTAGCATCATGAACGTGAAGCGTACGAGGGGTGAGGGGGCTACCCTCAAGCAGGGCAGGTCCGGAGTGTTTTCCGTGAACAAACGAAAAGGCGGTTTCCGTAGCAAATGGGACATCTCGAACTAAACCAACTGTGTTGACATCAATGCAAAGGGAAGACCACTGAAAAGAAGGGTCAGAAATGACGGAACACACCAGCGCGTTAATATCCCTAGTCAAATCCCTAAAGCAAGATGAAAGCAACGAAAGCCTGGGGCCGGAAGTGTCAAAGTCGGTTCCCAACACGACCGTAGACGAGTCGTTGAGGGAGCCTCCCTTGGGCCAATCGGCGATCGATATCAGTCGATGAAGGTTGCGCGTAGCGCTCCTTGGTATTGGAATTTTCGTGGTGGGCCTCGGAACTGCAGGGACTGCAACAACCCCCCCCGTCGCCGACTCGGGCTTAGGAGGCTCAGGACCGAAGGTAATGATCTCCTCCCCGGGTCGGTGACCCCAAAAGCACTTGGGATCAACGTGGTTGATTAATTGCATGGCATGCACCCATTTGTCAAGAGTTTCGAACCCCTTGGTAAAGATGTCAGCCCGCATGTAATGCGTTCCGGTTTTGACGAGGTCCAACCATGGATGAAGGAACGTCTCGTGCAGCCAATGCACGTTGACCCGGTGGGTACGCCCCATGTGCCGCATCGTGGGGTTCTTCCCAGTGCGGCACACCTGGATCATTGCAGCATTGTCCTCGTGGAACACGCACAGAGCCTCCCGCTGCAGTATCGTGTCCCACAAAGGAAGGGATGGAACCCCGATGACCCGGAGGGCCATGTCCGCAGCGACAATCTCAGCCTCAGGGGTACTGTGACTGACTGCCGTCTGCTTACGAGACACAGCTTGAAGTGGGAAAAAGGTGTCCTCCCCGCCCATGCACAAAAACGCACCGGAGGTGCTACGACCAGTCCGCTTGCAGCCCGCAAAGTCGGCATCTGCGTACAAATGAACACCAATTGTACCCGCGGCTTCGCCGACCCACCCAACTTTTCGCACATGAAGGGTGCTGTGCACATAGCACATAAGCCTGTGAAGCATACGATCGCAATGAGTGTCCCAACGCGTAATTAAACACGCGAGGCGCCCAATAGCGTGCAGCAAGTCGTAACGACACATGCGCGCGGCATACAAAAGCTTCATAAGTACGCTCGCGCAGCAATGCTTCAACTCACCCGCCGGAGGCGGAACAGGGTCAGGCGGAGCCTTTCCCCCCGGAGCCGCTGCTATAGTGTTCGCAGCAGCCTCGGGTTCCGTGTCCTCCAAAAACGGAGTTGTGACGCGCCGCAGTGTGACATTGCCCGCTAGCACTTGGTACTTGGCTACCGCGTCCTCAAGGAACGATTGCATGTTGTATGTCATAACACGCACCTGCTTGCCAGTCCACGGAGACTTCTGGACAGACGTCTCGTGCTTGCAGCCCAGGAACAAATCCATAGGATGCGGGGCATCTGTGGCGATGCCTGACTGGATGAGATCCCACCCCTTCGCAAGATTACCCTCAGGCCCACTCAACTTGAAGTCGTCCACGTAGACAACAAGGAAAAGCTTAAGGGCAGCATGCCAGAAACAAGACCTCCACTCAGAGATGGGGGCGAAGCCCACACTAAGAAGGTGCTTCTCGCAATGTGCCTCCCAATAGCCCCCCGCGTCTGGATGACCATACAGAGCCAAATACAGCGGGACTACGGGATTCTTCAGACCGAGGGTCGCCCACTCAGGGGGCCAACGATCGCGAGGCAAGATCACCCATGTCAGAGTGCCTCTCAGCAGGGACTGCGTATACGCCTGTTCGGCATCGGATTGTTCACTCCGATTGCCTGGCAGAAGCCCGTAAAAATCGCAGGAATTCCCAGCTTCCATGGCAGCGGGGCTGGATCCAAGTTCCTGAAAGATGGCAGCTTCCCAGTTCTGGTCTTTGACCTCATTCCCTTGGAAAACGTACCTACCCTTGAACTTCCTGCCCTTGTCTCCCGGAGGGAGCTCGCTACCTTTTTCAACACAAATGCCAAATATGCGACCAAAGTGATAGGTCTCATTTCTGGACTGGGCCCGCGCCTTCACAACATGAAGCTCCTCAACTTTGTTGATGTCCCAACAACCGGTGGTTTTCAAGTCCGGATGCTTCTTATCCCGCAGCTTAGACCACTCAAGGTCCATTGCTGCCTGAGCCTCCTTACTCAAAGAAAGCTCGGACTTGTTCACGGGACGTGCGACACAAGCCGAGAAAGGGAGACAACGATCGGGGATCTTCTGACGATGTTTGGGCTTGTAGCCAGCCGAACGAGATATGACAGGCATGGCCGGTGGCACGAAGTCCGGTTCCTCATCAGAGGCAGAATCATCAGGGTCTGGGACCGGAGGGAGCATGAGTAGGATAGCATGATCGCTCTGGGCCTTCCGGAGAGTCTCCACGCACATAGCTGGAATGACACACATGGCAGGTGCGGCAGGGCCGGATGAAGAAGACGATCCAGTACCATACGCCGGAGGCGCAGGACCAGATGAGGAAGAGGATGCTCCAGGGTTCTCCGCCGGAGACGGTTCACCCACAGAGCCCGCGGAGGACGCGGTAGACTGCCCCAGCGGTAAGCCGAGGGCTAATCTTTCTCTATCCTTCTCAACCCCAATTTCAACACTCCGTTTCCATTGGGCCGTCAACTCCTTTTGCATGGCCTTTGGGTACTGCCGCCACTCCTTGTCACTCACGTACGGGGGCCGTGAGGAGTTCTTTTTCGCGATACTACCTGACGCATCAAGTTTGTAACGTCGGCCGTCGGCCAGCTCCCTGTAGCGAACACCATCCTTAACGACCTCAGTCCCCCGCACAACTCGCCCATGATCAGTAGGGTCGTTGATTGGGACAGGCGGGGCCGAAGGGTCCGGAAAAGGACCAGAGGGTGCAGGCGGTTCAGGCGGCGGAGCCGGAGGATCACGACCCGAAAGTTCTGAGAAGTAGTACTCGTGGTCGGGGTTACCATCATAGGGGACCCCTTCAACTCCTGCCAATGACCGACTCAGGTAGTCATATTTTGCGCGGAGCGGAAATGATATGTGTTTGGCAGACCACACCACTTCCTTGACCACTTGGTGATGCACGTTCGAGTGCTTACCGAAAATGAGCAAATCCAATCCTGCAAACTCGGTGAGTGCTGCAACTCTAAACTCACCCTGCCACAAGCCTCCTGGAAGGAGTTTGTAACCCAGAAACACACCAGGGACGGTGTCCGGATCACCCTTAGCAATCTCTTTGCGCTCGGGCTTCTGTGGCTTAAAGTCGATCAAAGCACCGAAAGGAATGGTGGGACCATCAAACTGGCCCTGCCCATGGCGCTTGTTCCATGCGCTATCCCCAAGGATAATATCGGTGTTCTGTGCGAAGCAATAAGTACGCATGGCGTAGGGCCAAAACGCGCCTGGAAGGCCAGCCTGCAACAACAAGGTCTTAGTACCATCCATAGTGCGGCGCACAAGTCTCTCAGCCCGACCATTCGTCTGGGGGGACCCCTGAGTAGAAAGATCGTGAGTCACCCCTGCAGCAAGCATCGTGGCGATCAACTCGGGAGAGTTATCGGTCCACGCCCGCGCAACCTTTTCGCTGCCTGCGAATCTACGCAGGGCGTCACACGTGTCGGGCGTAGTCTTTCCGACGAGTGGGAACCCATCGAAATACCCCGTGGCACGGTCACCAAAAATGACAGCGGCCTGATGGCCGGTGACCCCGATAGACTTTTCACTATAGGCAGTGATGTGATCAGCGGTGATTTGGTCGCCGAATGCAACCGGCATAAGTTTACCAGACCAAAACTTGTGATGCTTCCTACGATGCGGTGCACCCTGACACTTAGCTGTACAGCACGTAACACAGTGAACATTCTTGGGGTGATGTGTTAACAAATGTCTGAGAGAGGTGGCCTCTGCTTTGCGAGCCCGCTCGAGGTGCTCGTTCGCATGGGGATTAACCTCGTCACCAACATTCTCCGGAGGAACTCCAACAACATTCTCCGGAGGAACTACATCGACGTTTTCCGGCGCACCTACATCAACATGTGAAGCTGCGTCGGGCGGGGCCCCCAAGTCAAGGGGAGGCTCCCCATCTAAGGCTTCAAGTTCATCTGCAAAAGCGGCGCTTCCATCCTCAATCTCCGCTAACTCAGCGCGCCGCTGGGCATTGAGAGGAGGAAGTGCCGGCATCTCGACGGAGTCGGCTTCATTTGGCATGGCGGGAGGCAGGAACCGACAGCCCCAAGGGGAGCTGCACGCTGCAAAACCGGGTCTGCGATGGGATCTGCAAGTACGGAGCTCGGCGGTTGCGCGTTCAACGGCGGAGCCGGAAGCGCACGCGGCGGAGCCACATCGATACTTTTAGATGCGACCAAAGGCAGGGCCACACTTTCATGAGCACCTGGCTGCGAAGCAAACGAACCTGTACGGAGATATGGGACCCTACCATGCACTTCACATAAGACAACTCGTCCACAACGCAAAGTAAAATAGGGTGTGCCACCCGCCGGCCAGGAAAACTCGGCGAGTTCGTCAATGCACAAAGCTCCCACACTCAACACCCTAGGAGTGACAGGTAAAATCGTCGCAAGTTGCTTCTTCAAACCTATTTCCGCAAGGTTGAATTTAACGCACTCACTGGCATCGATTTCGCCGTTGGCGGTGTGCAGACGCTGGGCGCCGGGGTTGGGTACAACAGCCGCCTTGCCCCGAGCTACATCACACTCAGGGACAAGGTGGTACCCGCATCCGGTGTCGGCTATCCAGAGGATACCGTCAGGCGTGCAAACCGCAACTACCCTACCCAAATACTTATGCACAAAACTCACGGCCGAAGGCCACTCAAAGACCGAAACGAAAGGGACTTTGAATGTGGAACATTCGACCTCCGTAGGAGGATGAGCGCCAAAATGCGAATACTGATCGAAAGCTGCACAGAGATGTTGGAAACAACTGCTGCGGGAGTGCTGTTTGTACCTGAACGCACTAACGGAGTCATCCTGGTAGGCATCCAGAATGCTAACCCCGTCCGGCCTGGCACAGTACTCCAGCACGACATCACCCATCCACCACAATGGCCACCCAGTAGCTGCGGAGCAACCCAACTCGTCTGCAAGCTCCTTAGCATTTCGAAGAGCATTGAGTAACGAATCGAAGTTGGACTTGGACCTTTTCGCCTGAGGCGTCTGGGCCTTCAATCGTGCAAGATGACTGGGGAACATGTTGGTACCTGGAAGGTTAGGACAGAACATAACAGAAACGACAAACGCCAAGCGGAGCTTGGAAGTGGAAGAACCAATGGCGTTACAGTCGGTGTCGTGCTCGTGGGACACGGAAAGGCATCCCGGACAATTCGGAGAAGAAGGAACACGCGCAGGAGGAGAGCGTCGCGGCGGGGTCGCAACAAGAGCGGGAGAGCCGGTGGCCGGACACCCCAACGTGCCCCCCGGTCCGGGCGGCAACGATGCATAGTCAACGGCGACGGCTGCAGTAGGGATCCCGCAGTCGCCGCGTGACCATCACCGGCCGGCGGCCTTAGCGGCAGCCGCTGCGCGTTTCTTCGCCCCCTTGGACTCGGCGTGCTCCATGTTGCAATCAGCACCGAGCAAGCACGAGCCCTTGAGGAACTCAGGACAGACGCCTGGGGCGGGAGCGCCCGGGCTGGCAGCCCTGGTAGGGTTCTTGAGCTTCCAAGCTTGGTAAGCAACCTTCTCGTCAGCAGTCAGGGCCCGATGGCAGTGCCTGCACTCATTGGAGACACAACCGCCGGAGACGTAGGCATTGTCGTAGCACGGGTACTGACTCTTGGGGTTTCCCCCTTTCATCCCGACGATCTTCCCCGTCCCCGGGCCGGCGGCCGTCTTGACCTTGCCCTTGCCAGTGCCCTTCGTCTTGGCCTCGGGTTTGGAGTTTCCCCCTCCCCCTTCAGCAGCCTTGACCTTTTCATGAGCCTGGAAGGTTGCTCTGGCCTTCGGGTCGTGGACCATGTCACACAAGTCCCCCTTCTTACACCCTTTGTTGTTGAAGTACACACAGAGGGTCCCAGCGGGAGCAGGAAGCGCCGGTGGCGCTCCGCCCCCATGATGAAGCTGGGCTTCGACCTTGGCATTGCGTTGCTCGCGGATGCGATCCTCAACACAATTGAGGAGCCAGTTGTAGGACTGAGCCGGGTCATCCTTGGGCATCCTCTTGAAGAGGTCAAGGTCCCATTTCATCAAGGCGGAGCCCTTCAACTGACGCAAAAACATCTCAAGCTTTGCCGAAGGCATCAAGTAAGCGGGGTTTTCCATTCCATTGAGTTTGGACTTCCAATCATTCAGAAACGACTCTAAAAGATGGTCAGCTTTGAAAGCAACTTTGGTCAAATCGTTGAAATCGTAGTACTGAGCCAAGGAATCTTTGGTTTGGAACCGTCGATAAATCAAACGGAGCATGAAAGCACCGGAAATCTGACGTCCGTGTTGGACACGCTCTTCCTCGGTAAGCAGGGCAAACGTGTTGGCAATGTCACCGTGGGCAACCTTGAGAAGGGCGGCCCGCAACTTCGAATCGAGTGCCTCCCATTTCTTCTTGCTGACCCGGAGGGCATCGTCAGGGACCCGGTTGTCTTCAACCTTGCAGATCCAATTGAACGTCTTCTGACCGGCCTTGGAGACCTGACAAATATCAGCTCGAACGATGTTCTTCCACTCCTTGAACTTGCTAGCATGATCGGGGATCGGGGCAATAGTCAAAACGCCATTGAACTCACGATACATGCGCCACTGTCTGTTGGCCTTCTGTCTCCTAGCTAAGTTCACGGCGGTGCCGGCATTAGGGTCATCCTCCACATCACTCTCATACTCAGACGACTCGGCATCAGCAGGATTAGGCGGAGCCTCTGAGAAAGAGATCTCCGACACCATCGACTTGAAGCCGGGAGCGTACTGGTAAGTAGGTTGGGGACCCTGCTGCTGGTACATCGTATCGCGCGGAGGTGCCTGTGTGGGCGCCGGAGGCGAAAGCTGGGGGAAGAATTCCTTAGGACCAGGCTGAGCCTGTCGGGGCCCAAGCTGAAGCAAGTTGGTGGGAACGGCACCGGGTCGGGTATCGAAGCGGGCCGGATCTTCCGCGGGCCGAGGAGGGCGAGGCCCCAAGGTTGGCGGAATGTAATTGAACGACAAGGGTGCGACGCCGGGGGCGTTGCCACCCTTGCCGCCACACATGTTGAAGTACTGGGTAGAATGGTTCAAAGACTGAAGGTTCGCCACGGGCGGAGCCCCTTCAGCATACCACTCCTCCTGGGAATGTGCAGACAGATAACCCCCAACTCCACCCTGAGCGGCGCTCAGTGTGGGTCCGGCACCACTGTGCAAACTTGGGTGACGGATACATGGGGCAGCAGCGGCCGGCGGAGCAGCCGGGGCGGCCGGAGGACCTGACGAGCGAAAGCGAACAACCTGAGCCGTGGCGGCCGAGAGCTGAGCTCGAAGTATCAAAACCTGTTCATCGAGAGCACTGCATTTCACATTGGCAACGTTCAAAGCGACGGTGTCGTTCGACTCTTGGCCGTTAGTGAGGAAAGCTTGTTGCTCAAGTTGCTCGATTTGGAATCTCAACCCCTTTTCCCTGGGAACAACGAACGCTTTGAAAGCCTGGTAAGTATTTTCAAGCTTAGTGTTGTTGTCCCGTGAGTCACGTAGGGCCGAGGTAAACTTGGCAAGTGCAACATCTCGCTCGAGAACTTGGTTCTTCAACTGATCAAGCAAACCGATGGCAGAGTCGAGTCGTTGTTGGGTTTCTGGCGTGTCGCCGGGCAACCCGCCCAGGGGTCCCAAACCCGCGGTGGTGGCAGCCACCGTGAGTTCGAGGATCTTCCCCTGAAGCTGACTCTTCTCCTGCTCAAAGGCCTGTCGCTGAGCGACCGCAGTGGCGTGAACAGTCACACAATGCGCCTTGCACTGTTCGACGACACCCGCGTACGCGCGCTCCTTCTCGGCGAAGCCGGCGGCCTGCTGGGCAGTGGCTGCGGCGTGGCGCGCCTCAGCCTCCATCCGGAGGTCATCAAACTTCCTTTCATAGAAGGCTTCAGCCGCGGAGCGGTCCGCGGAGCGGTGCTCAACGACCTTCGCCTCCAAACTCATATTCATGTCCTTCAGCTGCTGTTCATGCTGCTGAGCAACCTGCACCTTGAATTCCTCCATCTTCCCCTCATAGTACCGGGAGGTATCGGCACGAGCCCTTCCAAGGGAAGCCGCGGCCGTCTGCTCGTCCCTGCGTGCAGCGGCAATGGCTTGGGAAGCATGCTGTTCGTCGACACGACGGGCAGCATTGACGGAGTCAAGTTCTGCATGGTGTTGTTGGCAAATCAACTGGAGGGACTCCACCTCACCTTTAAGACGCCGAATCTGCTCATCATGCGATGGGTCGGTGAACAAGGGCATAGGGGGAGCCGGTGGAACCGGGCGACCAAGCAAAGGCATGGGCGGAGCCGGCGGTGCCGTGCGCTTCGCAGCTCGAAGTTCACCCGAGACTGCGGGAGAGGGGGCGACGTGTGTCTCACGCCCCCTCTTGGAGGAGTCATTCATCTCCACGGCGGCCGCGCCGCCGGCGGCAGCTGCAACATAAGCGTAGCTTGAAGGCACAGCTTCTGGAGCCGCAGCGGGCGACGGGCCGTCGTAGCCGATGGTGGAAGCACCATGGGCCGTGAAACGGGCAAAGGCCAATAAGGGGTCCTCATCATCATCGTAATCATCCATATCACCACCCGCCGGAGGCGGCGGGGGAGGAGAGTACTGAGGCCCCGAAGAGGCTGCGCCGGGGGCGTCGGGCGGATCTTGGGGAGACAACACATCATACCCAATTTCCGACACGAAGTGCCCGGTTGCCCTGATGAACTCGGCGTGGGCGGAGTCGGCAGTCATATCCGGACCACCGCTCCACCCGTTCTGGCCGTAAAGGTCATACTCATCGTCATCACCATTTCCCCCTCCCTGGGGGACTTCGTCAACAGCCTCGGGGAGACTACCCTGCAGGTGCTCATCCCGATCCATCTGGAGACGCAACTCAACGTCCTCATCAAGTGTTGAGTCAAAGGCGGAGCCTCCTGCCGATTCAGTGGCAGCGAGCTGAGCCAAGTCCCCGGTGGGGACAGGCACGGACGACGCCGACATGGCGGCGAGAAACGTGCGCGGGAGGGGGGAGGCACCAACCGCACAAAAGTGTACGGCTGATAACCTGTGAATGGACTTAGCTAGGGGTATGCGCGCAGCCTGGGAGGCTACACTGACCCGGTCCTCGGCGGGGGACGCCGGAACGCAAGGGCTAGCTCCGAACCGGGAAGGTCCGGGGCAGAGAGTTCGTGCGGGTCGATGCCGGCAACGACTCTAAGTACGGGACCCGAACGGCGGTGCCGTTCAAGCGATTCGAGCAAGTGAACAAGTGCGAGACGCGCACAACACGGAGGTGTTTTCACTACACGAAGGTGGGACCGTAACTCGATCCAACTCGAACCAGATGCTGCGCGACAACACTTATGTCACGCAATGTGGATGATGCTGGTCGTTGACCACTGTGGCTACACAACACAGCATCGAGAATTCAACTAGAACTAATGCGGCGCACTATCGTGAGCGCCGAAGTTATAAACAGAGATTCATACTAATCCCGGCCTGGGGCCTTACGGCCCTCAGCCGCAAGTGGGGGGGCGCCAGAATAGGATCCGGGCCCAGACCCGAAAACTGGTTTGGTGCTTGAACGAATAGTCTGCGACACCTGCAGGGGAAACTAGGCAAAAGCTGGAGTGGTCTTTACACACCCCCCGTGCCGGAGGCAGGCGTACCGCCAACGTCTGTGACGGCAAACCTCCACCAACACGAGGGACTCCGCCGCCCGAATCCGACAACCCTGAGGGTCACAAACTATAAGTTCAACTGTCTAGAAAACTTTCGGCACGCCGCGCTCACTCTAGCGCGGAGCGCCCTCGACCATCAACATCAAGTGCCTGACTATCGCTCGGAGAGCTGTCCACCGCAATTCTTCTCGCAGTGGCCCCATCTGCGACAGTTCGTACACAACAAGCAATCCGTGTCCAGGTGTCCCCAGAGGAGGCAGCGCCAGCACCACGGAGTGGTCTTCCTGTTGAGGTGTTCATCCTTCACGCTGACGTAGTCGTTCTCTGGCTTCGTCAGGAGGACAGGCGGAGCCTGCAAGTAGTGCAGGCTGCACTCGGCGACGGCCGTGCTCTCCGGTATGCACCATAGTGGACATCGCCCAAGCGACGCGTGAATCCCCCCGTCTCCCGCAGAGTGACACTCATTGTCCGTGCGGAGCTTCTGGGAGAAGGCTAGCTCAATGTCGCCGGGGTAACCGGTCGCCCGTTTCATGGCGGCGCCGATTTGTGCTTGGAAGCGGGTCATCGCTGTCTTTTCAAGCGCTGCTTCCTTGTCAGCGGAGCTGAGTTCAATGGGGTTGTCACCGGCATCGGCGGCGGCATTCCACGGATAGCAGAACTGCCGACGCTCCCCGCGCGTGGCGCCCTTCGACGCATGCAGAATGGCATACGTCTGAGACGCGTCCCACTGTGACTCGTGCTCCCTCTGCGTTTGGCGCATCTTCGCGTTTTCGTCGTAGACGACCGCCTTTGGTTTGTTGCCAAATGCGATCAAAAACTGGTCCAATGCCCGGATCAGCGACGGCGACATGTCTGCGCGAGAGGGGACCTCTTTGGCCCCGGCCCACAGCTGTGCGTCCATCAAGCCGTACCTGTATGAAG
>OOGL01000013.1_pt1 | contig 11520 bp, 10 predicted proteins | sample 1670391 | NCBI WGS metagenome assembly OOGL01 (sample SAMEA98147668, study PRJEB22522) | marine metagenome | biome: marine biome; feature: marine water body; material: sea ice | place: Arctic Ocean | collected 14-Sep-2015 | depth 0.1 m
GTAGTCGACGTCCTGAAGCTTCAGCCCGGCGCGGTCGAGCATCTTGGAGACCGCAATCGTCGGGGCCATGAGCAGGCCGTCGCCGCCGACGAAGTCGTTGGCCGCGGTCTGCGAATAGGTCAGGTAGGCGAGCACCGGCAGCCCGTGCTCGGCCGCCCATTCCTCCGAGGCGAGCAGCACCGCCGCCGCGCCGTCGGTCAGCGGCGTGGAGTTGGCCGCGGTCAGCGTGCCCCGCTCGGTCTTGTCGAACGCGGTCTTGAGCGTCGACAGCTTCTCCAACGTTGCGTCTTCGCGCAGGTTGTTGTCGCGGAAGACGCCTTCGAACGGCACGACAAGATCGTCCATGTAGCCGGAGCGGTAGGCTTCCGCCGCTTTCTGATGGCTCTCCAGCGCGAAGGCGTCCTGCTCCTCGCGCGAGATGTCCCACACCTGCGCCATCAGCTCGCAGTGCTGGCCCATGGTCAGGCCGGTGCGCGGCTCGGTCACGCTCGGCGGCTTCGGCATCAACTCAGCGGGCGAGAAGCCCTTGAACACCTTCAGCTTGTCCATGGTGGACTTCTGCTGCGACGCCTTGGTCAGGCGTTGCGCCAGCTTCTTCGACACGACGATCGGCGCATCCGAGGTGGTATCGGAGCCGACCGCGATGGCGCTTTCGATCTCGCCGGCCGCGATCTTGGCGGCGCTGCCAAGCGCGCCCTGCAGGCTGGTGCCGCAGGCCTGCATCATGGTGACGCCCGGCGTCGACGCGGCAAGCCGCGTCCCGAGCACGGCCTCGCGCGCCAGGTTCCAGTCCTTCGAGTGCGTGACGACGGCGCCGCCGATCACCTCGTCGATATGCTGGCCCTTCAGGTTGTAGCGCTCGACCAGCGCGTTGAGCGCGCCCGTCATCATGTCGAGGTTGGACAGGTCGGCATAGAACGTGTTGGAGCGGCAGAACGGAATGCGCACCCCGCCAATGACCGCCACCCGCCGCAAGAATCGCTGCATCTAAGAAGCTCCTGACTGAGAGATCCCGCGCCTCACCCTATTCCGCCGCCGCGCGCTCGGGCGCGCCGCCGCCGTGCGTCGCCTGATAGTGCAGCGGGCCGCCCCTGAACGGCGCAAAGCCGGTTCCGAAGATCACGCCGGCATCGACAAGGTCGGCGTTCTCCACGACCTGATCGTCGAGACACTTCTGCGCCTCCGCGATCATCGGCTCGACCAGCTCGCGTCCGAGCCGCTCAAGCTCGGCCTTGCTGAACGAGCGGTCCGACTTCACGGGCTTGCCGTCCTTCCATTCGTAGAAGCCCTGGCCCGACTTCTTGCCGAGCTTGCCGCTCGCGACGAGGCGATCGAGCTGCGAGCCCTCCGAGGACGAGCCGAGGATCTTGGCAACGTGCGCGCAAACGTCGAGACCGACGGAGTCGGCAAGCTCGATGGGCCCCATCGGCATCCCGAAGGTACGCGCGGCCTCGTCGATGCGCTCCTTGTCCTCGCCCTGCTCGAGCCGGACCATTGCGCCGAACATGTAGGGCGTGAGCACGCGGTTGACGAGGAAGCCGGGCACGCTCTTGGTGATGAGCGGAAACTTGTCGATGGCGGCCACAAAGGCGGCGCCGCGCTTGACCTCGTCCTCGCGGCTCTGCTCCCCGCGCACCACCTCGACCAGCGGCATCAGCGCCACCGGATTGAAGAAGTGCAGGCCGATCAGGCGGCCGGGATCGGGAAGGCCAGCGGCAATGTCCTCGATCATCAACGAGGACGTATTGGTCGCGAGCAACGCGTCCTTCTTGAGCTTCGGCTCGATCTCTTTCAGAAGCTGCTGCTTGACGTCGAGCCTCTCGACGATCGCCTCGATGACGACGTCGGCGCGCGCCAGCCCGTCACCGTTGGGATCGGCGATCAACCGCGCCTTGGCCGCGTCGCGCTGCGCCTTGGTCTTGAACTTGCGCGCAAACAGCTTGCCCTGAGCGGCGATGCCCTTCTCGATCTGCTCGGCCGAGAGGTCCTGCAGCGTCGCCTGCATGCCGCGCGCCACGCACCAGCCGGCGATATCAGCGCCCATGGTGCCGGCGCCGATCACGTGCACGCGCAGCGGCTTCCAGCCGAAGCGCTTGGGCGCCTGCCCCTTCAGAAGCTCCGACAGCCAAAACACGCGGCGCAGGTTGCGCGACTGATCGGACACCATCAGCGGCGCGAAGGCGCGCGTCTCGGCCGCCTTCAGGGCTTCCTCGTTGCCGCCGTAGCGCTCGAACAGATCGATGAGCCGGAACGGCGCGGGATAGTGATCCTCGCGCACCTTCTTCTTGGTCTCTGCGCGCATGCGGTTGGCCAGGAGCCCGCGCGCCGGCCACATGGAGAGCACGGCCTTGGCGTAGCCGGCCGGCTTCGCCTTGCGCTTGCGCAGCACCGCCTTGCGCGCCGCCCAGAGAAGCGTGCCGCGGCTCTGCACCAGCTCATCGACCAGGCCCATCGCGCGTGCCGCCGAGGCTGAGTACATCTTGCCGGTCAGCATCGCGGTCATGGCAGAAGGCGCGCCGGCTTGGCGGATGGCCCGCGCGGTGCCGTTGAAGCCGGGGAAGATGCCGAGCTTCACCTCGGGGAACCCGAGCTTGGTCGAAGTATCGCGCGTCGCGATGCGGTAGTGGCAGGCAAGCGCCAGCTCCAGCCCGCCGCCGAGGCAGAAGCCGTTGATGGCGCAGACGACCGGAACAGACAGCCTCTCGATGCGATCGAACAGCGCCGTGACGGGGCGCAGGTTCTCGATGACGTCCATTTCGGTGCCGAGCTCGGCGAGCTCGCGGATGTCGGCGCCGACGATGAAGCCGCGCTCCTTACCCGAGGCGATGACGAGGCCGCGAATGTCGCGCGCGCGCGCGCCCTCCTCGACCTTCTCGACGATCTGACCCAGCTCCTCCAGCGGTCGCCGCCCAAGGGAGTTCTGGCTCTCGCCGTCGCGGTCGAACTCCGCCCATGCGATCCCCCACTGATCGACGGTGAAGCGCCAGTCCTTCAGGTCGGGAAGCGGTTTCGACACGGACTTGAACATGCAAAATCCTCTCCACACAGCTCGCTCTTTGCTCTCCACGGGCGAGCCGATCGTTGGCCTACTCGGCTGCCGCGGATTCGACCCCGCGTGCATTCTTCGCGTTGTGGCCCATGCCCTGGTAGTGGGGCTTGACCTCGGCTGGATCGAAATGATCGACGGCGATGACGCGCGCGACCAAAGCCTCGGCCTCGCGCAGCTGCTGTCCTTCGCTTTCGGTCACGACACCCTTGGCCATCGCCTCGCCGATCCAGTCGATGCCGTGATAGCGGCGGATGGTTCCGGCGCGAATGGCGCGATCGAGCCGCTTTTCCGCCGGCTCCGTCGCGATCACCTTCTGCATTGCGACCTCCAGCAGCCCCGTGGGATCGTCCGGGTCCTTGGAGACGAAGATGTAGCGCGTGAGCCGGTCGCGTACCTCGGGCACCTCCAGCACCAGCTTGGCGACGTGATGACCAAGCCGGTCGTCCGCGGGACGGAAGCGCGCGCCGAACGGGAAGACGATGGCGCGCATCACCCAGCGCGCCGGAGCTACCGGGAAATTATCGACGACACCGCGCATCGCTTCCTGGAAGCGGAACAGGCCGTTGGTGGCGCACAGCTTCATGATGTCCCGGTCGCTCGACAGGCGTCCGTCGTCCTCGAACCGTTTTAGAACACAGGCGAGGAAGTAGAGCTCCGACAGAGCGTCGGCCATGCGCCCGGACAGCTTCTGCTTCGTCTTGAGCGCGCCACCAAGCGTCCCGACCATAACGTCCGCGACGAACGCGAAGTTGCGCGACGCGCGGCCGAGCTGGCGGAACCAGTGCGCGGTGTCGTAGGCGCCCTCCGGCTCCGGCGCGAACCGCCCGGCGGTGACGTTGTGGAAGAAAGCGGCCGTCGCGTTGGAAACGGCGAAGGCGATATGGGACTCGAAGGCTTCCTCGAACGCCTCGCGCCCGCGCTCGGCATCCGGATCCTGCGCGGCCTGGATTTCGCGATAGAGATACGGGTGCGAGCGCAGCGCGCCCTGCGCGAAGGTGATCAGGGTGCGCGTCAGGATATTGGCGCCTTCGACCGTGATGCCGACCGGGACCATCTGGTAGGCCGACTGCAGGTAGTTGGCGGGGCCGTCGCAGATGGCGCGACCGCCGTGGATGTCGAAGGCGTCGTCGACGGCGCGGCGCATGCGCTCGGTGGTCTGGTACTTCATCAGCGCCGACAGCACCGACGGGCGCTCGCCGCGCGAGACCATCGCTGCGGTCGTGGCGCGGGCCGCCTCGCAGGCGTAGGCGGACTCCACCAGCCGCGTTAGCGGCTCCTCGATGCCCTCCATGCGCGCCACCGGCAGGCCGAACTGCTTGCGGACGCGCCCGTAGGCGGTGGAGACCCGCAGCATCGCCTTGGTGCCGGCGGTGGCCGAGGACGGCAGCGAGATGGCGCGCCCGGCCGCCAGGCACTCCATCAGCATGCGCCAGCCCTGGCCGGCCATCTTCTCGCCGCCGATGACCCAGTCGATGGGGATCACCACGTCCTTGCCCCAGTTGGGACCGTTGGGGAATGCGTTGCCGCACGGCAGATGCCGGCGCCCGATCTGCACGCCGGGATGGTCGGCGGGAATGAGCGCCACGGTGATGCCGAGGTTCTCGCCGCGGCCGAGGATGTTGTCGGGATCGAACAGGCGGAACGCCAGACCCACCAGCGTCGCCTTGGGCCCGAGCGTGATGTAGCGCTTGTCCCACGACAGGTTGATCGAGATCTGGTCGCCGTCGCGCACGACGGTGCCGATATCGCGCATGGTCGCCGCGTCGGAGCCCGACGTGGGACCGGTCAGCGAGAAGCAGGGAATTTCCTCGCCCTTTGCCAGCCGCGGCAGGAAGTAGGATTTCTGCTTCTCGGTGCCGTACTTCTCGATGAGTTCGCCGGGGCCGAGCGAGTTCGGCACCATGATGATGGTCACCACGTCGGGCGAGCGCGAGGCGATCTTGCCGAGGATCAGCGACTGGGCCTGCGCCGAGAACCCAAGGCCGCCGTGCTCCTTGGAGATGAGCATGCCGAGGAATCCGCGCGACTTGACGTAGTCCCAGACCTCTTCGGGGATCTCGTTCTCGCTGTGGCGCACCTGCCAGTCGTCGATCATGCGGCAGAGTTCTTCCGTCGGACCGTCGAGGAACGCCTGCTCCTCCGCCGTCAGGACCACCGGCGCGATCGAGCGCAGCTTGTCCCAGTCCGGCTCGCCGGAGAACAGCTCGGCGTCAAAGCCGACGGTGCCGGCCTCGAGCGCCTGCGCCTCGGTGTCGGAGACTTTCGGAAGCGTGCTCTTGACCATGCGGAAGGCCGGCGCGATCAGCAGCGCGCGGCGCACCGAGGGGATGGCGAGGACGCCGAAGGCAATCGCGAACACCCACAAGACGAACCCGAACAGGCCCATGCTCCCGTGGATGGGGCCCTGCCAGATGAGTGCTGCTGCCACCAGCGCGGCCGACCAGCTCCACAGTGGTGACTTGTACATGCCCAGCGCGATCACGCCCGCCAGGAGCAGAAGGCAGAAAAGAAGCTCGACCATCTTTCAAATGCCTCCGTAGGCCATGCCGCAGGCGCGTGTTCCGATTTCAGGGAAACCTAGATTGCGGCACGTTTCGTTGGCGTTAAGGTCAACGCGGGCTTGCACTTAGTCCCGAAAAGGTCAAACGGAAGCGCCATTCCGTTGCCTCGCAAGCTTGTATCGCCTCCACTATAGCTCGTTTCCCTGCTGAAGGGAGAGACGGTGGCGGTACCTTGTCCCCAACCCTGGCGGAAGTTTTGTGACACTCATTCTGCGGGGAATTTCAAAACGCTGGCCCGGATGCAAGTGATGAGCGCCGCGCGATGACGCTGATCAAATCGACTCTTCTTGTCTTTGTTGCAGTGCATTCAACGCTGCACGCGAGCCCATCGTTCGCCGCCGACAAGACGGATGACCTGCAACGCTACGGCCGTCATCTGGCGCGCGAATGCACCGGCTGTCATCACGGCACCGACGGCGACGGTGCCATTCCGACTCTCAACGGCCGGCCGGCCAAGGAGATCGTCGAGCTGCTGCAAGCGTACCGCGAGGGGCGCAAGACCAACCCGGTCATGGTCTCCGTGGCCAAATCACTGGACGATGAGCAGTCGGCGGCCGTCGCAGCCTACTTCTCCTCGCTGCAGCCGCCGTAGATGGGTTGCCTTTTCCCTACCCAGACCAAAGTCGGCTGCCCCGAAACACGGGACCTCAGCCCGGGTTGCGGCGCCTCGCAGTGCGACCTGCTGTCCTAGGCGCCTTGTCAGATCGGCTCAGTTCGTCCTAATGCGCCGGAACTTGAGCTGCCGGTCGACGTTTGCCGTCGAACTTGAGGTGCTCAGAGGCCATTTCACAGACCACCTCGTTGATCACACAGGCGCCCGTCGCACGCGACCGCGCCTATGCGATTTTGGAGTAGATCATGGCACGTAAGAAAATGCGCGCAATCGACAGCAGCCACACCCTGACGTGGTTCTTCCTCGGCATGCTGGCTATCGCCGTGACCGCCGGGTTCATCGCCCAAATCAGCAACGCACTGCACTAGGCGGACGGTCCACTGCGAGCGTCAGTCCGCTCGCAGGGTCATGATGCCGATGCCCATCGAGACATTGGCGAACGTGATCACGTTGAAGCTGTAGAGCAGCAGCATTGGAACGACCGGATCTTCCGTTTCGAGAAGCAGGTCGCGCAGCCCGGCAAGGTTTAACAACACCGTGAGCGATACGACGGCGACCCCGATCGCGGCGCCGAGCGCGAGGTGCATGCCGAGAAGCCGCAACAGCGGCGAGCGCACGATCGGCTCCTGCGTCTTGCGGTCCTGGAAATCATTGCGCATGGACTGCCTCACCCTTTATGGCCGACGTCCGCGTCCTCGTTGAAGGCGTCGTGGATGATCGCGTTGTACCAGGCGACGCTCTCCAGATAATTCTGCTTGCGCACAGCTGCGCTCTCGCTTCGCTGCGAGACGAAACCATCTGACGCGGCGAGAAACGCCCGGCCGTCGGCCTCTTCCGGTTTGTAATTGGCGCCGATCTTAATGCTGTCGTCGGCGGCCAGCAACGACCAGCAGGTGTTGCGATAGCGCGCAGGATAGCGGTCCGCGCCCGCCAGCTCGGCCAGAATATCGGTGGCGACGACCTTGCCCTGGCTGTTGGCGGAAAATGCCGACTTCGGCATCTCGGCGGCGATGGCGGAATCGCCCAGCACGTATACTCCGGCAACGAGCGCGGAGCCGAAGTTCTGCGGATTGATCGGACACCAGTCGCCGTCCTTGCACCCCGCCATACCGGCGATGTCGCCGGCCTTCTGCGGAGGAATGATGTTCGCGACCGCCGCCTTCTGGCGAATGCCGGATCTGGTCACGACCTCCTTCGTCACCGTGTCGACCTTCACCACCGTGAAGTCGTCGATCTCGTTGGTGAGATTGAGGTCGATGATCCCGTCGTAGTACTTGGCGAATGCCTCCTCGAACGCCGCCTGCTTGGAGAACGTGCGCTTGGCATCGAAGATCACGAGCTTCGACTTCGGCTTCTTGGTCTTGAGATAATGCGCGATCATGCACGCGCGCTCGTACGGACCGGGCGGACACCGGTACGGGTTGGCCGGCACCGCAATGACCACGACGCCGCCATCGTCCATCGCTTCCAGCTGGCGCATCAAGAGAAGTGTCTGCTCGCCCGCCCTCCACGCGTGCGGCATCACCTCCGCCGCCTCCGGCGAATACCCCTCGATGTCCCAGTACTTGAAATCGATGCCGGGCGAGAGCACGAGCCGGTCGTACGCCAGCTTCTTGCCGTCCGCCACGCCAACGGTCTTCTTCTGCGTATCGACGTCGAAGGCGCTCTCGTTCACCACCGAAATGCCGAGCTTGCGCAAGCCGTCGTAGGAATGCTGCAGCGAGGCAAACGAGCGGAAGCCGCCGAGGAAGTGGTTGGAGTTGAAGCAGGTCGTGTAGATCTTGTCCCTCTCGACGAGGGTCACGTCGAGCTGTGGCGCCTCGCTCTTGAGAATACGTGCCACGGTGGCGCCGCCCGCCCCGCCGCCGATGATGACAACCTTTGCGCCGCCTTTTGCCAACGCAGGAGCCGCCATGCTCGCCGGGGTTGCTGCCGCGAGTCCCGCCGCCGCCATAAGTTTGGAGAATTTCCTGCGGTCAATCATGGTCATGATGCCTTGTCCCCGGCGCGCCATTACCGATATCGTAAGTGCTACACCCGAAATGCGGCAATGGATAATCCCGACAATGACAACCGCATCCCGCGTCCTGATGCTTGATCGCCGCAATTTCCTGCTGAGCGCCGGCGCCGCCGCTTCGCTTTCAGGTCTCGTCGGCCTGGGCGGCTTGGCGCACGCCGGCGAGCGCAGTGCAGCATTCACCCAAACCCTTAACGAGCTTCTCGACGGCGCAACGCCCGTCACAGGCGGCATCCAGATGGATCTGCCCGAGCAGGTCGAGAACGGCGACTACGTCCCGCTCGCGCTCAGCGTCGATAGTCCCATGACGCCGCAGGATCACGTCAAGGCCATTCACCTGTTGTCGACCGCCAACCCGCGCGCGCACGTCGCCACGTTCCGCTTCACGCTGTTGTCGGGTAAGGCGCGCGTCACCAGCCGCATGCGCCTTGCCAAGACGCAGGAGGTGGTCGCGCTGGCCGAGCTGAGCGACGGACGCATCTTGATGAGCCAGACGAACGTCGACGTGAAAGTCGGCGGCTGCGGGCTGTAGGGAAACACGCGCACCATGAAGAAGCCGCCCCGCATCAAGGTTCCGCAGAGCGTACGCGCCGGCGAGATCGTCGAGATCAAGACGCTTGCGACGCACGTCATGGAGACGGGCAACCGCAAGGACGCCGACGGCAACGTCATCCCGCGCTACATCATCCACACGTTCAGGGCCGAATTCGAAGGCGAGCCCGTGTTTTCCGCCGACCTCGGTCCGGGGATCGCGGCGAACCCCTATATCGCCTTCTATCTCAAGGTGCCGGGACCCGGGGCGCTGACGCTGACGTGGATCGACGATGGCGGCGAGACGACGGTCGAGACGGTGCCCCTCAACGTCGCGACCTAGCAAGGACGACCGGTCTACTCGCTGCGTGCCGAAGCCAGCCGCACGTCATCGGCGTTCAGCGCGCCGAAGCGCTCCGCTTCCTCCAGCGCGTGCGCCAGCTCCTCGCGCGCCTTCTCCGCCTGTCTCTGCCGCGTCCACAGGCTGGCGTAGAGACCGCCCTTGGCGATCAGCTCCGCGTGCGTGCCCTGCTCCACGAGCTCGCCCTTGTCGAGCACCAGGATGTTGTCGGCGTGCACGATCGTCGAAAGCCGGTGCGCGATCACCAGCGTCGTGCGGTCGCGCGAGACGCGGTCCAGCGCATCCTGGATTTCCTTTTCGGTATGGCTGTCGAGCGCGCTCGTCGCCTCGTCGAGCATCAGGATGGGCGGGGCTTTCAGAATGGTGCGGGCAATCGCCACGCGCTGCTTCTCGCCGCCCGACAGCTTTAGCCCGCGCTCCCCGACCATGGTCTCGTAGCCCTGCGGCAGCGCGCGAATGAACTCGTCGATCTGCGCCAGCTTGGCGGCCGCGATGATCTCGTCGTCGCTGGCGGCGAATCGGCCGTAGCGAATGTTGTAGAGGATCGTGTCGTTGAACAGCACGGTATCCTGCGGCACGACGCCGATCGCGGCGCGCAGGCTCGCTTGCGTGACGTTGCGGATGTCCTGCCCGTCGATGGTCACGCGTCCCGACTGGATGTCGTAGAATCGGAACAGAATGCGGCTGATCGTCGACTTGCCGGCCCCCGACGGGCCGACGATCGCCACCATCTTGCCGGCGGGCACCTCGAAGGAAAGGTTCTTCAGTATGGGGCGGTCCGGCTCGTAGGCGAAGCACACGTTCTCGAAGTGGATCTGTCCGTCGGTGACGGCGAGCGGCAGCGCGCCCGGCTTGTCCTTGACCTCAGGGTGCTCCTCCAGCAGGCCGAACATCGCTTCCAGGTCGACGAGGCCCTGTTTGATCTCGCGATAGACCATGCCCATGAAGTGCAGCGGCTGGTAGAGCTGGATCATGAGGGCGTTGACCATCACGAACTCGCCCACGGTGTGCGTCCCGACCATGACGCCCTGCGCGGCCAACAGCATGCACGCCGTCATGCCCACCGTGAAGATCAGCGCCTGGCCCGAGTTGAGGACGCCGAGCGAGCGGAAGGTGCGGATGGCCGCCTTCTCGTAGCGCGCCATCGAGCTGTCGAAGCGGCTCGCCTCCACGTCCTCGTTGCCGAAGTACTTCACGGTCTCGAAGTTCAGGAGGCTGTCGATCGCCTTGGTGTTGGCGTCGGTGTCGCTCTCGTTCATCTCGCGCCGGATCACCATGCGCCGCTCGCTGGAGACGAACGTGAACCACATGTAGAGCACGACCGTGCCGATCACGATCACCACGTAGCGCCAGTCGAAGTAGTAGAGCAGGATGCCCGAGACGAGCAGCAGCTCCAGCGCGGTCGGCACCACGTTGAGGATGCCCATGCGGATGATCAGCTCGATGCCGCGCGTTGCCCGCTCGATGACGCGCGACAGGCCGCCGGTGCGCCGTTCCAGATGGAAGCGCAGCGACAGGCGATGCAGGTGCGTGAACGTCCGCTTGTTGAGCTGACGCACCGCGTTCTGGCCGACCTCGGTGAAGATCACGTCGCGGATCTGCGTCAGCACCATCATCAGGACGCGCCCCGTCCCGTAGGCCACGAGCAGCGTGCCGACGCCCACTGCCAACCCCGCCCCCGTTGACAGCGCCTCCGGCCCGGCGTCGGCGGTGAGCTTGTCGGTGGCGTTCTTGTAGAAGATCGGCACCGCAACGGTGACAAGCTTGGCGAGCAGCAGCACGCTGAACGCAATGACGACGCGGATGCGCAGGTCGCGACGATCCTGCGGCCACACGAACGGCAGCAGGCCGTGAATGACGGTCCAGTGATTGGCGCCGCGCCGCAGATCGTTGCGGGACTCAGATGCGGCGGCGGTCGGCGCGGAGGGGACGGACATGAAACCTTCGATTGCAGTCTGCAAGCGCGGGCGGGAACGCGTGCGCGAGCCCGGCTCCACCTACGGGGCACTCATACGGCGGTGGCCGATGCTAGCGGTGACGGCCCGGCAGGACCAGCCGGACCCCGCCCGCCGGACCTTGCCCTAGGGTATATAGAGGCGCTGGCGCGGATAAATACGGTGCGGATTGCGGATTTTGCCGCGGTTGGCGCGGTAAATCGCGCGGTAGGCCCGCCCGTTGCCGTAGTGACGCCGCGCAATCCGGCTCAGCGTGTCGCCCTTGCGCACCACGTAGACGCGGCCGCCGCCGCGGCGCGCGCGATACCTGCGGCGATATTTCTTGCGGCAGATCTTGCCATGACCTCGCCGGTACATTTTGCGGCGCTCCGCGCGTTGGCGGGCAGCCTCGCGCCGGTAGGCGCCCCCACCGTGTCACCCCCCCCCCCCGCGC
>OOGL01000014.1_pt1 | contig 11431 bp, 9 predicted proteins | sample 1670391 | NCBI WGS metagenome assembly OOGL01 (sample SAMEA98147668, study PRJEB22522) | marine metagenome | biome: marine biome; feature: marine water body; material: sea ice | place: Arctic Ocean | collected 14-Sep-2015 | depth 0.1 m
GATCGAAGCGGGGGAGTGGCTCGACGAACTGGCGCCCACAACCGTAACGTTGGGACTCGGCGCCGTTCGTCTGCCCATTATCACGTCAGCGCGTTTCAACTCCGCACGACGGCTGACTCGCGCAGGGTTGAGCCTCAGTCGGGGCGCGTTCGCGCTTGAGGGAGTCGACCTGGAGGTCACTGGTAGCTCAGGGATCGACTGCGGTTCTGCCGTGCACGTTGAGGGCGGAGACCTCCTCGTTCGTGATGCTTCGATCGCTATGTCCACAACAGCTGTGTGCCGGGTCGGCGTGATCATGTTGGACGACACGGCCGGCTCTACGCTCTCACTGGTACGCAGCGAGGTCATCGGGATGGCGGGTGATTGGTCGTCGACCAGGGTAACCGTTGCAGGGATCGCGACCGACGGTGCAGACAGCATCGTGATGACCGACTCCTCTGTCGTTGGCGTCCGACGCAGCGCCGTAGGCGGCGACAGGCCTGCGGACTACATCGCGGCGCTTACCGATGTCGGGGGAGCACGCATCCGTATCTCTCGTTCCTCACTGCATTCGGTTTTCACTGGCATCGACGGCGCCCCAGCGATTCACCTCACCGATGGCATCACCGCCGCTCTCGACCTCCAGGGCAGCCCGGATGTGTTCATAGACAACTCGGTGCTCACGACCCCGAACGGAGGGGACGAGAACAAGGTCGTCGTACTCCAAGCAGAGGACAGCATCCTCAGATTGATTCACACAACGGCGCAGCTCGGGTCCGACTTCAGGCCTTCAGGACCTCCGGAAGCTCGAGGCTTGAGATCCGCAGTGGTGTCGATCGGTGGTCGCCTGCGCCGCGTTGTTCTCGCCAACAACCTGCTGGCACACGCCGACTTCGGAGCGTGGACCGAGTTCATGACTGTGTTGGACCTGTCGGAGCTCGCCATGGGTGCCCCGCAATCGGAGTCTTTCGTTCGAGGCAACGCCTTCTCCGAACCGCCACCCCAGATGCTCGACCTGCCTGCGAACCCGCTCGTGGTCTGTTCGTTGGATGGCGAGTTCTCGTTCCTCGCAGTCGACGAGACCACGGCCAACGACCGCGCCAACTATCTGTGCCGGACAGGAGGGAGCATCGACGTCGGCGGAAACTATGTACTCTACCGCCTTGTGATGCGATCAGCATTCGAGACTCGGGGTGCAGTGACGCTCGACGGCGATGGACGGGTGGCCGCAGGTACGGGCAACACCTTCGCCGGAACGGTGAGCCTGCTCAGGACCGGTGGCACCCCTCATCTGAGCCCCATTCCTGCAGCTGAGGTCGCCGTTGATCGCTCGGGCGCGGCACACAACCCGACCGCACCCGTCGTGGGTGCCTGGGTGATTCCGTGAGCATGATGCGCATTCTTGTCCTGGGCGCGATGGTGTTCTGCATCGGCACCCATTGTGATCGCGGTGAGCCCGAATGCGATCCGTGGGGCTTGCTTGGAGATTCCTTCCGTGTGCAGTTGGTTGGCGAACCGACGTCGCCCACCGTGTCCTGCGACGGGTTCTTGGAACTAGATCCGGACGTCACGCTCGCAGCCGACAATGCATGTCCGGGACTTGGCGTGGAGCTTCCGGTCAACGTTCCTCTCGACCCCAGCCTTGGCGCAAGACTGCTCGAGTCCCGTGGCGACGGGCCATTGCCGGACTTGCACTCGGTGTATCGTCTGGATGCAGACGGCTGCCGCGGGGAGTGGCAGATATTCGTACGGTATGAGCGGTATGCGACTTCGATCGATCCATACATCGAGCCCGACACAGATGGGGCTCCGTGGACCCTGGAACGGACCTTCGCACCCGACGACGTCGCAGCTTGCCCCGCCCTTGCGGGAGCCGCGGCGGATCCCGCATGGCGTGGGTCATGCGTAGACCAGTGGCCCGCTCGCCTGCTGCCGGAGTGAACTCCGCCCACGTCGTCGCTCTCGCGTGCTGGCTCATCGCTGGTTGTTTCCGAACGCATGAGCTCGATACTGGAGTGGAACTCGACGCAGGCGCACACGACGCGGCCTGCGATGCGGGCGATGCCCGACGTCCGCCGCCCAGTGACCCGTTCTGTTCACCAAGCGCGGCCGCGACAGTAGTGTGCTTTCCTGAACTGGTCTCGGTCGAGGGACCACTACCGGAGCTCGAGTTGCAGTTCCGGGGCACATGCGTGCAAGACGTGTCGAGCATCGCAACCGGGACGTCGGACGGGATCGAGTTCTCAGTGCAGGTACTCGTCGTCGATTGCACCGAGCAGCTGGCAGAACTGTGCGCGTGTGGGTCGTTTGACCACCCTCCCTTCTCGACCCCACTCGCCACACTCGGGCCTCTCGCCGTTGGCGAACACACCATCGTGTCCACCTTCGGACCAGGTACGTCGCCAGCTCGAGTCGAACACACGTTTCAGGTGGGGGACTGGCCAACCAGCGAACCCGTCTGCGTCGAACTGGTCCCGTAGAGCCAGCGAGCCAGCGAGAGAAACCCACGCTGGCCCTCCCGTGGCAACGCGTGCTTCCTTTCCTGAGGCCCCGGAGAGCAAAGACGGAGTCGGTCCGTTTAATCCGTTGAAAGGGACCCCTCTCCGTTCGATCTGGCCTACAGTCACGTCGTGGCACAAACCAGCGGAGGGCTGACGGTAGAGTTCGAGGCTTTTCGACGCTCCGTCGACGCTTTGGTAGTGGGTCTGATGCCGATCACGCAGAACGTGGACGACCACACCTACTTTGGACAAGGACACTTGGTGGGTGACCCGAGTCAGGTTCGCGCGTTGGAAGAAGCGATCGTTGGGAAGCCGCTCAATGGCGCCTGGTCTCCCGCCCAGGCGCCCCGCGGGGACATGAACCGGTTCGTCCTTCCCCTCCAGCGCGATCGGGAAAGGGTCCAGCCGTACCTCAGGCTCTACGGGACGTCCCAGGCAAACGACACGATGAGGATGCTCGTCTACGACGGAGCTGTGTGTATTGGTTGGTTCGGGTGCCTACGGGCGCGCGACGCTCCTGACTTCGATCGGCAATCGCTGAACCTTGCCCAGGAGCACGCCGACCGGTGGGTGACGGAGCTAGCCGCCCGGAACCGCCGTGACAACAAGCTTCTTCAAGAGTCGCCCGCTCACATAGTCGTAGCCGAAAACGGACAGATCCTCGCTGCGACGCCCGAAGTGGCACCCTGGCTCTCCCGTCGTCGAGCGCGGACGTTCGCGAACGCGGCCAGAGAGATTCGACGTACAGGACCGATGAGCCATGTCGTCGGAAGCTACCTATTCCGCGGCGTCGAGCTTCATTCGGACGACTCTTCGCTCGTCTATTTCAACGCTCCCCTCGGCACGTTTGGGAACGTTGCGCTCGCAGCGTTGACGCCTCGGCAAATTCAAGTCGCGAGGCTGATCGCGGTTGGCCTGTCAGCCGCCGAGTGTGCGGAAGAATTGGGCGTCGCTCTGCCAACTGTGAAGCAGCACCTCGCGAACGTGTATCGATTGGTGAATGTCTCGCGCCGGGAGGAGCTCGTGGCCATCATGAGTTCTCGCGCGATGTCTGCAACAAAGGAAGCCAGCCGGTGAAGGCCGTACTCGAATCGACAGTCACGGGCCGCGGCACAGACGTGGTCGTTCTCCATGGGGCACCACAGGACCCGTCCGACCTGAACACGCTCTCCGAACGGCTCGCTTCCGTGCACCGCGTCCATGGACTGGCCATGCCCGGCTACGGGGGCTCCTGTCTCCCAGTCGCATTCGACTGGGCTCGGGCCAGCGACGCGATCGCCGCCTACACGCATGCGAATTGCTCCCGTCCCTGGCTCGTCGGGATGTCCGCTGGGGGGTATCGCGCGTTGAGGGTGGCCGCGCAGGGGATCGAGGTTCGTGGCGTCTGCGCAATCGCTGGGTTCGCACACATGCCGGCGTCGATGCGGGACGGCCTCCTTCAGTCTGCTGCTGCGCTTGAAAGCGGCGCCGATTTGTCCGCCGCCTTGATCGGCGGATGGTTCTCCGAGTCGTTCTCAACTTCCCACTCCGCGCGCTGCGCCGAAGTTGTGGGTCGATGCCTATCGGCGGCCAAACCGTCCGTGGTTGCCGCAGACCTCAGGGCGCTTGCAGACGCGCCAGACCTTCGAGACGATCTCTCCTCAGTTCATGCGCCCATCCATCTCCTGACAGGCGCACTCGACGCAGCGGCCCCCGTGGAACTGGCACGCGCGGCAGAGAACTCTGCCCCGAACGCGACACTCACAGTGCTGGGTGGTGCCGGACACATGGTCCATCACGAGCAGTTCGATGCCGTCTACGAATGGCTCTCACAGTCGATGGATCCCAGGGAGGAGACGTCGTGAAGGTTCGCCTCGTGCACGACGAATCCCAACGGGCGTGGCAGACGGACGAGAGCCCGGGTCCAGGCCAATTGCCCGTGGAACTCGACGGCGCGGGCGGGAAGTTCACCGTCCTGGTCGAGTGTGCGCAGAGCGTCCCGCAGGCGTTCGATGTCCTCACCGTCCGTCAGCGCAGCGTAGCCATGCGCGCTTGTCGAGGACTGACGACTCAAGCCATAGCCGAGGCGCTGGGGATCGCTACGGAGACCGTCCGCTCGCACCTCAAGAACATCTATCGCCGGCTGGGAGTGGCGGGGCGTACAGAACTCGTCCGTGTCGCAACCGGTGACTTGGTCTTGGGTGACCTGGACTGATTGGCCCCTCCCAAACGGCGACAGGTGACGACAGCGCCGTCCTGGTGCCATCCCTGATAGTTCCACCCTCCGATTGGCCGAAACACAGGACTGGTTCTTGAGCCCCTGGCCCCACGTAGTCCGTTTGGGGGATGGGCGACGACCGTCCTTCTAGGTACAGGTGGCAGCATGCGACTTTCATGTGTGCTGGTGCTCTTGATGTTTTCTGCATGTGGCGACGACGACACCAGCCCACTCGACGGGGGGGTTGACGGGCCCGCGCCAGTTGACGCACTGCGCGATGTAGGCATGGATGGTCGAATCGTTGGGTCCGGCGAGAGCGTGACTGTGGACATCGATTCTACGGGTGGCGTTGTCACGTTGGGGGATGCCGAGATCCGGTTCCCGCCGGGCGCCGTCACCACGACCACAACGATCACCGTGACCGAGACGAGCGACACAACGCCCGCTGGATACAGAGCCTTTTCTCCTCTCTACCGTTTTGAGCCGGATGGGCTGACGTTCGCGGAGCCAGTGGCTGTTCGGTTGCCGTCCAGCGCCCGAGCCGCGGATGTTCGACTTGCGACGCTCTTCTGGTCGCGCGCTTCGGATGCTGGCGGAGGCTGGGAACGACGCGGCGGGATTCCTTCCCCAGGAGCGGTCGATGGGACAACAGAGCACTTCAGTGAAGGCTTCATCGCGGACGGCGTCGACTACACAGAAGCGCCAGATCGATCTTGTGTCCGGACCCGCGTGCTCGATAACCGGACTGCGGATCCATCGGGGGTCGCCCTCTTCTTCGCCATGGAGGACTGCTGGGGAAGACCCATCACGGACATTTCGCAGGCGGACCTCGACTCCGGGGTGGTTGTCGTCACGGAGAACGACGTTGCCACAAGCTCCGAAGCGCAGGCCGTCCTGCTTGAGCGCAGAGGGCTACAGGTGTTTGTGACCCTGGCCATCGACATGTCGAGCTCCACAACGTCGGTCCTCACGGACGTCGTTGCGGCAGCCCGAGAATTCGTCAGCACGCTCAACGATCCCGCTCGTGGACTCGTAGACCGGGTACAGGTGGCCATTTCACTCTTCGCCGGCGAGATGGAGCCAACACTGTGGCAGAGGCACACCCTCGACCTTGGCCTTGTACTCACTCTGATCGAGGAGCTACGCACCTACACACCTGCCGATGGGGGATCCACGAATCTCAACGGAGGAGTTGTGGACGCCATCGAGCGCAGTAAACAGGTTCAGCAAGCGTTTCGGGACCGCAACCACGGCGGCGCGTTCACTACTGGCTACGTTGTTCTTTTCACCGATGGAGCTGACACCTCAGGCCTGGTTCCCGCAGCAACGGCGATCGACGCAATCGCGACCAGCAAAGATGGCGTCCTCGCCGTTGGTCTGGACGGACGAGACTACGACCCGGCGGGCCTTGAAGCCCTGGTAGGACCGGCCTCCGTCGTTGATTCGCCAGCAAGTGGAACACTCGGGCGAGACTTTGCAAACCTGGCTGCACGACTTGCCGGACAGGTGAGACGTACGTACCTACTCGGCTATTGTTCGCCAAAGCGCTCTGGCACTCACACCGTGGACATCACCATCGACGGGGCGGTGGCTGAGACCTGGGGAGGAACAACAGAGTTCGACGCGACGGGTTTCGCGGGCGGGTGCTCACCAGCCCTCTTCATGGAGGCGTGTGCTGGGCAAGAGTGTGGAGGGCTCGGGTGTGGAGCTTGCGACGATCGGGTTGAGTCTTGTTCGTCAGGAAGCTGTGAGTTGAACTGCGAACAATTCAACGCATGCAACGGTGAGGTCATGGAAAACGCTCTGGGCTACACTCAGCAATGTGACGAGACACCAGAGTTTCAGTCGTGCGACGGACGCTGTTTTCGACCCGACGAGTACACTGAGCGTGCACATTGCGGAGGCTGCTTTGAGGGGTGCGCGATTGGCGCCGTGTGCGTTGCTAGTACATGTGAGTGTGCCACTGGTAGTTGTACGGAATGCGACTGGAGTGACGAGGTCGCATGCGGCCGCAACGTATGTGATGTGATGAGTCAGACGTGTACGGGACGGGCTGCGGCCTCCGCCGACCTCTGCGATGAATGCGCTTCCCCGCGAGAGTGCCGAAGCGGGTTGGTCTGCGCAATCGTCTCGGAGCCACGTGGCATACGATGCCACGCCCCGGCAGAGGCAGGATCATGTCCAATTGGTACAGTGCTGTCCCGACAGGCAATCTTTGGGGGACCCTCTACCGACGTATGTCTCCCATATCGATTCTGCTCGGCTGGTCCACGGACTCCACCCGTGTGTCCGCCGGAATCGCCCTTCAGCACCGACGTTGGAGATACCGTACCCCAAGCGGTCTTCGAAGACTGCGATGGGAACGCGGTGCCACTTCACTCGTTCTGTGGCCGCGGTGCCTCCTGGCTTCTTGTGATGAGCGAGTGGGACAGCATCTCCACACCTTTCGTGAGGTCAGACGCCGAAGATCTGTTCAATCGTTACGAGCCTGAAGATGTTGGTGCACTTCTTGTAATTGCGCAGAACCGCGATTACGAGGCTGCCACCGCAGCGGATTGCGCCCGAATTCGGGACGAGCTGGACCTTCCGTTTCCTGTAGTCTTTGACCCGCGTGGCGATGTCACGGCGGCCCTTGGGCTGCAGCCGACCGCTGAATCACTGGTCCTTGGCCCCGGGATGCAGGTCGTCTTGTCACAACGGTATGCCACTAGTGAGATCCCACGCGCAGTTAGCACTGCGCTTGGTCTCTGAGGGGACCCACGTAGTCCGTTTGGGGGATGGGCGACGACCGTCCTTCTAGGTACAGGTGGCAGCATGCGACTTTCATGTGTGCTGGTGCTTCTGATGTTCTCGGCATGTGGCGACGACGACACCACCCCGCTCGATGCTGGGCTGGACGGGATGGGGGGCTGCACCTCTCCGACCGAGTGCGACGATGGGCTGTATTGCAACGGCGCGGAGTCGTGCGAGTCAGAGCGCTGCGTCGCCGGAACCCCGCCCTGCCTTGGGGTGTGCTCCGAGGTCGACAGCACTTGCGACGGAGAGTGTGTGGATGGGGACGGCGACGGCGCCACCAACAGTGCCTGCGGAGGGCCAGACTGTGACGACGCCGATCCCGATCGGTTCCCCGGCAACGAGGAGGTCTGCGACTCGGAGGGTCACGACGAGGACTGCGATCCTTCCACCTTTGGCGCTACGGACATCGATGGAGACGGTCACTTCGACGCACGCTGCTGCAACGGCGACCTGTGCGGCGAGGACTGCGACGAAACACGACGGGGCAGCAACCCAGATGTGCCAGAGGTCTGTGATCTTCGCGACAACGATTGCGATGGCGTCGTAGACGAGGAAGTGACCATCACAGGGTTCGCTGACCTGGACCGAGACCTGTATGGAGATCCAGACAGCACCGTCATGGGGTGTCCTGGTCGCCCTGGAATCTCGGCGTCAAACCAGGACTGCGACGATTCCGAGCCTCACTCAAGCTTTCCCCAGCGTGAGTTCCGCGACGGGTTGGACAACGACTGCGACGGTATTGTCGACGAGTCCCCGGAAGCGGTGACCTGGTACCCCGACGCCGATGGTGATGGGTTTGGTGACCCAGCGGGTCCCACCGTCCTGAGCGACGAGGTGGTGCCTGGCCACGCCCTGCTGCCGTACGACTGCGACGACACCAACCCCGATGTCAGTCCGCTCGCGACCGAAGTCTGCAATGGACGCGATGACGACTGCGACGGAGACGCGAACTTTGTCATCGCCATCAACGACTGGGAAGACGACGATGGGGACGGCGTGCCAGATACACTCTGCGGTGGAGACGACTGTGACGACCGGGACCCGGCCATACTTGGTGCGGGCGGCCACGAGCGGTGCGATGCGCGAGACAACGACTGCGACGGCATCGTAGACGAAGCTTGCTCGGACCCCGTTGACCCCATCTGCCCGACCACAGGCGTGCCCGACGCGGAGGGACTGATGGGCCGTTGCTGCTTTCGGGCCATGAACGACCCTGCCCACCCGACGTTCCGAATCAGCGGACTCTCAATCGGATCTCCCCCGTCGCTCGCAAGCCCCATTCTCAGAGCTACTTTTCGGGATGCGCTCGATCAGGAACGATTCAACTGGCTCATCGAGGTGGACGGACCCGACACAGGATCCGCGACTGTGCAGGTCGGAGCCGGACTTCGGGGCGCGGACGGAACCTATTCGTTCGCGATGGGGAGCGCGCCCGGTCCTGGTGATTCAGACCGTTGGAACCCAGTCACTGGACCTGCGACGCTCACCGGAGAACGCCTCGCATCCGACCCCCTGAGCACGTTTGCCGTTCCGGTGCTCGACGATCTCGGCGACGTAGCGTTGGAGCTGCCGTTCCAATCATTCTCGATTGGGATGGCCAACATGAGCGAGTCGCGCAGCTGCATCGGCGCTCGCAGCGGCCCAGCGTACGACACCAGCCAAGGCGCAATGCGGGGCTTTATCACGATCGCGGATGCGATGACCGCGCCTGTACGACTCGGACCAATCGACACCACGCTGTGCAGGTTCACGGCGAACATCACAGGCGACGGGAATACCTGTGCCACCGTGCCGCAAACAGATTGGACGATCCAGCCAGACGCGCGCTGCGACGAAACCTCCTGCACGACGAGTTGTGACCCCGACAGCACCTGCAACGCGTGGCTCGTCACTGCAGGCTTTGCGGCTCACTCGGTGGACATCGACTAGCAGTCGCGGCGAACCCGCCGCCCGCGGTCGCGGGTGTGAACACGAACACAGTTCACGTCGCACGTGCATCGGTGCTCGCATGGTGAAGAACTTCGCGCGGATCCTCCCTCGCTAGCGCCGCCACCTCGCACCGAGGAGCTCGGTGCAGACTTCCGCAATGGTGCCCGGCTCCTCTCGATGTTTCAGGCACTCTGACCAAGTCCGAGCACGTTCATCGTCGCGTCCGGCCGCGTAGCGGGAGTCAAGGGTGCCGCTGTCCGGGCTGTCGCTCGAGGCGTACGTCCCGACCAGGAGCCCGACTGCCAAGCCAACCGCCAAGCCGAGGACGAGGGGTGCGTTTGGGGATCCAAGGTCCGTCGGCTTGCCTAGTGGAACGAACGTGATCGCGGGCTGCGGATCTAACTTGCGGGCGTAGACTTCCGCGTCCTCCCTAGAGTCGAACTGCCGCTCGTCGCACCACCACGTGCCTTCTGGAGCCATCCCACGATCCTACAGCACCGCAATGGTCCGGGTCACTCAGGGGCGCCGCCTGGGACGTACGAGCTGCTGGTCGAAGTAGCGGCCGTCGCTCATTGCCGCGCCTTGAGCGAAGGGATGTGCGGTTGGTTAGCAGCCTCCACATCAAGCCGCCTCGTCCTCGCCGAGTCTGACCTCGAAGCCCTGTGAAATCGCGGTGTAGAGCGCGCGCATCGGGCCCCCGCACCCAAGTTTGTCACTGCCCTCTCAGGTCCTCCTGAGGGCAGTTTCATTTGGAGCGGAGCGGTGTCCGCCGGTTGCGCGGCGTGAGGGTGGACGCGACTCTCGTCCCGCAATGAGCACGCTCTACTTCATCGACGTCGACGGCACCGTCGCGGACAACACGCACCGGGCGCACTTGCTCGAGGGCGAGCGGCCGGACTGGGACGCGTTCTTCTCGCTGGACCTCATGAAGCAGGACCGGCCGATCGAAGCGGCGCTACAGCACTTCGAGGACGGCCAGTTCGTGCACGGACACTTCATCTACCTCACCGCGCGCATGGAGAGCACCCACGACGTGACCAAGGCCTGGCTGGTCGAGCGCGGGTTCGCGCGAAGTGACACGCGGGTGATCTGCAAGCCGGACCGCATCCGCCGGCAGCGCTCGACCATCTTCAAACCGACGGTCCTACGCCGCCTGCAGCGCACCGAGTTTCCAGACCGCCCGTTCGTTCTGGTCGACGACTACGCAGATGTGCGTCGCGCGACCGAGCGCGCTGGGTTCGGCGTGCTGCGTGCGCCGGAGTGCTGGGACCAGGCTTGGGAAACGGAGGGCTAGCAGGCTGCTAGAAGTAGTCGTTGCATTGCACCCGTTCGCAGCGGAAGCAGCGGGCGCGGTCGCGGGTCTGTTCGTCGAAGGGGGTGCAGAACTCTCCTTCGGCGCATTCGTCGTCGTGGGTGCAGCGGTCGCGGCGGGACCGGCACTCGAGGCCCTCGGCGACCGGCACGCCGCCGGCGCCGCTTCCGCATCCGACGACCACGGCGCAGTCGCTGTCGGGGCAGTCGCAATCGTCGGCGAGGCAGCGGTTGCGGCCGTCGGGATCCGCGGCGCAGACGCAGCGTTCGTTCGCCGCGCAGTCCTCGTCCGTGCGGCAGTCGTGGTAGGTGCACACGCCGCGGTTGAGCGCGACCTTGGTGCAGCGGCCCTCGACCCCGTCGGTACACTCGGAGTCGCTGAGGCAACCGTCGAACCCGGGCGTGGGGCGGAGGTCCAGCCTCAACCGTTCACCGTACTCACACACTTCGGCCGTCACCCGCGGGTCGCTCTCCCACGACCCGCAACCCGCGACGACCCCGCCCCAGATACTCCCACTGCAGGCGCACACCACCCGAAACGCCTGCTTCGAGGTACCTCGAATGACCACGCTCCCCACAAACCCACACAACGCTGCGGTTCGCGCAGGGGGTTCGGGCGGACGCAGCGCCAACGACATCGCCAGAGCCAGCGGCAGAGCCAGTGCCCAGGTCGGCGGCAGAGCCGGTGGCAGAGTAACTGGCAGCACCACGGACACAG
>OOGL01000015.1_pt1 | contig 11348 bp, 7 predicted proteins | sample 1670391 | NCBI WGS metagenome assembly OOGL01 (sample SAMEA98147668, study PRJEB22522) | marine metagenome | biome: marine biome; feature: marine water body; material: sea ice | place: Arctic Ocean | collected 14-Sep-2015 | depth 0.1 m
GTCGTTGTGTGTGAGGTGTGTCATCCACGAGTGAAGAGATGCGCTCCGATGCCACCGCGAAACAGGACGCTTGGGCAAGATGTCTGTGTCGGACGTCTTCACCGCTCTTTCGCAGCAGATGCTAAAAGTGGTGCATCCGTATCCTGAGAATGCAAAGCAACGCCGGACCTACGTGCGGCTTTTCATCATGAATGCTGCGCGGGCTGAGAAAATCCCATTCTGGTGGACAGTTGCAGAGATAGAACAATTTTCCGCGCTGTGGAGCTCATTATTCCCGGTGATCGCATGTGACGCGATTTTCACCTTCGTACAGCAGAACTTAAACAGTGTCAAGAACGACAAACTTGCTGAAGAAAAAGACAAGACGCATCGCGAGTTTGAAGCCATGCGGGCTTTAGATCGTGCCAACAAAGCAACTCGGAACCAATCTCGCACGCATGCAATTTCCCTCAAAAAGGACGAGAGAGAAAAAGTCAGTCTGGCCCCGGTACCCGCTGCGCAGCAAGTGCCTTTCTACGGCAAGTCTTCCCGCAAAAGAAAACGACGAAGAGATGCAAAGCGGGCCTCAAGAGCACGGCAAAGAAACGAACACACTCCGGCTCCGTCCACGGCTCCGTCCCCGGCTCCTGCACAGACTCCTGCCGCCGACCTGGGTCCTACACCAGCTTCTGCTCGGACTCCTGCTCCAACTCCGGCCCCGACTCCAACTCCTGTTCCAGCTCCGATGCCAACTACGGCTCCGGCCCCGGCTGCTGCACATGACAAGACCAAGAATCCATCGGAGGCAATGGAGGCGGAGACGGCAACCGATGTCCCTGTTGTGGTGGACCCAGCTGAATCTGCAACCGAAGTCCCTGCTGTGATGCCCTCGTCTCAACCGATGCTTGTTGAAGCTTTATTCAGCACTCAGATGGACCTGTATGCTGCCAAATCCAGCCGGGACCAACATGCCATCATCAACAACGAAGCCGCCATCCACTCCGCTCCGAAGCCGCCATCCACTGCAGCACCGGCTTCAACTCTGGCACAAACTCTGCCACCAGCACCAGCTCCCCGAATTCTGGGGAAAAACGCGCTCGATCGGTACCGCCTGGTGGTTCAAGGCGAGAGTCTCGGTTATGATCCCACCGAAGGCATCACCCGTCCATTATCATCCGTATCCTCATCCTCATCCCCGTCTTCGCTGTCATCATCCGCATCATCATCATCATCATCATCATCATCATCATCATCCCGCTGGTTGGCCGATTCGAATGAGCACAAGATTCCAACTTCAGCTCCGTCCACGGCTCCGTCCCCGGCTCCTGCACAGACTCCTGCCGCCGACCTGGGTCCTACACCAGCTTCTGCCCGGACTTCTGCTCCAACTCCGGCCCCGACTCCAGCTCCAACTCCTGCTCCAACTCCGACGCCAACTACTGCTCCGGTCCCGGCTGCTGCACAGACTCCTGCCGCCACCGCCACCGCTGCCGACCTGGGTCCTACACCAGCTTCTGCCTGGACATCTGCTCCAACTCCGGCCTCGACTCCTGCTCCAACTCCGACGCCAACTACTGCTCCGGTCCCGGCTGCTGCACAGACTCCGGTCCCGTCATCTTCGTCATCATCATCATTATCATCATCATCAGCAGCAGCAGCAGCAGCAGCAGAAGCAGCAGCATCATCATCATCAATGCCTCCGCCGCCGCCGTCGACTTCATCAAGACTACCGTCAACTTCATCATCACCAGTTCCGGCGCCGGCTCCAGCGTCGTCGTCGCCATCGCCGCCGTCATCATCATCATCATCATCATCATCATTATTATCATCATCATCATCATCAGCAGCAGCAGCAGCAGCATCATCATCATCAATGCCGCCGCCGCCGCCGCCGCAGATTCAAGACTTGATCGACATCGAGGGCGATCCTAATCCAGGACCACGACGAACGGATCGTCAACGGTGCCCAACGCAAAGATATAAGCCGGAAACTTCACCTGCGCCGTTACCCAAACCACCATCAACACCCCCACCAACATTGTCATCATCCCCAGCACACCCACCACCAGCATTATCATTATCGTCGTCATCGGAGTTTTCTTACAAAACAGCGCCGCCCAAAAACGTTCCCGAGCTTGACATCTTCTTGGTGTGCTGCCTAGAGCTCCCGATTGAACATCGAGCGCTTATTTCCAAGCGACGAGTCGACACCAAATTCGAGATGCGATTACTGTCACTGGAGCTCCGGCAGATCAGGGTTGGATCAGTGAACATCTACAAGAACCTAGGCGGATGCCCCTATTACTTCCAGACCCTTCATCCTCCCCGGATGTGCACCCATTTTCGGCAAGGGTTGAAGTTGGCTGGTGGCTACAAGCACGTAATGCCTTGGGCAGCCAGCGAAGACCACGCGGTCCATGAGTACCAACTCCGCAGGGCTACAGACCAAAACCTGAAAATTCCTTCCTTGGAAGAAAGCCTCCGGCGCGATTCGGATTGTAATGAGGCTGGTTTGACTATTGCCATCATTTGGCCGGACGTGGAAGTGCACTATTTAGAGGTACGCTTTTGCTGGATACTCAAATCAGTATTAATCAAAATTATTACGTAGGACATGACAGTGGAAGACTGGGGTACCACGGACTTCAGGCGATTTTCGGATTTCGACGCGGCCTTCTCGGACTCAGAAAGCGTCAAGCGCCTCAATCATCTGCTGACATCAGGCGTTGGGCCACCCGGCTTTCTTCGTGATTTGGCGATCTCCAGCAAGTGGTTGCCGGCGGAGTGCACTCACGAAGACGTCGAGGCATGGCATAACAAGATCAAGAACGATTCATCTATGTTTGTCATCGTCGGGTCCGCAGTGGTACGTGACCCTGCCTTTCTTTACTTCCCACAGTGCAGGAAATCATGCCCTTATTGCTTCGATCTAGATTTACTGGGCGACGGAATACATTACCGGGACCATTTGCATTGTTTGCGAGGAAGAGAAAGAAGGGGCATTGCATGCGATCTGCGAAGGGGAACATTGTCACGGCATCGCTCATTTCGAGTGTATTGGTCGGGTTGCCGATGCAGATTATGAATATGGCGAAGGTGCCTGGTGAGATTCCGCACACACACAGACACGCACACGCGCAGGCACATAAACACACGCACATATATGCACAGAACACAGACACCACCCACTCATGCACGTACACACGCACATATCAAATTTTACGTGCCAAGGTTTTGCGAGGCCTGCAGCGATACAAAGCAAATGGTACCCTCCCACATCATGTGCATTGAAATTTGTTTCGTTGTTTGAGCGTGCGATAGATCACAGCGGCATCCGCATGTGATATTCACCACCACCGCGTGCGTGCTCGCACAAGCAAATAAAAATAGATTTAATACACATGTACACTCAACTGTCGTAGGCACGCCTGCACTGCGAGCCCGTTGCATTCGGTCCTGAAATGCGGGGCATCGATAATTTCGCCCGGGTCGTTGAGATAATGGAGCGCTCCAAGAAGGATGTGTGCTTCGAGCGCTTGCATCCAATTGTCCTCGGAGCCTTCTCCGCAGAACACAGACCTTTCGCCACCGAACTTCAGGCGTACCAGAAGCAACATGCCCAGCAGTGTGGAAAAGCCCCTTTCAAGAAAGAAGAACAGACGATCCTTTGCGAGTTCGCTGACTCACTAGTAAACTTGTTCCGGGAGAACCAGCCACATCTCTTTCGAGCCGGAGACGACAGCTTGGGGGTACGGTTCGTGGCTATTTGGGGCTCCAGTTTGGGCGTTGAACACGTAGATCTGCCCTTTGCGATGCGCACGGCGGCGGTGGCCGTCTTACAAAGCCAGGCCTCCTATAAGGTGCAGTTCCAGTCGAACGACAAGTCTGATCAATTCGAGATCAACGTGAACCAGGGGGACGTGTACACACTGAACGGAACCCGCGCATTCGACTACAGTCACCGGGCCGGTACCAACAACCAGGACGACAAATGCAAAATTTACGCCGTGTTTGGCTATCGGCACAACTTGGACAAGCCGACGACTTTTAAAGCTTTTAAGACCAAGTGGGGCAGCCTACTTCAATTTACCATTACCAGCCGTGGGGTTTACCGTGCCACAGCTGCACCTCGAGTGCACCGCGAAATCGATTCAGACCACGGCGATGAAATGATGCAGATCGACACCGCCCCCGAGCATGAGGTTTTCAGCTATGACGAGTGGGCTTGCATCGCGACAGCGCTTACTGGGAAAGCCATACCTCCAAGCCATAGCTCGTGGGATTATATGAAGAATAACAGGGACATTCATGCGAGCTTCCAGCTTTTCTGTTACATGACGAGTGAAATCTGCGTTGGAACTGTGCCCTCGATGCCGGCCCCATGGATGGTGCTAGTAGGAGGCCTTCGGACAATCTTGCAACAGCAGATTGACAAGCGCTTGCCCCCAATCGAGTGGGGAGATTCGCTTCGACACTGTCTTATCCCGGAACCAGACCACCCGACACCCCCTACTGAGCAGAACACCCACGAGGCAGTGACGCTGTTGAAACAAATTTCGAGTGGGGTGATGCTCTTGTGGCAGGGAGCGCATCTTCATGGAAATCTCCCGAAGAATGTCGAGGCTGCAGAAGCGATTGCTGCTTGGGGGCTCGACAATGGCGAGACATTCACTAAAGGTCTTGCGAAAACGCTTTGGAAGGATTCCATTCAAGCAGCAGGGCAATCTGATGCCAAGTTCACCGAGTGGGCCAGCTGGCCAAGTGATCTCGGGAGCCCTGGCGGACTCATGTTCGAACTTGGTCAACTTTGCAAGGCAGACACATGGCAAAAGTTTGACGAATTGGCAGCTGTCATGTGGCAAAGCCTGCGAGATCTCGACCTTCCTCGCAACAAAGCATACCTGGATGCGATCTTTCACAGAGAGCACATAACCTTCGTCCTGCTCTTCGAGGTTTGGAGCTGCCCGCGGTGCATGTCCCGGCACGCTGGTAATAAGACCAAAGAAAGCACGCTGCCGATTGCAGTACTGACGTGCACAGCTTGTGGAGTGGGTAAGAATCCGAATCGCTTCCTGCAAAGGGCCCTGCGACCATTTTACTATGATCAGAATCCCAAACAACTACAGGCGGTGGAAGCGAATTTACAAAAGCAAGAGGCAGCAATCAACGCTCAACTTGCTAAACTTGTACACGGATTTGCGAACTTCAGTAAATTCAAGTGCTCGCTGACTTCCCTCCTTGCATGGCTTTACAAAACTTCAGCGCTGACCCTATTTGCAAAAGCGGAAAAGACAGCATCTCTTACTGACGCGCTCAATGCGTGGACCGAGACGACCAGCCTGACTGGTGCAAGACCCGCAGAGATAACACACTCAATGGTCGAGGGTGCTTGGAGGAGTCTCGAACTACCATCGGAAGTCCAATGCATATACGAGGTTTTCCAGAAGCTGCTTCTGAACTCGTCCGGCCTTACTTCTGCCTGCTCGTTTACTGTGCGCGAAACGACATTTTTAGTTCCAGAATGCACGGGTAACTTCAAGGAGACGACGCAAAAGCTAATACCAACCAGCGGATGCTATCGACGCCACCATGCCGAATTCGAAGCAGATGACATCCGGACTCGCGATATTCTGTGTGCGACTAAGGAAGTCAGAGGTATGGCTTGCGAAACGTGTGGCGTCTCCCACCAGGTGGAAATTGAAGTTTCTGTTGATCTCACCACTTGCAACGATCTGCTCGTCGTGGGCTTTGGGCGGGAACGCTGGGCTTCGGACGGGGTAGCATACGCCGGGGGAACCCAGTCATCGAAATTGTTTACTCCATGCGAAACCGTGGTGGATGCTAATGACCGAGTCTTCGCGCTCCAAGCGTTTCTCGTCTACACTGGCAGCGGCAACAATGGCCACTATGAAGCGTACATCATGAACTCAACAGATCCTGCACACCAAGGTTGCGGCATCATGAAGTTCAGTGATGCCCAGTGCGAATCTGCTGAATCGCTCACAAAGTCGGTCTACCGGAAAGTTGTGATGGCGATTTACGAATTGAGTACGTGCAGTATCGGCGGCGGAGGCGCTGGTGGCAGCAGCGGCAGCAGCGGCAGCAGCGGCAGCAGCAGCAGCAGCAGCATTGATCAAGCCTGCGCCGGAATGAAGTCCAACATCAGCAACAGCAGCAACACTGTGGATCTAGCCTGCGGCACAGATGAAGACGGCAAGTGTGGTCTGAAAGCGATGCGGAAAAGCAAGCGTCGCAGGACTGGACATGCAGAATGGTTCGAGAATCATGAAATGACGGCAGTGTGGCATGCGCTGACTGGCGGCGCTTATGGAAAGCTGCTTCCAGTAACATTCGACAGCTTCCTCGCCTCGCCGTTAGAGATCAGCACGCTCGGGATGGTCAACAATCAACCAACCGGCCATCCTGGTACCCACTGGATGGCGGCGCTCGGGACCACACTAGTGGACGGGATTGCTCCTTCGCTGTTGACAGCAACGCAACAACAGCAACTGACCACGAAGGGGGTTTCGCTGCGACATGCGAGTCTCCAGACCCATTCCGCATCGTGTGGGCCGGATATGATGCATGTCCTTTTTGTCGTTCGCTCAGACGCAAGGCAACACGGCGTTGTATTGACGGGTGCACTGTCCCAGTTGGAGCATGGCGATTTCCCCCGCGCACCCGACAACTGGTGTGAGCTGATGGAATGCATTCGCAAGTTGACGCAACGCCAATTCGATGGTTTGCTGCCAAGGGTCGCTTGGCGAAATAGCCCCTTACTGGAGTGCCTGCAGCCCGTGGTAGACGGCGATACGGTCGAGAAGGCCACGCAGCTACTAGCTGGCATCACCTCGGGCTTGGAGAACATGGTCATGGTGCACGAAGTCCTTGTTGGTGGGATGCTGGAGACGCAAGTCGACGCCGCAACGGCGCTCACCAGCGGTACAACCACAGGACTTGACACGATCTTGGGAAAGGCAGCCCGAGACACCATGCAATACGCCTATGCAAGCACACGCACTATACTAAGCAACCTTGCGGCGCGGCCCACAACATGTTCTATTACTGGCAAGTTCCTCAAGAAGATCCTCGACACAATTGCCGAGAACTGGATGGAATTTCACGGGTTTGCAGACGGATTTGGCGCTGCCTTCTGGGGGGGGAGCGGGCCGCCGAGTCGTGTATGAAAATTGTTTGCAACACGGCACATCCGGTGTTTATTTTAGCTTTCTGCCTGTGGAAGTGCCCGGTTTGCCTAAAACTGCACAGCCGAATAAAACTACCGGCTGAGTGTGGCGTTGAAATTCCCATGCGGGTACTGACCTGCCTTACCAACGCCTGCATTGGTAAAAATCGAAGAACGCCACCGAACAAGATGGTGGTCAAGTTCTCCATCCGCAAGCTAAGCGCGTGTGTCGACATCGATTTCCCGACAAACTCCCCTGCAGACGGTGCGTGTGACGAACCTCCGTGCAGTGCCGCTGGCAGCAGCGGCAGCAGCAGCAGCGGCAGCAGCAGCGGCAGCAGCAGCGGCGGCGGCAGCGGCGGCGGCAGCAGCGGCGGCAGCAGCGGCGGCAGCAGCAGCGGCGGCAGCAGTAGCAGCATTGAGGCCGGGACTCCAGCAGCCGCCGACACACCAGTAGCCGAAAGCCCAGTGCAATCACGGGCTGCACTTTTTGAATGCTGGAGTGCAATCACTGGCTGCACTTTTTGCCCGCTACATCTAGAGACGTTGGATGTCTTCCTCACCTCGTACCCTTTCGACAACACACAAAAGTGGTGCGGGTTGATCAGCAGCAAAACAAAATGGATGGTGTGGGTCGGAAAGTTTCTGATACATGGGCCTGCACTGTTCCTGACTGACGAGCAGCTAAAGAAGGCGACTGCAAGGGGAATTGAAGTGATGACGAGCAATCGGTGCTGCTTCTGGAATCACGCGAGCCTGAATTCCAGCATGTTTTTGCTATTCAAATTGGGCATTCTATTCATGAGCCACTCCCGCTCGGGCGTGCCTCTTTCAGCAGAGTATATCTATCAGCTCATGGAAGAGAATTGCCTCTCTGTAGCAGACAGCTGGATTGAGCTGCTTGGATGCATTTCCGAGTTCACGCAACGCCAATGCGAGGGGTTGTTGCCAAAGTTCAGTTGGCAAAATAACCCCCTGTGGGAGTGCCTGCAGCCCGTGGCAGACGGCGAAACGATCGGGCAGGCCATGCAGCTACTAACTAGAATCACCTCGGGTTTGGAGATCCTCTTCATGGTGCACGACGTCCTTGAGGGGAGGAATGCGACGATTCGAATCGATGTCGCTAAAGCACTTCACGCCGGCACAACTGCGGAGCAGGATGTAATCCTAAGCAAAGCAGCGAACCTCGCCGTTGAATGGGCCTACGGCCGCATGAAAGATGGCACGTACAACATGGCCGCTGAGACTGCGACGCGACCAAACTGTTCTATTACTGGCAAGTTCCTCGAGAAGATCCGCGACAAGATCGCTCAGGACTGGCCACGTTGGCTCGAATTTGCGACCTGGGTTTCGGGGTATATGGGATCTCACTTTACTACCGTCGAGTGTGGACACCCAGTGTTCGCTGCCGTCTATCTGCTCAGCCGGTGCACATTGTGCACAAAAGTCGATTTCAACAAGAATTTGCCAAGCGAATTCAGCATGAATTGCAAGGCCTGTTGCTGCGAGACAACGCTAGCGCGACTTGAACCACCACAGATTCGAATTTGCCTAGTGTTTCGCCCAAGCATTCCCTCGAGCGGCTCTGCGCTGATGCCGACGATGCCCCTTTCTGGTGTTTTGGAAATCCCGGACTTGATGTATCTGGTGGAGGAATATTTGTGCGTTGTTGAAGTCGTCTTTGCTGGGCGAGTCAGTCGACAGGTGAACGCAAGCCTGAAGGACTTTATCTTGAGCAGGAAGAACAACATGGATGTCCTCATTACCGGGATTCGTATTCAGTCACCCGAAGTGCGCGAAGCCCACCGTCAAAGAATTATGGCCCTAACCATCCGCGAATTAGGGCCCGAACGGTGGTGGGCCGCCGGCAGCAACATCCCCAACATCAGCGTGAGATTGCGATGCGACCGAACTGCCTTGATGCTGTCGTCATCGACTTCAATATCCACAGCAGTACCTCGGCTCGATACCACAGCAGTGTCTTGCGCTCGATCCACACCAGTACTGTGGCACCAAAGTGGAAGCAGCAGCAATTTGAGAGCCCACAGCAGTAGCCGCAGCAGCATCAGTAGTAGCAGCCGTAACAACAATAGCAGCGGCCGTGGTAGCAGCAGCAACATCAGCAGTAGCAGCCGTAACAACAATAGCAGCGGCCATGGTAGCAGCAGTAGCGGCAGCCTTTGTACACAGGCCCCTCCGAAGCGCCGCCGCATTGTCAGCAGCGGTCGCGATAGTAGCCGCTGCAGCAGTAGCAGCGGCAGTAGCAGTAGCAACAGCAACAGCGGTACCAGCAGCACCACCAGCAGCAGCAGCGGCAGTAGCAGCACCGCCAGCAGTAGCAGCAGCAACATCAGCAGTAGCAGCGGCAGTAGCAGTAGCCGCTGCAGCAGTAGCAGCGGCAGTAGCAGTAGCAACAGCAACAGCGGTACCAGCAGCACCACCAGCAGCACCGCCAGCAGTAGTAGTAGTAGTAGTAGCGCACCCGTGGTAGCAGAGCAGCGCACACTCATGACGGCAGAGCAGTACGCCAACATCGTGGCAGCAGCAGAATGTTCGCGCGCACTCTATTACAACACCACCTTACCGCACCTGCGCTCGGAAGGCACAAGCCCATGCGACATCTACGGAGAATGGTATGCTTTGGAGGTTTCCCTCCGACGGATTTGCGCGCCACCCGACCCTAACAGGCCGTCGCACTACCCTGATATCTCACCAGAAGACTTGTTACCCAGTCCAGGGCCACCTGAAACCTTTGAGGACTTCCGCCGACGGGCTGAGGCGAGACGCTACAATTAATGCCCGCAGCGCTGATAATGATTATGATGATACTGATGATACTGAGGGCTCCTCCCCAACGTATTGATGGACTACCATTGAATAATATGCAGCTCACACAGTCCTCCGGGTGTCTACTTTACTGTACTAATTGGGAGCACTAAATTCTATTTTGTCCCTTTGGACGGGTGTGGACTTGATTGCGATCATACAAACTCGAGGGAATCACCCCCAGTGTCACACGAGCCACTGTATTGGGTTCACAGGCCTGCAAACGGTCATTTACGGTCAAAACACTCACCGACTCCTCGGACACCAAAAATAATTTCGTATTATGGTAAAATTAATTTCGTATTAATGGTATAAATGGGCGGAATCGGCTGCATTTTAATCCAACCCCGATCATGTGAATCACGGACTTAATAAACGCCTACTATTAAAGCCGGAGGACTTGCTGCACTCCAGTGCAGAGAGACCAGCTAGACTGAAGCTAGCCAGCAGGGGATTGGGTAAGCCGGGCGAAGACCCGGGACGGCGCGCGGGCACTGGTAGGGCCGCGCGGGATACGGCGCTAGACATCAGCGGCTCTGACTGCGATTTCAACAGGAAAAGACCCTTCAGCTCTTTTACACAAGAACTCAGTCATGTTGTGATGGGGGTACTAGACCAGTTGATGTGTGAATCACCCGCGAATCACGCTCCGCATGAATCACGCGTGAATCACTGGCATCAACTAAAGCCCAGTAAGGACATGTACCAAATAAAGGGAGGGAAGGTGGGAAAAACAAAACATGGAGCCGCACTACAAGGCTCTAGCCATTCGCGGCTTCCATGATTAATAAACACGCCGGCTGCGATTCATCTCAAGGAATCACGCGCCGGACATACAGCATGCCAGGTACCCTTGGCAGCGGGTAAGGGGCAGGTAGTACTAAGGCCCGAGCAGGTGAAGACAGCGACACCATCGGGCATTGAGGAACGATCAGCCGGACAGGGGCCACAGCGCTGAAGCCTGATAACCAGACCGAGCTGCGCACGTAAAGTACATAGCGAGCAGCGAAACGATTTAAGGACGTCAAGCGCTCCACTGCGTTACGCACTTGCCTCTAGGGAATGCAGCTACTGTATTTCATGGTGCACGTTAACATAATGGTTATGGGTCACAATAATTCTTAATTTACTTGTAACATCAAGCATTCGATGTCCACATCAAGTGCATCAATCAAGCAGTGACATCTGTTAAGTATCCTGGTTTATAGACAGTAATAATGTGACTGTGCCTAGGTGGAAGGCAGTCATTGTATCTAACTGCTATTTGTATGTAATGGATCTACCCATAACTAGACAGTAATACAAGGAAGTTGATGTACCACATCAACTTCACCTATCAAGCAAATCAAGCTAGACA
>OOGL01000016.1_pt1 | contig 11006 bp, 3 predicted proteins | sample 1670391 | NCBI WGS metagenome assembly OOGL01 (sample SAMEA98147668, study PRJEB22522) | marine metagenome | biome: marine biome; feature: marine water body; material: sea ice | place: Arctic Ocean | collected 14-Sep-2015 | depth 0.1 m
TGTCTGGAGTGTCCGTAGCATGCCAGCCACCTGCTTGCTTCATGGTAAGCCTTTGCCAGCACGGCATGCCATCAACAACTAGCACACCGTACTGCTTGGCGATCTGTTCGATCACTGTGTTGTGCTCGTCGAAACGAGCGTCAAGCCCCCACAAGGCGGCGTCGCCCGGGATCACGAAGACAAAGCAATCGTAATAGCGGGCGATCGTCGTGAACATCTCGTGTGCAGCTTGCTCAACACAGCCTGGCATCTCGTACAGCAGCTTGCCATGCTTGACCAGGTCGTTCCCACCCCAAACTGCGCAGCCGTATGCGAGCTTGGGTGGTGAGGAAGTACTGGTGCTCTCTCGGAATTTGCGAAGGCGGCCTTTTAGGTCCACTCGAATTTCCTCGATTCCACACCCTGGCATGGAGACAATCGTAACGTGCTGCGTTTGCATGCACGCTGAGAGTTCTGTCAAGCACGTCCTCCTCGGTTTCCTCTTCGGATAAATGCCAAGGCTGGAGCACCCCGACACGTCTGTATGGCTATTTACTAGTAGGTCGTCTGAATCAATAACCGGCGGGAGAATCCTGCGGCTGTTGAGACAGAGTTGCAGCTCATCGGCGTATCTTCGCCCTCCGGAGGTAGCTATGCCTCTGAGTCGAAGAAAGCCTATCACGATGATATGCCACTGGAATATCACGTCGACACCGTCAAGAAGATCGGCGTACAACTGAGGACTGAGAGTGCGAATTACATCCTGAGACATAATCCTCCCCCATTTCTGCCATAAATCACGCAGAGTATTATTGTAGTCGAAATGAGCGATGTCGGTTATCATCTCGACCGGCACCACCTCATCTTCGCGGTTATCAGCACCACTCAAACCAGGCGCTGATAGCTGCGCCATCTCGAGGCGTTTCGGCCTCTGTGGAATGCAGCAGCAAGCTGGACAAGGACGGCTTGGGCCAGTCGCTTTGTGAGTGGGCTGAATTGCTAGTTTGCCTTTGTCGTTCATAGTGCGTGAGTGTAAAGCTCGGAAAGTGTTGTGCAAAGTGATAGACATTTCAACTGGATATGCTCCACCAGTCTGGTGGTGATTGAATCCGGGCGCATGCTTATCAGTACAACAGCAAACACGATTATTGAGAGCGTGGAACATTGCAGGACTGTTAGTGCTAACACGCAGCGGCATCTTGATAGGCAAACCTGTCGATTCACATCGTGTATTGAAGGCGCAGCCGTCAAACAGAGCATCATACATGTTATGCCTGGCAAGGAACCGAATGACAGCACGATTCTTCCAGTAAATGCAGCCCCTCGGCCACTCAATACAAACAACTCCGCCGCCGTCGAGGACAGCGTTAGCGCATTCGACAAAGGACTTCCAAATAAGTTTAAATCTATCAATACTCTTTTGTTGCGAGTTATCGCCACTATGGTTCCGCGAGCTAGCCTTCTTGGAAGGGCTGCCAGCAGGGCGGGGCAGGGCTGCCCACAGCATCTTCAAACCACCGGGAGACACGCAATGCTTCAAGCAGCGCTGGTGTCCCTTACGGGTAGTGACGTCATTTCGTTCGTTAACACGATACAGTTTACAACCCTTGTTGGAATGGGTCGCTTTACCAAAGATGGAATTAGGATAATAGCAAAACTCAATGAGAGTGCGATCGTGGACAGTTAGGTCCACTGTCACCGCAGGTGCTACAGCAACCCCCCTGGTTGGGAGATCGCTATCCTTAAAGATACCAATCAGTTTGCACACCTGGTTCCACTTGACAGCGTCGGTGAAATGCTTGGTAAAAATGTCTGCACACATCTCGTTGGATTTGCAGTATGTAATACTAAACTCACCTTCACGAAATCGTTCGTGTAGCCAGGCCATACAAATGCCTTGGGTTCTGCTCATGTGTCGCATGGTGGGGTTCTTACCACTTTCAACGATCTTGATCGTGGCATCGTTATCCTCCTTGAAATGGACAGTGAGAAACTGGTCTGCACTTTTAATGCCATTTGCATTGGAGATGAACCTTTCACCTGTCTGTGGGTCTTCACTCCACTCTCTCTTCTTGTACCCCAGCAAAACCTCCCACAAGCTTAAAGCAGGAAGACCTTCAGTCTTGATGGCCATATTGGCCGCAACGATCTCAGCCTCAGGTGTGGACTGAGAGACCGAAGTCTGCTTCTTACTAATGCCTGCAAGGGGCATAAAGGTGTTAGGGCCAGTGAGGCACAGGTAGACTCCGCTGGTAGACTTTTTAGTTCCTTTGTCTCCAGCCCAGTCGGCGTCACTGTAGAGAGTTAGCTCCACTTGGTCAAGAGGGTCGGCTATCCAGCCGTGCAAGTACTTGTCCAGGGAAGAGTTAATGTAACAGACCAGCCTGTGTAGCTGTCTGTCACACAGAGAAGACCACTTAGTGACCTTAGAGGCCAAGGCGCACGTGGCACGGAGCAGGTCATATCTGCCCATTCTGGCCCCGTAAAGGATCTTCATGAGAACCTTCGATGCTATGCCTTGTAGCTCTCCTGTGGGTAATTTGTCCTCTGTCTCGAATTCGGCATTTGCCTCCTCCAAGAACGGAGTCTCAACTCTGCGGAGGTTGGCACCTCTAGGACCCGCAAGGCTTTGATACCTCTCAACACACTGCTCAAGGAAGTTCCTCATATCATACTTGATGAACTTGGCTTGCAAAGAGCCAGCAGGTGTAGGAGTGTCGTTAGACGCCTCTGCGGTGAAACGCGGATTGAAACAGTTAGGAATGGTTCTATTTGTGATGATGTGGTCACAACCGAGGTATTTACCTGCGGGTGCGGGGGTCTCAATCTTAATGCCTCCCTTTTGACCAATCAATCCCCATCCTTTCTTCAAATTCTCTTTTGGTCCACTAAGCTTGAAATCGTCAACATAGACGACTAAGAATAATTTGAGTTCCTCATGGAAATAACAGGACCTCCAGTCTTCCTGTGCGATCTTAAATCCGACCGACAGGAGGTGCTTGTGGCAGTGCTTCTCCCAGTAGCCGCCGGCATCAGGATGGCCGTACAGACTAAGAATGAGAGGGCACACTGGATCAGCGTACAATGGCTTGGAAGTGTCTCCACCTCTATACCAAGACGCGGGCCATCGTTCGCGAGGAAGGCGAACCCAGGTAGCCTCACCTTTGAGGACAGACTGAGTATACGCAGATTCTCCGTCAGCCTGCTCACATGCATGGCCGGGGAAAAGCCCGTAGGCATCTGCCGTCTTCCCGCTCTCCATAGTAGCAGGAGCCGAGGACAATTCAGCAAAGAGTGCGTGTTCATGATTTTCGTCCCAGACATTATTGCCCTGGAACACTACGCGACCCTTGAACTTTCGGGCAGGATCGTTCTCACCGAGTTCGGATCCCTTCTCCACGCAGATATCGAAGATACGTCCTACGTGGGCCTTCTTGTTCAGCCTTTTAGCTTCGGCGGAGACATCTCTCCACTCTCTGACTTTCGTTTCATCCCAACAGCGCTGGGCACGTAATTTATCCCATTCCATGGTTAAAGCCGCCCACGCTTTCGGAGATGTTCCCACCTCTTTCTTCGTTACAGGACGAGCCACACATACATTGAACGGATACTGGTACGCAGCGATTTTGTCGCGGTGAGACGGATCGTGAGGACGGACTCTCATAGTGGGTACAGTATAGTCAGCACGAGAACAAGGACGTGCAGGAACAGCAGGGTTAACATTACCCGCATCGAGTCCGAGCGCCAGTGCGGCCTCAAACTCCTTTCTCGCAGTCTTCTTTTGCTCATCAGTCATGACAACCCATATTTCAGGCCATATGTCGGGGACCCTTCCGGATCCCTTATAGGCTCTTATGAATCTTCCATCAACGATCGTCCCCCCTGGGACTACTTTATATCTTTCATGTAAAGGTTTGATCGGTTTAGGTGGTGGCGGCGCTTCAGCAGTTATCGCCCCAGTAGGGACTACTATATATCTTTCATCAGGCGCATGTCTCACCCCCCCCTGCGCGATTGGCATCTCTTCGGTGGCAATCAAGCCACTGTCCGAGACAAGCGCAGTGATCATTCTTGTGCGTTCAGCCTCAGGCAAATCCTGGGCTTTTTGCATACTCAACGCGTCAATAGCACGTTGTTCCTCGGGAGAGCGCCCGTTAGTAGCAGACTCAGACTCAGCCGGCGGCGTGTCTGCCGCTACTACGGGTTGTGCCTCCTCATCCTGATCCAAAACTAGAACAGGCTCAAGGACAGGATCGGGCTTTGCACCGTGAATAGTGCGCATCTCACGATCGTAATGCTCCTTGAGAGGAAAAGTTATAGCATCCAGCGGGTTTCGATATAGCTCTTTCACCCTCTGTATGCGAATTTTGTGCTTTCCACTTCTGCCGGGGTTGGCAATGGCAATATTAAATTCGTGAAGTGTAGCGACAAGGTAGTCGCCACGCCATCGCCCCCCTGGCAAGATGTGGTACCCCATAAACACACCCGGCTCAGCGACCGGTGCGAATTTAGGATGAGGCACTTGTCTCCCTCTTTTGCCTTGTTTGACGGCACTGGGCTTGAAATCAACGAGACAGCCAAATGGTAGCCTTAAGCCACTAAAATGACCTTTCCCGTGACGAAGCTGCCATGAGGAATTTCCATCTACTATTGCAGTGTTGGTGGCAAAACACCAGTGCCTGCAGGCCATCGGCCACCAGGCGGCTTTAAATCCCGCTTTCTCTAAAGTAGAGCGGGTGCCTTGAAGCACGGATTTTACCGCTGCTTCAGCAACACCGTTTGACTCTTTACGGCCAGGCGTGGCGGTCCCGTGGCACCAGCCCAAATCAGTCGCAGCTTTTTGGAGCTCAGGTGAGCTGTCGCTATAGAAGTACTTCACAGCGTCTTTGGGACCCTGGAAGTCTAATAAAGCGGCATATGCGTCATCCGCTGATTTGGAGGCCTTAGGGTAGCAATCACACCAGCCAGTAAAGCGGTCCATTACGACCACTGCAGTCTCTTGTCCATCAGAGCCTTTATCAAGCTCGTCTCGCGTAATCAAGTGATCAGCAGTCGTTTGGTCACCGAACTGTTCAGGTTTGCCCAGTTCTGACCCTTCTACCTGTCGGGCATGTGCTTTTTGCATCTTTCCTCTCTGACAGGCAGGACAATACTTGTTCTTAGGTTGATGAGTCATTAAATGCTCAAGGCTTTCGGCTTCTCGCCGGCGGTCAACCCTACCCCCCAGTAACGGGATCGGTGGTGGAGCTACCACCTCCACGACCACGTCGTTCGCGGACGAACTCGCCTCACCAGGTCCATGAGAGGATGCGCTGGCGTGCGCTGGTTGGGCTTCAGTCAGCTCAACAGGAGGTGGTTTCACCTCTACCGGAGCAGCTGTTCTTTTTCCGATCGTACAAACACAAGCAGGTGCTTCGCAGCGGCACAAATAAGGAACATTTCTATCAACTCGCATAGTGTAGCGTTTTCCCGAAGGGAGTATAAAATAAGGGTTCGCTTTATTCGGCCAGTGAAAACTATAACCAAGTTCCATGCATCTAAGTCCTACAGAAAGTACGGCGGGAGTCGCGTCAAGCAGTAACGGACTAGCGATTTCTTGCAAATCCAAAATAGCGATGTCGACGACTTCATTAGCAACTACTTCGCCGTTAGCAGTATAAAGTGCCTGCCCCTTTATTTTACGCATCTTCGCATTGAAGGGCAACTCATCACGTCCGATGAGGTCAAAAGGACTACCAGTGTCAATTAGCCATGATATACACAAGTCATCAGGGCTCCTGTCACTGAAAACGGGAGTTCTCTTCTTTCGCTTCTTCTTGGAAGCGGCGGCGGCGGGAGCATGAGGCGTTTCGGCCTCTGCAACATCGGCGGCCACAAAGAGTTCTTTGGGAATTGGAGTATCTGCATACGTCTCAGCTTGCTCAGCGGCAGTGAGTGGACGTCCACAGGAAAGAACGTGATCCATAACGTACTTCCTCAGACGCTGACCTACCAGCTGTGCGCGGGCTAAAGAGTCCTCGGATTCGAGTTTCAGATACGCAGTTGTGTGACGGAAAGTAAGATCATGCGAAAGGCTGGGAGAGTACTCGAGGACATTACCCCTCTCCACAGTAAACGGGTACACCTTCGTTGAGTGAAACCTGACCTTCTTTTGCTTAACCTTCTTTCTCGTCTTCGTCTGCCATTGTCCTGCTGGAGACGTACTCCGCAGGATGCCCTTGGCAGGAATGGCCGGGCAGGCCGGAGCCAGCTTCAAAGCTGCAGTAGGCGTTTTCGGAGAGGGCGTGCCATCATCGTCAACCTCTGCGCTCAAGCTGGACTCAGGGTAGCGTCCCGACCCTAGGGAGGGTCCGACCCATCACTCTTCTTCTTACCACCTCTGCTTCGCGATCTGGACTTCTTCACGGTCGCAGGTGCAGCAGGAGCAGGGTGTGAGTAGTGACAGTCAGCGCCAAACTTGCACGTGCCGGTGCTAGCAAAGAACTTGCACACGACACTCTTGTCCCTGGGTGCGCTCGGAGAGCGGCTACCTTTCTTACCTTTACCCTTACCTTTACCTGGAGAAGGGCTACCCTCTCTTTTGTGAAGGTATGGGCAACCTGGCTTGTCACATTTGCCAGTGTTCTTGTAGTCATAACAGACTCCTTTGCTCGGTTCGCGCTTCGCCGCACCCTTAGGCGTGGCTCCGCGCTTACCCTTCCCTTTGCCCTTTCCTTTGGCAGCAGGGGCAGCTGGCAGCAATGGCTGCACAGACGATCCACCGGAGGCTATGTGAGCCTCTATTGCAGAGCGGTTCTCATGTTCACGCTTGCGTTCCAGCAGGCGCGTACATGCTTCTTTGAGGAAGACGAAGCTCTTGTCAACGTGATCGCCGCTCAGCCTATCGTAGTAGGCAAGATCCTCTTTGAGGCTGAGCACGTTACGTATTTTACGGAGGAAAATGTCCTCTAGGATCTCTGAATCGGGGACGGATTTCATCCCTGCAATTAGTCCATCCCAGGACGAGACAAACCAGCGAAGCTGCTTGTCTGTGTGCGGGGTGTCATCCCGCTGGCCTTTCTCTGACTTTATCTTGAGGTTAGTCAGGTCAACAAGGCTGTACAAAGCCCCGCTCGTCTGCGAGAGTTTGTATGACTGGTAAACTAGCCAGAGGAGCTGTCTCCCGCTGACCATTTCACCCCTGTTGGCACCTTCTTCGTTGACTAGGGAGATCTTGGTGCCCAAGTCCCCTCGTGCAATAGAAGTAACTGCAGTCGCAAGCTTAGTGCCGAGTGTCTCAAAGTCGCCATTCACGTACTTCATTGAATCCCAGGTGGCACTTTCGTGTTCCACTGCAAGAATCCATGTAAATGCTTTGCGCGGGTCTTTGGACGCTGAGGTCACAGCTGTGCGAACGTGGTTCCGCCAGGAGCGAAAACCAACCGCAGTGGGAAGGGCTTTGAGCTTTATCGACTCTGCCTCCTTGCCCCCTACGTTGGTGCTACGAAGCCTGAACGACTCCAACAGATGTCTCTGGTAGTCTTCAGGAGACATATCACCTGCATCACTCGCCTCTGGTTCGGGGTCGTCGTCGCCGGGGCCATCGCCACCGCCGTCGCCGCCCGGAGAGCCAGCAGGAGGGTCACCAGTCTTCCTTTTCTCAGCCGGTGGCGGTTTCGAGCCACTTGGACCAAGAGGGTTACCGATCCCGAATGTGAAAGGGAACTTGTACGGAAAACCTGGTGGAGGAGGAGCGCCTCCGGAGGAGCTTCCTGCCTCTGTTGCAGTTGTTGTCTTTGTCTTCAGGGCCTGAGTGAACGCAGCTGTAAACAGCCGCGCACCCTCAATGCTCCCGAAGTCATCAGAGAAGTGCATGGCCTTCTCTGGACTCTGCGGAGCAGACGGTGCTGCAGACGGTGCTGCAGACTTGTTGGCAGGTGAATGCCAACCGTCATACCCCAGTGCCTCGGAGGAAGGCGGCGAGACCCTAAGGTTCGCGACCCGCAGCTGCTCCGTAAGAGAAGCAATCATGCGGTCGGAAGCATCCTTGGCCTCGCTGTTCGTCGCCTTCTCCTCGACTGCGGCAGCATGAGCAACGTAGGAATTCATCTGTCCCTCGTTCTGCATCTGCCTGACATACTCGCTTGCTCGGAGGAGTAACTGATCACTCTTTGCTTGTGCAAACGCAACAGCCTCGTGTGCCTCGAGATTGACGGAAGCAATTCTCAGCTCGAGAAGCCTTTCGGCCTCTTGTTTTGCAAGAAAAGTCTCCTTCATTGACGCATCAAGAGCAGCACGGCTGGCTTCGGTCATTCGTTGTTCGTGAAGCGTTTCGGCCTCTCGTCTAGCAACCAAAGCATCGTTGGCATGTCTCTGCTCAGAAGCAAGATACGCATCACTAACAGTTTTCATGTGCTGAGAGTGGCGTTGTTCTGCATCAATACTGACCGCTTTGGCACCAGCTTCGTATGCAAGGTTAGCTGTTTCAACCAGTTTCTGGTTAAACACTTCCCGAGACGATGGCCCAAACTCAATCGGTACGCCAGGATATCCATAGGTTCCCACATTGGGTCCTTGATAGACAGCCAATGGCTGAACAGAGGTGTCTTCTACCTCTTGGATCACCACCAGGTCGACGTCGGTCATAGGACGGCTTGCCCTCTCAAGGAGCATGAGACCAGGTGGAGGAGCAAGGGCACCCGAGGAGGACGATGACGCCTCTTGGATAGCCTGATTGCTCGCCGAGACTTCGTGCGCGCGAAGAGCACCCGCGTTCAGGTGCCCCGGTTCCGTCTCGACCAGCAGAGTAAGGATGTCCTCAATGTCCCCCCCTGGGAGGACTTGGACTTCCTCGATCTGCTAGCCTTTCGATCAATGTGCTCACGTCGGGCTTGCAGCATCTCCAGTTCCTTCTGGTGGATGGCAAGGTTAGCCGCAAAGACCATGTCCTCGTCGTCGGAATCGTTGACCGTAATAGGTCTGTCGTCGTGCACGACCTCGACATCACTGTGGATGATGTACGTCAGCGGAGGTCGCGGGTTAGCAGGCGCCTTTGCTGACGCGCATGCCACCGGCCTTCCGCTCGGTACATCATGGTCGCTTCGGGAGCGATCCTCGGACACTGCCGGCGGAGAAATGTCATCCGACGGGGCCGACCATCCGGTAGGAGTGTGATTCATTGTCGTGGACTCTGGAGGAATTTCGTCCTCTGAATCCTTCCTCTCAAACGTTCCAGGCCTGCCCACAGGCTCTTCTGTGAAGCCCTCTGAAGGAACTTCCCGTAGTTGGACCACTGCCTTCTACGGCGGAGCTGTCGCACCACTGATGAGATAGCGTAAAGCCAGAGACGCCTGGCCTTTGATGGGCGGGCAGCCCTGAAATACGCCGGGGTCGCCGGCGTCCTTGCCGGGCGCGGTGCCCTGGAGTATGGCGGAGCGAACTCCGGTGTCGGAGCGGGCTCCGGTGCAGCGGTAGCTGCAGGTGGGGCAGCGTAGGCTGCCTCTGGCTCGGTGCTGGTTCCAGCACTGGCCTGAGTGTTGTTAATCACTGTAGGCCTTCTTCGGCCGCAATCAACAGAGATGGCAACACCCATGCAAGATTACCAAGTCACAAGCTGTACGGCTGATAACCTGTAATTGGGTGAGTTCCAAGATGGTATGGGAACAATCCACTGGTATGCTTTCGCACACTGGTGAATGCTCAAAGGACAGTGGGGTGACTCAGTAATCAATGCAGTAAATCCGGTAAGTGACAGCGGCAGCAAGAGCAACGGAGGTGAGCTTCCTTTTGCACTTGTGCGGCTGGAGTAAAGTGTAGGCTACAAGGGCTAACACTCAACACAGATACTTGAGCCGAGACAGGCATCAAGTGGAACATCAAGGGATGAAGCTGCGAAGCAGCTTAAAGCAACACATTCCAGCACACACAAAATATAAGCACAAACACGCACATATTGCATGATGTGAAATACACCCCCCTCGTTGGGAGTGGACTCAGCATGAGACGGACAACGGTCAACGTAACAGCGAGCAAATTTTGAGGACACACATGCACCTGTGCAGTCGTAGTCTGTGCTTACGCTGTGTGCTATGTGCCCTAAACGGTTAAAATTCTATATAGGCGATTGCCCCGGCACCTAAGCTACCGGGGGATTTTCATCCCCTTTCCTAGGCGATGGAAAATCATAGCAGCACCGCTCACGTGTCGACCTCGCGACCCGTCCATGGCTCAACTGACTCTTCTGTGACGTCAGGGTCATAGTCGGGTTCCTCTGTCGTAGGTTCGACTGGAACGGCGGAGATAACTTCCGCTGGCTCAGGCACCGACGCGTCGGTAAGTGCAAGTGGCTCTCGCACGTCGCGCACGAAAGTCTGCACCATGTGCTCTGGCCGCAAGGTAAGTTTCTCACTCCTAAAGTGAGCGGCGAGTTCCAGGGCACGCTTGATTTGGGCCGCTGTGTCATCCGCGATCGCCGGCCGTTGTGGCGGCGGTCGGGGTGGTGTCCACCAAGAGCTTGAACTCGAGGCGGCACCTCTGCCGCTAGCACTTGAGCTAGCCTCGTTCGTACGAGCGTGGACCCGGCGGGAATTGTCCTCGCTCTGGTCGTCGTCGTAGGTTGTGTAGTCGATCCACCCTTGCTCCAAGGCGGCGGTATCGTTTTGCACCAATGTGATGCTAGGAGCGGTGTTAGTCGTCAGCCAGTGTGTGCCAGAGACAGCACGCTGAGGTGTTTCAACCTCTGGAGTGTCTCGGTAGTTGGGAGTGAGGTCAGCGCGACGGGTCTCGTTGCGAGGCCACGTCGAACCATACTGTCCCCACCCTCTGCGGCTGGCTGCGTCTGCCGCGTCCTTTTCAGAACGCCTCCGAGTCTGGTAGTCCTTGTAGGCCACCTGAGCTTCAGGAGGAGCATTCCCATAAGGAGCAGCGCTGGAGCCCCAGCCCCGCTGCCAATCTGGGTCATGAGCTGGACCTGGCACCATCAAACACGCGTCGCGGTACGACCAGTAGGGCATACCATCGCTCACACACCGGCCCATTTACCAACCCGA
>OOGL01000017.1_pt1 | contig 10863 bp, 12 predicted proteins | sample 1670391 | NCBI WGS metagenome assembly OOGL01 (sample SAMEA98147668, study PRJEB22522) | marine metagenome | biome: marine biome; feature: marine water body; material: sea ice | place: Arctic Ocean | collected 14-Sep-2015 | depth 0.1 m
TCCATGAGCAGCTCGGTAGCTCCCTTGATGAGACGCGCTTTCTGGCCGGGGGTCACGCCATTCTCGCGCGTAATCTTGATGTTGACGTAGGGCATCGGGGATTCTCGCGGGCAACGGCGGCCTAGTTGACGAGGCCTTCTGCCTTCATCGCCTCGGCGACGTGGTGGCGCTCCTTGATGCGCGCAACATAGTCGGAAACGTTGGGCCAGCGATCGAGGCCGATGCCTGTTGGCTCGGTCCAGGTCGCGACGACGAACGTGTAGGCGTCGGCCACGGAGAATTTGTCGCCGACCAGGTAGGACCGGCCGTCCGCCAACAGCCCATCGACGTAGTCCATTCGTCGCACGACCTTCGCCAGGGCCGCGTCGCGCGCCTCGCCCTTTAGCGGCACGCTCCCGAAGAACGGCGAGAAGGCCTTGTGCAGCTCCGAAGCCGTGAAGTTCAGCTGCTGCTGCACGCGGGTACGGTCCATGGTGCCGCACGGCGGTGCCAGATCCGCTTCGGGATGGCGATCGGCGATGTATTGAAGGATGGCAGGCGCTTCGACCAATATCTCGCCGCTGTCCAGCGCCAGCGCCGGAATGTAGCCGTTGGGATTGATCTTGGAAAAATCGTCTCCCTTGGCCGTCCTCTGCGTCCTGGTGTCGACCTCTTCCATATCGAACGCAGCCCCGACCGCTTTCAAAGCGATATGGACCGCAAGCGAGCACGCGCCTGGCTTGTAGTAGAGCTTCATGACGATCTCCTTTGGGGGGTGGGGTCTGCTTCACTGAATTCTGCGAGTTTCGATTCGAGCGCGGCGATACGCCCTTGGTAGTGCGCCACCTGCTCTGCGAGTTCATCCGCAGAAAACTTTCTTGGAATGTGCTGCGGGCAGTTCACGTCCCAGGCTTCAACCTCGAACACGATCGCCTGCTCGGCCTTTGCCCGGTACCCGTTCGGGAAAAGATCCGCCAAAAGATCGGCATCGGTCTCGACGGTCTTTGCGCGGCCCCAGATCTTCACCCGGCGGCGCGCGGCGTAGTCCATGACAAAGATGAATGCCTGCGGATTGTCCTTGAGGTTTCCGGTGGTGATGTACTGCCGATTGCCGCGAAAGTCGGCGAAGCCCAGCGTCTTGCCATCGAGCACGCGAAGGAAGCCGGGCGGCCCGCCACGATGCTGGATGTAAGGCTGCGCGTCAGCGCTGGCGGTGCCGAAATAGAACGAGTCCGCCTGCTGCAGGAACGCGGCGAGCTCGTCGGTAATCGTCGTCCGCCATCCCCCGTTCGCCTCCATGCGCGCATAGTGATCGCGCGAGCCGCGCTGCGCTTGGATCGTCTTGACCGTGGGCGTGAAGGCGACGTCGGACGAAGCGTGCACGTCGATCTCTCCTGTCATTCGCTGCCTATGAGGGCGATGACCGGAAAGATGGGCCCTTCCATTTCCTGGCGCTATCCGGCAAAATCTGTATAGATCGTTCCAAGCCGCGGAAATATAAAATGGACCGCCTCGACTCCATGTCCGTGTTCGTAGCCGTCGTCGAGACGGGCGGCTTCTCCGCCGCGTCGCGGCGGCTTGCCATGCCGCTGGCAACGGTCAGCCGCAAGGTCTCCGAGCTGGAAGATCACCTGCGCGTCCGACTGTTGAACCGCACGACCCGACGCGTGACGCTGACCGAGCCGGGACGCAACTTCTTCGAGGCTTGCCAGCGCATACTCGACGACTTGCGCGAGGCGGAGAGCGCCGCCGGAGGCGAGCAGGAAACTCCGCACGGTGAGCTCACGGTTACCGCGCCGATCGTGTTCGGCCGCCTGCACGTCCTTCCGATCGTCAATAAATTCCTCAAGGCCTTCGAGCACGTCAAAGTCCAGCTCATTCTGGTCGACCGGCTTGTGAACCTGATCGAGGAGCAGGTCGACCTGGCCGTTCGCATCGGACGGCTCCCCGACAGCAGCCTGGTGGCAACGCGCATTGGAACGATTGGCACCGTCACGTGTGCAAGCCCCGGCTATCTTGCCGATCGGGGCATTCCAAAAACACCGAGAGACCTTGCCCAGCACGACTGCATTCTGTTTCGCGGTCTTGCTGCATTTCCGAAGGACTGGGCCTACGAGTCATCGGGAAAGAAGATCGTTGTCTCCGTACCGTCCCGGCTCGTGGTAACGACCGCGGAAGCTGCCATCGATGCGGCGCAAGCGGGCATTGGCATAGCGCGCGTGCTCTCCTACCAGGTGGCGGAGCCGATCAAGAGGGGACGACTGAGGGCCGTGCTGAGCGCCTACGAGCCCAAGCCCTACCCTGCGAGCCTCGTTTATCCCGGTGGCCGGCATGCTCCGGCGAAGCTGCGGGCCTTTCTCGATTTCGCAGTGCCCAGACTGCGCGCCAAGCTATCGGCGATCTGAAGTGCCAGCGACCGCGTGGCCTCACCGAGGCAAGGCTTGGACGAAGTTCGTCACGTGCTTCGCGATCGTCACCGGCATCTCCTCGACCGCGAAATGCCCCGCATCCAGAAGATGCAGCTGCGCATTCGGTACATCGCGAAGGTAGGCCTTGGCCCCGGCCGCTATGAATGCCGGATCGTTCCTGCCCCAGAGGATGAGCGTCGGAGGTCGATGAGACCGCAGGAAGGCCTGCCACCGCGGATAGGCCAGGAGATTGTTGTAGTAGTCCTGAAATAGCTGAACCTGAATTTTCCGATCCTTGTCGCTTTGCAGGAAGGCCAGGTCGTGGGTCCAGCTATCGGGGCTCATGATGTCCACGCGGTCCCTCACGTCGCGAAGGTATTGCCCCTCGACGATGGCCATTCGGCTGGTGAAGTCGAATATCTTGGCTAGGCCCGCTTCTGACCGATCCTCGTGTACGCGTTTGAAGAACTTGCGGCGCTTCTCTGTCAGCCCGTCCAAATAGGCATTGGCATTCTGGACGATCAGTCCTCGCAGCCTTTCGGGCTGCCGCATCATCAATCGATAGCCGACGGGTGCGCCGAAGTCCTGCATGTAGAGGACATAGTCACTGATGCCGAGCTCGTTGACGACGCCCTCAACGTAGTCGGCGAGCACGTCAAAGCTATAGGCGAACGTTTCGGGGTCCGGGCGATCGCTGTAGCCGGAGCCCAGATAGTCCGGAGCGATGACGTGAAAGCGGCCCGAGAGCAGAGGGATCAACTCTCGATACGTGTGGGACGACGACGGGTAGCCATGCAGGAGCAGAAGCACGGGCTTCGATCCATCACCCGCCTCGCGATAGAATATCTTTCGCCCCGCGACGTCCTGATAGCGGTAGTGGGTCTTTGCGGGCCACACCGCTTCTTGTGCAGCCGCAGCGGCAATCGCGCTTAGAAGCCAGAGCAACGCAGTCGTCGCTCGCACAGCATGGGCCGCTCTCGGCATCACAGACTCCGGTCAAACACGTTTTCGTTGCCCGCGAGCCTAGAGCGTTTCCGGCCTCCCTATTATGCCTCCAAGTTGGAATAGACCGTTCCAAGCCGCGCGGCCCATTATTCCATTTTTCGGAATATTTATTCTCAGGATTGCTTGGTACGCACGATTGCTCGCGAAGCCCACAATACTCGAGCCAAAACACGGCCCGGAGAGCAGCACGGTGAAGCGATCGAAGTCATGGCAGCGATGTCCAAAATCGGCGCGACCGACATTCTGAGCGACATCTTCGATACGATACGCCTGCGCGGCACCTTGTACTTCCGCACGGCTTACTCTCCGCCTTGGGCAATCGCTGTCCCGCCCTACAAGCAAGCCGCCCGTTTCCATCTTCTCGTTCAGGGGCGCTGCCACATCGCGCTGGAGGATGGTCGAGAAGCAGAGCTTTCAGCCGGTGATCTCGTCATGATCCCTGCCGGCCGGGGTCATGTGATGGGCGACCAAAAGGGCCGCCCGCCGTCCCATCTCGATGACCTCGTTGAACGCGCTGGCTTCAACGGCAAAGGCGCATTCGTCGTCGGCGAGGGTGATCCTGCCGCCGCAACACAGATGGTCTGCGGACACCTCTCCTTCATGGATGGCGCCGATCATCCGCTGCTGCGCGCACTACCCCAACTGATCGTGTTGAGACCAGCCGACAGAGAAAAGGCGCCCATCCTGGACGACACGTTGCGCCTCGCGGCGCGGCGCGCTTTTTCCGAGGAGCCCGGCGCCGCGGCAACGATCGCACGCCTGTCCGAGATCTTCTTCATCGAGGCCCTGAGAGCCGCTATTCCCTATCATCCCGAGCTCGCTCGCATTGTGGGGGCGATGAAGGACCCCCAGATCGGACGGGTACTTGAGCAAATTCATGACAGTCCCGCACGACGTTGGAGCGTCGAAAACCTCGCTCTGATCGCGGGGATTTCGCGGAGCCGATTTGCCGAGCGTTTCACCGAGGCCATCGGCCTGGCGCCCATGGCGTACGTCACCGAGTGGCGGCTCCAAAAGGCACTCGCGCGCCTTGCGACGCATACCTTGAGCGTCAAGGAAGTCGCTGCGGAATCCGGCTACCAGTCTGCCGCGGCCTTTACCCGCGCGTTCAGCGCGCGCTTCGGCTATCCGCCGACGGAAGTGGCCGCATAATTGCGCGTAGTCCGCCCGCTCGAATTTGCCGATTGTCCGGGAGTCATTGCCGCCCGTCCGCGTTTCACGCCGCCAAATTGATCTCGCCTCCTGCGCACCGATATCGCCGGTGTCGACAGCGCTCAGCAAAGGAGGAGATTATGCAGCGCATTAAGTCTATCGACCCGGCAAACGCCCCCGCCAACGTCAAGAGCACGTTGGACGCGGTCAAAGCCAAGCTTGGCGTCGTTCCCAACCTCTTGAAGACGATGGCGGTCGCCCCTTCCGTTCTGGACGCCTACGTCGGGTTCTCGGCCGCTGCGGGCAAGGGACATCTCTCGGCCAAGGTGCGCGAGCAGATCGCTCTGGCGACCGCCAACACCAACGGCTGCGACTACTGCGCCTCGGCCCATCAGGCACTGGCGAAGATGGCCGGGCTTGCCGCGGAGGACATAACCGCTGCACTCGACGGCCGCGCGGCCGTCGCCAAGGTGCAGGCCGCCTTATCCTTCGCAAGGTCGGTACTGGCTGAGCGTGGACATGTCTCCGACGCGACGCTCCAGGCGGTTCGCGCAGCAGGCTGGAGCGATGCCGAGGTCCTCGAGATCGTTGCCAACGTCGTACTCAACATCCTCACCAACTACGTCAACAACGTTGCCGATACCGAGGTCGACTTTCCTCGCGTGTCCACGCAGCGCGCTGCCTGATCGGGGTGTCTGCCATGACGACAAACGGTCCAGCATTCGTCGGCGCAGCCGTCGGCGCCCTCACACTGTTCGCAGGAGTGGTCTCTGCTCAGATGACCAAGGACGCCAATCCCGTCGACGCGGAGCCTGTGCTGCGCGTCCCCACGGCTGATTATCGGAAAGACTGGGTCCAGCTCGGCACGTACTCGGTCCTCGCGGACAAGCCCGAAGACGGCGCCAAGCAGATGCATGCCGTCTACACGGAGCGAAAGAACCTCGAAGCGTATCTCAAGGCCGGACGCTTTCCCGACGGTGCCGTCCTCGTGAAGGACGTCTGGGGCACGGCAACCGATGCCCTGACCACGGGCACGGCGAGCTACCCCACCAAGCTCGAAGGTCGCTTCGTCATGGTCAAGGACGCCGAGGGAAAGCTCGGCAACGGTCCGCGCTTCGGTGACGGCTGGGGCTGGGCGTTCTTCGCCGGCGATGCGACCAGCCAGACCATCACCGTCGACTACAAGGTCGACTGCCTGGGCTGCCACGAGCCGGCGAGGAAGACAGATCTGATCTAGGAGCAGGGATACCCCGTGCGTCGCAACTGACGACGATCTGTTGTCACGAGCGTTGCATTCGGCATCGCCGCCCGGCTGAAGGCGAAGACTGGAGCCAGCCGCATCGAGATCCGACTGACCGGCGTCATGCCGGCGGCTCAGAGCGATCGGCTGCTGCCAGGGCGCATAAACCGAAACCAACGATGGAGACTGACATGCGATTGATCATGATTGGACTGCTTGCCGCGCTCAGCGCGATCTACAGCGGTGCACTGGCGCCGGCCTTCGCCGCAGACGAGATCAACACATCCCCGGGTTTGACCAAGGCGGGCGCACCTCTTGCCCTGCATGGCTTTGATCCGGTCGCCTTCTTCACCAAGGGGAAGCCGGTCGAGGGCAAGGCCAAATACGAGGCCCAGCACAACGGCGCCTCCTACTACTTCGAGAGCGAGGGCAACCTCGCGGCGTTCAAGGCCAACCCGGCCAAGTATGCTCCCGCCTATGGTGGCTTCTGCGCCTACGGCGTTTCGGTGGGCAAGAAGTTCGACGGCAACCCGAACTTCTGGAAGATCGTCGACGGCAAGCTCTATCTGAACCTCGACGCCGAGATCGCCGGATTGTTCGCAAAGGACGTGCCGGGGGCCATCGACAAGGCCAATAGCTACTGGCCGGACATCGAGCACAAGGCGGCGGCGGATCTTTGATCTGCTGAGGGTGGCGCCAAGCTATGCTCCGGCGGCGGCGACGTCCGCCGCCGGCGCTTTGCCGCCGCGGACTCCGCCCGGTTGCGCACCGGCGTCAGCGTCAGCGCGATTGATATTCTCTGTTTCCAGTCGATCGCGGCCTGGTCCGCGTCATGCATTCTGGCTATCGAATCCAAACCCAAACGATATTTCAGAACGCGATGGCGGCTCCGTAGTCTCCTCGTCAACCGCCCCCCCCGGAGCGGTGCAAACAAACTGAGGAGAATTACGATGAACAAGCTTTTTGCGGCGATTGCTGTTGCGGTTCTGGCCTCTGCCGCCCCGGCGCTGGCAAAGACGGACTGCGACGGTGGCTTCAAGAACCACATGGGCAAGATGTCGATCTACGTCAACAAGATGAGCGGCTACGAGCTGGCCGATGCGGTCCGCCGCTCGCTCGACGCCTACGACTCCTGCAAGGCCGGCGACAGCTTCTCGGTACACGGCGTTTGGGATCAGATCCTCGCCGACATGGAGAAGACGTCCGGCAAGTAACTCGCTCTGGCTCAGGGGGTCCGGACCACGCTCGGACCCCCGTCCCATTTCAACAGGCCGCTATGCACATGATGCTCAAGCCGACGCTCCCCCTCCTGTTCGGCGTGCTGTCTCTGGCGCTGCTCTCGCGCGTCCAGGCCGACGACATGCAGGGCGTCATTATCAAGAACGTTCCTCCCAAGGCTTCGGCCGCCTACGACGCGCTGAAGAGCGCCGCACGTTCCCCCGATACCGTCGACCTCGAGATGACCCGAACTCAGATGTGGCGGGTTCCCCGGGAGAAGCTCGAAAGCCTCAAGGCGATGGGCCGCGAGAACGGGATGTCCTTCATAGAGCTCGGCTCCGACTCCAACCGCGCGCTCGTTCCCGTCCCTCCGGACGTACAGATGACCGAGAAACAAAGCACCATGATGCACGACTCGATGCGCGCGACAGCGGCCATGGGCGTCTCCGTCATGGAGCTTCCCGACCCCGCCATCATGGAATACGCCTTGACCAAGTGCGCGGATCGCGGCTGCCAGGATGCGGGGGAGACCGATCTTAAAATTCCGCTCGACGCCGACACGGCCATCACCGTCCGGCGCACCGGCATCGAGAAAACCCATGACGGCTACATCTGGCACGGCGTGGTCGTCGGAAGCGACGATCCCGTAACCCTTCTGTGGTGGCCCCCCGGCCGCCTTTCCGGGCAAATCACCTATCAGAACCGTCGTTTCGTCGTGAAGAACCTCGGCGGCACCATGCATGGCGTCGTCGAGATGTCTCCCCGCAAGCTTCCGCCCGAGCACGCCCCCATGGACAAGTCGCTGATGCACAAAATGCAGATGCGCAAGGATCCTTTCGTGACGGAGGGCAACGCCGGCATGCTGATGGCGGAGCCGGAGGAAGACGCGCCTCAACCCGCCGAGCCGCTTCGCAACCTGCAGGACGCACGACCGGAGACGCTTGAGAAGACGCAGCTCCCCTCGGGTTCCTTCGCCGCTCGTCCGGTGGCGCAGGGCGACACGGTCACCATCGATCTCCTCGTCGCCTACACGCCTCAGGCCGCGCGTCACTACACGGACATTGAGCGCGATCTCATCGATGTGGCGGTGGCAGAGGCCAACCAGTCGTTTCGAGCAAGCGGGTTGCCGAATGTGAGACTCCGCGTAGTCCACACCGCCCAGGCCGATTACACCGAGGAAGGTACCCACTTCGACCACGTGTTCCGCCTCGCCCGCACCGGAAACGGCTACATGGATGAGATGCATGCACTACGCGACAAGCATAAGGCCGACGTTGTCGCGCTGATCGTGCATGACCCCAACGGGTGCGGTCTTTCTGCGGGCGTGGCGCCGCCGGCAAAGCGCGCATTCGCCGTCGTCCATCACGAGTGCGCCGCGCTCAGCTATTCCCTCACCCACGAGATCGGCCACATCATCGGCGCGCGCCATGACATCGGCCTCGACGACACGCCGATCCCCTATCCTTACGGACACGGCTACGTGCATGGCAAAGAATGGCGAACGATCATGAGCTACGAGGAGAGTTGCGACAGCTGCCCGCGTCTTCCCATCTGGTCGACGCCGACGGTCAGGGTGCGCGGCGTGGCCGCCGGAAACGACGTGTCCGACAACGCCCGGGTCATCTCACAAGCTGCCGGGAGGGTCGCAGCCTTCCGCTGAATCGGTCCCGGCCGGGCGGCCGGCTACCGGCCACCTGAGCCTCAGCTATCGGGATTCTCGATTGCGATGCCGCCTCGTAGTATCGTATTGATAATCCGCGCTCCGCCGTAACGACGGAGCTGGTTCCCATACCGAGGAACGTACTCCTATGCCGTCGAATTTGATCGCCGTCATCGTTCGTCGGTCACTGTGCGAGAATGAAATTTTCAGATAGTTGCACGGTGATCGCATGGAGATGCATCAGGTTCGATATTTCCTGGCGGTCGCCCGGATTCTGAACTTCACCCGAGCCGCCGAGGAGTGCAACGTTGCGCAGCCGTCGTTGACGCGCGCCATCAAGCAACTCGAGGACGAGCTGGGCGGTGAGCTGTTCCGCAGGGAGCGCAAGCTTACGCATCTCTCCGAGCTCGGCCACCGTATGTTGCCTCTGATGCAGCAGATCTTCGACAGCGCCCAGGCTGCCAGGGAGGTCGCGACCTCGATCAAGAAGGGTGCGCTGGCGCCGCTGTCGATCGGCCTGCCGGTGACCGTGAACATCGAGCTCGTCCTGCCTTTCTTAAAAGAGCTGGTACGAGCGATGCCGGGCCTGAACCTCAAGTTCATCCGCGGCAGCAGCGCGGAGATCTGCGAGCAGCTAAAAAAGGGAGCGGTCGACGTCGCGGTCGCCCCGAAGTTGCCGGAGGCGTGGGACCGGCTTGAGTCCTGGCCGCTATTCAGCGAGCCCTACCTTCTGGTCATCGCACAGTCGCACCGCTTGAGCCGAGAAGGTCCGATCGGCGTCGAAGACCTGCGCGATGAGCGGCTCATCTGCCGGCCTTATTGCGAGGACTTCGAACGCGGCAGCGAGCTGCTTTCCAAACAGGGTATCGACCTGCCCTCCGCTCACAACGCCAGCTCCGATGCAGATTTTACGGCACTCCTCGCCGCCGAACTGGGAATTGGCTTCGCGCCGCGAAGCAGCGCAAGCTCGCCGCTGTTGAAGCCCCTCGATATCGAGGGCTTTGAAATGGAGCGCACGGTGTTCGCTTACGCCGTCGCAGGTCGGCAACGATCCAACGCCGCCAGCACGCTGATCAAGATGCTTCGGGCCGCCGACTGGCGGCAGTCCCAGGACCGTGCCGCAGACGCTGCCTAGCTTCCCTTGAGGTCTTCAACCGCTGCGAGGATCAGTTCGACGTCCATCCGTTTGCGGTAGTCGGGATCGAGGTGGCGCGCCTTCACAATTCCGTCGCGGCCAACGACAAAAGTCGCCGGTATTGGCAGGGTCCAATTGTCGTTCGCGTTGTAAGGAGGAATGTTCCACCCTGCAGCCTTCATCACCTCCTTCTTATCGTCGCCGACGTAGAAGGCCAGGCTCAGCATCAGCGCGTACCCGTTGTCGATATCCGATAGCACAGGATAGCGAGCTCCCACCGCAGACCGCAGCTCCGCGTTGAATCGCTCGATCTCGGGCGTTATCGCCACCAGCTCTGCACCCTTTTCCTTCAACTGGCCATGAATTCGGGTCAGCGCATCGGCGGTGATCCTGCAATATGGGCACCAGTGGCCGCGGTGAAACGCGATGACCAGAGGGCCGCGGGCCAAGAGTTCCTCAAGGCTGACAAGCTTTCCGGTTTGATCGGGAAGCAGGAACGGCGGCATGGGCGTGCCGGGCTGAGGAGCTTTGTCGCCGGCGCCGCTCGCCTTCAGGCGGTCGACCATCCGGTCTACGGTATCGGCAAACTCGACGTTGAGGGCGCGCACTTCATCGGCAAACGCCTGCAGGCGATCGGCCAGCGGTGCATCGAGATTACGGCACCGTTCGGTCGTCTTCTCGAGAATCTCGGCAATCGACTGCTCGGCCATGTCCCTATCCAAGACCGGTGGAGGCGGTCCGGCATAATCGCATTTGCCGGCGCAAACTTCTAACCAAAATTGCCGGGCTCATTCCTACTTCGGTAGGAGACTCACGCGCCGAATGGCGCGTTCGGGTTGTCGAGCTTACGTAAGGCGGAGAGGATTTCGTCAATATCCATACGCAGACGAAAATCCGGGTCCACGCGACGTGCCACCACCGTGCCGTCCGCGGCCACTACGAATGTTGCGGGCAGCGGAACGAACCATCCATCGTTTCCCTGGACGTCCTCCAGATGCAGTCCGCGCCCGCGCATCAGCTCCTTGATGCGATCGCCGAGCCAAAGCGCCAAACCAAGAGACAACGC
>OOGL01000018.1_pt1 | contig 10814 bp, 9 predicted proteins | sample 1670391 | NCBI WGS metagenome assembly OOGL01 (sample SAMEA98147668, study PRJEB22522) | marine metagenome | biome: marine biome; feature: marine water body; material: sea ice | place: Arctic Ocean | collected 14-Sep-2015 | depth 0.1 m
GTGCGCAACATGGGCTCAAATTCGTCACCGAACACCTTGACTGCCAAATCCCCTCTTACGCCGGCAAGCAATTCGTTGAATCGCATCTGAATCGGCTGAGAAAAAATCAAATTGTTGCCCGGTTGATCTTGGATGGCCTTTTGGATTTTTTCCACGAGTTCATTCTTTGTCAGGTCCGGGTCGGGCCACTCTTCGGAGGGCTTAAGCATAATGAACGTATCGGAGGCATTGGGCGGCATCGGATCGGACGCTACTTCAGCGGTACCCGTCTTCGAATAGATAAATGCGACTTCTGGAAAGTTGCCGATGACTTTTTCGATCTCTGACTGCATCGCCTGGGATTGGGCGAGCGACGTGCTCGGAATGCGAATTGCTTGCATCGCAAGATTCTTTTCATCGAGCGTCGGAATGAACTCCTGCCCGAGTTTCGTGAACAGCAGGCCCGACAGGATCAGAAGCACGAGAGCAGAACCGATGAATATCGCTGGTCGGAACAGCGCCACGCGCAGGGCAGGCTCGTAGACGCGCTTGATGGCGCGTACGAACACATTCTCCTTTTCATGAACCCGTCCCGAAACGACGATGGCTATGGCCGCCGGTACAAACGTTAACGAAAGTATGAAAGCAGAGATGAGGGCAATGATGACGGTGAGTGCCATTGGCTCAAACATTTTGCCCTCCACCCCGGTGAAAGTCAGTAGCGGGGCATAGACAAGGATGATGATCGTTTGCCCGTAGACGGACGGTTTGATCATCTCTTCGGCGGACTGGATTACGGTCGTCATTCTCTCATCTAGCGTAAGTCGTCGCTTCAGCTCGTGTTGGCGCTCGGCTAGATGGCGGAGACTGTTCTCCGCAATGATGACGGCACCATCGACGATCAAACCGAAGTCGAGCGCACCCAAGCTCATGAGGTTGGCGCTAATCTGACCCTGCACCATACCCGTCATGGTGAGAAGCATGGCTAGCGGAATGACCATAGCTGTGACGAGGGCAGCGCGAAAATTTCCGAGCAGAAGGAAAAGCACAATGATGACCAGCAGGGCGCCCTCAGCGAGGTTCTTGGTCACCGTCGCCACCGTCGCGTCGACCAACAAAGTGCGGTTCAAAACGGTTTGAACCTCAACTCCTGGCGGCAGGGTGCGTCGGATTTCCTGCATTTTCGCATCGACTGCGGCCGATACGGTTCGGCTGTTTTCCCCGATCAGCATCAGGGCCGTGCCAACGACTACCTCCTTACCATTTTCGCTCGCGCTGCCGGTTCTGATGTCTCGCCCGATCTCCACGCTACCGATGTCCTTGATGCGGACCGGAACGCCCTTGCGCGTAGCCACGACTACATTGCGGATTTGTTCGAGGGATTCTAGTCGACCGGTGCTCAAAACAGCAAAGCCTTCTCCGTTCCGCTCTAACCAGCCTGCCCCCCGATTTACGTTGTTCTTCTCTATTGCCTCAGCCATGTCCGAAAATGACAGATTCAACGCTGTCATTTTTGCAGGGTCTGGCTGAATAAGGAACTGTTTCTCGAAGCCACCAATGACGTCGACGCCCGCGACGCCCGGAACTGCCATCATTTGGGGGCGGATGACCCAATCTTGGATCGTGCGGAGATAGGCTTCGCGTTCGACCTCGGTCGTCAGACGCTGTCCTTCAGGCGTAAGATAGCTTCCGTCTGGCTGCGGGCCCGGACTTCCGGTGAACCTGGGCGTCTCGTTATCCGTGACGTAGTGGACCGTCCACATATAGATCTCGCCGAGGCCGGTAGAGATGGGACCGAGGCTCGGCTTTACGCCTTCCGGCAAGTACTGATCAGCATCACGCAGGCGCTCGCCGACTTGCTGGCGCGCGAAATAGACATCGGTGTCTTCGGAGAAGACGGCAGTCACCTGCGAAAATCCGTTTCGCGAGATGGAACGCGTATATTCTAGACCCGCAATACCGGCGAGCGCGGTCTCAATAGGAAACGTTACCTGTTTCTCTATGTCTATCGGCGAGAGGGATAGGGCAGTGGTGTTAATCTGAACCTGGTTGTTCGTGATGTCGGGAACGGCGTCGATCGGGAGTTTTTGGAGAGAATAGATGCCATATCCAGCGGCAGCGACTGTGAGCAGAACTACCAACCAACGTTGATGGACGGAAAAACTAAGCAGTCGGGCTATCATCGGTCTCTTCCTCCTCAGTGCGCGTGACCAGCTTCGGACTTGCCGATATCGGCCTTGAGCAAGAAGGTGTTAGAAGTGGCGAGCTGCTCACCAGCCTTTAGTCCCGATACGATTTCGACGGAACTGCCATCGTCATTGCCGAGCACAACCTGACGAGCCTCGAAGCCGTTCCGCGTGCGTACAAATACACTCGGCTTTCCTTCGAGATTCTGCAGGCTCGTCTTCGGCACGACGATGGAGGCTTGCGATTCGCCAAGATGGACCTTAGCCGTAACAAACGACCCGGGCTGCCACGCATTGCTCTGGTTCTCGATTGACGCGATGACACGCGCAGAGCGCGTATCTTGATCGAGCATCGGGCTGATGAACGTGATCGAGCCCTTTCCCTCTATTGGGCTCCCGCTCATGGATATTGTGACAGGTTGTCCTTCCTTGATTTGAGTGAGGTCAGAGGTGGACACCGTGATCTCCGCCCATACTTCGGTAAGATCGGCAATTGCGTAGAGTTCTTTAGCTTGTCCTTCGCCGCCGACGGGCTGACCGATATCAACCATTTGTTCCACAATGCGCCCTCCGATCGGCGCGCGAATGTCGTAACGCTCGAGCGATTGAGCGGATTTGCCTTCGGCGCGCAAGCCATCAATTTCTTTCTCGTGGACACCAAGGGCCAATAACTTCTGGCGCGCTAAGTCTCGGCGCACTTGGGCCTCCTGTTGTGTGGCGCGCGCCTTTAGAAGCCGCTGTTCTGCTGTGACCTTCTTCTGCCATAGCGTCTGCTCGCGCTCGTAAAGAGTTCTTTGCAGATCGAAATTGACCAAAGCGGCGATGTACTCGCTTTTCGCATCGGCAACTTCGCGGCTCTCCAGCACGGCGACGACCTCGCCCTTCGCGACAGGGTCTCCGAGCTGCTTCTTGAGTTGGCTGACTGTACCGACGACTTTTGCTGGCACTCGTCCGAGTCGATTTCGATCAGGTATGACTACTGCAGGAACGCTCAGATATTGATTGAGTGAGCCCGGCCCGGCGGCTCCAATAGAAATCCCAGATTTCTGAATACGATCGGGGAGCATTTTGATTTGGCCTTCGCCAGAATGTTCTTCCTCGGAATGTTCTCGATCCGATCGTTCTTCGTCTGAATGTTTCGAATGACGCCCCTGTCCGTCCTCGGAATGTTGATGAGGTTGTGCCTCAGGTTCGGAATCTGAGTGAACATGTTCGGGCTTGCTTGTTGAGTCTGATGCGGCCCCTGCCTCGCTTTCGGATTGCAGGGTACCGAGCAGATGTTCAATTCGGGGCGATGCAAAGTGATATGCCACTAGGAGCAAGACGACGGCACATACAGTGGCGGCAAGATTCATCAATCGCTGCATATTGCGATCCGGCTGTTTACAGCGTCCGGAGCGTCAGTAACCGGACCATCTGCTTTTTGAGGGGATGAGTGCGTAACCAGGCGAACATCGAACTGCTCACCAACCGTCCGTTTTACCGTGAACTAGATTCGCGGCGGCTTCCGCAGGGGCGGTGGAGCGAACTTGGTCGCGTTGCTGTCCAAGCGAGTCGGATAGGCAACGGCTGCGATCTCACACTGTAGTGTGACCACGCCGCTTCCAATGACATAAGCGTGAACGCAGGGGCACGCCGCGCAATGTTGGTGTTGAATGGAGCCGGTCGGCGCTTGATGCTCAGTGCCCAAAATCTCCAAATTGGGACGGTCCGGAGCGGTCGGATTGACGGTCCGATGAGTGAGATTGTCGGTCTGGCTAATCGCGGCGTGCGTGGAGAAAAAGGAGCCGCTTAATGCAACACTAATGACGACAATCGCGAGGCGCAGCGCACTGCGAACTCCTTGTCGGTCAAGCGCGGGATAGACGCGCAAATGTGCATCTGAAATCTTCATGTACCTCTTTTGCCGTTTGGTGAGCAAGGCCTATAGGGCTGGAGGCCAGCTCCTAACTGTCACGCGAGAACCTCAGATCTCTTCGCGTCAGCAATCCATACGACTCTTTTTCCACCTCTGCTAAGCGTAGCAGGGCGACAAGCTGCCTTCTACAGCAGCAACCTGAAACCAACCTGAAGAACGTGCCGGCTACACGCTAACGGCGCCAAAGTGTCGCGCGCAATCGGCTGGCCACGGCAAGCCGATGCGACCCCGGCAGGATTCAAACCTGCGACCCTAAGATTATGAATCGCATTTTGCCGTCCGCCAGCAAAGCGCCACCGAGCCGGGACAGGCCGGTCTAGGCCTGTCTTTGAATGAACTACACGCTTAGCTGCATCACATTCGATTCCCAAGCCTTGTTATCTGGCCGTTTCAAGTTCCATGACCGTGAGCTGGCCGTTCACCCTATCAGCGGTGAACTTAATTGCGTCCCCTGGCTTCACGGCGTCGAGTAACGCCGGATTCGCGGCTTTGAACACCATCGTCATACCCTCCATCTCAAGGTTAGGGATGGCATCGTGCGCAATCGTGATTTTGCCTGCCGATGCATCGACCTTTGTCACTGTTCCCGCGACCACCGGATGGTGCCGGTCCTCATGGGCCAAAACGGATGACATCGGCGATGCAGTAATGGTCACTATGACGAGGGCAACCCACAGGATCAGGCGCATATGTTTCTCCTCTAGACACTGCCGCGATAAAACCTTCGAACATAGTATCGCATCGAGCGCGATTGATTTGTCGTAGTCAGGTCGAGAATTTTGGTAACCGGCCGTAACACACCGCTGCTAGACAAACGCTAGAGCTGTCAGCCGTCCCAACCGCCCATAAAAATCGCTCCAATGTGCCAAAAGTCGACCGCCGCAACCGTTCCGCAGGCACAATGTAATCGATGCCGATGCCGGCGCGAAAAATACCCGACATCAGCAGTAGCCGGGCGTTCACGGAGACAAGCTTGAGCCGGTACTATCTAGCTATCAACACCACCGTTGATCGCTACAAACGACCGTGACGATGGTTTTCGCAAACGTCCTTCACGGCATGTTTTTTTTGATGTCATGAATTGTCTGACTTACAGAGGGGATCGAGATCGCAACCCGAAGCCCTCCCTCGCTTCGGTTAGAAATCATTATCTCGCCACCAATGCCCCGGACCAGACTACGTGCAACAGCTAGACCAAGACCACTCCCGTCGATGACCGCGTCAGTTTTTTGCGGCAAGCGATAAAACGGCTCGAAGACCTCCCCTTGCAAAGCTTCGGGAATACCTGGGCCGTCGTCCTCTACCGCGATCTCAATCGCACCTGCACGCTCGGTGACATAAATTCTCGCTTCCTTGCCGTACTTTAGCGCATTCTCAGCAACGTTCATCAGAGCGCGCTGCAATGCTATCGGCTTCGAGCGAACCGGAAGACGCATGGGACCATGGATCTCGATATCGGCATCAGTACGACTGATATCGTCAGCGACGCGCTGAATTAGAGACATAAGATCAAGTACATCGGGAAGCTCTGCAGCGAAGTCGAGCCGCGCGAAACCGAGCGTCGCGGCGATCATACGCTGCATTTGATGCAGATCCTGGACAATAGACTTGCGAATTTCCTCATCGGCAATCTCCTCGACCCTAAGGCGTAGCCGGGTAATCGGCGTTCCCAGATCGTGCGCGATGGCCGCTGCGAGCGCAGTCCGATCTTGGACCAATCGACGAATTTGCGCCTGCATGCGATTGAATGCTTTCGCAGCCGTCCGCACCTCTAAGGGACCCGTTTCGCGCAGGTAGGGCGCCTGGATATCGGTCCCAAAGCGCTCCGCAGCCGCGGCGAAATATGTGAGCGGCTGGGTCCAGCGCTGCATCACCCAGCCGGCCACAATTAGGACAGATGTCAACATCACTGCAAGCGCCGCCCCAAACTTCCAGGTAGAGAACGGGCTCACGCCCAATAGAGGGCTAACAGCTCGCACCCACGAACCGTCGGCAAGCTGAACCTCAGTTGTCACCATGCCTAGGGGACGGATTTCCGCGAGCGGCTTATTGGGAATGTGGCCTACTTCGACGTGCGCAGAGCTATGCATTGTCGCCAGCATGTCCTGAATGCCCTGCCCTCGTTTTTCCTCATAGCCCACACGGAGTCCCCGTAGCAGCGGACGTTCGAGAAAAGCACTCAACATGTGCTCGTAAAAATGCAGCCTCGTGCCTTCCGGCAACGATTCACCGAGGGAAGATTCAGATGCCAACGAGAACCCGATAAGTGGTCCACTGACAAGCTTCAGTATCGCCGCGCGGTCCTCAACAGGCGTGCGCTCGGCCAAGTTCGTGATCGATGCGATACAGTCGGCAAGGAGTGCGTCGTGAAGGAGACCCGTGGTCATGTTGCTTCGTTGCACGTAAATCCACAAGCCAAGGAGCTGGGATAAGGACAGGAATACTATTAGGACGACAATGACTCGGCCCTTGATTGTATCGAGAGCTTGTTTCATAGGGCACCCTCAGTGACCTCCGGTGTGAAAGAATAGCCCTTGTTGCGGATCGTCTTTATGAGGCGGGGCTGCTGCGGATCGATCTCGATCTTGCGTCTCAGTCGCGCGATTTGCATGTCGATACTTCGATCAAACGCTACCGCCGAGCGACCGCGAGCGAGGTCAAGCAGTTGCTCCCGCGACAAAGGGATCTGCGGATGCTCGGCGAATGCAACAAGAAGATCGAACTCACCATCCGTCAACATGACAGTGACACCGGAAGGGGATTCCAGTCGCCTGCGGATGCGGTCGAGGGTCCACCCCTCAAAGCGGAGCACGCTCGACCTCCGGAGTTCGCTTACCAAGGGAAGTTCGTTGGCACGACGCAACACCGTCCTGATACGCGCCAAAAGCTCCAGTGGATTGAACGGCTTCGGCACATAGTCATCGGCTCCGCCCTCAAGCCCGACGATGCGATCGCTATCCGAACCGAGCAGCGTTAGTAAGATAATGGGAATGCGGGTCGTCTCTCTGAGCTCGCGGCACAGCTCCAAACCGTCATCGCCCGGCATTACCCGATCGAGAACAACGAGATCGATCTTCGCCCGCGCCAACATGCGCTTCATTTGCCGGCCGTCAGATGCGACGTCTACTCGCAACCCGTGCTTTCGCAGAAAGCGCGACAGCAAATTTCGCAGTTCTTGGTCGTCGTCGACCACAAGGATGTGAGGTTCTGAGCTCATGGTCATGTCCAAACTTGACCCACGCAATTCCGGCCCTGAAGCGGACTTGTAACAGAGCGCAACTGTCTAGGGCGTGATCTTGTGTTACGTCTCTATACTCGACAGATTGGTGGTTTGTAGCCAAATTGGCGGCCAGAAACGTAGCGGCCCAGTGGCCAACACGGAGTGCCATACCGCACCGCCTAACCAGTGCAGGGAGCGCCGAATGAAAATTTTCGCTGTTATCTTCGCAGCACTTTTATTTGCCGTCATTAGCGTTCTCCTCGTGATTTTCAGTGGCGCGTTCAATGTTGCGGCGACCAACCCAGATAGTCCGATGACCGAATGGATCTTTCACACGACGATGCGGCGTTCGGTCATCATGAGATCTTCGGGCATCGCCGCACCGAATAGTTTCACCGAGGCCCAAGTTAAGGCCGGGTTCAAGGAATTCAGAGCAATGTGCGCCGGATGTCATGGGGCGCCTGGAAAGATGCGAAATGCAGCAGGGAAGGGACTGCGTCCACGCGCCCCAGATCTCGCAGTAACGGCCGAAGACTGGAGTGCAGCCAATCTCTTTTGGATCGTGAGGAATGGGATAAAAATGACCGGCATGCCTGCTTTCGGACCGACACACGACGATCAGACGATCTGGAATATCGTAGCTTTTGTCGACCGACTTCCCAAGATGACTGCTACAGAATACCGAGCCCTCGAGGATGCGAGTTTAGCAGCAGGCGAGCACGAGCATTGAAAGCATCTACTACTGCACCGCCGTTTGCATCTCGGACTCGGAGGCTCAAAGTAAAGCTCTAATTGGTAACAGCGTGTAACGCCTGTTGTCCTGCGAGCACCACTGTTGAGCGATTGTGTCTGTGTTGCTGAGAGCGACCTTGATGGCGGCCGGGCAGAGAACTAGCAAATGGTGGTAGAGGGGAGACGCGCATGACCTACGCGAGCTCCAATGCCGTTTCATCGCACCGAAACAGGGCAGCGAACGCATGCGCAGTCGAATACCTGCATTGTTTCCGCTGTTCTTGCTCCTGCTTGCGGGTTGGGGCGAGCGCGATATCGACTGGCCGTTCGCGGGGCCGATGCCGGATCAGCCCGTGACTGTCCCGCCCGATGACTACGTTGGGGTGACGCGCGGCACCCGCAGCTTCCGGCCTGTGGAGCCGCTTCCCTGGGGGGGGATCAATCGTGAGGTGGCTCCTCCCCCCGCCGGCCCCGAGGGAGAAGTCGCTTCGCCTCCGTTGGAAGGACACAGGCACCATCAAGACCGCGGGCAACCGCGACGGTAAAGGTCACGTGAGAGGGGGAATGCAGGATATTGGGCCCAAACGCGTTAGCCGTTGGCGCAGCCGGTGCTGCCTTGCCCTTTCGGTGTCCGCCGCGGCGCTGCTCGCGGGATGCGCCCACTTCTCTGAGGATGGCGGCATGCTGCTGGTCGAAGAGCGTGCCGGTTCTGAGGGGCAGGAGGTAATCAAGATCCGCAACGAAGAGGAGGCGGCCTACGCCCAGGCCCGGGTTCAAGCCCTTCTGGCCGCGCCGCTAACCGCCGACGCGGCAGTACAGGTGGCGCTCCTCAACAATCGCGGACTGCAGGCCGCCTACAACGAGCTGGGCATCTCGGAAGCAGAAATGGTGGAGGCAAGCTTGCCTGCAAGTCCCTCCTTTGCGCTCTCCAAGTTGTTCACCACGGGCCAGTTCGAGATCGAGCGGCAAATTGTGCAGAATGTTCTGGGCTTACTAACACTGCCCCGTAGGCGGGAAATTGCCCGAGAGCGGTTCCGTCAGGCGCAAGTGCGCGCCGTCGGGGAGACGCTGCGCACGTCGGCCATCGCACGGCGGGCCTACTATAAAGCTGCGGCCGCCAATCAAACCGTCGGCTTCCTTGAGAAGGCCCGCGTGTCAGCCGAATCGGCCTCGGAGCTTTCGAAGAAGCTTGGCGAGACCGGCGCCATGTCTAAGCTCGACCAGGCGCGTGAGCATGCCTTTTACGCGGAGGTTTCCACGCAGCTGGCGGCGGCACGGTTGCAGCAACGCTCCGAGCGCGAGGCACTGAGCCGCGCTCTGGGTCTGTGGGGTGGGCAAACCGATTACATGCTGCCGGGCAATCTCGAACACCTTCCACCGCCACCGCCGCCGATCGACGACGTCGAAACGCAGGCGGTGCTCTCACGCGCTGATCTGCAGATTGCTCGCATGGAGCTTGACATTCTTGCCAAGCAGTATGGGCTCACGCGCGCCACGCGCTTTGTCAACATGCTCGAGGTGGCGGGTATCAATACGTCCGACAGCACGCTCGTGCCGCAGACCAATGGGGAGGAGCTTCCGGACAAGGATAAGTTCAACGGGTATGCAATCGCTTTCGAGATCCCGATCTACGATTTCGGCAGGGCACGGACCCGGCTTGCTGAGCAATCATACATGCGAGGTGTCAATCTCCTTATCGAGAAGGCCGTCAATGTCCGCTCGCAGGCGCGCGAGGCCTACCAGGCCTATCGCGGCGGCTATGACATTGCGCGCCAGTTCGACAAGGAGATCCTGCCGCTGCGTGACATCATCTCTGAGCAAACGCTGCTCAACTACAATGGCATGCTGATCGACCTGTTCGAGCTGCTCGCCGACGCGCGGGCACGCATTACTGCCAATGTGCAGGCGATCGAAGCGAGGCGCAACTTCTGGCTGGCCAAGGTCGATTTGCATGTTGCCATCGTTGGGGGCGGGACGGATGGCACCGAGATCACTCCCGGACCAGCCACGCTGGCGGCGAGCACTGGCAGCGACTAACGGGAAGGATCATATCTTGGTGAGGCGCCCCCGGACGGTAACCTCAAGAGGTTGCCCGGCGTACTATCGGGGTGCATTCGCCGCGATGACCGCGAGGTTAAATCATGACGCTTTCTCGCAGGAATTTCATGGCCGCGACTGGCGGTCTTGCGCTGATCAATTCGGGGCTCGTATCGGGGCGCGCCGCGGCTGCGGCCGTTCCTGAGGCGCCAATTCAGGCCTCACCACAGATGCAGCCTCCTCTGTATCCGGCGACCGGCCCCGACTACCAACCTGTCGTGACGCTCAACGGCTGGACGCTTCCCTGGCGGCAAAACGGCGACTGGAAGGAGTTTCACCTTGTCGCGGAGCCGGTGGTACGCGAGCTGGCGCCGGGCATGAAGGCCCACTTGTGGGGCTATAACGGCCAGTCGCCCGGCCCGACAATCGAGGCGGTTGAAGGCGACAAAGTGCGCATCTTCGTCACCAACAAGCTGCCCGAGCACACGACCATCCATTGGCACGGCATGCTGCTGCCGAGCGGCATGGACGGCGTCGGCGGCCTGACGCAGCCGCAGATCAACCCCGGCAAGACCTTCGTCTACGAGTTCGAGCTGACCAAGAGCGGTACCTTCATGTACCACCCGCATGCCGATGAAATGGTGCAGTTGGCCATGGTCATGATGGGAACTGCCTCTTATCCACATCTGACGCTGCCGACGACCGACGACGTTTAGATCTCGGAGGCCACCGTATACTTCAA
>OOGL01000019.1_pt1 | contig 10752 bp, 5 predicted proteins | sample 1670391 | NCBI WGS metagenome assembly OOGL01 (sample SAMEA98147668, study PRJEB22522) | marine metagenome | biome: marine biome; feature: marine water body; material: sea ice | place: Arctic Ocean | collected 14-Sep-2015 | depth 0.1 m
ATTCCTATGTCCTGCGCGGTCTTCTGGAGGCGCTTGGCGCCGATACGCGCTACGCCAACCTTCTCAACATCCCGAACCAAGGCAATCACACGGGCGTGGAAGTGCACATCGGAGACAGGTGGGGCTATTTCGATCCGACATTTGGCGCCTTTTTCACCGATGACGGGACGGCCGGGGGCAAGACACTCTCCCTGCGTACCGTGTCACAGGTCGTTCCATTGGGGCGTCTGGAGCCGCTGGTGCTGCAAGCCGCCAAACAGAAGAGGGACTTCGCATCGCTGCCACTCGACCAGCTATTTGATCGGCGGTTCGATCATAAGTACATGGTCTTGGAGAACTACCAGCTTGCGGAGGCCACCGACACGCAAGACGCAGGTTCGCTCATCTCGCTCGATATCCCGCTCGAAATACGCGCGGGCAGGGCCTCCTTCGGATGGATCGGGGAGCCGGGTGCTCTCGACGCCATGCAGCAGGCGTGGCTTGAGGCAACAAACGCGAGGCTCAACGACAGCGAAACGATAAACGACACGTCATATAATTCGAGCCTGCTCTACAACAGTGCCGACATAAGCCGGGTGACGACGATCTCGTTCTATGGCTTGAAGAAAAATCAAACATACGATTTGAGCCTGACGCTCCATGGCGGTCACGAGGGCGGTCGATTGCAGGTCAGCGGCGGGGGAAAGGGACTGCGCTTTCCTTCGGGCGTCAATATCGACGTAGCGGCGGCCGCCCCTATGACGCTGCGCAGGTCTTTCGTATCTCATCGCAGCAGCGCACGAATTTGGGTCCGGAACCAGAACGTGGGAGGAGTTGTGTATTTGCTCGGTGTGTCCGTGAGCGAGCCAAGTCCTCCTTAGCAGGCGCTTGAGACTCTGGAGGGATGGAAAAAATCAAACGAAAGCCCGTGTTCGGTGATCGGCCGTTCGGTAAGCGCGACGCACGGCTGCTGCTCATCGCCTACTTCGATCCGAACGGGATCGAGACCATCCAGCAGGGCATCGCCGCCTTCCAGGCAATGAGCCGCCACGAGATTTTGTTGATGAACCTGTGGCCGGGCCGCGAGGGTCGAATGTGCCTGCCCGAGAGCCTGGACATTCGCGAGTTCGATGGGCTCATCATACACCCGACAGTGAGCTATTCACCCGCAACGGTGCTGTCGCTCGACGACCGGCTGCGGGTTCCGCTTGCCAGCTTTGACGGCGTCAAGATCCTGATGAAGCAGGACGAGCAAGTCGATGCCGGCATGCTGGCGGAGCTCGTGCGCGACAAGGGCTTTGACATCGTATGCACCTGCGTGCCGCTGGCGGAGCAGAAAAAGGTCTATCCGCGCGCCGTCATCGGCGAGGACTGCACGTTGCTGCAGACCTATACGGGTTACGTGTCGCCCGACATGCGGCGACGCCCGCGTGCAGGGCGTCGCGACCTGGGGCTAACGTATCGCGGCTCGATACAACCCCTCGCCTTCGGCCGCCTAGGCTACGAAAAGCGGGGCATCGGCTATGACGTGGCAGCAGCGCTGGAACGCTTTCCCGACGTCGACTTCGATATTTCGAGCCACTGGGAAGATCGGCTTTCGGGTGTTGCCTGGCAGGACTTTCTGGAGCATTCGGCGGTCGTTCTCGGCGTTGAATCGGGCGCCAACATCTTCGACTTCGATGGTACGGTTGCGGAGTGGTGCAAAGCGTATGATGAGCGGCATCGCGGTGACGATGTAACGACCTATGCCTACTACAAGCGAGCGGATGAAGAGTTCCTCCATACCGTCGAGGGCAATGTAAACTATGCCCAGATCTCGCCGCGCCATTTCGAGGCCGCGGCTGCGGGTGCCGCGCAACTTCTCTACGAGGGGGAGTACTCGGGCCTGTTCAAGCCGTACAGGCATTTCTTCCCGCTTAAACGCGATCTCTCCAATCTCGATGCGGTTGTGGACTTCCTGCGCGATCAGCCCGCCCAGCGGCAGATGGCGGAATGTGCGTTCGATGAGATCATTCTCGATCGCAACAACTGGTATGAAAGCTTCGTTGCGGCGGCAGACTCTGCAATTGACACCAAGCTTGTCGCGAAGGGACGACGTCGGTGTGTCTCGCGCCTGCCGTCTAAGGTGCCCAGGCCACTCGCTTATGTGTTGTGCGCGCACGATCCCGTCGTCGACCCACGGATCGGATGGTTCGCCGCCACCCTCAGTAAGACACACGATGTCACGGTGATCGGCGTCAACCCGCGTAATAACGGTCGCGAAGGTCCCTCGCTGGAAGAGGTGCCTGGTGGCATTAAGGTCCTTCGCGTTGAGCGCACACGGCACGACGCCGGCTGGTTGCCGATCGCCAGCGAACTCTGCGATGGGACCACATGCGAAGCACGTGCGCTCCTTGCCACGCTCGTTGGCTATGGGGCAGCTCCAGACGCACTGCTCAGGCGCCGCCTCGGTGCGGAAATCGCCGTCGCCGGCGAGCTCGAACGGTTCCGTACGCTGTGCACCTATTTGGTCAACACAAACTCCGCGCTCATCGGAGCGGTTGAAAAACTCGGGCCCCCCAACTTGGTTGTGGCGGCCGATCTCGAGGCCCTCTATGCCGCCGTCGCGTGCGGTGAAACGACGGATGCCAGCGTGGTGTTCGATGCGCATGAATATTGGCCCTGGTCCTACACGGACTTCCAGCATTGGGAGATTGAGTTCTGGAGCGCGATGGAGGGGCGGCTCGCAGGGCTCGCCGATCTCAATATTGCTGTGACGCCACAGCTCGCTGGGCACATGGGGAATGAATATGGTGTCACCTTCCACTGCCTGCCCAACGCAGCGACCCTGAGCGAGGGCGATCTCGATGCGCTCGAGGGGGCTTTCGCAAGGCGTCTCACCAGTAAAGAGCCCTTGCGTGTGCTCTATCTGGGCGGCTTCGCCCATGGCCGGGGGCTGGAGGAGGTCATCCACGCCTGGACCTACTTGCGCAGCGATGCGCAGCTCATCTTGCGCGGTCCCGACAACGAATACCGGCAGGCCATGATCAGGCTGGCCCGCTCTCTCGGGCTCGGCGAATCCGAAGTCTCCTTCCCTGACGCCGTATCGGAAAGCGATTTGATCTCCACGGCACTCGAGGCCGACCTCGGCCTCCTTCCCTACAATCCGATTTGGTTCGGATACCGATACTGCTGCCCGAACAAGCTCTCGCAATATTCCGCTGCAGGCCTGCCAATTCTGTCCAGTGAGACGGAATTCGTCGCCGGTATCGTGAAGCAGAATGCGATCGGCTATATCGTCGACATCACCGATCCTCAACAGATTGCCACCCACGTTGACGGACTTGCCGGCAAGCGGCATGAGCTCGTGGAAATGGGCAGGCGCGCCCGCGCTTTCTTTGAGAAGTCCTTCAACTGGGAGACGCTAAGCGCTCCCGTTATGGAGGAGATTGCAGCACTCCAAAAAGATGTCTCTCCGCGCCGTGCCGACTTCGGTTGGATAAGGTCCTCACACAGAGCGGCTGCCCGCGGGGCCGCGATTACGCCGCCAGCGGCGCTATTCGGCGGTAATGCCGAGGAGCAAGGCAGCAACAATGCTGCCTTGTTCGAGAGGGGGACGACGATCGTCGGGGCATCCGCGTTTCATGACTTCCCCCATCACCCAGCCTATCTGCTGCGCGAGCCGAAGCCGGGCGGATACGCTGCAGCGCTAGCGGGTACGAATCTACCGCACTGGATCGAGTTGGACTTCGGCGTGTCGCGCGTTGTGGAGGAGGTAGCGATCGACTGGTTCGATGCCCAAAATTTCGCGAAGCGTTACAGCATCCTAGTCAAATCCATCACCAAGGCCGAATGGCATCCGCTGGTGGAGGTGGAGAATGCTTCGAGCGCGGTCGCGCGCCATCGCTTCTCGCCCATCTCCTTCCGCTATCTTCGGTTGGTGACGTCGGAGTTCGTGGGCCAGCCGCGAATGCTGATTCGCTCTTTGCGCGCGCTGCAGCCCGAGGTCATGCCCAATGCGGTGCCGGCGGTGGGCGTTGAGATTGCGCCACCCGTTGGCATGGAAATGGTGACCTCGTTTCTGGCATCAGCACGTCAAAATCTCCGTCGATTGTCACGCAAAGCCAAGAACCATTACCTGCGAAGCTCAGGCGGACGCCTCGGAGAACGGTGAGCTTCGAGGCCACATGGTCCTGTACAAGGATCGCAGGCCTAGGTGTCCTTGAAGGGAAAGCAAAATGCCTCTGGTCGCACCGTGGTGCCGCAAAGGTGAGAGAGTTTGACAGAAAAGCGGGCAAGTGCGCGAACTTGCGCGGTGATGTGCGCACATCTGCCGCACAAGGATCCGCGCGTCATTTGGCACATCGAGGCCCTCGCGGATGCGTACGCTGTCGATGTCGTGGCGATCAACATCGGCAATGAGCCGCGACAACACGCCTGTCGCTTCGCCCGACATTGCTACGTCGCCCCTTACGCCCCTGTTACGCGGTCCGTTCGTGCCAGTGCCCAGGGCATGTTCGATACCTACGGTGGCTACGCTGTACCGCTCGCCGTACCGATGGGGATAGGCCTCCTGGTGTCGCTGTTCGCTGCGGCCGCCAGATTGGTGGTGAGAATCTTGCGAAGAGCAGTGAATCTGTGGCGAGCGGTTTTTCAGCGCCTGCGACCGATGCGCCTCACGCGCCCTGGCGACGGGGACCAAGAGCGGCGCTTGCAGCCCTCGGGCTTGTTGGCGCGCCTCCGAAGCAAGCTGGCCAACGTGCTTGAAGAAGCGCCGCGCGAAGGTGCGGAGAGCGTCTCTGATCGGATCGCGTTTGAGGTCGCTTGGATGGTCGTGGCGGCGCGAACCTTCCTGCTCTACCTCCCGGCGGTAACCCGCTCGCTGATGGCGGTCGAAGCGAGCCGCCAGCCGTATGATTTGATCATTGCCAATGATCTAGAGACGCTGGCTGCAGCGGTGCGCTACAAGAAGCGCAATGGCGGCATGCTGGTCTACGATGCCCACGAGAACTGGGGATACGTGCGACCGCGAACCCCCGCTTGGTATGGGCGGATGGTGCAGTGGCACGAGAGGAGACTGGCGCGCTACGCGACGGTCGTTACGACAGTTTCGCCACTGCTGGTCGAACACCTGCGGACATCGCTGGGGCACAACAAAGTTATGCTGCTGCCGAACGCGGGTCCTGTGCCGCGTCCAGCTCTCGTCGCGGATTTGACGCGGGAGGAGAAATATCGGGCTGAGCTTGAGCAGGTGTCCGAAGGCCGGATGATATTTCTGTTTCAGGGCGGGATCGCTCCCCAACGGGGCCTGGCGGAGCTCGTCGCCGCGTGGGCGCATGTGCCGGCGGACATGGCGGTGCTGGTCATACGCGCCCCAACCGCTGAGAGCCGTGAATCCCAGCGGGTGCTGCGAATGTGCGATGAGATGGGGCTCTTGGGAAAGACGGTGTTCCGGCTGAGCTCGCTGCCGGAGGAGGATCTCATTGTCGCAGCGATGGGTGCGGATGTCGGAGTGATCCCCTACAGGCCTGTATTCGCCAATCATATAATGTGCTGTCCAAACAAGCTGTCGCAGTACATGCAGGCAGGTTTGGCAATTTTGGCAAACGACATTCCATATGTGCGGTCGATCGTGGAAACCGCTGAATGCGGGATGGTCTATTCCGACGAGCGGGGGCCTGCGAATACTGCACTGCAAGTGATGGCGATGTGCAGTGACCGTGAGCAGACGAAGAGACTGGGAGAGAACGGCAAGCAGTTCGTCGCCACCAGCTATAATTGGACGAGCTTTTATAGTGGCGTCCGCGAAGAGGTGCGTCGCGTCGAAGGTGCGGGTCGGAAACGAAGTGTTTCCGGGGTTGCTGATTGTGGCACCGTGTAAGGCCCGATGCCGATCCGATGAACATGCGTCAGCAGACAAGGCCGGCGAAGGACCTTTCCAGGGGTGCATTCTGTCCCGACCTCAGAATACTGTGGATGGATTGGCAAATCGAGCAAGCGTACGGCGCGAACGGGAAAACCAAGCACCTGGCGTACGTCTTCGTCCACCGACTAATCCGTCTAGTTGTCCCAACACGGTGGCAAGCCGGTGTGCGTAGCGGTATCAAGCTCATGATCATCAGGGGGGCGGAGGGCGCGGTTGCCTGATCGCTAGCGGCACGCGATCCTAACTCGTGGAAAGAGCATGTGCGGCATCGCCGGGGTTATAAGCTTGAACGGGGATCCGGTCGTCCAATTGGGCGAGCGGCTTGCCGTGATGAGCCGGCTGATCGAGCACCGCGGTCCCGACGGTTCCGGTAACTGGGCATCGCGCCGCCGCAACGTCGGCCTGATGCATCGGCGGCTCAGCATCATCGATCTGTCGGAGGCCGGTGCACAGCCGATGCGTGCGCCCAACGACACTGTCCTCACCTTCAATGGCGAGATTTACAACCACGTCGAACTGCGGGAGCGCTTTGCAGCTGGCGGCTGGCGCTTCCACAGTCAGTCAGATACTGAATGCATTCTCGCCGCCTATGATGAGCTCGGCGATGCGGCGCTGGACGAACTGCGCGGCATGTTCGCGTTCGCGGTCTGGGATGAGCGCCGACATCGCCTTCTGTGCGCGCGCGATCGCTTTGGCATCAAGCCGTTCTATTATACCGTCGTCGATGGTCTGCTGTACTTTGCATCGGAAGCCAAGGCGCTGTTGCCGTTCGTTGCGGATATCGAGACCGATCCATCGGCATTAGCCGAATACCTCACCTTCCAATTCACGCTGGGCGATCACTCGCTCTTCAAGGGCATCAAGCAGCTCCTTCCCGGCCACGCGATGAAGGTTGAGAACGGCAAGCTGTCGGTGTGGCGCTACTGGGACGTCCGTTACGACGTCGACTACGAGCATAACGCCAGCTATTTCCGGCGGAGGCTACGCGAGTTGCTGCACGACTCCGTGGGTCTCCATCTGCGCAGCGACGTTCCGGTGGGGGCCTGCGTTTCCGGCGGTATCGATTCCAGTTTGATGGCGCTTCTGGCTGCGCGTGCCGACAAAGCGAATCATCGAGCCTTTCACGGGCGTTTCACCGATTATCCGGGGTACGACGAGAGCGACTATGCGCACCTAGTCACGGAGCAAACCGGCGGCGATCTGGATGTCATCGACATCAGCGCCAGCGACTTTGAGAGCCAGATTCGCAATGTCATTTATCATCTCGATTGCCCGGTGGGCGGCCCTGGTTCGTTTCCGCAGTTCATGGTCTCGAAACGGGCCGCGCAAAGCGTAAAGGTCGTGTTCGGTGGCCAGGGCGGCGACGAGATTTTCGGCGGATATGCACGCTATCTGCTCGCGTACTTCGAGCAGTGCATCAAGGGGGCGATCGACGGCACCTACAAGAACGGCAACCTCGTCGTCACCATTGAATCAATCGTGCCGAACCTTGGAGCGCTGCGCGAATACAAGCCTCTGATGAGCCAGTTCTGGCGCGAGGGACTCTTCGGAGAACTCGACGAGCGCTACTTCCGCCTTATCGACCGTTCCACCGACATGGAGGAGGAGGTCGACTGGCAATCTCTCGACCGGGCGAGAGTATTTGAGGATTTCAAGGCGATCTTCAATAACCGCTCGAATGTCCGCAAGGAAGCGCTCTTCGACAGCATGACGCATTTCGACTTCAAGTGCCTTCTGCCGGCGCTTCTCCAGGTGGAAGATCGCATGAGCATGGCCCATGGCCTGGAAAGCCGTGTGCCGCTGCTCGATCATCCGTTGGTCGAGTTCGTTGCGACCATTCCCGCCGATGTGAAGTTTCAAGGCGGACGCATGAAGAACTTGCTCAAGGAAGCCTTCGACGATGTCCTGCCGCCGGACATCATCAATCGGCGCGACAAGATGGGCTTCCCAGTTCCGATCAAGGAATGGTTGGGCAACGAGTTGAATGAATGGGGTGCCGACGTCTTCGATAGCATCGGCCGCCGCCATCGGCCCTACATCAACGCAGCGGCGGCGCGGCGCAACTTCGAGCGGGCGGGGCGCTTCTCGCGCAAGACATGGGGGCTGCTGAGCCTCGAGCTGTGGCATCAGACTTTTCATGATCGTCAGGGCGAGTGGCGCCGCATCCTGACGCAAACGCGTCCTGAGCCTCTGGAGGCAGCTTATATATGAAGGTCTTCGTTACCGGTGCCTGTGGGCAAGTCGGCTCGCACGTGGCCGAGCTTTGCCTTGCGCGCGGCGACGAGGTGCTGGCGGTCGATAACCTCGAAACCGGCCGGCGCATGCATCTTCCCGAAGTTCACGAGATGCTGACGTTCGTGGAAGGCAGCATCGCCGACAAGCCGCTGATCGACGGGCTCATCGGCGATTTCAGGCCTGACGTCGTCGTGCACTCGGCCGCATCCTACAAGGATCCCGAGAACTGGTATCAGGACATGCTGACCAACGGGGTTGGTGGGGTCAATCTGATCAAAGCCGCCAAAGCCAATAAGGTCGGGCGTTTCATCTATTTCCAGACGGCATTGACCTATGGGGTTAAGCCGCGTGTCAGCCCGATTCCACTCGATCACCCCAAGAACCCCGGCAGCTCGAGCTATGCCATTTCGAAGACCACGACGGAGGACTACCTTGAGCTCTCCGGCATCGACTATGTTACCTTCCGCCTGGCCAACGTCATCGGTCCGCGCAACGTGAGCGGTCCGCTGCCGCTGTTCTATCAGCGGCTCAAAAGCGGCAAGCGGTGCTTCGTAACGGATGCGCGCCGCGACTTCGTGTTCGTGCGCGACTTGGCCTCCACCGTCATCAAGGCTGCCGATGGGAAGGGACGCGGGCCCTACCATTTCTCGTCGGGAGCCGACATCCCTATCATCGAGCTCTACGATGAAATTGTGCGAGCCCTAAAGCTCAACGACTATCCCGAGCCCGAGCGGCGTTCGTTGGCCCCCGGCGATGCCGCCTCGATCCTTCTCGACCCATCCAAGACGTTCGTCGATTTCGGCGACATGTCCTTTACGTCGCTCGATAAGATCGTCTCGGCGGCTGTCGCCTACTACGACACCTACGGCGTTGAGGGAGGCTACACGCACTTGCAGCACATGGAACCAGCTGACTGACAATGCGCATTCTCATCACAGGAGGTGCCGGCTGCTTGGGCTCCAATCTTGTCGAGCGCTATCTGCTCCGGGGCCACGATGTCCTGGTCCTCGACAACTTCGCGACCGGCCGCCGCGAGGTCGTGCCATCGGGCATCCGAGGCCTGACGGTTGTGGAGGGCTCCGTTGCCGACGGCGCGTTGGTTGAGCGCTGCTTTAGTGACTTCAAGCCAACGCATGTCATCCACGCCGCGGCCGCATACAAGGATGCCGGCGATTGGCAGGAGGATGCGGCCACGAACGTCTTGGGTGCTATCCATGTCGCCCGTGCCGCCGAGGCGTGCTGCGTCGAGCGGATCGTCAATTTCCAGACCGTGCTCATCTACGGGCGTCCCGATCAGGTGCCGATCCCCGTCGATGCGCCGCTGCGTCCGTTCACGAGCTATGCGGTCTCGAAGGCGGCGGGCGAACAGTATATGTTGATGGGGGCGGTCCCCACGGTCTCGCTGCGCTTGGCCAGCGTGATCGGACCTCGGCTCGGGATCGGTCCAATCCCAACGTTCTACAGCCGCCTCAAGGCGGGCAAGGCCTGCTTCTGCTCTGACACGCGACGCGACTTCCTCGACATGGAGGATTTCTTTGCAGCTGTCGATGCCGCCCTGTGCGACGATGCTCCGGTCGGCATTTTCAATATCTCCACGGGCGAGGGCAGGTCCGTCAAAGAGGTCTTCGATGCGGTCGTTGCCCACCTGGGCGTGGAGCCCGGCGAGGTGCCGATCCTACCACCGGGCAACGACGACGTTCGCGAGGTCGTGCTCGATCCTTCGAAGGCGAGGCAACACCTCGGTTGGTCCGCGAAAGTCGGGTTCAAGGAGACGATGGAGCGGGTTCTTACCTGGTATGACGCGCACGGCGTCTCGACCATACACAGCCATCTGAAACCTACTGCGGTTTCCGTATCCTAGGTTGCGGTGTTCGGTGTGCTTACGGGGAGCGGCCGGCAATGACACCATCCGGGCCTTCATTCAGAAATGCGAACCTGCTCGTCGTCGGCGGAGCCGGCTTCGTGGGCTCGAACCTTGCGCACGCGCTGCTAGCCGAGGCGCCACGCAATCTGATCATCGTTGACAACCTCCTCTCAGCGCACGCGAGCAACGTGCCGCGCGATCCCAGGGTCGACTTCCGCTTCGGCTCCATCACAGATGATCGCATCCTGCGTAGCCTTCCCAACGATCTCGACTACGTGTGGCACCTGGCCTGCTACCACGGCAATCAGTCGTCGATCGCCGATCCGATCGCGGACCACGACAACAACACTTTGACGACGCTGAAGCTGTTGGAGCGTCTCAAGGAGATGCGTGGGTTGAAGAAGATCGTCTACGCGGCGGCCGGGTGCGCAGTGGCGGCGAAGACCTACGGTGAGGCGGTCGCGACCAAGGAAGACGCGCCCGTCTCGCTCTATCACGATAGTCCCTATTCGATTTCCAAGCTGATCGGCGAGCTCTACGGCAACTATTATTGGCGGCGTTACGGCCTGCCCATCGTCAAAGCCCGATTCCAGAACGTCTACGGGCCCCGCGAGATTCTCGGCGCGGGCCGCTGGCGCGGTACCGAGCACACCGTCTGGCGCAACGTGACCCCGGTTTTCGTGTTCCGCTCGCTCATGGGGGAAGCGCTGCCGCTCGACAATGCGGGCGAGACGAGCCGCGATTTCATTTTTGTCGAGGACATGGCGCG
>OOGL01000020.1_pt1 | contig 10726 bp, 3 predicted proteins | sample 1670391 | NCBI WGS metagenome assembly OOGL01 (sample SAMEA98147668, study PRJEB22522) | marine metagenome | biome: marine biome; feature: marine water body; material: sea ice | place: Arctic Ocean | collected 14-Sep-2015 | depth 0.1 m
GAAGAACGTAGAGTCGCCTGCGAACACAATCCTGCAATGATCGGGCTCCGCCATCTCCTCTGGGGGGTAGGCGGTGTGATCTTCCGATGCGTAAGCTCCAGCACGCATTTCTTCAAACGCCAATTCATTCTGCGTAAGGCTTGCCTGCACGTGCTCGTTGCGTAGCCAGTCGATCTGGTCGTCGACATCAACAACGCGTAAGGCCCGGAATGCCGGTTCACGCGTAGCGTCGACCACTTTGCACCATGAGTCACAGGAGCTGTAGACGTAGGAGCGCCAGGCCGCCGAGATGTTGTTGATCGGCGTATCCTGGAACCCACAAGCACGCCACACGGCCGCCTTGTCGCTGCGTAGCCGGTGCAACTCCCGAGCGGCGTTGTACCGAGCGATCGACTGTGACCGGTGCGTAAGGGGCCAACGTTGCGCCATGCGTAGAGCTCTGGCCAGCTCCCCCCGGAATCGGAGGAGCGGCAGGGCGCAATGGCGGCGTAAGCGACGTCACGCTTGCAGGCGTACTGCCGGAGGACAAGCTCACGGCATGTGTCATCGGCGTAGGTCCATCCCTTGCCACTGCAATGCGTAATGCCTCCATGCGTTCAGCGTGCGCGGGCTGCGTATCGTCGAGCCCGTAGCGCGCCGGAAAGGCCTCCATCTGGCGTAGCTCGTGCAAGTTGGGTTCGACGGGGATTTGGTGCAACCTGCGCTGCTGCGTAACCTTTCCTTTTGCCGCTGCTGCGTAAGACGGCGACGTAGGACCTTGAGAGCTCTTTGCTGGCGTACCTCCGGATGCCTTTCCTGGCGGCGGAGAACCCATCGCCTTCCCAGGCTGCGTAGCGTCGAAGGCTGTGAACACCCTCTTTGCCGGCATCTCTGCGTAAGAGACTTGTTGTGCGTAAGCGTAGGGAGGAGCGGCGGCGGCTGACAAAGTCAACGGCGGCGGCTGCAAATCTGAACCAAACGGCAACGGAAGTGAGACATCAATTGGCAGAAACGGTGTTGTATACTGCATTGTTGAGTCTGGATGAAACACACCACATGGGACTGCTCTCTCGACACGTTCCTGACAGAATTCATGAAACGAGTTGTGGATCTGCGTAACCATTGCATGTGTGTAGCCCTCCGACAATTTGGCATCTCTTCCCTTTACTATAGCGTGTTTATGCGTACCGTCACAGCACATGTTCAAGTGTTGACCAAGGTGTCGAGTGTTGGAAGCAATCGTCCAAGACTTCTTCAAGGGCATACCATGTGTGGTGGGATTCTCAGACGTAAGACCATACATACAACCATTGTAATGATGACGAACGAACCCATGACGATGTAGAAACTGCGTAACGGATGGGTGATTCCAATAAGAACATTGTCGCGGCCATTCCACCGCAATCATGGCACCCCCCGAGCGCATAGCGTACTCGGCAATTTTGGCACAATTTTCCCACAGTTTCTCAAACAGAATTTTGTCTTCCTGTATTTTCTTTTGAGCCGATGCGTAACGTCCGTTAACATGGTGCCAAGGGCAACCGCCTGTACACGGGACCGAAATCCACACAAGTAAGTGACCGGGATGAGCAAGTTGTGCGGTAGTCACGGCGTCCATAGCCAACTGGACTCCACTTTCTGAGGTGAGGTCGTGGCGTATCGTAAACCGAACTTTCCGACAGGCAAGGGCGCTGTGCGTATCCGAGCCGATCTTGCTGTCCACGTCGCAACAGAGTTCTATACAAGTTCTGTTCGTAATCGCGTCTGGCACGAAGTTGTCGTCGTAGACGTCAACCACACCGAGGGCAGGAGTACGAGCATGTTCTGCGTAAGGAAAACCCAAAGCGACAAGACGTTCGCGCTGATGTGGCAACATTGCCAAAGCGCATTTGTGCCACATGGCCGTAACGACCACACGGAAACCTTTGAACACAGGAAGGCTTAATCCTGACGATGCGTCATGCTGGCGTACCGAACCTCGAGTGAGTTCCTTGCCGCAGACGCTAGCACAACCACTGTGTGTGCCGTGGACAAACGTAAATGCTTTTCCATCTGCGTACTCAATGTTTCGAACCGTTTTCACAGTGTTGACCTCCACCAGAATAGTAGACCATTTCTCTGTTGGTCCAAGCGTATCTGAGAGGATAGAGTTCAACTCTTGTGTAAATTATTTCAGCAATTCTGTAGCTGGAGTAACCACTGGCCCTGAGAAGTTCATGTGGGCACCGATGATAACAGACGAACTGTCATTCAGGGCGCCACCCTTCGGCCATTTGGCCTTGGTGATGAGACGGTGAAGCGTGCGTAGGCGCTTTCTCGGCAGCACGAAGTCTCTCACAACTTCCAAGCTTTGCGTAACAGCCAGAGCCGGATCGGACGTAGGCGTAGAGGCAAACGTAACGACCTCGTCTGCTGCCCTGTGTCTCCAGAACGATTTCGGGTCGATATGGTTGATCAAGTCCAGCGCGTGTCCCCATTTGTCAGGCTGATCAAAGCCTTTAGTGAAGATGTCGGAGCGCATGAAAGCGGACTTTTCGTAAAACAACCGCAACCAAGGTTCTTTGAAGACTTCGCTCAGCCACATGACATCCACGTGGTGAGTACGTCCTAAGTGACGCATGGTCGGGTTCTTGCCTGTGCGACACACCTGAATCATCGCCGCGTTGTCCTCGTGGAACATACACACTACATCGCGTTCGAAGAGCGTATCCCACAAGGTCAGGCTAGGAATGCCTATTGTGCGTACTGAAAGGTCTGCCGCCACAATCTCTGCTTCTGGCGTACTGTGGCTCACCGCAGTTTGCTTTCGCGAAATGGCCTGCACGGGAAAGAACGTATCAGGACCGCCCATGCACAAGAAACCTCCAGAAGTGCTGCGCTTGGTGCGTTTGCAGCCTGCGAAATCCGCATCAGCGTACAGATGAACACCCACGTCTTCCTTTGCATCTCCCACCCAGCCTACTTTGCGTAAGTGTAAAGACGAATTGACATAGCACATCAGACGGTGCAACATCCTATCGCAATGCTTATCCCATTTCGTAATGAGGCAGGCCAGGCGGCCAATTGGATGTAGAAGGTCGTATCTGCACATTCGAGCTGCGTAGAGCAGTTTCATCAAGATTGAAGCTGCACAATGTTTGAGCTCACCATCGCCCTCGTTATCCAGAGGATCACCCCCCGGAATCGGAGCACCCTTACCTGCTGATTGATTGTTCACAGCTGGTTCGTGAGGGTCATAGTCTTCCAAAAACGGTGTCGTAACCTTGCGTAAATGGCCAGAGCCCGACAGCGTCATGTACTTAGCGACGGCATCCTCCAAGAAGGATTGCATGTTGTACGTCAAAACGCGAACCTTCTTTCCAGTCCAAGGAGAGGTTTGCGTAGTTTCCTCGTGGTTGCATCCCAAGAAAAGACTCATGGGATGAGGATCATCTGTGATAATGCCTTTGCGTATCAGCTTCCAGCCTTCAGCGAGATTGGCTGTAGGGCCAGAGAGCTTGAAGTCATCGACGTAAACGACCAAGAAGAGTTTCAGGACGGGGTGGAAGAAGCATGACCTCCATTCGGTAATGCGCTCGAAACCAACCTGCGTAAGCCACTGTTCACAGTGCTTTTCCCAAAACCCCCCGGCATCTGGATGTCCGTAGAGTGCAAGGCGTAGCGGGACAACGGGTTTGACGTATCCCTTGGTGATCCAAATTGCTGGCCAACGATCTCGTGGCAACGAAACCCATGTCTCGATTCCCTTCAGCAGGGCCTGGCAGTATGCTTGTTCAGCGTCTGCCTGTGCACTGCTGTTGCCTGGGAGGAGCCCGTAGAAGTCACACGAGTTTCCGGCCTCCATTGCGGCAGGACTACTACCTAGTTCTTGGAAGATCGCTGCCTCCAAATTCTGGTCGCGTACGTCATTGCCTTGGAACACGTAACGTCCTTTGAACTTGCGGTTCTTGTCTGACGTAGGAAGCTCGCTGCCTTTTTCAACGCACACGCCGAAGACTTTTCCAAAGTGCATCGTAACATTGTGTTTTCGTGCGCGAGCCTTGACAGTGTGCATTTCTTCGACGAGACTTTCGTCCCAGCATCCAGGCGTATCGAAGTCAGGATGTTTCTTGGTGCGTAATTTCTCGAACTCAATGTCCATTGCTTCCTGTGCCTTTTTGTTCGTAAGGATCTCTGCCTTTGCAACAGGTCGAGCCACCACAGCGGCAAAAGGTAAACAATGATCGGGGTTCTTGGTACGATGTTTAGGCTTGTAGCCTTTTGCTCGGTTGATCACTGGCATGGCAGGCGCGACGAAGTTTTCATCCTCGTCTTCAGATCCCGAGGCATCCGCGTCTGCAACTGCGGACACGATAGCCAATGCGTACTGCGATTTCGCTTGATTGTAGAGTTCCCTGCAAAGAGCTGGGACTGCGAAACGAGATCTGCGTAAGTGGTATGCAGCGAGGGCTGGCGGAGACGCGGAGGAGGACGACGATGACGACGTCTTCGCTTGCGTAACTGCGTTGGCCAGATCCTTTCGTGCTTGTTCCACCTCAGCTGCGATTGACTTTTTCCATTTCTTCGTAAGCTCGGTCCGGATGTCCTTGTCGTAGAGGCGCCATTCATTGGAAGGGATCCACGGAGGACGACCTGAGTTTGCGTAGATACGGCTGCCCGAAATATCCAATTCGTATCGGCGGCCGCTAGCGTCTTCACGGTATGTCTTATCACCGATCTTGATCTCGGTGCCCACTGCTCTGCGTTCGACAACGACCTCTTTGACCTCCACCTTGGCTTCAACCGTGGGCGGAACGGGATCGCGTAACTGAAGTTCAGAAAACTCCTCTGCAGCGGGCTCAGGATCTTCTGGCAAGCCCTCAATGCCGTCAATGGTGCGATTTGCTCGAGCGTACTTGACGTAGAGAGGGAACTCCACTACAGCAGGCGACCAGATGACCTCACGCACAGTTTGCACATGCACGCGTAGTCCGCCGCCCCATCCTGAGAAGTCCATGTCTTTGAAGGCGCGTAAACACACAACCCTGTACTCGCCCTCCCACAGTCCACCTGGCTGCAGCTTGTAGCCAAAGAAGATTCCTGGAATTGAGTCCGGCGAACCTTTGGGGAGGTTTTCTGCTGTCGTAGGTTGAGGCTTGAAGTCGACCAGGCAGCCAAAGGGAATGGAACGTCCTTCAAACTGGCCTTGGTCATGTCGACGATGGTATGCGCTATTGCCGTTCACCACGTCGATGTTCTGCGCAAAGCAGTAAGCACTCATCGCGTGTGGCCAAAACTTGGGAGGAAGCCCAGCTTGGAGGCACAGCGTCTTAGTGCCATCCATAACTCTGCGTACCAGCCTCTCAGCACAACCAATTGATTGGGGCCGATTAGGCGTAGCAGTGTCATGTACAACACCGAGTTCCTCGAAAGCTCCAATGAGTTCGAAGGAGTTGTCCGACCAAGCGCGACGGAGCTTCTCACTACCTGCGAAGCGGTTGAGAGCCTGTACCGTTCCTTGCGTATCGTTGGTCTTCAGAGGGTATCCCTCGAACCACCCTGTGGCACGATCTCCAATAACCACAGCCGCTCTGTCACCCGTGACGCCCATGGAGCGATCACTGTTGGCGATCAAATGGTCTGCCGTAATCTGGTCACCGAACTTCAGCGGCATAGGTTTTCCCTTCCAGAACTTCCGGTAGATCTTGCGTTTGTGAGGAGAGCGTTGTACTTTGGCTCGAATGCAAATCGGGCAGTACTGGTTCTTTGGGTGATGAGTCATCATGTGGCGTAAACTGGTCGCTTCACTCTTTCGAAATCTCTCCAACCGCTCGTTCTCTGCAGGATCGGGCGGGGGAGGAGCTACTTCTGCATCAGGAGGTACACCGGCGTCCACAATCCCAACCTCCGCCTCAGCCGCAGCCTCGGCGTCCATCTCAGCTTCAGCCGCCATAACATCAAGCGCAGCGTCCACGCCGGCCAAGGACGGCGGCAATGGGGCGGCGGTGGTGGCAACCGAAGGCGTAGAAGGGAAGTGATTCGGCAGCACATCCTGCGTAAGAGTAGCACTCGACGGGGCAGCAAGCGCTGTACCGCCGGTTCGTAAATATGGAACGCGACCGTGAACTTCGCAATAAATGAGCGAGCCGTCGGACATCGTAAAGTAAGGCGTATCACCGGCGGGCCAATGAAACGTACAACTCTCGTCCATGCATAATGCCCCAATGCTCAGCACTCGTGGTGTCTGAGGCAAGATAGTGGCAAGCGATCGACTGAGTCCAAGTTCTTGAAGCGTAAACTTGACACATTCTTCGGCTCGTACTTCACCGCTTGCGGTGTGAAGCCGCCTGGCTCCCGGATTTGGAACGACAACAGACTTGCCTCGCGTAACATCAGCCTCAGGGACTAGATGGTAGCCGCAGCCTGTGTCCATGACCCAAAGGGGTCCGCCGGGCATGCAAATCACAGCGGGGTGTTTCCCAGAGCGTATAAGATGACGTTCTGGGACGGGCCAATCGAAGGCCGTAACCGTTGACAATCCGTGCTCGGCAAGCTCCGCATCAGTAGGTAGAAACATTCCAACCTGCATGTAGCGTAGAGCCGATGTCTTCATGCGCTGAAGTGCCTGAAGTCGAGTGTGCGTACGGTACCTGAACATTGGCTTGTCTGCGTCGTTCATGGCATCGACAATTTCCTCTCCGTCGGGTCGAGGGCAGTATTCCAGAACAACGTCTTTCATCCACCACATCGGCCAACCGCAAAGCGTATCTCGAAACACGTAACGCGGACCCAAGTACAGCTTAACCGAAGCCGCAAGGTCATTAGCATTCCGAATCGCGATGAAAACGGCATCGGATCTGGAAGGCTTAGTCACCCTCGTAATCACACTCTTTTCGACATGATCTCTAGCCAAAGAAGTCGGAAGAAGCGTAAGCGTAGGGTCAATTTCAACGATGATGATCGAGACGTAATCCGGGGCGAGTGCGTAACGGCAACGACGTCCAAGATACCTGCAGTCCCAATCGTGAGTATCGCTAGAGCCAAGGCAACAACTGCAAGTCACCTCGGCCTTCGCGCCTTTAATGTGCGTATTGATGGGCAACGTCTCCGTTTCCAAGGCGGAGAGAGCGGGCGTATCGCTGACCGGACCGGTTGGAGACCAGCCTGTGCCAGGCGGCAGCTCCGATGGCGGGACAGCGACGACCGCAGAGTTTCCTCTTTGATCGTCGCGTAACCATCATTTGCCTTCGGCCTTTGCCTTTGCCTTCGCTTTTCCCTTTTGTTTTGGGGCCTGCGTATGCTGCATAGGGCAAGAATCGCCGAGGGCACAATTTCCTGCAGCGAAGTCACTGCAAGGACCTGTGGCAGGAGCGCCAGGGCTGCGAGGTCTGCGTATCGCGCGTCGCTCGTCGTAACTGGCTTTATTGTCTTTCTCCTCCTTGGTCATGCGGCGGTGGTTGTGCGGGCAGGGATCTGCGGTGCAAACTCCTTCGTTGAAGCGAAAACATGGCGTAGTTGCGTTAGGATCTCCTCCTTTGCCTTTGCCGTTGCCTTTGCCTTTGCCCTTTCCACCCTTTTGAGTGTCCTTTCCACCTCCTTTCGTACTCCACTCGCCTTTTCCCTTTCCTTTGTCGCCTTTCGTACTCCAGTCGCCTTTGCCGCCTTTGTCGCCCTTTCCTTTCCCTTTTCCCTTGTCTCCGCCCTTCTCCGTTCTCGGTGGAGGGGGCTTGTAGCCAGGGGGAATGTCATGTGACTTTCGGCAATTTGCGCCATGCGTACAATTTCCTGCGTAAAAGAATTGGCAAACCTCATGCGTAGCGGCGAGTGCAGGATTCAATTGACCTCCGTATCCGAGTTGTTGTTCAACGGTGCGTGATCGTTCATCCTTTATGCGATCCATCACACGCCCGACTAACCAGTCCAGCGTTTTGTTTGGATCACCCTCGCGCATACGGGAGTACTCCTCCATGTCGTATTTCAGAACCTGAGAGGAGATGATTTGTTTCAGGAACAATGCTTTGCGTACTTCAGTCGGAACCTGCTCTGGGTGTAGGAGACCATTAAGCGTAGTGTTCCATTGGTGCATGAAGTCCGCGAGGTGAGAATCACCCTTGCAGGTGACCTTCATGACGTCGGCAAAGTCGTAGAACTGCGAAAGGGAGTCCTTGGTCTGAAAGTGACGGTAGATGAGGCGTAACATGTAACCCCCCGCGATCTGGCGACGGTTTTGCATGCGTTCTTCCTCGGTCTTCAGCCCGATCAACTTGCCAATGGGTGAATTGCCCAAGTTCGTCATGAGAGCGGCGCGTATACGGGAATCAAGGGCTCTCCATTTCGGCGATGGCTTCTTGAAGTCGTCGTCGTTGATCTCCTTGTCCTCAAAGCGCATCATCCACCTCCACGCCTTGTCGTCGGCCTTGGAGCAGGCTGAGACGTCCGCGCGTATTTTGTCCTTCCACGTCTTGAAGCCGCGTGCGTTCTCAGGCACTGGGGGCATCACAAGTGGGTGGTTGAACTCGTTGTACTTCTTCCACTGCTTCTTGAGCTTAGTCCTTCGAAACACCATGGCCGGCGTATCGTTGGCGTCTTTCTCAGGAACGTCGGATGCGTAGTCACTTGAGTCATCGCCATCGTTATTCGAACCTCCGCCGTCGGGCGGGCCACCCCCCGGCTTCCCAGCAGCAACGCGTGGGATAGGGATCTGGGTGCGCTCCGGAGCGGGCGTAGCGAGATTGAAATTCTCTGGCGTATGGTACTGTCCACTCGACCTCGAAAGCTGATCGTCACGAGGTTCGAACGAAGGCATTTGTGCGTGAAGAGGATCAACACGACGGCGTTCGTAAGATAGCTGTGAACCAAGGTGGGCGTTGTCCGACTCCAGCGTCTGCACCCGAGTTTTCAGATGCGTATTGAGGCGCTGAACGTCGACGATGGCAGCGCCGTGGCGCTGAAGCTCCTTGTTCAAACACTCACACTCGGTGCGTTCGTTGTCCATGAGCTGGCCTTGCAGACGCGTATCCTCTTTTGCACGCGCGATGTGGACGCGAGCCACCTCGGTAATGCGAGAAGTCGCCTCTTGAGCGGCTCCGAGTTCGCCCTGCGTATTCCTAATGCGTAACTCCAAGTTTTCGATCGCATCGTCGCGAATCGACACTTCATGTTGCAAATTGGAAATGGCATTGACTGCTTCGGAGTTCTGCGTAATCATGAGAGTCATGCGCCCTGCGTACTCTTCCGCCACGTATGCTTCCAAACCTTGGGAGCCCTGGCTGAGCAGAGCGATCTTCTCGGCACTGGCGAGCACTTCGGCCTGCAAACCATCACGCTGCGTACACACAATTTGGTATTGCGACTCGGCGTGGATGCGAACCCTTGTGAGTTCCGCTGTAGCCTGCGTAGCGATGTTGTGAATGGCGACGTCCTTTTCCTGCATTGCAGCGGCAAATTTGGCCTCGGCCTCCTGAGTAAGCTGCGTAAAAGCGGAATCGTAACGGCCAGCGTGTCGAAGAAGCGCTTGACTCTCGGTGTTGACAACGGTCATCTCTTCTGCGTGAACACCTGCAACAATGGTTTGTGCGTAATGTTCAATGTGTTTAGACCTGTCGTCCGCGACGCGTAGCTCTGAGATGAGAGACTCAGTGTTGAGCTCGGTCGAGTTTAGAACCTGTCGTAGTGCCTCCCGATCTCCTTCCAACTCGGCGATCTTGGGTAAAGCCTGTGAGGCTTCCCAACGTGCCACGCGCAATTCTTCCAGGAGATTCTTAGATCCATCCGGGAGCGTATAGCGAGGTGGAGAGGGGGGGGCCATCGACTGCGTATTGGGAACGATAACACCTTTCACTTGCGTAACGCGTACCGGGACTTGCATGGGCATATCGGGCACGGGTCGGAGCGGCGGGTGCGTAACGGATCCGGAGCGTAACGGCTGCGTAAGAGGAGCGGCCACCACGGACGCCGGCGTACCAGGCAATCCACGTAGAGGCGTCTTCATAATCGGAGCGCGCTTGAGCTCGGGCGATTCGCGTTGGCCAGTGAGAACCTCGAGGTCTTTCTCCGGCATCTTGCGCTTCACCTGTAAATCGCCGATGGGAACAAAGCCACCGGAAGAGCTCGAAGGCCCAAACGATTGCGGAATCATCGGCGTAGACGGGAGTCCTGGAGCGGCACCAAATCCTGCGTAAAGTGCTTCAGCTTGAGGAATCACGTAATATTGAGCCTGCGTAAAATCTATCGGGATCTCAACGCGGGCCTGCTGCGTAAAGCCGGAGGTAAACTCAACAACCGTATCAGCGGTAATTTCTGTTTCGTCATCTTGGTCTTCCCATGCCTCTTCGTAGTCCTCGCCCCAATCTTCATCCTCGGCGCCGGCTTCAACTTCGTAAGGCTCGGCACTGCCGGGCACCTCCATGGGAGGTAGCGTACCTGCGGCAACCATGATGTTGTCGAGGTCCTCTTCGAAGGAGCGCGGCACGAGGACTCCTGGTGCGTGAGACTGCGTATCTGGATCCATGGCTGCGCAGCGCAAAGCGTACGGCTGATAACCTGTGAATCAGAATGAGTCCTGATATATGTGTAAGGGTTTGTACCCGGAAGGGGCAACACAGCCCGAGCCAGAAAATGGAGTTTGGGAATCCGAACTGACAGAATGCCGTTCAAGTTAGGTGCGTAAAGGGGGCGAGCGTGCATGTAGCGCGCGAGCAAGCCTTTTGACCTTCGAAATACTGCGCAGTGCGTAACGTGGAACATGTTGTCACTGCGTGCGTAAATC
>OOGL01000021.1_pt1 | contig 10565 bp, 9 predicted proteins | sample 1670391 | NCBI WGS metagenome assembly OOGL01 (sample SAMEA98147668, study PRJEB22522) | marine metagenome | biome: marine biome; feature: marine water body; material: sea ice | place: Arctic Ocean | collected 14-Sep-2015 | depth 0.1 m
CGGAGTGTTAGATGTAGAGGCTCTGCAGGTGTAGCATATGTGGAGAGTGAACAGGGGGAGCGCGTCTCATGGGTGCACAGCGCGTGGGCGACGGCGACGCGGCGGGGGTGGATCGCCGCCGCGGCGGCGTGGACCGGGCAGAGGCGGTTGGGGTGGTCGCCGCGGCGCGACAGCTCCGGCACGGCGGCCAGTGCCTGCTGGGCGCCGCCGAAGTGGTTGATCAGTTCGCGGAAGGTGACGGGGCCGACGTTGTCGGAGCGGATGAGCCGCAGGCACGCCAGACGCTCCGCCTCGCCAAGCTCCGCGACCGGGAGCGGCGCGGCGAGGTGCGGGAGGGTGTCAGGCGCGCGCGCCAATTTTGGGTTCCTCGCCAGCAGCGAGCCGCCTGATGTTGGTGCGGTGCTTGTAGATCAGGAGCGCCGACAAGAGCGCGGTGAGCAGGCCGACCGGCGTGTCGCCCGACAGTAGCAGCGCCGCCGGCACGGCCACCGCGGCGATGAGCGCCGACAGCGACGAGTAGCGCGTCAGGAAGGCCACCGCGAGCCACACGGCGCAGAACACGAGGCTGGCCGCCCACGACACGCCGAGCAGCACGCCGATGTAGGTCGCCACGCCCTTGCCGCCGCGAAAGCGCAGCCACACGGGAAACGTATGCCCGACGAAGGCGGCGAGGCCCGCGAGCAGCGAGGCGAGGATCGCGACGCCGCCGGCGGCGCCGATCTTGTAGCCCACGAACACCGCGGCGGTGCCCTTCAGCGCGTCGAGCAGCAGGGTGAGAGCGGCCAGTCCCTTGTGTCCGGTGCGCAGCACGTTGGTGGCGCCGATGTTGCCCGAGCCGATGGCGCGCACGTCGCCGAGACCGGCGGCGTGGGTCAGGATGAGGCCGAACGGGATGGAGCCCAGGAGATAGCCGACGACAAGGGCTGAGAGCACAGACGGGTTGAATATCAGGTCCATGACCGGGCACGCGTTGCTTGGCGCGGCGCTGGCTGCCGCTTGGGGCAGCGTACTTGCAGTCCGATCGTGCGGCAACCTAGGCGGGACGCAGGTGCGGTAAGCGCTGCGGCCGGCGCGCCTAGCCCTCGCGGCGGTCGACGTAGACCGTCTTGCCGGCGACCAGGGTGCGCAGCACGCGCCCCTGCAGCTTGCTCTCGTCGAAGGGCGAGTTCTTGGAGCGCGAGCGCAACAGATCCTTGTTCAAGACCCACGGCTTGTTGAGGTCGACGAGGATGATGTCGGCGATCGCGCCCTTCGACAGCCGGCCGGAATGCAGGCCGAGGAGCCGGGCGGGGTTCAGGGTCATGGCGCGGAAGATACTGAGCAGCGGCAGCTCGCCGGAATGGTGCAGCCGCAGGGCGGCCGGCAGCAGCGTTTCGAGGCCCACGGCGCCGTCGGTCGCCTCGGCGAAGGGGCGGCGCTTGTCGTCGGCGTCCTGGGGATCGTGGCTCGACACGATGATGTCGATGTCGCCCGCGCCGACGCCGCGGATCATGGCGGCGCGATCCTCGTCGGAGCGCAGCGGCGGGCGCACTTTGAAGAAGGTGCGATAGGAGCCGATGTCGTTCTCGTTGAGCGTCAGGTGGTTGATCGACACCCCGCAGGTGACCGGCAGCTTGCGCGCCTTGGCGGCGCGCACGACGTCGAGGCTGTCGGCGCAGCTGATGGTCGCGGCGTGATAGCGCCCGCCGGTCATCTCGACGAGGCGCACGTCGCGTTCCAGGATGATGGTCTCCGCCGCCTTGGGCACGCCCGAGAGCGCCAGCCGGGCGGCCACCTCGCCGGAGTTCATCGCGCCGCCGTTCGACAGGTACGGGTCCTCGGTGTGGTGCACGATCAGGGCGTCGAAGTCCTTGGCGTACAGGAGCACGTTGCGCATCACGCGCGTGTTGGCGACGCTCGACTTGCCGTTGGAGAAGGCGATGGCGCCGGCCCGCTTGAGCAGGCCGATCTCGGTCATCTCCTCGCCCTTGAGGCCCTTGGTCATCGCCGCCATGGTGTGCACGTGCACGATGGCGTTGTCGCGGGCGCGCCGCTGGATGAAGTCGACGAGCGCCACCTGATCGATCACCGGATTGGTCTCCGGCATCACCACGATGGTGGTGACGCCGCCGGCGGCCGCGGCATGGCTCGCCGTCTTCAGGGTCTCGCGGTGCTCGAAGCCCGGCTCGCCGGTGAACACCTGCGCGTCGATGAGGCCCGGCGCCAGCACGTGCCCCTTGCAGTCGACCACCTCCACGCCGTCGGGCGCGTTGCGGCGCAGGTGCGGGCCGATGTCGGCGATCGTGCCGTCCTTGACGACGAGGCCGCCCGGCTCGTCGCGGTTGGAGGCGGGATCGATGAGACGCGCGTTGATGAAGGCAAGAGGCTGCGCCTGCACCTGCGGCGCTCCCGTGTCCTTGGTGTTGCTCGTGTGCACGTTCATCGTTTCGGCAGGTTCCGCGCCAGCGCTTCCAGCACCGCCATGCGCACCGCGACGCCCATCTCCACCTGCTCGCGGATGACGCTTCGCTCGTCGTCGGCAATCGTGGAGGAGATTTCCACGCCGCGGTTCATGGGGCCGGGATGCATGATCAGCGCGTCGGGCTTGGCGCGCGCGAACTTCTCGTGGTCGAGCCCGAAGAAGTGGAAGTACTCGCGCGTGGAGGGCACGTACGAGCCTTCCATGCGTTCGCGCTGCAGGCGCAGCATCATGACCACGTCCACGCCCTCGATGCACTTCCACATGTCGGTGTAGACCTCCGCGCCAAGCCGTTCGGGTGCGGCCGGCAGCAGCGTGGACGGCGCGGCGATGCGCACGCGCGCACCCAGCGTATTGAGCAGCACGATGTTGGAGCGGGCGACGCGCGAGTGCAGGATGTCTCCGCAGATGGCGACCGTGAGGCCGCCGATGCGGCCCTTGGCGCGGCGAATGGTGAGCGCGTCGAGCAGCGCCTGCGTCGGGTGCTGGTGCGCGCCGTCGCCGGCGTTGACGACGGAGCAATCGATCTTCTGCGACAAAAGCTCCACCGCGCCCGCCGCGTGATGGCGTACCACGATGATGTCGGGGCGCATGGCGTTGAGCGTCATGGCGGTGTCGATCAGCGTCTCGCCCTTGCGCACCGAGGACGTCGACACGTTCATGTTCATGACGTCGGCGCCGAGGCGCTTGCCGGCCAGCTCGAAGGAGCTTTGCGTGCGCGTCGACGCTTCGAAGAAGAGATTGATCAGCGTGCGCCCGCGCAGCACGTCGCGCTTCTTGTCGGGGAGGCGGTTCGCGTCCGCGGCGCTGTCGGCGAGATCGAGAAGGAAATTGATTTCCTGCTCGCCAAGCCCCTCGACGGTGAGGAGATGGCGGTGGGGGAAGTGAAGTGCCTCTACTTTGGCGGCTGCGCTGGTCATTAAAGCCGTGTCTATATTCGGAGTCCGGTCTCCCGGCAAGCGCCGTTCGGAGCGGCGTGTCAGGAATCGGGGGAATTTGTTAGGCTTAATCCTCCAATAAGCAAGATGCGCTGGAGAAGCAGCCATGGCCGGACCGTTCTCGACCCATGAGGTGTTCAACCAGCCGCCGCCGCTGGAGGACGTGAATCTGTTCACGTCCGATGCCGCGCTTCAGGACGCCGTGGCGCGCGAGGGCGCGCAGGCGGCGGTGGAGCAGCTCGAGGCTTTCGGCGCCGTCACGGGAAGCGCGGAGGCGTTCGAGCGCGGGCGGCTCGCCAACGTGCACACGCCGCAGCTGGAGACCTACGACCGGTTCGGCCACCGGCGCGATACGGTGGTTTTCCATCCCGCCTATCACGAGTTGATGCAGACGAGCTGCATGCAGGGACTGCATAGCTCGGTCTGGGGACATCTGTCGGACGCACACCGCGCGCCGCGCAAGGGTGCCCACGTTGCGCGCGCCGGCGCCTTCTACATGGCCGCGCAGATGGAGGCCGGGCACTGCTGCCCGATCACCATGACCAACGCCGCGGTGCCGGTCCTGCTGCAGCAGCCGGACATCGCGGAGGCGTGGGTGCCGCGCATCCTGCCCGCCCGCTACGACGCGAAATTTGCTCCCGCCTCCGAGAAGGCCGCGGTGACGCTCGGTATGGGGATGACGGAGAAGCAGGGCGGGACCGACGTGCGCGCCAACACGACGACGGCGGAGCCGGCCGGTGCCGGAGGCGCGGGCGCGGAGTACATCATCACCGGGCACAAGTGGTTCATGTCGGCGCCGATGTCGGACGCCTTCTTAGTGCTGGCGCAGGCGCCGGGCGGTCTCACGTGCTTCCTGATGCCGCGCTTCCTGCCCGACGGCAGCGTCAACGCGCTGCGCTTCCAGCGCTTGAAGGACAAGCTCGGCAACCGCTCGAATGCGTCCTCGGAGGTCGAGTTCCACGGCGCGCACGCCTGGGCCATCGGCGAAGAGGGGCGCGGGGTCCCCACCATCATCGAGATGGTCACGCATACGCGGCTCGACTGCGCGGTGGCCTCGGCGGGGCTGATGCGCCTCGCGCTTGCCAACGCCATCCACCACACCGAGCACCGCACGGTGTTCCAGAAGAAGCTCGTCGACCAGCCGCTGATGCAGCAGGTGTTGTGCGATATGGCGCTCGATGTGGAGGCGGCGACGGCGCTGTCGTTCCGCCTGGCGCGTTCCTTCGACCGCGCCACCGATCCGCGCGCCTCCGCGTGGCGCCGGCTGATGACGCCGATCACGAAATACTGGGTGTGCAAGATCGCGCCGCCCCTCATCGCCGAGGCGATGGAGTGTCTCGGCGGCGGCGGCTACGTGGAGAGCGCGCCTTTGGCGCGGCTCTATCGCGAGGTGCCGGTCAACGCGATCTGGGAGGGCTCCGGCAACGTCATGGCGCTCGACGTCATGCGCGTCCTGCAGCGCGAGCCGGAGGCGCTGCGCGAGGTGATGGACGAGCTTGCGGTCGGTGCGGCGGACGACGAGCGGCTGCGCAGCGCGCACGAGCGCATCGAGGCGCTATTGCACGAGCCGGCGCTGCTCGACCTGCGTGGCCGTGCGCTGGTCGAAGGCTTGGCGGTTCTCGCCGCGGCCTCGATCCTGAAGCTGCACGCGCCCGAGGCGGTGTCGGATGCGTTCATCGCAACGCGCATCGCAGGCACGCCGCGCCAGACCTACGGCGTCGGGCTGGCGCGCGCCGACACGCGCGCAATTTTGGAGCGCGCAACGCCGAACCAGGCCTGACCGCGCTCACCCGTCTTGCGGAGGTTTTCGCATTTCCGTCATGCGCGGGGCATAATGAGACGGTGGTCGATTGGGATGGGGTGAAATTCCATGAATATTTGGCAATTGCTTTTTGGCTTCGACGGCCGCATCAGCCGCATGACATATATCGTCGCCATCACGGCCCTCAGCCTGATCATGTTTGCGATGATGCTCGCCGCGGCAGCGCTCGTGACCGGTGATCCGCTTTCCTCCGAGCTGTGGGAATTTCGTCGCGAGAATATCGGCGTCTGGGGTCCCATCTACGCAGGCGTATTGTTGGTCAGCTTCTGGCCCGGGCTCGCTCTTGTCGCCAAGCGTCTGCACGATCGAGGCTACTCGATGTGGATCGGTGTTGCGTTCTATTTGGGCATCGCCATTGTCGCGTGGGCGCTCCTCTGGTTTGGCCAGGTGAGCTTTGACGTGGCCAATGCGCCCAAGCCATCGCCGGTATACATGTTGGTCGCCATACTCGTGCTTTGGCCTGTCTCGATGTGGTTTATCGCGCAGCTGATGTTCATGCGCGGGGTTGTCGGTCCCAATGCTTTCGGCCCCGATCCGCTTGCAGGGCATCCGTTGCCGGGTCATGAGCCCCGGACGTTTTGGAACGTCGTCTTCAATCCCGATGGACGCATGAGCCGCAAGACGTGGTGGCTCATGTTCGTGTCGCTTGTCGTTCTCTTCTTGATTTGGGGCGCTGCCTACGGGGCGGTCTTCTTTTTCGCGATGTCGGGGCTCCCGCAATCTTCCGATCCGGCATGGCTCGCCTCCCCCGAGGGTCAGCGGGCTCTGATGCGCGCGACGCTTCCCGGCATCATCGTCATGTCGCTGCTCCTTTATCTGCTGCTTTGGCCGGCGCTTGCTGCAGGCACCAAACGGCTTCACGACAGGGGGCGCTCAGGCTGGGTGCTGGCGTCGTACTACGTTCCGTTCGCCCTGATGGCGATGGCAGGTTCGATGATGCCGGGTGCCGCTGATAACGGAGGCGCCGCTCCCGCGGGCCCGGGCCTGTGGCTCATGCTTGCGGCGGGCGTGATCTTCCTGGGCCTCACCCTGTGGTTTCTCGTCGAGCTCGGCTTCCTGAAAGGCAAGCCCGGCAACAATGCCTATGGCCCCGATACGCAGACCGCGTAGGTGTTTGGCCAGCCAGCCGCGAACTCGACCCACCTCTCCCGAGGGGAGAGGTCGCCGCGGCATGCAAGAGCATGCGCGGCGGGTGAGGGGTGATCTAGGTGAACAGCCAGGAGGAGACGCCGCCGCGGCGGGCAAGATCGGCCATCTCGGCGTTGAAGCCGTCGAACACCGCCTGCGTCGCGGTTTCCGGTAGCCAGGGCGCACCGCCGACGCGGCGGCGGTAGGGGGCCATGAGCTGTGTCCAGGCCTGGTCGTCGAGGTCGCGGTTCGGCGGCACGCGCGGCGGCAGCCGGCGCAGGCCGCTCTGCGAGGCGAGCCAGGCGTACGCCGCCTGCCACACGTCGAGCGGGGCTGCCATGTTGTGGCGGCCCTTGAGCTGGGTGATCGCCAGCATGCCGGCCTCGCGCGAGTGCGGGCCGATCTCGACGGTGGCGACGTGCTCGCGGTTGCGGCGGATGGAGAACAGGCGGCAGCGGTCGTCGGCCAGGCGTTCCGCATACTGGTCGGCGCAGTTCTGCATGGCGCGCGCCTCGGCGAGGATCTCCATGCGATCGAGCAGCGGCACGAACGAGTAGTCGCGGATAGTGCCGCCGGTGAGCCATGGGTCGGTGAGCACGCCGGGGCCCAGCTGCAGCACGAGCCGCATGCGGTTCAGCCAGCTCTTGGCCGCGCACAGGGCGGTATCGAACGCGATCTCCGGCCGCCACGGCACCACGATGAGCGTGTGCGCGCGCGTTTGCGTGGCGCGCGAATGCCAGGCGTAGGCTGCGAGAATTGTAAAGAGCTGCTCCGGGTTGCCTTCGTCGGAGAAGATCGCCTGGTCGGCGAGCCACAGGGCGAAGTCCTCATTGCAGGCCTTGGCGGCAAAGGCCAGCGACCGCAACCACAGGGCGCTGTGCGAGGGCGCGCCGGGCAGTCGATTGGCGACGCGCCGGGCAAAGCCTTCGCTCGCCGGCAGATCGTCGAGGGTGAACTGGAACGCTTCCGGCGGCAGCTTGCGCAGCCACAGCGGGATTTCGAGTGTGCGTGCAACCGACTTCAGCGGTGCGCCGTCCTCGATCAGCGCGACGGCTTCGCGGCGCGTGGCGAGCGGCAGCCTCTTGGAGGCCAGTACGTACATCGCGCCGGGGAACACCATCGCCAGATCGACGAGGCGCGTAGAGGATTGCATCAACCGCCGCACCTCTCGGCGCACAGGGTACGCAAACCTACCGGCGTAGCCGTCCCACTCGCTTGATGACCGCTTCGGTTCCGTAGTGCGCTTTGGGTCGGCGCGCCGACGAAGCAGTCTCGAATCCTGCGACATGTTTACTCAATCCACCTCGCAATCGAGGGGGCCGGTAATCAGCCCAGAGTTCTCGATCGCGCCCGATGCTCAAGTTCGCAGGCTATTGCGGCACGCGTGGGACAGACCATTACGCAATTTGCAGATCAATCGATGACAGTTAATGCGCGGCGCGCTGACGAACGATCAGCGCGCGCGCATGCGGTCCAAAGCGCCTTGCAGGATGATGGTTGCGGCAAGTTTGTCGATGACCTCGGCGCGGCGCTTGCGGCTGGCGTCGGCCTCCAAAAGTGTCCGTTCGGCGGCAGCGGTGGAAAGACGCTCATCCCAAAGAAGTATGGGGAGCGGCGTCAGCGCGTTCATGTTTCTGGCGAAGGCACGCGTGGCCTGCACGCGCGGCCCGGACGTGCCGTCGAGATTGGTCGGCATTCCGAGCACGAAGCCGGCGATCGCGTGCTCGGCGGCGATGCGCAGCAACTCGGCGGCATCCTCCTTGAACTTTTTCTTGCGGCGCAGAACCGTGAGCGGCGAGGCGATGGTGCGCGTCACGTCCGACAGCGCCAGCCCCAGCGTCTTGGTGCCCGCGTCGATGCCGATGAGGCGGGCGCCCTGCGGCAGCCGCTCGGCGAAATCCGCGATGTCCTCCAGCGTGATGCCCCTAGGGCCCTGGCCCGCGCCTTCTGCCCGGTCGGCCATGAAATTTCTCGCCCTTTGTTGTCGCGCCGGCGTTCTTTATAGTCCGGCTTGAGCGCGGATTTCCAATCGACGGCGGGCCGCCAGGACAAAGCGGGCGGCAGCGGGCCCGCCACGCTGAGACAAGAAAGGCGTTCCGCGTGCAGAAGCCGTCAGTGCCGTCCCCCGACCCGCGCGGCGCCGCGCCGTGGCTGCCGTCGCCGGGCAGCGGTGCAGGGCTTGCGGCGTTCGTCGCTACAACCTTTCTCTCCGCCTTCCTGCTGTTCGCCATCCAGCCGCTGTTCGCAAAGATGGTGCTGCCGGTGCTGGGCGGCTCCTCCTCGGTGTGGGCGGTGGCGCTGTGCTTCTTTCAGGCGGCGCTGCTCGCGGGCTACGCCTACGCACATCTGTTGATGCGGCATGTGGCGTTCGCGAGAACCGGGCTCGTGCATCTGGGCGTGGCGCTGGTGGCGATGCTGGTGCTGCCCATCGGCCTGCCGGAGGGTTGGCGCGAGCCGCCGCGGAGCGCGCCCTACCTGTGGCAGCTGGGGCTGTTCACGGTGGCGGTGGGACTGCCGTTCCTGGCGGTGGCCGCCAACGCGCCGCTGCTGCAGGCCTGGTTCTCCCGCTCCGGCCACGCGCACGCGCGCGACCCCTACTTTCTTTATGCCGCCTCCAACCTGGGCAGCCTGATCGCTCTCCTGAGCTACCCGTTCGTGCTGGAGCCCGCCTTCGGCCTGACCTCGCTGTCGCTCTACTGGTCGGCGCTCTACGCGCTGCTTATCGCGGGACTCGCGGCCTGCTTCTGGCTCGTGCGGCGCAGGCCGGCGCCGCAATCGGAGACGGGCGAGCAGGACGCGCCGGCGACGCGCGCCACGACCTGGCGCAACAGGCTCGGCTGGATCGGCCTCGCCATGGTGCCGGCGGCGCTGCTCACCGCGTTCACCACGCACATCGCGACAGACATTGCCTCGGCGCCGCTGCTCTGGGTGCTGCCGCTGGCGCTCTATCTCCTCACCTACATCCTGGCCTTCCAGGACCGCGTGCCGATCCCGATGTGGCTGTTGCTTCCGGCACACCTTGCGGCGGTGATCTTCGCGCTGCTGGAGCTGGCGCAGACCAAGCACGAGTTCTGGACGCTGACGGCGTTTTCCGGTGTCGCCGTCTTCTTTCTGTCGGCGCTGGTGGCGCACCGCATGCTGTACCTGACACGGCCGCGCGTGGCCGACCTCACCGACTTCTATTTATGCCTGTCGGTCGGCGGCGTCGTCGGCGGCGTGTTCGCGGCGCTGATCGCACCGCAGCTGTTCTCGGAGGTGTTCGAGTATCCGCTGTTGATCGCGCTCACAATGGCGTGCCGGCCCGGCGTGTTCGGCCGCCGCGACTGGACCCGGCGCGAGGCGATATGGCTCGCCGGCATCGCGCTCGTCGGCATCGCGCTGGTCGGACGCGGCGACATCTGGGCGGTGCAGTGGGGGCTGACCTTCGGCACCTGGGGGTTCACGCCGGCACTGGCGCTGCTGCTGGCGATCGTGGCGCTGGCTTTCTGGGGCCACAGCACGCGGCAACTTGTGGTCGTGCTCTTGATGTTCGGCGCTGTCGTCAACCTGCCGTCCTCGGTGCACCGCGGTCACGCCGAGCGCGGCTACTTCGGCGTCTATCGCGTGGCGCAGTCGCCCGGCGGTGATTACAACGTGCTGAGCCACGGTACGACCATGCACGGCGCGCAGCGCATTCGCGGCAAGGACGGCCACCTCGTCGTCGATACCACGCCCACCACGTACTACTACCCCGGCAGTCCCATGGCGCAGGCCGTCCGCATTGCGCGTGAGCGCGCAGAGGCGCAGGGCCGGGTTGCCCGCTTCGGCGTCGTCGGCCTGGGCACCGGCTCGCTCGCCTGCTACTCCAAGCCGAACGAGGACTGGCGCTTCTACGAGATCGACCCGATCGTGGTCGACATCGCGCTCGAGTCGACCTTCTTCACGTTCCTTGCCAACTGCCGCCCGACGCCTGCGATCTTCCTCGGGGACGCACGCCTGACGGTCGCCCGAGAGCCCGACAACAGCTTCGACCTCCTGATCGTCGACGCCTTCACGTCGGATGCCGTGCCGGTGCACCTGATGACGGCGGAGGCGCTGCAACTCTATGCATCGAAGCTGAAGGACGACGGGGTGCTCGCCCCGCACATTTCCAACCGCTATCTCGACCTGGATTCGGTGCTTGGTGCGCCCGTTGCGCACGTGCCGCGCCTGTAGGGCATCATGGTCACCGAGCTCGCCG
>OOGL01000022.1_pt1 | contig 10452 bp, 4 predicted proteins | sample 1670391 | NCBI WGS metagenome assembly OOGL01 (sample SAMEA98147668, study PRJEB22522) | marine metagenome | biome: marine biome; feature: marine water body; material: sea ice | place: Arctic Ocean | collected 14-Sep-2015 | depth 0.1 m
CTGTGGCGCTGGCCGCCTTAACTCCCGTGAGATCCCCAACCATACAGTCGTGAACCTTGATAGCCCTCCTCAGATGGCACGATGGGTATTGAAATCCACTGACTTGGTGGCATTGGCTATCAACGAGTGCTTCGGCACGCTGGACCCACTGACGGACGCGTACCTGGATTGCCGTCCTGATCTCGACGTGATCATTGCCAATTCGCATGATTTAGCCGCTTTGCAGGCCAGCTTCTGCATGGGTACCGTTCCGAGGATCCTATCGGATTACGCCTCGCAGCCTCAGCCTAAGAGGCGTCAGACGCCCACTGCGCCGGCACGAGTGTTTCCCAATGAGGCGGCACTCGTGAACGAGCTTGCACGCGTCTTGACGTACCTCAATGACTGGCGGAAAAGCCACCCAAATCACGATTGATGTTCAGCAGTTCTGGGCCTACCGGAGCGGTTGGACATCTTTCGATTTCTTTATCCGCCAGGTCCGTTCATACTGTGCAAATCCGTGATTTTTGGCGGCCATCGATGCTGGCTCGTCCGTATAAGCCATCGTTTGTGTGTCGGTTGTTCTGGGTTTACCGGAGCGGTCGGCATCACTCGATCGGTGAGTATTTCCATATATATTGCGCGCGTTCTGCTTCTCTTAGCCGCATCGTGCCTCTTTGACAAAATTCGCCGGTGACTCTCTGCTACACTACCTACGGGGACGTGGAGAGCCCGTAAGACGATGTACAGCCTTCGCTGGCTAGCATCGTGTGCGGGTTTCTTGCTTGCTGCTTTGCCGTTGGCCTGGCTTTCGGCTTGCTGGTTGCCTTGCTGCTGGCCCCCCATGTGGCTGGCCGTTGCTTTGCCGTAGCGTTACTGGCTGTGTCGCACCAGCAGCCTAGAACGTTCTCTTGCTGCCTGCTTGCGGCCTCCGGCTTGCTTTTGGCCGGGCCTGGCTTGCGCTTGCGATTGCCCGTACGCTTTTGCTTGCCTGCCTATATTTTATAGTTGCGGATGTTCGAAGCGAAGTATTTTCTTGCCCTTCTTCGTTCGACCTGCCGAAGTGCGGTCAACGGGGGGTGTGGGAATTCTTCGAACATTCTCCCAATATCACTTTAACTGTATAGTCGCACATCGCATCCACTCGTGTGTCGTCGATCCGCAGTAATGTGTTTCACTCAAAAGTTGTGTTGAGCATCGCGAGCGCTCCCCATCTCACCTCATCACTCAGCCCCTGCTTGATCGCTGCTGCTGTGCTCTGCTGTGCCGGGTTGCGCCCCCTTGCCTATCTACATCGAGTACTATTACTACGGCATTATCCCTGCCGATAGCGTGAGGCTCTGCGCGCCCCACTTAGGCCTAGCCCTTATTAGAACCAGACGTTTAGCTTAGATCTTGACTAGCTTTACACAGGTTATCAGCCGTAAGCTCACTAAGGATGTCGCGCTCTGACAGCGGCTTCACTCCGGACTACTCCTCCGTGAATGACACGGGGTCGGCAAGTACGTTCGGGACCGACCTTACTCTATCCTCAGGATTCGCTGCCCCCGTGGTAGTGATTGATGATGACGTGGGTGACCATCACACCCCGCAGTTTGTCGAATCATCCTCAGAAGGTGATCGATCACGCGCGAGCCGGCGGGAGTCTGGCAGGCGCAGGTTGGGAGCTCGCAGTTTGAGCACCTCCCGACGCGACCAGCCTGTTGCAAGAACTCGTCATCCGCCTGGCGTTAGTTCTGGGTATACCGGAGCGGACGCTAGTCCGATGAGGGTCGATGGCCCGCCTACCACAGTACTCGGCGGTATCAGTTCTGGGTTGACCGGAGCGGGTACAACTGATACACCTGGCAGGCCATTAGTTGCGACCACGACTTCCGCCGGCGAAGACTTCTCGAGGATGCTTCAAGACTCTGCGGCGTCCTCTTCCATCAACACTTCACGTGTTCATTCAGCGGCAGTTCTGGGTTCACCGGAGCGGTCGCTGAACTCGGCAGTTCTGGGTTTACCGGAGCGGTCGTTTAACACTCCTCCTCAGTCTGCTCCCGTAGCACCCGAAATGGTCACGGTCAGTCTTGATTCTATTAAAGAACATGCTTTTCAGGTTCGTAATGTCTTTGGCCAACAGCAATCCGAAGTCTATGAAGCTCGTGCGCAAGCTGCCTCGTCAAGTCAGGCTCTCGACCAAACTAATTGGGAGGCTAACGTGGCGTGGTACAATGTGAATGAGCAACGTATGCACTCCGAGGAGCAGGCAAAATTCCATGAAGAACATTCTGAGCATCTAGCAGAGCATCTCTACAATGTCCAACATATGGCTCATTCTGAGCTTAATGCGGCAAAGGGAGTTGTTCAAGAAACTCGCGACAAGGCACACGCTGCTCTGCAACACTCTCAGAATGTTGCCGATCAGCGCGTGGCTGAAGCTTCCTCAAATTACTCCGTTGAGATGAGGGCGGTTCAGTCTGAACTTCAGTCTGTCGTTGCTAGCTTAGGTGAATCGCAGAGGAGCGCTGTTTCTAAGGTTGAATCCATAGCGGAGCAGCGTCACAAAATCGTGTTAAGTGAACACCTTGAGCGCTCTCTCCAAGTTCACGAGACGAATAAGGCGGAAGCCCAATCGTACATCGCCGAGACCGAAGCGAAAGCTTCGGCTCTCGCTCAAGTGAATTTTGAGAAAGATAACCGCTCGAGAGTTGATCAGGAACAACTCAGACATGATATTCAGGTTTTGGATAAAAGGGTCTTGACGCTGAAAAAGGACTTAGAGTTCAATTCAGAACAGGGCCTGGCTCTCCAGACCAGGTATGAAATCGAGAAATCGAGTTACTCAGAGTATGATTTGAAACTCACTAAAGCTATTGAACAAATGGAAGAATTCAAAAGACTGGCCAATGACTTCGTTAAGAAAACGGTGTCTGAACACCAAGTTGTCATGGATAGGTTTTACGAAGAAAACTTTCAGCTTAAGCAGTCGATCAAGGACTTGGAGTCGCGTGTGCAGTGTGGCCCTCTAGTCGCACCTCATCCATACGCCCCCGACATTTCGTCGGGAATGCCAATGCCTAGCTTTGTGTCATCAACATTCAAGGCTGGCGGCAGTTCTGGGTTTACCGGAGCGGTCGCCGCCATGGCTGGCGATAGTTCTGGGTCTACCGGAGCGGTCGCCGCCAGTGCCGGTCCCCCCGGTGCGGGTGTTGGTCCAATGATGTTCGACATAAGCGGCCGTGGAGGTAGTTCTGGGTTCACCGGAGCGGCTTCTTCTGGTCCCGAAGCCGAACATCATGCCTCTTTCGAGAGGCCAAGGCGAAAGCCGAAGCATAAGCGTGACCGTTCGTCTTCTTCTAGCTCCTCATCTTCCAGTTCTGATTCCCCTGATGATTCTTCGGATTCGTCCGATGATGATTCTGGTAATTCGAGCTCTTCCTCCTCGACTTCCGAGAAGAGGAGGAGGAAAAAGAAGGGCAAGAAGGAGAAGAAGTCCAAGAAAGACAAAAGGGGTAGGTCAAGGGATCGTGTAGGTGGTAGCCAAAACACCAAAGAGTCTGCCACTGTCGCTATCCCCCTTTTCCCCTCAATCGCCCAACTTCCTCAGTGGAAGATCGCTTTCTACACCAATGTGTGTGCGGCGGCGGGGCGGGTTGATGATGGTAAGGTCTTGAAGTGGATTTCCTCAGTAGAAAGTACGGGTAGCACGCGTGAGGGATTTGCGGACAGTGGTAAGTATTCTACCTTGGATCGTAAGATCTCCGCTGCATTTGGTAAGATCGTCACTGGCGGTCTTGCCAGGCGCATCAATCTGCTTGAACGTAGGGAAATGCAAGAACATCAGCGCCTCGTCTCGGGTCGTGAACGGTATTGGATGTTCCTAGATCATTTCAAGACCAACGCGAACCTTGGCGGGTTGCATAGCATGCTTGACATGGCCCGCGTCAAGTGGATGGGTGATAAGCACATTGAAACATTTCAAATGTCGTGGAATGACATGCTCTTGAACATCGGGGGTGACCCTCCCGAGAACCTCCTTATCGAGGCTCTTCTTGAGCAGATGGATCAATCCATAGAGTTGAAAGATGAAGTCAAGGCCTTCCGGCGCCTGGGGGTCATGGATGAAAAGCATACTTACGAGAAACTTATGTCGATCATGGATCAGCATTTGTTGCTCGAGCTTCAGAAGAAGAATCGAGCAGCTTCCTTGCAGTCTTATAGTTTGAAACCTGGACAGGCTGCGCCCGGTCCCGGTACAAACATTTGTCGCAAATTCCTTCAAGGAAACTGTAAGAACACAGCTAAATAATGTAAGTATGACCATCCCTCGGGTAAGGGGGGTTCTGAACCTAAGACAGGTGGTAGTTCGGGTACACCCAAAGCCAAAGCCAAAGCTAAAGCTAAGGGCCAAGCTAGGAGCCAATCCTCCAATCAGGATCAGCCTTGCGGCTATTTCCAGATTGGCAAGTGTACTAAGGGAAAAGATTGCCCTCGCGAACACCGTAAATGTACTAAGGAAGAGAAGAAGTTGATGGACCCATTTCTGGAGAAGCTCCGCGAACGATCAAAATCACGCGGTGACCGTTCCCAAAGTGTCAGCCGCGCGGCTGGCAGTGAAGGTAAGAAGGCCTGCGACTTCTGGGCACGTACTGGCGCCTGCAAACACGGCGACCAATGCAGATACAGCCACGCTTCCGAAGCGGCTCCTGCGGAACCCGGTGCTCCCAAGAAAAAGAAGAAGAAGGGCAAGAAGGCCAAGTCGGAAAACGATGATTGACGCCAGATGGAAGCGTCAGGCGAAGGGGACTGCGGTCCATGCCTCGGCGAGGAGATTGATTTGCTCACCGTCGAGGCGAGCTTCGCCTGCGCTTCCACTAGTCTTAAGAGTTGTCTTAAGAAGTCTTTTGCTGGTAGTGCTGGGTTTACCGGCGCGGTTGGCAATGGTGCCGGCAGTGCTGGGTTTACCGGCGCGGTTGGCACCAAACGACTAGTCAAGAAAATCAAATTTCCCAAGGCCATGCTTCTTACTACCATACATAATTATTACCTGAACGCTCAAGAAATTGAGGAATACTCTCGACGTAACTTTGAGACTGTTGTTCCGCACTATTCGAGCGCTATCGGTAGGCAGACCATGCCTTCACAAGATCTCGACAAGAGGTTGTTTCGTTTGGCCGTGGCCCAGCGTAACGCAGTCTCTTTCTCGAAATCTGCAGGTACATGGCGTGACGGTCGTGGGCCTAAGTTCCCCGTCCTCTGGGACGTTGATAATCAAACTGTTCTGGGTTTACCGGAGCTGTATCGAGGGACTGAAGACATGATTGATATCAAACCCGTCAGGCGAAAGTGGGCCAAGGCGATTGAGCGCCTTGGGAGCGATTGGTCCTCGTATGAGCATGTTCGCATGCCTTCTAGGAATGTTAAAGGGTGGCATCCTAAGTCATCTAAACCCGATCAGCTTCAAGATTTTATTTCTGACCCATTGTCTGTCTCTGACTTACAAAGAATCTCCAACACGGTGAATGTGCTTGCCGCTGGCCCGCACAAACCATGGTCGCCCGTTAAACGGTGGCTTGTGGACACCGGCTGCGGAAATGACCTCATTTCCAAAGCTCATGTTGGTGACCTTGAAACCAAACAATCCAAACGGCCTATGTTATTTCACACGGCCAACGGGGACATTTCTGCCCTGAAGGAGCTTCCTCTTTACATACCTCAAATCAAAGAGCATATTTCACCATATGTTCTTGACAAAACTCCTTCGGTCTTATCTGTTGGGGCGAGGTGTGTGGATATGGGATGGACTTTCCATTGGGAAGGACATTCTACGAGGCCCTATTGGATTAAGCCTGATGGCACCATAATCTACTTACATGTTGACGGGTTTATTCCTTATCTTGTTGTGGAGGACGGTTTCGTTTGCCCCGTTGTCGCTCATCCTAGCGGCAGTGTTGGGTATACCGACGCGGCTGCTGGGGGTGCTAGTTCTGGGTCTACCGGAGCGGGCATCCCTTCGGGGTCAGGCGCCATCAGGGTTGATGATGAAACCATTAAAGTTGGTACTATCACTCTCCGTGAACAAGCTATGTCTTTGGAACACATGCTGCTTCACGTTCACAATCCCTACTGCAAGGCGTGTGCTGGAGCAAAATCCACGCACAAGCCTCGCAGGAGGAGAGTGAAGAAAGCGGAGGGTGAAGCATTGACTACCTTTGGTCAAAGTGTCACGGCTGACCATGTCTATTGTGCCTCTGAGGAAATGCAGGGGTTCACAGGTGACAAAGATATTGTGATCATCCATGACATTGCGACTAAGTGGACTGACGCTTTCCCTGTTAGGTCGAAAACGGCCGATGATGCTACGTACGCGATCAACGAGTTCCGCGGGCGTGAGTATCTTCATCATGTGTATGTTGATAACAGTGGGGAGTTAAATAAGTCTATTAAGGGTCTTGGTTTTCCTAAAGGTAGTTCCACACCTGGGATCCCCCAGAGTAACGGGATTATTGAAAATTATGTCAAATTGACTTTGAATGGCGCTAAGGTGATCCTTGAGCAGGCTGGCTTGCCGGCGTGTTTTTGGCCCGAAGCTGTCAGACACTATTGGTGTTGTCGTAATACTGTCGTCGTTGACGACAATGTTCCCACTCCTTGGGAGCAGCGGCACGGGACTCATTGGTTGGGACAACATGTTCCCTTCGGTGCTCGGGTGCGTTTCAAACCTAGCCCTTTGGCTACAAGGAACGCTCCTAAAACCAGTCCCGATACACGCTATGGTGTCTTCCTCGGCTGGATGCTTCAGCCGGGGGGTCATTGGAAAGGCGACTACAGGGTTGTTGACTTGGAAGATTTCGCTGGTATGGATCTTCAAGTTGATGCTCTTCCTGCCAAGTGTCGTGTTCATGTCCAGAAAATCTCAGTTCTTAAATTCGACGAAACTGAGCCGGTTGTGTTTCCGCTCAGAGAGAAGTACGAATTTACTAATGGGACCTTATCTGGCATCGAGCAGGCGCTCGGTTCTAATGTTGTTAATTATGATTGCCCTCCTATCGTCGATGACGTTGTCCCTGTTGTCGATCAACCTCCAAGACCTCTTCCTAACATAGGGGGTCTCTGACACAGCCCACAAGGCTGCGGAAGTTATCGAACATCAGGTTGTCATTGTCCCGAAAAAGGAGGCTCCTGTCGCAATTAAGTCTGAAGAACGCGTTGTTCCTCCCGTCCGCAAGGACGCTACAGGTCATCGTCTCGGTGCCGACGGCTATCGCCTCCGTAAAGGGAGCGATCGGCCTATCGGTTGGGATCCTTCCACCTGGAACAGTCTGGGTGCGAACGGGCGTAAACAAATTTCGGCTCTTATTGCTAGGGAGGCCCGAGAGGCCAACCCTAATGCCGTTAGTTCTGGGTCTACCGGAGCGGATGGTGTTAGGGATGTGCCTGACTCGGGGGGTGCGAGCAGTTCTGGGCCTACCGGAGCGGTTCAATCCAAACCTGATGATACAAAAACTAAAGGTGACGTACCCGGGGGGTCGAGTGCATCCGGTAAGCACTTGCCCTCATCCCCAGCGGCTCCAGCATGGTCTTCTTTCATAGAAACCGGAGCCAGTTCCATGATGTTTGATTTAGACGTCGAGAAAGGTGTTGCTCTCCCTGCAGGAACGGGCAACACAATACCATGGGACACTAGTGACGCACCGCAAATGCCCGTTGTTAAATCATCGGACAAGGACCACCGCACCAAGGTACCGGACTTCTTATTGCCGGCTAACGCTTGTGCGGCTCGGTCCGTAGCAAAATCCGAGATGCTTACTCACCCGAAAGCCAAGGCCGCCATGCAACTTGAGTGGGATCGACTCAGATCGCAAGGAGACCGTGGTGTTTGGGACGAGTCCAAGGTCGAGGAATGGGATCAGGTTAAACGAAGGGCTGTTAAAGAATCCAAAACCGTTCATCTTGGACGGATCTTTGAACTCTGTTTCGAAAAGCACCCTGAGTTACCTGAAACCAATAAGCTTCGAAAGTTCAAAGGCAGAGTCGTTTTCCAAGGCAATGAGGTCAAAGACCAGTCTTGGAACGCGGCTGTCTTTCAGGAGATTTCTAGTTGCCCTGCCACTATGGAGGCTGCTAAAGCTGCTGACTGTTACGGACTTATCGAAGGGCACATCGTGATGCAGGCCGACGCCGAGCAAGCCTATACACAGGCTTTGTTCAAGGGCACCCCCACTTGGGTGAGTGTTCCTCGGCATCGTTGGCCACAATCATGGATTGATGCTGGCTACCGAAATCCTGTTTGTCCCCTTGTTCTCGCGCTTTACGGGCACGCGGACTCGGGGGGTTACTGGGAGAAGCATTGCGAGGCACATCTTAAGAAGGTTGGCTTCGTGCCGATCGACGAAGCTTGGCACAGTTGCTTCTGGCACCCTGAGCTCGAATTGTATCTCGTTGTTTACGTGGACGATTTCAAGCTCTCGGGACCAAAGGCCAACGTTCACAAGGCGTGGAAGTTAATTCGCGAAGGCATCAAGATGGATGACCCTGAGCCGGTTAACACCTACCTTGGGTGCCAGCACGTTGAACAATCTTTTAAACTCAACGGCGAGACCGTGCGTTGCATGATCTACGATATGGAGGCTTTCTTTGGTTCCTGTCTTGAAGTCTACGAGGCTCAAGTTCTCAAGGCAACCGGGAAACCTGTTAAATATCGCTTTGCTCCCACTCCTTTTCTTGAAGACGCCTGCAGCGAAGGGCCTCGTGCCCCTACTGGAGACGGTCCTTGGAAAGAGTGTCCTTGGTGCAAAGGTCGTTTTGGTGATGATGTCATTAGCGGTAATGGATTTAATTCTGCTTCCACTCAGGGGTATACTGCTTCTGTGACTCTTAAGGCCAATGCCAAGGCCCAAGAAGCTAAAACTCCAACGGTTCGCGGCGTCCTCTCGGATGCCGCTGCTAGTATCCTGATGAAAATTGTCTACGGAGCCCGTATGGCTCGTTTTGATCTTCTGAAAGTTGTTAACTCTTTAGCTCGTCATCTCACTAAGTGGACCGAGTATCATGATAAACAGCTCTATAGACTTATGTGTTACATGCATTCAACCATGTCCTACCGTATGGTGGGGTGGGTTGGTGACAAACGTAAGGATTTATCTGTTCATTTGTACTGTGACGCTGATTTTGCGGGTGACGCGAAGTCTTTGGTTTCCACGTCCGGTATTCATCTCATGATTCGCGGTCCTCGGACCTGTTTCCCTCTTAACGGTGCTTCTAAGAAGCAGACTGCCATCAGTCACTCAACCCCCGAGGCTGAGTTCGTTGCTGCCGATCAAGGCATACAGAAGGAGGGCCTTCCGGCCCTAGGTTTGTGGAACCGGCTTTTGGGTAAGACAAATTGTGTGAAGTTTCACGAAGACAACCAAGCTATGATTCTGATCTTGAAAACCGGGCGAAACCCCACGATGCGTCATCTTGGACGTACTCATGGGATTAGCATCGCGTTTCTTCATGATCAACTGAAGCGAGGTAGGATTGAGGTGTCCTATGAGAACTCTGCTTCCATGGCTGCCGATATCTATACTAAAGCTTTTACTGATCAGGCTAAGTGGAAGTGGGCGTGTGAGTTAATTAATGTTGTTGATGTTAGCCAGATTAATATACTGATCAATCACAACAGTCTCATTCACAAGGAGAAGCAGGCGGCCTCTGAAGCTAAGGCTAAAATTGACGAAAAAGCCTTGTCTAAGGCCAAAGCATCTCCTGCCTCTACCACCAGCGCCGGACGGGGGGTTTCTTTGACAAATCTTAGTTATCCTAATGCGGCAGTTCTGGGTTTACCGGAGCGGTCGCAGGAGGAGCCCCTCATTATAAAAAATAACACTATCTCTAAGGTCAAAAGTGATCTCATATTTGAATACGTATCGACCACTTCTTTCGATGACATAACCTTTTTGAACGGCTTCAAGCTAAAGGGTTGTTGTTACGGTCTTGCGCACTTCAAGGGTAAAGCTTTTACTAGCATTCCCGAACTCAGTCGCAACCTTGACTTCGTCAAGACTGTCAACAGCATGGCCCTAGAAGTCTGGAAAGGGTTCTGGACATCCATGTTGGTTGTGACCGATGGCTGTTCTTCCGAGGACATTCACTCGTTCGTGAGCCCTAAGCATAAAATGCTGTCGTTGCGCGTCGGTGGCTGTCATAGTAGTTTCAACGGTGGACTTAGGTCAGGCAAAAATGCTCTCACTAACTTAGGTACCTGGAAGTTATTTGATTCAAACCGCAGCTGGCTGATTTCTCCGGTTGAAAAAGGATCTTTCATCCTACTTCTTTTTGTCCATTCGGATTATTTGGAAGTTTTGAACTCTGGTGACGTCAGTGCACGACTCAAGGCTATTGGATTTTCATTGCCATTCTTGGAGGATGCCGGGAGCAGTTTTGGGTTTTCCGAAGCGGTTCCCGTCGAATCTGTGAATACGGCCAAATTGAAACCCGATGAAC